>Ga0307323_10000134_pt1 | contig 21325 bp, 20 predicted proteins | sample ER_DNA_381_FD_194496 | JGI IMG/M metagenome (GOLD analysis project Ga0307323, IMG submission 194496) | Bulk soil microbial communities from the East River watershed near Crested Butte, Colorado, United States - ER_DNA_381 | ecosystem: Environmental > Terrestrial > Soil > Floodplain | place...
GATCGCGGAGGTGATCGAGGTTCCGGCGAGCCGGCGCGAGACGACGGAGAAACCAAGCAGCGACGCCGCGATGACTACGAGCTCCCAGCCCACAGTGACCCTTACCTTCGCTCCGTGTTGCCAAAGTCCGCTTCGGTATGGCTAAGCCTGCCGACCGGGACGTCAGTCCTGAGTAAGCTCAGCAGAAGCCATCGACACATCGTCCGATTCGGGCGATATCCCCTTTGGCAACCGAGACGAAGTCGGCGATCAGCACGCTGCAAGACGCAGGCGGGGCGCTGGCCTCGGCCTTCAAGAGCACCGAGTCCTGCCAGAGCCTCGGCGACTGACGCCGACTTTCTCTCAGACCGCAGCGCGTGCGGCGTAACCCTCCCAACGCGCAGTCAGCGCGTAGATGACGGTGACGTTCAGAGCGATGATGACGAGTGTCCACAACGGCCAGCTGGTCGAACCGAGAAAGCTCAGCTGACCCAGGATGTTCACGCCCGCGAGAAAGACCGTCAGCCACCGAGCCCAACCGGCACCTCCGCCGAGGGCGGCACCGACGATCACCAGCAGGATCCCGAAAATCAGGGTCAGCCAGCCCCACGTCCTCACATCGAAGACGATGATCTGGTTGCTGCTGACGACGTAGTACTTGCCGCGCACGATCGCGATCAGCCCCTCGAAGAAATCGAGCGTGCCGATGATCATCATCATGATCGCCGCGAACGAGATCCATCCTGACATCGGCTTCATGCCAACCTCCTCACTAGTTGTCCCCCTGTTGAAACCGGTTAGCCCTCGCCGGCTGCCGCCTTGACCTCCTCGGCGCTCTCCCTGTCGACCTTCTCCTTGGTGACTTTCCCGGCGTTCGAGAGCGCGCTGTCGATGTCGTCCTCCCACTGTTCCTCGAAGATCGCCACGACGCCCGAGCTGTTGAGCGGCAAGACGTCCTCGACGTCCGCCTTGATCTGCTTCTTCTGCCCATGCGACACGAGGCCGCCGATCCCGGCGCCCACGCCGGCTCCAACTGCAGCGCTCGCAAGGAGAGCAGGCGGGAAGATCACTCCGACGACTGCCCCGCCGACCGCTCCCCACTTCGCGCCCTTGCGAGTCTCGTGAAAGTCGTCGTCGACGTGGATCTTGCCGTCGGAGCGGCGGCTGACCAGGATGAGCCCGTCAACCTTGATCATGTCGTCCTTGGCAAGCTGTTTCAGCGTGTCCCAGTCTTCGCGCGCTGTGTCCGGATCCGGATAAGCGGCGATGTAGAGATCGACCGGGGGTGCACTAGTGGACGCCATACGTCCTCCTTCTTCGCTGTCCGGGCGAGAGAAGCGCACGACTCGGCCGCACGCTTACTCTCGCTGCGGGGTGATCAGGCTGCGTTGAGCTTCAGGCATCGCTCCCATGCCGAGCATCGTCCAGAAGGGGTGAAACAAAGGCCACTCGGCTTCTTCCCGGCAGGTTGCTCTAGCCAGGGACCGGCTGCGCAAACCCCGTTACGGCGCGTTGGAGGCGCGTCCAGCGCTCGTCCGTGCTGTGTGAGGACGCGAACCAGGCGAGCACGAGATTCCGCCGGTAGAGCGTCACGGCGATCCAGCCCCCGGCCTGGTCGGGCACCCAATGCACTCCCCGCTGGTCCCCGTGCGTTCCGTGCGTGAAGACGCGTCGCAGGTGGTCGACACGCGAGGGCTTCAACACGAAGAGCTGAAACTCGCCGAACCGGCGGGTGTTGTGCGGACGCGTCCGAAGCGAAGTTACTTCAGGTGTCGAGGCGGCCGCGAACCGAACAAGCGGCAGCCCCGCGCTGGCACGAAACGCGCTCTGCGCTTCGGAAACAGTGAAGTCGTGCGCACGTGGGACGAGTGCGACGAGGAGCGCGGCACCGGCGAAGGCCTTAATCACCAGACGATGTGCGTGCGTAGAGCCACGCGAGCGCGAGGATGATCGCGCCGTACAGGATCTGCTTCAACGCCTGCGACGCGTTGAGGATCGTCAGCAGCGAATCGAGCACGGTCAAGATCAACGCACCGAGGATTGTCCCGCCGTAGCCACCGCTTCCTCCGAGAATCGAGGTGCCGCCGATGACGACCGCCGCGACCGAGGGAAGCAGGAAGGGCGCCGCAATCCCGAGGTCGGCCGCGTCGTTGAAGCCGACGAGCAAGATGCCTGCCACCGCGCTGAACGCACCACAGAGCGCGTAGACGAGCAGCAGCACCTGCCACACCCGCACGCCGGCGAGCCGGCACGCGACGGGATTGTCGCCGACCGCAAAGATCATTCGTCCGAAGCCGCTGTAGCGAAGCCCGAGGATGATCAGCGCCGCGATCGGCGCCCACACGAGCAGGTCGTACGGGACGTACTTGAGGAATCTCGACGACCCGAGCGTGTTCACGATGTTCGGGACGAGCGCGACAAAGCGTTTCTGGCTGTAGATCGTCAGGGCTCCGAGCGTCACCGAGCTGATGCCGAGCGTCATGATCAGCGGGTTGACGCGGAAGATCGCAACGCCGATCCCGTTGACGAGCCCGATCCCGAAACCGAGGCCGAGCGCGAGGAGCAACGCGGTACCCGTCCCTTGGGCTTGCGCAGTCCCCGAGGTGATGAACGCGCCTGCGGTCGCGGTCGTCGCTACTGAGAGATCGACGCCGCCCGTCAGCATGACGAGCGTCTGTCCGGCAGCGAGGAGGGCGAGCGGCGCAGCGTAAAGGAACGTCGTCGAGACCTGAGTCGGCGTGAGGAACGCCTTGCCGGATTGTGCGCGGTTGACGATGTCGGTGACGACGAAGAGCGCGATGAAGATGAACGTCAGCGCGATCGCGGGGTTGTCCGAGAGCAAGCGCTGCGCCGCGCGGAGGCGCGCCGCCGGTGAGGCGATTTGCGGGGACCCTGCGCTCACGTTCTCCTCCGCTGCCGGATCGCGAGGCCGCCGATCATGACGACCACGATGATCAGCGTGCCCTGGATCACCTGCGCCCAGTTCTGGTCGACGCCTTTCAGAATCAAAATCGTCTTCACGAGCGTGACCACGAATGCGGCTGCGATGGGGCCGATCAGGCCGCCGACGCCGCCGACGAGCAGGACGCCGCCGAGCACCGCGGCGGCGACGGAGTTCAGTGTGTAGTACTGCCCGGCATTCGGATCGCCGATCCCGGACGTCGCGCTGAGCGACAGGCCGGCGAGCCCGCAGAACAGGCCGCCGAGCGCATAGGCGAAGATCCGCGTGCGCGCGACGCCGACGCCGGAAAGGTACGCGGCGTTGCGGTTGCTCCCGATCGAGTACAGCGCGAGCCCGGGTCGCGCCCACCGCAGAGGGAGCCAGAAGATCGCATACGCGAGCAGCAGGATCACGAGCCCGGACGGGATCCACTGCGACCACCAGTGTCCCGTGCCGAGCTGGAGGTACTGCGTCGGCGCGCCGCCGCCCGGGATCTGGAGGATCTCGAGCGCGACCCCCGCCCAGACGAACAGCATCGCGAGCGTCACGACGATGTCGGGGACCCGCGTCAGCACGATCAGCGAGCCCGTGAACGCGCCGGCGGCCGCCGACCCGAGCAGGAGAAGCGCGCCGAAGAGCAGCGCGTTCCGGAAGCCCATGTCGATCATGTACTTCGCCGACACCACGTTGACGAGGCTGATCAGCGACCCGACCGAGAGGTCGATCCCGCCGGAGATGATCACGACAGATTGGGCCATCGCGGCGAAGGCGAGGGGCAGTGCGTCGATTGCGAGCGACTGAACGTCGAACGATCCCCAGTTCGCGGGAATCGTGTGCCAGTAGAGGATAAGCAGGAGCAGCAGGACGTAGACGCCGACCGTCCAGCCGTGCCGGCGTCCGAGTCGCCCTGCATTCAGGCCTCTGCGCGGCCGCGCTTCGACAGCAGCGGAGCTCGTCACGCCGTCACCTCCTCCACGAGCCCGTGCATCGCGCGTAGGAGCGAAGCCTCGTCGGCGCCCTCCCCCGCGAGCTCGTCGGTGATGCGCCCGCCGAAGAGCGTCAAAACACGATCGCAGACGAGTGGAAACTCCGACAGCTCGCTCGAGAAGAACAGGATCGCGGCGCCGTCGTCGGCAAGCCGGCGTAACAGTGTGTAGATCTGCCGCTTCGTGCCGACGTCGATCCCGCGCGTCGGGTCGAAGCACAGAAGCGTCTGAAAGCCCGACGCGAGCCAGCGAGCGATTGTCACCTTCTGCTGGTTCCCGCCGGAGAGCCGTCGCACCTGCCCTTGCGCACGAGTGTCGATCTGGAGGGCTTCGATCGCGGTCGAGACCCGGCGGCTTTCCTCACGCGGATTGATCGGCCCCCAGCGACCGATGCGGTTGTAGCGCGGCGCCGCGATGTTCTCGCGAACGGACCGCTGCGGGAGCAGCGCAAGCAGCCGGTCGGCGGGGACGAGCACGAGCCCCGATCGGATCGCGTCATACGGATGACGAGGCCGTAACGCCTTCCCGGCCACGTTCAGCTCCCCGCCTTCTGCCCGCCGCTCGCCCGCGAGCACGGCGAAGAGATCGTCCTGTCCCTGCCCCTCGAGCGCGGCGATGCCGAGAATCTCGCCCGCCCGCAGCGAGAACGACACGCCGGCAAGGCTTCCGACTCGGAGACCGGAGACCTCGACCGTGATGGCACCCGCGCCCGTCGCCGCACCCGCTGCGACCGGAGCCGTCTCGTCGACCTCGGCCGCGCGCGCCTCGGCCATCGCCGCCTCGGGCCCGAGCATGTGCTCCACGATCTGCCGCTCGCCCCCTTCCCGTGGAATGACGGTCCCGACATCGCTCCCGTCCCGAAGCACGGTCGCGCGATCGCACATGGCGATCACCTCAGCCAGCCGGTGCGTGATGAAGAGGACCGACCGACCGCGACGGCGCCAGTCCTCCATCACCGCGAACACCCGCTCGGCGAGATCGGACGGCAACGCCGCGGTGATCTCGTCGAGCAGCAACAGCTGCGGATCGCGCGCCATCGCTCGAGCGAGATCGATCATCCGCAGGAGCGGTAGCGGAACATCCCCCGCCTGCTCGGTGAAGTCGATGTCGATGTCCATCGTATGTAGCCGTTGCCTGACCTCCTCGACCGCCAAGCCGGTGAGGCGGATGTTCTGCGCCACCGTCAGGTCGGGCACGAGCGCCGGATCCTGGAACACGGGCGCGAGCCCGATGCGGGCCGCCTGCGACGGCGATGAGACACGGACCGGCTCGCCGCGCAGCTCGACGCTGCCGCCGTCGCGTTGGATGACGCCCGTGAGGATCTTGACGAACGTACTCTTGCCGGCGCCGTTCGCGCCGAGGAGCGCGTGCACCTCCCCCGCATCAACCGAGAGGTTCGCCGACTCGAGCGCAACGACCGGGCCGTAACGCTTGCCGACCTCGCGCGCTTCGAGCAGGCTCACGCCTCACCCCCTGGACAGTCGGAAGGGGCGCCGCGAGGACGCCCCTTCCGCTCGCTCTTGTTGCCTACGGCCCCTTGCAGCTGAAGAGCTGCTTCGTGCTGTAGGTCGTCCACGGCTTCACCTGCAGCCGCGCGCTGTACGTCGGCGGACGGCTTGGTGAATAGTTCGCCTTGATCTGCTTCAGGCCGACCGCCGTCTTGTTGTCCCACACCTGCGGCGTCAGCTTGACCCAGTTCGGCACGGACTGACCATCGAGCAGCTTGATCGCGATCGCGGCGCCGACGCCGCCGATCGTAGCGGGGTTCGTCACGGCGGCGCCGCGGAAGCCCTTGACCGTCATCAACTGCTTGAGGAACTGGTTGTTGTCTGCGCCCACGACCGGCACCAGCTTCTTGTGCGCGGTCCGGAACGCATTCACGATCGTGTAGTCGATCCCCGACGTCCAGACGCCGTCGACCTTCACACCGGAGTTGAGAATGTCGAGGATCTGCTTGCCACCGGTCGCGAACTGCCAGCCGGTGAACGTCTGCTTCACGACCTTGATGCCCGGGTACTTCTTCAGCGCCTGCCGGAACCCGGTGTGGCGATCGGTGTCCGCCGGCACGCCGGCGATGCCCCGCATCTCGACCACGTTGCCCTTGCCGCCGAGCTGCTTGAACAGCCACGTTGCGCCAAGGCGGCCGTACGCGACCTGGTCGTTCGTCGCATTGTGAGCCTGTGGCGCCGTGACGCGCTGATCGACGGACACGACCTTCACGCCGCGCGATGCGGCCTGTGCGATCACCGCGTTCAACGCACTCGGACTGGACGGGTTGACGACGATCGCATTCGCACCCGCTGAGATCAGGTTGCGTAGATCTGCGTTCTGCTCGGCGGGACCGCCGTTCCGGTTCGCGACCTTGACCGAGCTGACCTTGCCGCTCGCGAGCGCCTGCGCCTTGACGGAGCAGATCATCTCCTCGCGCCAGCCGTTTCCAACGAGTGTGTTCGAGACGCCGAGGACGTAGCTCGCCTGCTTCTTTGCCGGCGTCGCAGTGGCCGTCAGTGCGGCGACGACCGAAACGACGACGATGGCCGACAGCAAGACGACCCATCGTGCGCCGCGTGGACGGAACTTCATTCGGTTTCCTCCTCAGTAGTGACTGCCCGGCGTTGCCCCGCTCAACCCTAAGCCACGCAAGGCGATTCTCCTAGCCCGACAATTGTGCTATTCGCGGCGAAGTGAGCGTCGCACCCGGCGCGCATGCTCCGCATAGGCCGCCTCGAAGAGCTCCGCCGAGCGCTGCGGGCCTACGACAGCCGCACTCGTGATGACAGGCGGGAGCAGCCCTAGCTCCGCGAGCGCCGCCGCGGTGCGCGCCTTGATCTCGTTCGCGATCGCCACCGCAGCCACGCTCGAGCCGGGCGCTACCGGGGTATCCACGCCGTCGAGCTGGATGAGCGCGTCCCCGGGCGGCGTACAGAGGTCGACGACCACGTCCGCGTGGTCGATGAGCCGCGTACCGGAGGAATGCGAGGGTGTCCCCGCGGATGCGTGAGCCACCGAGGTGACGGCCACCACGGGCAGCCCCCGCTCGCGCGCCCCCATCGCCATCTCGATCGGCACGGCCGTCAGACCGCCTGCACTGAACACGAGCATCGCGTCGGGCGGCCCGAGGTCGTAGCTCGCGAAGATCTGCTCAGCGAGGCCCTCCACGCGCTCGATGAACATCGCCTGGCGCTGACCATTCGCGCCGACGACCTGCGTGTGGAAGGTCATCGAGAGCTCAACGATCGGGTTGAACCCGGGGAAGGAGCCGTAGCGCGGAAACAGCTCCTCGACCGGAATCCGGGAGTGTCCCGTGCCGAAGGCGTGCGCCAGCCCGCCCGCGGCGATCGCGTCGGTGCAGATCCGGCTCGCCCGATCGAGCGCGTCGTCTTGCGTCGCCGCAATTTGCCCGAGAAGCTCGCGAGCAGCGTCGATGAAGCCGCCTTTGGCTGTGCCCTGCACTCCGAGTAGTCTCGCATCCGTGCCTGACCACCGAGTCACGATGCTGGGAACGGGGCTGATCGGACTGTTCTACACGGCGACGCTGCACGGCCAGCGCAACCGCGACCGCGTCGAGGTCGTCTACTCGCGCTCGCAAGAGCGCGCCGACGCCTTCGCTGCCGAGCACGGGATCTCACAGCGCTCTACCGACCTCGAAGAGGCGATTGCGCATCCGGAGACCGACACGGTCGTGATCGGCCTGCCGAACGATCTGCACGAGCAGGCGGTCGAGCTGGCGGCGCGGCACGGCAAGGCGATCCTGTGCACGAAGCCGCTGGCGCGGAGCGCGGACGAGGCGAAGCGGATGCTCGACATCGTCGAGAGCGCAGGCGTCTTCGGCGGCTACCTCGAAGACCTCTGTTACACGCCGAAGACGCTGAAGGCGCTCCGCATGATTCAGTCGGGCCAGCTCGGTGACATCACCTGGGCGCGGTCGCGCGAGACGCATCCGGGACCGCACAGCGCGTGGTTCTGGGACGGCAACCAGGCTGGTGGCGGTGCGATCGTCGACCTCGGCTGCCACTGCATCGAGATCGTCCGGAACTTCGTCGGCAAGGACAATCGGCCGCTCGAAGTCATGTGCTGGACGGACACGCTCGTCCACCCGATCGAGGCCGAGGACAACGGGATCGCGCTGATCAGATTCGAGAGCGGCGCAATCGGCCAGTTCGAGGTCAGCTGGACGTTCCGCGGCGGCATGGACCTGCGCGACGAGGTCGCCGGCACGGAGGGCACGCTCTGGCTCAACCACTTCCTCCGGACCGGCTTTGAGGCTTTCACGTCGGGCGCGGGTGGTGACTACGTCGCCGAGAAGGCGGAGACCGCCAGCGGCTGGCTCTTCCCGGTGGGCGACGAGGTCAGCGAACTCGGCTATGTCGACATGTTCACCGACATGTTCGAGGCGATGGACGACGGCCGGCAGCCGATGGAGACGTTCTACGACGGCTACGTGGTCAACGCGATCATCGACGCCTGCTATCGCTCGGCGGAGAGCCGCACGTGGGAGACGGTTCGCCTCGAGGACTGGCGCGGGACGGGCGCGCCGCGGATTGCGCGCAGCGCGCGCACGCACGACGGCAAGACGGTAATCAAGGAGGAGACGATGCCGGACGGTCGCCGCAAGCTGATCCTCAAAGACGAACAGAGCGGCGAGTTCACCGACGTCGTCGCTTAGCGGCGCTCCCGGGTCAGACGATGTACGGCCGCAGGGCGTTCCTCGCGATCAGGAAGCCGCGCTTGACGAGCTCGACGTCGCCTTCGAACGCGCGGTCCTCGTGCTCGATCGAGACGAACGAGTCGTATCCAATCGCATAGAGCGCCGCGACGAACCTGTCCCACTTCACCTCGCCGAGGCCGGGCAGCCGCGGCGTCTGCCAGCCCATCCCGAGCGACGTCACGCCGTAGCGGTAGAGCCCATCGCGCCGGATCTCCAGGTCCTTCGCGTGCACGTGGAAGATCCGGTCGGCGTAGTCGTAGACGACGCGCTCGTAGTCGATCAGCTGCCAGATGAGATGAGACGGGTCCAGGTTGAGACCGAAGCTGGCACTCGGAATCGCCTCGAACATGTCGTCCCAGGCGGCGGGCGTGGCGGCAAGGTTGTTGCCGCCCGGCCACTCGTCCCAGCTGAAGATCATCGGGCAGTTCTCGATCGCGATTCGCACGCCGCGCTCTTCCGCGTGTGCGACGAGCGGCGGCCAGATCTGCTTGAACCGCTCCAGGTTCTCCGGGTAAGGGCGGTCCTTGTCGTTCCCCACGAACGTGCCGACCGTCTTCACGCCGAGCGCCTGCGCAGCGTCGACCACCTTGAGCAGGTGAGCGTTCGCAGCCTCTCGCTCGTCGTCGTCGGCATGCAGGTTGTTCGGGTAGTACGCGAGGGACGAGATCTCGAGCTCGTGCTTATCGAAGAGCTCGCGAACGGCGCCGGCGTCGAACGACTCGACGTCGATGTGCGAGACCCCGGCATAGCGCCGCCGCTTGCCTCCCGCCGCGGGCCAGCACGCGATCTCGAGTGTCTCGAAGCCTTCCGACGCCGCCCATGCGGCGATCTCCTCGAGCGAAAGATCCGGGAACGCGGCGGTGAGGAAGCCGAGCTTCACGCCGGCACCTCGACCCACCGTCGCTCGCGCGCGCTCGCCGCGACGACGTCGCCCAGCACGTTCGCGCGGTGGCCGTCGGCGAACGTCGGGAAGTCGGGCTCGTCGGGCATCTTCTCCGTAGCGACCGCCGCGTACACCGCGCGGTAGAGCTCCTTGAACGTGTCGGCGAAGCCCTCGGCGTGCCCCGCAGGAAGGCTCGTGCGCTTCGCGGCGTCCGGCTCGAGGAGCGACGGGTCGCGCGTGAGCGTCTCGTTCGGTCGGTCACGGTGGCCGAGCCAGAGCTCCTCGTGCCGCTCCGCGTCCCAGAAGATCGAGCCGGACGAACCGTCGACTTCGAAGCGCAGCGAGTTCCGACGTCCGGCGCTCACCTGCGAGATCACGGCCGAGCCTCGCGCCCCGCCCTCGAAGCGGACGAGTAGGTGGGCGAGGTCTTCGGTCGTCATCTCCGCGTCGACGCGGTCGACGTCGCCGGCGGCCGCGAAGGTCTCGACCTCTCCGACAGGGCGGCGCCTGACGGGAAGAGTGGTGGCGAGGTCGGCGAAGAGCTCCGTCACCCATCGGCCGGTCACGAACTGGACGAGGTCGAGCCAGTGCGACCCGATGTCGGCGACCGCGCGAAGCGGGCCGCCCTTGTCGGGCTCGAGCCGCCAGTTCCAGTCCGTGGGCAGCAGCAGCCAGTCCTGGAGATAGCCGCCGTGAACGTTCCAGACGTCGCCGACACGACGACCCATGACGAGCGCGCGGGCCTCCTGGCACTGGGGATAGAAGCGGATGTTGAAATTGGTGCAGTGGACGAGGCCGCTTCGCTGGGCGAACTCGACGAGCTCAGCGGACTGCTCCGAGTCGAGCGCGAGCGGCTTCTCGCAGACGACGTGCTTGCTCGCCTCCAGTGCCGACCGCGCCTGCCCGTAATGGAGCTGGTTCGGCGTCGTCAGATGAACGACGTCAATGCGATCGTCGGCGAGCATCTCCTCGAAGCTGTCGTACGGCTCGGGTAGCGGGACCGGCCCGCTCTTGGCGCGCGCGCGCTCAGGCGAGGACCCGACGACGCCGAGGACCTGTACGCCGATTCTGCGCAGTGCGTCGACGTGCACCATGCCGATGAAGCCGGTGCCCACCACCGCCGCACGCAGATCCGTCAGGTCAGGCATCGAATGCCGATCGTACGAGGTCGCGCGCCGCGGCTGTGATGTCGGCTGCACCAACGAGCGCCGAGCCGACCCCCACCGCAACCGCGCCGGCGCGAAGGAATGCGGGCGTGTTCGATCTGTCAACGCCGCCTGTGGCCAGGAGTGGAACGTCGCCGAGCGGCCCACGGAGGTCGCGGACGAACTCCGGCCCCAGCCGCGCAGCGGGGAACAACTTCACCAGCTCGGCTCCGAGTCGCCACGCCGTCTCGACCTCGGTCGGCGTCATCGCACCCGGAATCGCCGGCAGGCCGGCCTCGCGGCATGCAGCGAGCACCTCGGGCACAAGTCCGGGACCGACGCAGGCCTGCGCACCGGCGGCGATGGCGGCGCGCACGTCGTCGGCGGTGCGCACCGTCCCAGCGAGGACAACGAGCTGAGGATCGTCGCGGAAGCTCGCGATCGTCTGGAGCGCGTCCGGCGAGTCGAGCGTGATCTCGACGACGCCGATCCCGCCTTCGCGCAGCGCATGGACGACTCCCGCCGGGTCCGCGACGCGCCGCAGGATCGCGACCACGCGTTGGCTTCGGATCGCCTCGATCGCCGCACTCACGGTGTGAGACTCTACGGCGATGGGGCCCGTGCTCGAGGGCAAGGCTGCGCTCGTGACCGGTGCGGCGGGTGGGATCGGGGGCGCCGTCGCGCGCGCCTTCGCCGAAGCGCGAACGCGTGTCTTCTGCGTCGACCGCGTCGATCGCGCTGACGTCGACTTCATCGGCGACCTCTCCCGTGCGGAGGACGCTGAGCGCGCTGTCGCAGCCGCGGAGGAGCGGCTCGGGCGGCTGGACATCGTCTTCAACGGCGCCGGCATCAGCGGCCGTCAGCTCGGAGACGGTCCTGTCGACATCTGCACGGAGGAAGCCTGGGACGCGGTGCTGGATGCGAACCTGAAGAGCGCCTTCCTCTGTTCGAAGTACGCGATCCCTGCTCTTCGTCGCGGCGGCGGCGGTGCGATCGTCAACCTGAGCTCCGTCCTCGGCCTCGTCGGTTCGGACCTCTTCCCGACACACGCCTACGCCGCGAGCAAGGGCGCGATCGTGGCGCTGACACGCGCGATGGCAGTTGCGTATGCCGCTGACGGGATCCGCGTGAACGCGATCTGTCCGGGCTTGATCGACACGCCGATGAGCGAGCGGGCCAGGGGCGACGCCGAGACGATGGCGCGACTTCGCGAGCTGCAGCCGCTGACGGGCGAGCCCGGCCGGCCCGAGGATGTCGCGGGGGCCGCCATCTATCTCGCGAGTGCGCCGTTCGTGACGGGCGCCGTGCTCACGGTCGACGGTGGCTGGACCGCATCGTGAAAGACCGCGGACGTCTAACCAACGGTGGCCGGCTCGAGCGCCGCCTTGCGGGCCTTGAAGTCCTCGAGCATCGTCTCCGTCGCTGTCGCGCCGACGCGAGTGACCCCGACGGCCATCACCTCGAGCAGGGCGTCGAGCGTGCGGATGCCACCTGCGGCCTTGACCTGTACGTGCGGACCGACACAGCGGCGCATGAGCTTCAGGTCGGCGATCGTCGCGCCGCTGGGAGCGAACCCCGTCGACGTCTTGACGAACGCCGCGCCGGCTTCTTCGGAGAGCCGGCAAGCGAGCTCCTTCTCCGCGTCGTCGAGGTATGCGTTCTCGAAGATCACCTTGACGATCCCGCCTTTCGCCTGAGCCACGGCGACGACCGCGGCGATGTCGTCCCGAACCTCATCCGCCCGGCCGGAGCGCAGCCGGCCGATGTTCAGCACCATGTCGATCTCACGGGCGCCGAGCTCGACGGCATGCTCCGCCTCGAAGACCTTCGTCTCGGTCGACGAGCTCCCGTGCGGGAACCCGACCACGGTCGACACGAAGACGTCGGACCCGTCCAGAAGGTCGACGGCGAAAGCGACGTCCGCGGGCCGCACGGTCGCGGACGCGACGCCGTACCGACGCGCGAGCTCGACACCCTCGCGGACGAAGTCGAGATCGAGCTCCGGGCGGAGGAGCGAGTGGTCGATCGTCTTGGCGACTTGCTCATACGTCAGGTTCGCCACCGTCGGCTCGGGCACGGCGCGAGAATAGCCGCGTGAACGAGCGCCCGCTCCGCACGACGGTGGTCGGCAGCTACCCGCTTCCGGGTTGGCTCGAGCACGCGAGCTCCCACCTCGACGACTTCGGCTCCGACGACCTCGCCGAGCTCGTCGACGACGCGGTTCTCGTCGCGATCCACGACCAGGTCGAGGCAGGACTCGACGTGATCACGGACGGCGAGCAGACGCGCCTCGACTTCAACCTCTCCTTCTACGGCTATCTCGAAGGGATCGACCGCGAGTCGGCGGCCTCCCGACGGCTCGGACCGCCCGCGCACGACCAGCGGGGGCGCCACGCGATCGTCGGCGAGCTCGCCGCTCCCCGCGGCCTAGGTGTCGTCGAGGAGTGGGAGCGCCTTCGCCGGCTGGCACCTGCAGGCCCTGTGCTGAAGGCGAGCGTGCCCGGCCCGTACACGCTGAGCGGCCGCCTCGTCCCGAACGACAGCTACCCGGACCGCAACGCGGTCGCGGACGCGTTGCAGCCGATCGTCACAGCCGAGCTCGAGGCGCTTGCAGCTTCAGGGTGTCAAGAGATCACCGTCGACGAGCCGTCGATGAGCTGCTACGCGCACCGCGTGGACACATCGCACCTGGTTGACCTCTTCAACCGAACGATCGCGCCGGTCCGTGGCCGCGTGCGGCTGTCGACGCACCTCTGCTTCGGGAACTACAGGGGACGCGCGGTCGGGCCGCGGCAGTACGCGCCGATGTTTCCCGCTTTCCTCGAGCTCGGCGTGGAAGAGATCCACGTCGAGATGGCGAGCCGCGAGCTCGCCGAGAGCGAGATCGTCGGAACGATCGCCGAGCGCCTCGACGTCGCGGTCGGCATCGTCGACGTGAAGAGCTACTGGATCGAGCCTCCGGAGGAGATTGCCCGCCGCGTGCGCCACTTCCTGCGCTTCGCGCCGGCGGAGCGGCTTTCGTTCGCACCAGACTGCGGGCTGAGCCAAACAGCGCGTTGGGCGGCGCGTCAGAAGCTCGCGAACCTCGTCCACGGCGTCGTGATCGTCCGCGAGGAGGTCGGCGTCTGATCGAGCCGGCGCTCACGGACGACGCGTTCCTCCGCGATGTCGAAGGCGCACCTGGCGGTGCTGCCCTGCACCTCTGGTGGCTCGGTCAAAGCGGCTTCCTCGTGAAGCTCGACGACCACTACCTCTTGCTCGACCCTTACCTGTCGGACTCGCTGACGGAGAAGTACGAGGGGACGCCGACCCCACACGTCCGGATGACGCGACGCGTCGTCGACCCCGCGCGGCTCGGTTTCGTCGACGTCGTCACCTCCAGCCACGGCCACACCGATCATCTCGATCCGGTGACGCTGAGGGCACTGCGGCCCAGCGCTCTCGTTTGCCCGCCCGGATTGCGAGACCTCGCGTTGGAGCGCGCAGGAGTCGTCCCGCATGTCATCGACGTCGACGAGACCGTCGTGGTCGGCGACTTTCGCTTCACGGCTGTGCGCGCCGACCATGACGTCCCCGGAGGAGCCGCCGGCTTCGTCGTCGAATGCGGCCGGTGGACGCTCTACCACTCCGGCGACACGACGGCGTACGCCGGTCTCGGTCAGCGGCTGCGCCGGTTTGCGCTCGACATCGCCCTCCTGCCGATCAACGGTCAGCTCGGAAACATGGACGGCGGTGACGCGGCGCACGTCGCGAATGAGGCGGGAGCGCGGCTCGCCGTTCCCTGCCACTTCGACATGTTCGAGTTCAACACGGCAGCTCCTGACGACTTCGTCGAGACATGCGCGAGCCTCGGACAGCCGTTCCGGGTCCTCCGCGCAGGCGAGCGACTCACAATCTCCGCAGAGGCGCCGGCCTGAGGGTGATCAAGCCGCGACTGTTGCACGAGCGCGGGCTGTGCGCACCGCGTCTTTGAGCGTCTCGATGTCGTAGGCGCCGTAGTGGCGGCGGCCGTTGATGAAGAAGGTGGGTGTACCGGAGACGCCGCTGAGGTCGGCACTGTCGATGTCTTCGGCAACGCGTTCCGCGCCGAAGTGGTCCCGCAGCTGGGTCATGAAGCTGTCGCCGTCGAGCTCGAGCCGCTCGGCATAGCCGACGAGGTCGCCCGGCGCGAGACGGTCTTGGTGGTCGAGCAAAAGGTCGTGCATCTCCCAGAAAGCTCCTTGCTCGGCTGCGGCCTCGGCTGCTTCCGCAGCGAGCTGGGCGCGAGGGTGTACATCGCTCAGAGGTAGGTGCCGCCAGACGTAGCGGACGTCGCCGAAATCGCGGAGGAGCTCGCGCACAACCGGTTCCGCCTGACCGCAGTAGGGGCATTCGAAGTCGCCGTATTCGACGAGCGTGACGGGCGCCTCGAGCGGCCCGCGGACATGGTCCCGCTCCGGATCGACATCGGTATAGAGATCGATGAGCGGCGCTGTCGTGCCAAGCAAGGCGCGAATTCGCAGCCGCCGAGGCAGGAACGCCGTGGCGCGAAACAAGAGCCAGGCACCGAGTGCAGCGCCGAGCGCGCTGGCGAGGATGCCAACCTTCGCTTCCTCGAGCTGGCGCCCGTTGAACGCGAGTGTTGCGACGAGCAGTGAGACGGTGAAGCCGATCCCGGCGATCGTGCCGACGCCTGCGATCGTCGCCCACCCCACCGGCGGCTGCAGTCTCCCACGGCTCAGTCTCGTCGCGAGCCACGAGGAGCCGAGAACGCCTACGGGCTTCCCAACGACATACCCGAACAGGATCCCGAGCGTGATCGGCGACTTGAAGGCTCGTGCCAGAAAAGCGCCGTCGAGCGTGATACCCGCATTCGCGAGCGCAAACAGGGGCACGATGACGTAGCTCGTCCACGGGTGAAACAGGCGCTGCAACCGTTCGTTCGGCGAGGTCGCCGACCTGAGCTCCACCGCGGCTACGCGCGCGAGATCCGCAGTCGGTTGTTCGCGAAACTCGCGGAACCGCTCTGTGGCTCGTTCGAGGTTGGACCGCGGCGCCGGGTAGGCGTAGACAAGGAGACCCATCACCAGGCCTACGACAATCGGCTCCACCCCCGACTTGAGCAGGCTGACCCACGCACCGGCCCCGAGTACCAGATAGATGAGCCCACCAGCACGCAAGGGAATGCTGCGCAGGACGAGGACGGCAGCGAAGAAGGCGGCAGCAGAGATGAGTGGCACTACGCGAAGGGTCTCGGTATAGACGGTCGCAATGACGACAAGCGCAACGACGTCGTCTACGACCACAACGGTGAGCAGAAACGCTCGCACGCGATCGGGAAAGGGCGGCCCGATGAGCGCCAGCAAGCCCAACGCGAACGCAGTATCCGTGGACATCGCGATCCCCCAACCGTGCGCGGACGAGTGGCCGGCATTGAAGGCGAGGTAAATCGAGATGGCGGCCGCCATGCCTCCGATCGAAGCCAGAAACGGCAAGACGAAGCGGCGGCGCTGACGCAGCTCGCCCAGATCGAACTCGCGGCGAGCCTCGAGGCCGACGACGAAGAAGAAGAACGTCATCAACCCGCTGTTCAACCAACCGCGAAGATCCAGCGAGACCCCTGCGCCGCCGAGGTCGATGGAAAGCCTTGTCCGCCAGACCGACGTGTAGGACGAAGCGTCGACGTTCACCCAGATCAGTGCGGCCACGGTCGCTGCCAACAAAACCGCCGCGCCCCCGGTTTCGGTACGCAAGAACGCGCGGAGCGGCGTCTCCAGGCTTCGCGCCCAGGCTGTCCGCCCCGAGAGCGCCGGCCCACTGTCCCGATTACCAGTACTGCTCACGCGAGTCGGAGGTCAGTCGCGGGCGGGACTCTCGGGGAACCTCGGATCGAGTCGGCGCAGGGCTTCCACGAGCACGGTCGCGACGGCGAGGTTCCGCAACCAGTTCCGGTCTGCGGGAATCACGTACCACGGTGCGTGCTCCGTCGAGGTGGCGCTGATCGCGTCGTCGTAGGCAGCAGTGAACTCGTCGTAGCGGCGGTTGGTCTCTTCGTCGCCGGGTTTGTACTTCCAGCGCTTGTTCGGATCCAAGAGCCGCTCTTCGAACCTCTTCCGCTGTTCCTCTGCGGAGACATGCAGGAAGCACTTGAGGACAGTCGTCCCTTCCTCCACCAGCAGGCGCTCGAACTCGACGATCCGGCCGGGGCGCCTCCGCCAGACTTCCTGCGGCGCGAGCCCCAGCACACCGACCGTCACGACGTCCTCGTAGTGCGAGCGGTTGAAGATGCCGATCATGCCGCGCGCCGGACACTCGGCGTGCACACGCCAGAGGAAGTCGTGGGCGAGCTCATTCGGTGTCGGCGCCTTGAACGACGTGACGTGGCAGCCCTGCGGATTGACACCCGTGAAGACGTGGCGAATCGTGCCGTCCTTCCCGGAGGCGTCAAGACCTTGGAGGACCAACAAGACGCTTCGCTTCCCTTCTGCGTAGAGTCGGTCCTGGAACGAACTCAGCTCATCGGTCAGTGAGGCGAGCCGAGCCTTGCCCTCGTCTTTCCCAGGTAGGCCCAGCATGTCGCGCGGATCTCGACCTCGGAGATCGGCCGAGGAGCCGTGAGTGACGATCAGGGTGTCCAACATTCCGGCAGCCTACGCCGGACAGCCTAGATTCGAGCGGCCGATCGTCCAGTCAGTGCTGCGCCGAGGTCGGCGCGCGAGTCGAGTCGGAGCTTCCGGAAGACGTTCGTGAGATGACCCTCGACGGTGCGTGCGGTGATGAACAGGATCTGCGCGATTTCGCGGTTCGTCAGGCCGGTCCCGGCGAGATCGGCGATGCGGCGCTCGCTCGCGGTCAGCGACTCGAGTCCAGTCAGCAGAACGCGACGTGGGCGAGCACCGGTTGCACGCAACTCGGTGTCCGCGTACGTGGCGAGGGGTCCGGCACTCACGCGGTGCGCGATGTCCAGGGCGTCGCGAAGCAGAGCGCGTGCCGCGACACGTTGATTGCGCCGGCGCAGAAGCGCTCCGAGGTCGGCAAGTGCTCGTCCGCGTTCGAGGACGGCATCGCCGTGATCGAATGCGTCGATCGCTTCCTCCAACAGGGCGACACCGCGATCGCCACCTACGGCGAGCCCGGCCGCGCGCGCTGCGACACCGAGCGCGCGAGGGGCGCCGAAGGCACGCGCTGCTTCCAGTTCGGCTTCGGCCAGCCGGACGGCTTCCTCGTGGTTGCCGAGCGCGAGGTGCGCATGGGCTGCCTCCGAGCGCCACGGGAGATAGCCGGGGCTCTCAATGCGTGCGCTGGTGAGAAGCACTCCAACGGCAACGAAGTCGGACAGGCCCTCTGTCGCTCGACCCTGTTCGAGGCGAAGCCGTCCCCGCGCGAGCCGCAACACGGCAGCGGTGATGGATTTGCCCTCGGCTTCGCTGTCGAGCGTCGCCGCCAGCTCGTCTGCGCTCTCGAGGCGCCCCTGATCGATCTGCGCCTTGAGGAGAATGCCGCCGTTGAGCGCACGGTAGACCGGCGGCGCGGGAAGCTCCGCGGCGGCAAGCGCGGTGCGAGCGTCTGTCTCAGCGCCGAAGAGATCGCCGCGGCGTAGCGCCAACCAGGCTCGGCTCGCGAGGCCGGCCGCGAGTCTTCCGCTGTCGCCGGCTCGTCGCGCCTGCACGATCGAGTCGTCGATCAGCGGGCGTACCTGCTCGAACCGCTCTGCTACCAAGAGGGTGAAAGTCGTCCGGGCAATGAGGCTCGACGATGGTCGGCCACCTGCGGCGTGCAGCGCCTTGGTCGCCAGCGCGGCGCCGACCTCCGCGGGCTCGTTCGCAAGCACGGAGCTGAAGGCAGCGGCGCCCAGAAGTTCCGCCGGCACCGGCGTGTCGTCCTCTGCACGCGCGCGCAAAGCCGAGCGGCGCCCGTCGATCGAGCCTGTCGGTGTGGGATCGTTCATGCCGACGACGACAGCTGCCGCTTCGAGCTCTAACGCCAGCTCGTCGTCCGGATCGAGCGACGCCGCCGCGCGATCCAATACCTCGACCGCCTCGGCGAAGCGTTGAGCGCGGTTGAGCGCGCGGGCGAACAGCCTCGCTGCGTCTGCGCGCGGACGTCCTTCCGGAGCCACATCGACAGCCGCCCGCAGATGTTCGTACCAACCGTCGAGCCCCGCGCTCGCCTCTGCCGAGCCGAGCTCGAGCAGCAACTGCGGCTCTTCCTCGGGAGGCGGCGGCTCGGCAAGCGCTCTCCCGAAGAGAACAGCCGCGCGCTGGGGCGCGCCTGCCCCGGCTGCGGCCCGCGCCGCCGCGACGACGTTCTCCACGATCCAGGCCTCGCCCCTCGGCTCGCTCGCGAGCAGATGCTCGGCTACGGCGTCGTGTGCGGTGGGCCGAGTCGAAAGGAGCCGCGCCGCCTCGTAGTGGGTCTGTGCTCTCTCGATCCCCGCCATGTCTGCGTACAGACCACGGCGGAGGATTGGATGTGCGAACGCAAGCGGTTGCCCGCTGCAGAAGATCCCGGCCGACACCAACTCTGTGTAGGCCGCTGTGCCGTCGGGCTCATCGAGGCCGGCAAGCCGAGCGGCCGTGGGCAGATCGCTCTCTTGAAGCACCGCCAACGCCTTTGCGAGACGACCGGCGTGCGCGGGCAACTGGCTCAGCTGCAAGCGGACAGAACGACCGCCGACGCGCATACCGATTCGCTCGACGTCTGCGGCCGCCTCGGCCGAAGGCGCTATCCCCTCCTCGCGCAAGTCCTCGACAACGCCACTCACGAGCAAGGGCGTCCCGCCGGTCGCATTCATGACCGCGTCCAGGAACACCGGATCGGGCAGCTCACCGAGGCTTCTCTCGAGCAAGTGGGCCGCTGAATCGTCCGAGAGCGGCGCAAGGCGGATCACGTCGGCGCCTGAATCGCTCGTCACGGTCGCCAGAAGCTTCTCTTCGGCGCCGGCCGCACCCGTTCGCGCAACGACGAGCACCGCGACTCGAAGCTCGCTGAGGCGCGTGTGCAAGAAGGCGAGGTAACGCAGCGACGCCGCGTCCGCCCAATGCAGGTCGTCGACAATGACGAGAACCGGACGCTGTGCCGAGAGGCTTGCCAGCAACCAGTAGAGCCCATGCAAGATCACGAACGACGGGTCGCCTCGCTGGTCGGCCTGGGAGTGAGGCGGCGGCGCGCCCGGAAGGCCGAGCAGCGCGGCGGCGAGCGCCGCATCTCCATGCAGCAAGTCGTCGAGCTCGTCTTGTGTCTCGGCGAACAGGATCGGCTCGAACAACTGACGTACGACTCCCCAGGCGAAGCCGCGCTCCAACTCAGTCGCACGGGCTCGCGCGACGCGCATCCCGTTCGCGTCGGCTACTTCGCGGGCAGCGTCCAGAAGCGCCGTTTTGCCAATTCCCGCTCGGCCTTCGACGACGACGAGCTTGCCGCTTCCGTTGGAGGCCTCAGCCAGCGCGCTCTCGATCTGCGCCAACTCGTGGTTGCGCTCGAGCAAAACGGAGCGGCTCGCAGGTGCCATCAGGGCTGTCGCCATCTCTTCGGTGACTAACAACGACGGTACACCCGCTCACAATCCCGGGCCAACCCAAAAGTCAGGGGGTTTCCCACGGTGCGAAACACCTGCCGGGCGCCCGACGATGGGTCTCATCCACTCCAGAGCTCATTACGAGCTCGTTCCTGAAACGGAGGCAAGATGAGAACGATTCCGCGCACACGCAGTTGGCTCTTAGCCCTCGTGGTTGCCGCAGCGCTCGTTGGAGCAGACGGCGGTTCGGCCGCCGCCGGGAAGAAGGTCAACGGCACCGTGGGGCCCGGCTTCACCATCGGGTTGACCTCGAACGGCAAGAAGGTAACGAAGCTGAAGGCCGGAGTCCCGTATCGCTTCGTCATCAGCGACCGGGCAAGCATTCACGACTTCCACCTCAGTGGCCCGGGACTCAATCGCGTGCTGACCGGCGTCGGGTTCACGGGGACGAAGAGCTTCGTACTGAAGCTGAAGAAGGGGAGCTACCGCTTCGTCTGCGATCCGCACGCTTCGATCATGCACGGCAGCTTCGCAGTCTCGTAACCAAAGGAGATGAGAACAATGAACAAGGTCATGCAAGTACGACTCGTCGTCGCGGCGGCCGTGATCGCGGCAATCGCTGCCGGCGCCGGGAACGCCGCGAGCTTCGGGCGCACTGACAAACCGCCCTACCCGAATGCCACGTTCAAGCACCCGAAACTCGTGCACGGGGTACTGACGATCAAAGGGACAAAGGCGAGCGACAAGATCACGCTTCGCCTGAAAGCCGGCGACCCCGGTGTTCTCGAGGTCGACGTCGGCGACGACGGCGTCCCGGACTTCAGCTTCCCGCGCGCGTCGGTGACCCGAATCGCCGTCACCGCGGGGAAAGGCAGCGACGCCATTCGCATCGACGACACGAACGGCGCGTTCACCGACGTCATTCCGACAACGATTGACGGCGGCGCCGGAAACGACACGATCGCCGGCGGCAAGGGAGCAGAGACGCTGCTCGGCGGCTCCGGAAACGACACCATCGACGGCAATGGAGGTAACGATTCAGCGCGCCTCGGTGCCGGCGACGACACATTCGTCTGGGATCCCGGCGACGGGAGCGACACGATCGAAGGTCAGGCGGGTGCGGACACGATGCGCTTCAACGGCGCGAACGGCGCCGAGCACGTCACTCTGTCGGCGAACGGGAAGCG
>Ga0307323_10000138_pt1 | contig 20921 bp, 18 predicted proteins | sample ER_DNA_381_FD_194496 | JGI IMG/M metagenome (GOLD analysis project Ga0307323, IMG submission 194496) | Bulk soil microbial communities from the East River watershed near Crested Butte, Colorado, United States - ER_DNA_381 | ecosystem: Environmental > Terrestrial > Soil > Floodplain | place...
CCTGCGGATGGCGCGTTTTCGCCTGGCCCTGCTCGCCTGCTGCGCGCTCCTCGTCGCGGGCTGCTCCTCGTCGCAGCCGAGCGTCCCGACGATCGCTCCCGCCCGCACCTACGACCTCGCCGGCTTCCGGCCGCTCCAGGTGGCCAAGCCCGGCGCCGTCCGGCTTTCTTTCACGATCAAGCAGCCCTCCGGCGAACCTCTCACCGCGTACAAGCGAGGGCCCGGCCCGCATACCGGCGTGCACCTGATCGTCGTGAGGCGCGACCTCGGCGTCCTGATCCACCGCCATCCGCCGATCGGGCCCGGCGGACTGATCGAGGAGACGATCAGGTTCCCGAGCCCCGGCCCCTACCGAGTGCTGGTGGACGCCTACCCGGCGAACACGCGCAACTTCCAGCTGCACCGCGACATCCGCGTCGCGGGGCCCTACCGCCCGCAGCGGTTGCCGCAGTTCGACCCGGTCGTGACCCGCGACGGCTACCGGATCGCGCTCGCCGGGCCGAGGACCCTGCACGCAATCGAGCCCGCCTTCTTCGTCGCGACGATCACCGATCCGCAGCGCCGGCCGGCGCAGTTCACGCCCTGGTTTGGAGCCCTGGCCCACGCGATCTTCTTCCGGTCGGGCTCGCTCGACTACTTCCACACACACGTCTGCGGGCCAGCGACTCCCGGTTGCACGAGCGTCTTCGGCGGCTCGAAGGTCACAGGGAGCTCGACGACCCCGGGCAAAGCGCGCGTCGGCGTGCTGCTGCCGGTCGCCGGGACCTGGCGGCTCTTTCTTCAGTTCCAGACGAACGGCCGCATCATCACCGCGCCCTTTACCCTTCGGGTCCGATGAGACGACGGGGTCTGCTCTGGTTCGGCGCGGTCGCGCTGCTCGTCCTCGCGACGCGCTGGCTCACCTACGCGCTCGCCGGGCCGAGCCCGCTGACGACTCGTTTCGAGGCATCGGCCGGCGGTGCCCGGTTCGTCGTGGTGATGCTCGTCTCGCTCGGACTCGCCGCGGCGGTCTCGCTGTCGGCGCTCTGGCTCGCCGTGCTCGGGGTGCGGGAACGACAGCGCCTGCGGCCGGAGCGGGAGCTTCCGCGGATCCGCCTGCGTCGCCTTGCTCTTCGCGCGATCGTCCTCACCGTCGCGAGCTCGCTCGCCTTCGCCCTCTTCGAGTCGTGGGTGCACTGGCGCGCCGGGCTCGGCTTCCACGGGCTCGCGTGCCTGTTCGGGCCGGTACACCGGAACGCCCTGCCCTTGCTGGCCGCCCTCTCGCTGCTGGCCGCCGCGCTCGCCGAGGCCGCTGCGCACCTCTACGCCTGGATGAAGGCGACCGTGCGGGCCTTGCTCGCCCCTGCGCTCGAGCTCGCGTGGGCCGCGCTTCCGTTCGCCCCACCTCCGGGCCGCCTCTCCCCCGCGCTCCTCGCGCCCTCGGCGCGGGCACGCGCTCCGCCGCTACCGGCCTAGCCCGGTAACCGACGAAGCGAAAGGAGATTCCATTGAGACAGGCATTGGTGGCCGCTGCGGCGGCTGCGCTCGCGCTGGCGCTCGCCGACGCGGCGTCCGCCCACGCGATCATCGGCCCGCCGGTCGCGAAAGCGAAGGTGGCGCAGCAGTTCACCCTCTCCGTCCCCACCGAGGAGGAGGGCGCGACAACCACGACGATCGAGCTGACCGTGCCGAGCGGCTTCTCGATCGACTCGTTCGAAGCCGAGCCCGGCTGGAAGCGAACCGAGCAGGCAACCGGCTCCGGCGAGACGAAGACGATCCAGCAGGTGACCTGGTCGGGCGGGAAGGTGCCGACGGACGAGGACGCGGTGTTCCGCTTCAACGGCAGCGCGGATTCGAGCAAGACGTACACGTTCAAGGTCCGGCAGACGTACTCCAACGGCAAGGTCGTGGACTGGACGGGCTCCGAGAGCTCCGATACGCCGGCGCCGACGATCGAGACCGTCTCGTCGTTCGGCGGCTCGAGCTCGACGCTGTCCATCGTCGCGCTGATCGTCGGCGGCATCGGCGTCCTGCTCGGGATCGTGGGCCTGACGACGAGCGGCCGGCCGATCGCGTGAGACGCGGGGCCCTGCTCGCTCTGGCGGCTGCGGCGGCACTTGCGCTGCCCGCAGCCGCCTGGGCCCATGCGGGGCTCGTGCGGACCGAGCCGTCGGCGAGCAAGACGGTCAACTCGCCGCCGCCGCGCGTGCTGCTGACCTACACCGAGCCGATCGAGGCGCGATTCGCAATCGTCTCGGTGACCGACGCGTCGGGCGCCCAGGTGACCTCCGGGCCGCCGCAGAGCGCACCGGGAGCGCCGCAGACGCTGATCACCCCGTTACGGCGCGTGCCGGAGGGCTGGTACCTCGTCTTCTGGCGCGTGATCTCGGCCGACGGCCACCCGGTGCGCGGAGCGTTCACGTTCGCGGTCGGCCCCAACGCCGGCCCGCCGCCCCAGTTTCGGGTGCCGTCGCTGAGCGAGACGGCGACGACTACGCGGCTGCTCATCTCGCGCTGGGTGGTGTTCCTCTCGCTCTTGACGACCCTTGGGCTGTTCGTGCTGAGAGCCCTGGTCGCCCGGCCGGTGGTGAGGGTCGTTTCCGGCTGCTCGCTACGTCCGCTGTCGATCGCCTTCGGGGCGGCGCTCGCTGTGGCGCTGGCGGCGATTCCCGTCTACGTCCTGCTGGCGACGGCGCAGTTCACCCTGCGCTCGGCGTTCGATCTCGGGGCGATCATTCCGGCGGCGAGGGCGTCGGCATTCGGCCGCGACTACCTCGAGCTCGAGCTCGTGCTCGCACTCTTCGGGCTCGCGGCCTTCATCGCGCTCGTCCTCGACCGCCCTGAGCGGCCACAGCGCTCGGTGGTTGAGCTCGTTGCGCTGCCGGCCGCGCTCCTCGCCGGAGGAGCCGCGCTGGTCCTCCCCGCGCTCGCCGGGCACGCCGGCCAGAAGTCGCCGCGCGGACTGGCGCTGCCGCTCGACGTCGCGCACCTCGGCGCAGCCTCGATCTGGCTCGGCGGCCTGATCGGGCTCCTGGTGTTCTGGCTCTCGGTAGGAGCGAAGGGACGGATCACGGCCCTGGCGTACGTCGTCCCGCGGTTCTCGGCGGTCGCCTTCTGTTCTGTGCTTGCGCTCGTCGGAACCGGGGTCGGCCAGTCGTTCCTCGAGTTGCCGACTCTCGCCAGCCTCTGGCAGACCTCGTACGGCAAGGCGTTGCTCGTGAAGATCGCGCTCCTCTTCGCCGCGCTCCTGCTGGCCGGGGTGAACCTCGCGCGGACCAAACCCCGGCTCCAAGCGGCCGGCGCTCGTCCGGCGCTCGGGCCCAGCGCGGCCGTGCTCCTGCGGCGCCTCGTTGAGGGCGAGATCGTGTTCGTCGCGGCGGCAGTGTTCGCAGCGGCGGTGCTGACAAGCCTCGCGCCCCCCGCGACCGCGCTCGCTCGCGTCAAGAACATCGCGGCCCGCGTCGGCCCCGGGCCTGTCTCGGAGGTGGTTGCCAAGGGGCCATACAAGCTCCTTGTCGAGGTTTCGCCAAACCGTGCCGCAGTGCCCAACACGTTTTCGGTGGCGATCACGCGCAACGGCCGGCCGGTCCCCGGCGCGCAAGTGGTAAGCCGCTTCGAGATGCTCGACATGGAGATGGGCGAGCAGAGCTTCCGCTTCCCCGAGCGCACGCCGGGGGTGTTCGTGAAATCCGCGCCCGCGCTTGTGATGGTCGGCCATTGGGCACTCCAGTTCGAGGTGACCCCGCCGGGCGCGCAGCCGTTCGTCGTCACGCTCCTCGACAAGGCTTCCGGATGAGCGTGCGGGCGCGCCTACTGCTCGCGCTCGTCGCCCTCGCGGCGGCGGCGGTCGCCTGGTTCGTCGTGCTCGAGGCGATCCGCAGGACCGTCTAGCGCGGCGGCCGAATCGTGAGCGGCCGGTCGAACTCGAGGTAGCGGTGTCGCATGAAGTGCGCCGCGGCGGTCATGCGCAGGCGCAACGTGCGGTAGGTGCGCCGGTCGATCCAGGCGGTGAACCAGGCCGGCGTGGTCGGGTTCACGAAGGAAACGATCCAGACCGGCCGACCGGCGACCCGGCCGCTGCCGAGAACGTGCGCGTTCACCGCCACGTGGCCCCAACTCGGCTGCGGCACGCGGAGCGCAGGGATCTGCTCCGAGCGCCGCCAGGGAGCGCCGGGCCGGTCGCGGTCCCAGCGCCGTTGCCCGATGATCACAGCCGACGCGCCGCCGCGGATGTCGTAGGTCACCTCGTTCGGCGCCTCGAGGCGCCAGGTGGTGAGCAGGCCGCCCTCCGGGCCCGAGCGGAGCGACTCGACGTAGACGAGGCTCGAGAGGCCGCTGAAGACGCGCGCGGCCCGTGCGACGATTCCGGCCGCAGGTCGCGATTTCGGTGGAATCACGAACACGACGTCCCGGCCGGGCAAGACGACCGCGACGCGACGTAACGCACTCCGAGGCGCGGAGGCCGTGTAGCAACCGGGCCCGCAGGGCCGTGCCAGAAGCGAAGCGGCTCCCACGCGAAACGAGAGGGGCAGCCCCGACGCCGCGTCTCCGCTCGAGCCGAGCACCGTCGCCGTCAGCCTTGGCCGCGCCCCCTGCCCGACCGCCAGCGCGACCGCGCGGGTCCCGGCCTCCTGCGCCAGCACCAGCGCGCCCGGTGGCGGAGGCGCTATGGCCTCCGCCGGCTTCACTCGGGGTGTCTCGACGAGCGAGCCATGGCCGGAATCCAGCCGCGTCAATGCCACCGCACCGGCGACGAGCCCGGCCACGAGCACTGCTCCGGCGCCGACCAGGGCGCGCTGCGTTCCCTTGCTCACTTCAAGAAAGCTAGCGGCGGACATTGGTAACGTCGTGGGGACGTGCTGTTCCGACAGTTTGTGGACGACGACCTCGGCTGCGCGTCCTACCTGATCGGCGACGAGGCAGCCGGCGAGGCGGTGCTCGTGGATCCCGCCTACGCGATCGAGCCCTACCTCGAGGAGGCCGAACGGGCAGGCGTGCGGATCGTCCGCGTGCTCGAGACCCACACGCACGCCGACCACGTCTCAGGGCACGGCCGGCTGGCGCTCGAGCACGACGCGGCGGTGAGCATTCATCCCCTCGCCGAGCCGGCCTTTCCATTCGATCCCGTCGAGGACGGACAGGATGTCCAGGTCGGCTCGCTCGCGATTCGCGTCCTGCACACACCCGGCCACCGGCCCGAGCACTGCTGCTACCTGGTCGAGGGCCACCTCCTGACCGGCGATTCGCTCCTGATCGGCGACGCTGCTCGGCCCGACCTGGCGATCGAGGCGCGCGAGGGCGCGGAGGATCTCTACCGTTCGCTGCAGCGCCTGGTCGACCTGCCGGGCGACACCGAGATCGACCCCGGGCACACCGGCGGCTCGCTCTGCGCGAGCGGCATCAGCTCCGACCGCACCTCCACCATCGCGGCGGAGCGTCGCACGAACCACGCGCTCGCGCACTCGAGCCAGCAGGAGTTCGTCGCCGCGTCAGCTTCGATCTCGTCGCCGCGGCCGCCGACTGTTGAACGTGTGGTCGCGCTGAACCGCGGCCCATTCCTCGGCGCGCCGCCGCCGCTCGAGCCGCTGGAGTCCGTGCGAGGCCAACTCCTCGACGTGCGGCCCGCGCACGTCTATTCGGAAGGACACGCTCCGGGCGCGCTCAACGTCCCCGTCGACGGGCCCTCCTTCGGCACGAAGTCCGGCTTCATGCTCGACCCGGAGCAACCGATCTCGCTGCACGCCTCCTCGCGCGAGCAGGCCGCGCTCGCGGCTGAGCGGCTACGGGCGGTCGGGCTGCTCGACGTCACCGGCTACCTGCTCGAGCTGGAGACCCCGGAGCGGCTCGATCCGATCGGCCTCGACGAGCTCGAGGCGCTGCTGGCCGACGACGCGGTCGAGCTGCTCGACGTGCGGGAAAAGGACGAGCGGGACGAGGGGTACATCCCCGGCAGCCGGCATATCCCCTACCGGCTCGTGCGCGCCTACCGCGACGAGCTCGAGAACGGCCGGCTGGTCGTGACCCTCTGTTCGTCCGGCGCCCGGGCAGCCGTTGCCGCCAGCGCGCTCGCGGTCGAGGGCGTCCGCGCGCGCCCCGTGTTGGACAGCGGCATGGACGAATGGCAGGCGCGCGGCAACACGGTCACGGCCTTCCGCCGTTGCGGCGGCTCAGGCTGACTCGGCCAGCAGTGCCTCGGCCTCGGCCGACCAGGCGGTCGCGCCCAACTTGGCGAACACGGGGAGCGCGAGCCTGAGCTGCCGGTCAGCTTCGCCGCGGTGCCCCTCCCGAACGAGCTCCCCTGCGGCACGCAGCCGCGCGTACGCCTCGTCGGGGACGGAGCCGATCTCGGCGTAGCGATCGGCCGCCCCCGCCGGGTCGCCGACGACGACTAGGCGGGCAGCTTCGTGCCATGGCGTCTGAGCCCGCCCCCGCTCGAGCGCATCGGCGAACTCACTGCTGCGACCAAGCTCACTGAACGCCCAAACGCCGTCCACGGACTCATGCCCCGGAGGAACCCCCTGGGAGCGCCAGGCGTCGAGCAGCTCGTCCGCGAGGGCGTTCGCGCGCTCGCGGTCGTCGACCGCCAACCTCGTCCGCGCTTCGAACGCCAGCGCTGGATCAAGCGTCTGCGGATCACGGGCTCCGCGGGCCGCGTCCGTAGCTCGTCGTGCATCGGCTAGCGCAGCCGTCACGTCCCCGCGCGCGAGTTGAATCGTCCCGCGGATGTAGCGACAAGCCGCCTCCATGTAATGCGGCTGGCCGGCCTCGACCTCTTGGATGAATTCCTCCGCCGTGGCGAACGCCTCGTCCCAGCGGCCCTCCCAGTGACAGTGGAAGGCGTGCTCCGCGCGCTGCCAGCGGATGAAGCCGTCGAGCCCGAGACGGTCGGCAATCCTGCGGCCCTGCTCGTGCAGCTCGCCGGCCCGCCGCAGGTCGCCGAGCAGAGCGGTCATCCACGTGAGGTTCGCGGCCGCCGAGGCTTCCTCGTGCGAATGGGCCGCCGCCGCGATCGCAACGGCCTGCTCGAGATCGTCAAGCCCTCCCGGATCACCGGTGTGAATCCTCGCAACGCCGAGGGTGTTCAGGTTGCGCGCCCGCGTGGCGTCGAGCCCGAGCTCCTCCGCCAGCCCCAGCGACTCGGACCCGAGCTCGATGGCCCGGTCGAAGTCATTGCCCATCATCGCAATGCGGGACAGCTCCTGGAGCACGTAGGCCTTCTCGGGCGACGGTCCTCGGTCCTGGACGAGGTCGAAGGCGCTCTCCAGGTGTCTGACGGCCTCGTCGCGATCGCCGCGGCCCAACCAGATCCCGCCGAGTAGCGCCTGCGCCTCCGCCGAGGCCTCGGGGTTCCCGGCCTCGAGGAGGCCGCTTGCCGCCTCCTCGAGCACGCTGTCGTCGAGGCTGACGTCGTCGACGCGGCTGCGGGCGTAGGCCAGTAACAGCCCCGGGCGATCGTCGTCGTCCGACGGCCAGAGCTCGAGGGCGGCTTCGTACAGATGCGCGGCAGTGGGGAATGCCCCGAGCGCAAGGGCGCGGTCGCCGGCGTCACGGGCTGCCAGGCGTGCGCGTTCAAGCAGATTCGGCCCCATTACCTGTCCGGAGACGCGCCGGAGCCGTAGTGCCTCGAGGAAGTGATGCGCCAGCATCTCTGCATGGTCCTCCGGGCGGCCGAGTTGCTCCATCCATTCCGCTGCCCGCTCATGACGCTCCGCTCGGGCGGCCCGGGGAATCTGTCCGTACGCGACGTCGCGGACGAGCACGTGGCGAAACGCGTACTCCTCGTCCGCGCCGACCGAAGAGCGGCGCTCGCGACGGACGAACTCCTTGCGCACGAGTGTGTGAAGGGCCTCCTCCGCCTCGCGCAGCTCGCGCCCGCCGACCGCACTGACCGCCCCAAGCCAGAAGACCTTTCCCACCACGGCGGCGTCCTGGAGGAGCTGCTTCTCGTCGGGGGAAAGCCCGTCGAGACGCGCGGCGATGATCCCCTGCACGTTCTCCGGCAACGCCAGCTCTGCGCCTTGCGGTGTCTCGGCGACCAGCCGCGCGAACTGCTCTGCATAGAGGGGGTTCCCGCCGGCGCGCGCGAGCAGCGTCACCTGCAGCTCGGCGGGAATCACGGCCCGGTCGAGCAGGTTCGCGAGCAGACGCGCGGTGTCCTCGTCTGAGAGGGGCGAGATCGAAAGCGTCAGTGCGTTCGGCTTCCCCCCGCCCCAGCCCGGCCGCCGCTCGAGGAGCTCCGGACGAGTGACGCACACTACGAGCAGCGCCACTCCTGTCCCCCAGTCGACCAGGTGGTCGACGAAGTCGAGCAGGTCGTCGTCGGCCCAGTGCAGGTCCTCGAAGACGAGCACCGCAGGCCGTTGCTCGGCAAGCGCTTCGAAGAACTGCCGCCAGGCGGCGAAGCGCTCCGCCCGCTTGTCGCCGCCGACCTCGCCTTCGGCCACGATCCCCACCAGAGGGCGCAGGTTCTCCAGCACCCGCTTCGAGTCTTGTGCGACCAGGGCGGAGACGGCTTCGACGAGCTTCCGCTCTGCCTCCTCCGGCGTGTCGGTCTCGAAGATTCCCGCCTGCGCCTTCGCCATCTCGGCCAGAGCCCAGTACGTCACGCCGTCCCCGTAGGGAAGCGAGCGGCCCTGCCGCCACGTGATCAGCTCGGGCTGAGCATCGACCGCGCGCGAGAGCTCGTAGACGAGACGGCTCTTGCCGATCCCCGGGACGCCGACGAGCGTTACGAGTTGTGGCGAGCGCTCTTCTATGGCCCGGGTGAGCGCGTCGGTCAGGAAATCGAGCTCGCGCTGCCGCCCTACGAGCGGTGCGCCCTCCTGACCGAGGTCGACGCCGAAGCGTGAGCGTGCCTCCCGCGCCTCCCACACGCGGACCGCTTCCGACTTTCCTTTTGCCATCACCGGATCGGCCGCGCCGTACTCGATCGCCCGGTGCGTTGCGCGCTGCGTGCTCTCGTCGACCAGGATCCCGTTGACGGGCGCAGCGTTCTGAAGGCGCGCAGCCGTGTTGACCACGTCGCCCGCAACCATGCCTTCGCCCTCGGTCGTGCGTGCGTCGAGGGTGACGAGCGCCTCGCCCGTCGTCACCGCGATCCGCACCTGGAGCCGCCCGTCCTCGACGATCGACTCACGAATCGCGAACGCCGCGCGGACGGCCCGCTCGGGATCGTCCTCGTGCGCCACCGGCGCGCCGAAGACCGCCATCACCGCGTCGCCGATGAACTTCTCGACGGTCCCGCCGTGGCGCTCCAGCTCTTCGCGGAGTTGGGCGTAGTACGGCGAGAGCGTCGCGCGGACATCCTCGGGGTCGAGCTGCTCCGCCTGTGAGGTGAAGCCGACGAGGTCGGCAAAGAGAATCGTGACGACCTTGCGCTCCTCGCGCTGGGCGGGCGCGGGAGCAGCCAGCGAGGCGCCACAACCCGAACAGAAACGCGAGTCGTCCGCGTTCTCGCGGCCGCACTGCGCACAGACGAGCACCGCGTTACCTGATCCGCTCGACCGTGTAGCCGAGGCTGCGCAGGGTCTCCAGCAGCACGGCGCAATGGTGCTCGTCGCGCATCGCCAGGGTCAGCTCGATCTCGCTCTCGGTGACAGGCACGTCCATGCCCTCGCGGTGATGCTCGACCGAGACGACGTTCGCATGCTCCCGGGCCACGAGCGAGAGCAGCTTGATCAGCTCGCCCGGGCGGTCCTGGAGGCGGCTGCGCACGACCAGGTAGCGGCCCGCAGAGGTGAGCCCGTGCCGCATGACCGAGATCAGGACCGTCGGGTCGATGTTGCCGCCGGAGAGGATCGCGACCGCCGGCCCCTCACCGCCGGCCTTGCCCGAGAGCAGCGCCGCGACGGCCACGGCCCCTGCGCCCTCGACCACGAGCTTCGAGCGCTCGAGCAGGAGCACGATGGCGCGGCAGATCTCGTCGTCGTTGACGCTGATCAGGTCGTCGAGCACCTCTTCGAGAATCCGGCCGGTCCGCTCCCCGACCTCTTTGACGGCGATCCCGTCGGCGATCGTCCACCCGTCGAGTCCCGCCTGCACGCCGACGATGCGGGTTTCGGGCTTGATCGCGCGCAGCGCCAGCGCGATCCCTGACGACAGCCCACCGCCGCCAACCGGGATCACGACGGTCTCGAGGTCCGGCACCTGCTCGCCGAGCTCGAGCCCGATCGTGCCCTGGCCGGCGATCACCTTCTCGTCTTCGTAGGGGTGAACGAACGTGGCGCCGGTGGACTTCGCATGTGCGATCGCAGCGGTCAGCGCCTCCTCGAAGGTCCCACCGCTGAGCTCGGCCCTCGCGCCGTAGTTCTTGGTTGGCTCGACCTTGGCCATCGGCGCGTCCTGCGGCATGAACACCGTTGCCTTGACGCCGGCCTCACGAGCCGCCCACGCGACGGCCTGCCCGTGGTTCCCGGCGCTCGCCGCGACGACGCCGGCATGCCGCTCCGAGTCGGTCAGCGTCGCCAGCTTGTTGACGGCACCGCGGATCTTGAACGAGCCCGTGCGCTGGAGGTTCTCAGCCTTCAGCGAGACCCTGCGCCCGGTCATCCGCGAAAGCGTCTCCGAGCCGTAGACCGGCGATGCTCGCACGATGCCCTCGAGCCGCGCTCGCGCCTCTTCGATGTCGCCCAGGCTCGGGGTGGTCTTAATCGCCATATCTCTGTTCGCCGGAGCCAGACTGAAGTCAGGCACCGGAGAGCTTGAACACCTTCCTCAGTATCTCCCGCACGGCCGTAAGCGGGTCGAGCGCGCGGCTCTGCACCTCGTCCAGCAGGCGCCGCAGCTCAGGATCGTCCGCGACCGCGCGCTCGAGGTACGCCTTCGCCCGGGCCGAGGCGACCGCGAAGACCTCGCCGGCGAGGTTCTTGCGCCGCTGCTCCTCGAGCAGGCCTTCCGACTCGAGAAACGCGCGGTGTGCCTCGACCTGCTCCCAGAGCTTCGGCACGTGCTCGGCGCGCATGGCCTCGGTGAGCACGATCGGCGGCTTCCACGCCCGCTCCTTGTCCAAAGAGAGCACCGAGCGCACTTCGTTCAGCATCGTCTTGGCGGCGGGGTGATCCATCTTGTTGATCGCGATCACGTCGGGGATCTCCATGATTCCGGCCTTCAGCGCCTGGATCGAGTCGCCGGAGCCGGGCATCAACACGAGCACGACGGTGTCGGCGATTCCGATCACCTCGACCTCGCCCTGGCCCGTGCCGACCGTCTCGAGGAAGACCAGGTCCTTGCCACCCGCGTCCAGCACCAGCAGCGCCTGAAGCGTTGCCTCCGCGAGCCCACCGAGGTGGCCGCGGGTACCCATCGAGCGGATGAAGACCTCGGGGTCGAGGAAGTGATCGGTCAGGCGGATGCGGTCTCCGAGCAGCGCTCCCTGGGTGAACGGGCTCGAGGGATCGACGGAGATCACTCCGACCGTGCGGTCCTGGTCGCGGACGTGCCGGACGAGGGCGCTGATCAGGCTCGACTTGCCGACCCCGGGCGGGCCGGTGATGCCGATGGCGTACGCGCGCCCCGTCTCCGGGTAGAGGTCGCGGACGACCTCGTAGGCGAGCGGGTCGGAGTTCTCGACGAGCGTGATCGCTCGCGCGAGGGCGCGCCGGTCGCCGGCGCGAACGCCGGCAGCGAGCGACTCCCGCGTGAAGTCACGCCGTGCTGCCACGACTGAGATGCTAAAGACGGACGCACCGGCAAAGCCGGCACGTCCTCCTTGGTCGGCGTCGCAAGCGAGCGCCTTAGGCGCGCTGAGTAGGCTCGACCGCGCCTGCGGGAAGCGGCCGTCGTTCCGGAAGGCCGGGACTGCCGGACGCGGCGCGGGCGAGCACGAGTCCGACGAGGCCGGCGAGCCCTGCGGCGATCGAGGCGGCGCCCCAGATCCAGCGCGGTCCGACGATGTCGGTGAAGTGGCCCGCGACGATCATCCCGAGGGTGAGCATGGCAACGTTCGAGCTCATCAGAACGGCGAAGGCGCGTCCCCGCAGCGCATCCGGCGCCCCGCGCTGGACGAGGAGCGCGTTGCAGACGACGGCTGCGCCGTTCCCGGACCCCGAGATCACGACACAGGCCGCGGCAACCCAAACGTTGGGCGCCATTGCCGCCAGGCCGATGCCCAGAGCCATCAGCCCGAGCGACGCGCCGTAGACTTTCGGAAGCCCGCGCCGATCGATCCAGGAACTCGCTTGAAATGCGCCGAACGCGAGCCCGATCCCGGAGCAGCCCATCAGCAGGCCCAGCCCGAACTGGCCGGCGTCGAAGGCTCGGAACGCGAGGCGCGGCTCCGCCACATTGACGGCGGCGTTCGAGAACATGGCCACGTTCCAGGCGATCAGCACTGTCAGGAGCGCTCGCGACCGCACCGCCAGGGCGAACCCATCCTTGAGGTCGAGCCAGTGCCCGCGACTGGCCGCCTGGGTGGCCTGCAGCAGTCCTTGCGGGATCCGCCAGAGGAAGACCACGGAGATCAGGAACGTGCACGCGTTGATCCAGTACGCGACGTCCACGCCGGAGGCCGCGACGAGCGCGCCGCCGGCGAGGGAGCCGAGGGCCCAGGTGAGGTTGTCCACCGTTTGGAGGAGCGCGTTCGCGCTCGGGAGGTCGTCGTCCTTGACGAGGTTCGGCAGGCCCGCGTAGACCGCGGGCCGGAAGAAGCCGGTAGCGATGCCGGCGACCGCCGCAAGCCCGACGATCTGGACCGCGCTCGTCGTGAACGGCAGTGCCGCGAAGGCGCCGAAGCGAGCGAGGTCGGAGCCGATCATCAGGCGACGGCGCGAGAGCCGGTCGATCAGCGGCCCGACCAACAGCCCGATCGCGAACATCGGCAGCAGGTCGGCGATCAGGAGCGCGGCTACCCAGGCCGAGGATTCCGTCCTCGTCCAGATGTCAACTTCGAGGGCGACGAGCGCGAGCCACGTGCCGGCGCCGGAGCCCAGGGTCGCCAGGAACAGGCGGCGGAAACTCGGTTCACGGCCGAGAAGAGCGAGCTGGGTGCCTGCTACACGGGGGCGGCCCATCGGCTCACCTAAGGTAACACCGTCGTCGGCACCCAAACGAGGGGTTTTTCGGCCGTGCCCCTTTCGGGTTAGGCAGTTGCGCGCGGAAGGACGCGCTCGAGCGCGGCCGCGAGCAGGTCGTGCTCATCAGGCGTACCGACGGTGACGCGGACGGCGCCCGGCGCGCCGAAGCCGTGGGTAGGCCGGACGATCACACCCTCGCGAAGGAGCTGCTCGAAGAACGGGCGCGAGTCGTCGCCGACCTCCACGTAGAGGAAGTTCGCCACGGCCGGGCCGACGGGCTCGAGCCCGTGGTCACGCAGAATCTCCTCGAGCTGCACTCGCCCTTCCGCGTTGATGCCCCGGCGCCGCTCGAGCTCCTGCGCCGAGTCGAGGCTCGCGAGGGCAGCCTCCTGGGCGGGTGTGGTGATGTCGAACGCGCGGCGCACCTTGGCGATCGCGGTCACGATCGGCGCCGGGGCGAGCCCGTAGCCGACCCGCAAGCCGGCGAGGCCGTAGATCTTGGAGAACGTGCGCAGGACGACCACGCTCCGGCCTTGCTTGAGGTACTCCTCGACGCCATCGGGATAGTCCGGGTCGTCGATGTACTCGAGGTAGGCCTGATCGAGGACGGTCACGACGCCTTCGGGGACGCGGTCGAAGTAGGCGTCGAGCTCGGCCCGGCTGTTCGTCGTGCCGGTCGGGTTGTTGGGCAGGCAGACGTAAACGATCTTCGTCCGCGGCGACACCGCCGCGAGCATGGCATCGAGGTCGTACCGGCCGTCACGCAGCGGCACGGTCACCGGCACGGCGCCGAACTTGCGCGCGTCGATCACGTAGCTCGGGAAGGACGGCCAGCCGCAGACGATCTCGTCGCCGGGCTCGAGCGCCGCCTGGCTGAGACAGTCGACGAGACCGTCGGAGCCCGCCCCGGGAGCGACCTCCTCGAAGCGCAGGTCGAGCCGCTCGGCGAGTGTCGTCCGCAAGCGAAAGGCGCCCCCGTCCGGGTAGCGGTTCAGTTCGCCCGCGCAGCGCTCGATCGCCTCACGCGCCTCCGGAAAGGGCCCGAACGGTCCCTCGTTCGACGCGAGCTTGACCACCCGCTCGAGCCCGAGCTCGCGCTGGACCTCCTCGACGGGCTTCCCCGGCTCATACGGAACGAGATCGTTGACCGCGGGTCTGAAGAAGCTGTCCGCGATCTCCGCGAGCGGGCCGGCCATCGGGGTCGAACTTAGCACGGGGAAACCCCTGGTTCCCCCTGAGCCCCCTCCTTGCGCGCGCTAGCTCGGCTCCGGCGTTTCGGGAGCCGCCGATTCGACGCTTGCTTCGAGGCCGTCTTGTCGTAGTGAGCCTCCCGCCGGGCAAAGCCCGGCTCCGGCAGAGCATCACGGCTGACCCTTGCCGGAGGAGGCCCCTTGTTCCCCTTAGTTCGGTTCGCCCGGCCTCCTCCCCGAGGCGAGCGTATCCGTGGAAAGCGCACGCGTGGGTGTCGAAAGCGCAATAGCATTGGCGCCGCATGAGGGTCGGGGTGCCGAAAGAACGTGCCGCCGGCGAGCGACGCGTGGCACTCGTGCCCGAGCTCGCTGGCCGTCTAGTCACGAGCGGCTTCGAGGTCCTCGTCGAGCGAGGCGCCGGCGAAGCGGCGTCCTTCCCGGATGCGGCCTACGAAGAGGCGGGCGCTCGGATCGTGGACGATGTCTACGGCGAAGCCGACGCGGTCGCGAAGGTGCAGAGCCCGAGCGAGGACGAGGTGGCTCGGCTCCGAGAGGGCCAGGTGCTCGTCGGATTTCTCCAGCCGCTGACGGATCCGGAAGGGATTGCGCGGCTGGCCGCCCGCGGCGTCACCGCCTTTGCAATGGAATCGATCCCGCGAATCACACGCGCGCAGCCGATGGACGCGCTCTCCTCGCAGGCAACCGTTTCCGGGTACAAGGCGACGCTGATCGCGGCAGAACGGCTGCCCAAGTTCTTCCCGATGCTGATGACTGCGGCAGGGACTGTCGCGCCCGCGAAGGTGCTCGTACTGGGGGCCGGGGTCGCGGGGCTGCAGGCAGTGGCGACTGCGCGGCGCCTCGGGGCTGTGGTCACCGGCTTCGACGTACGCCCCGTCGTCCGAGAGCAGATCGAGAGCCTCGGCGCCAACTGGCTCGACCTGGGCATCGTCGGGGAAGAGACGGAGGGCGGCTACGCGCAGGAGCTCTCCGAGGAACAGCAGCGGCGGCAGCAGGAGGAGCTCGAGGCGCGCCTGCCCGAGTTCGACGTTGTGATCACGACTGCCCTGATCCCCGGGCGGGCCGCGCCACGGCTCATCCCGGCGAGCGCCGTCGCGGCCATGAGGCCGGGGTCGGTGATCGTCGATCTCGCAGCGGAGGCCGGTGGCAACTGCGAGCTGACCGAGCCGGGCGAGGAGGTCGTCCGCGAGGGCGTAACCATCGTCGGCCCGATGAACCTGCCCAGTTCGATGCCGCTCCACGCGAGCCAGCTCTATGCGCGCAACGTCTCCGCGCTCCTTCAGCACCTCGCGCCGGAGGGCGAGCTGGTGCTCGACTTCGAGGACGAGATCACCGCCGGCGCCTGCGTCACCCGCAAGGAGGAGGTGCCGGCATGACGGAAAGACACACGATCTTCACGAAGCCGTCACAGACACGTGAGCCACGGAGCGGTACCGTCAACCGCGAGGGCGGCGGGACAGTTCACCCCACCCTGGGTGGGGGGTGCAGGGTCTCTCCGGACATGGCCCGTTGGCGCACGGCTTTCGCGGGGTCGGCTCGATGAGCCACGACCGGCTGCTCGTTTTCGAGCTCACGATCCTCGTGCTCGCGATCTTCCTCGGGTTCGAGGTGATCTCGAAGGTGCCGACGCTGCTGCACACGCCGCTGATGTCGGGCACCAACGCGATCCACGGAATCGTGATCGTCGGGGCGATGGTCGTTATGGGCCAGGGGCACAAGGACACGCTGACGTGGGTGATCGGGTTCGTCGCCGTCATCCTCGCCTCGGCGAACGTGGTCGGCGGCTTCGTCGTCACCGACCGGATGCTCGAGATGTTCAAGCGGCGCAAGCCCGAGCGCCCGGCGAAGGACGACGACAACGGCGCCGGCCCGCCGCCGTGAGCCGCACCACCACCGACCTCCTTTACTTGGTCACGATCGTGACCTTCATTCTCGCGTTGGCCTTTCTCTCCCGGCCCGACAAGGCTCGCCTCGGTAACTGGATCGGCGCGGCCGGGATGCTGCTGGCGATCGCCGTCACCTTTGCCCAGAGCTCGATCGTGAGCTATTGGGAGATCGGGCTCGGCATGGCCATCGGCGGCGGCTTCGGAGCGGTTGCGGCCCGCCGCGTGAAGATGACAGCAATGCCCCAGATGGTGGCGCTGTTCAACGGCGTCGGCGGGGGTGCGGCGGCCCTCGTCTCCTGGGCCGAGTTCCACCGCAAGGCGCCACTGGCCGGCCACCTCAAGGTGGACATCGCGATCGCGATCATGCTCTCCGCGCTGATCGGAGCCATCTCGTTCGCGGGCTCGATGGTCGCGTTCGCAAAGCTGCAGGAGCTGATCCAGGGGCGGCCGATCACGTACCCGGGCCAGCAGGTCGTGAACGCGCTCGTCGCCGGCAGCGCCCTCGCCGCGGGGATCGCGATCGCCGCCGGCGCGGAGGAGCAGTGGCTGATGTGGGTGTTGCTCGCCTGCGCCGCAGCGTTCGGCGTCCTGTTCGTGCTGCCGATCGGCGGAGCAGACATGCCGGTCGTGATCTCGCTCCTGAACGCGTTCACTGGGCTCGCCGCCGCCGCGACCGGCTTCGAGCTCGAGAACAACGTCTTGATCGTGGCCGGGATGCTCGTCGGAGCCTCCGGAACGCTGCTCACGCTGATGATGAGCCGCGCGATGAACCGCTCGATCGCGAACGTGCTCTTCGGTGCCTTCGGTCAGGTCAGTCCCGCAGCCGCTGCGACCGACAGCGACGGTGGGGCAGTTCGCTCCGCAACCGCCGAGGACGTCGCGGTCATGCTCGCGTATGCCCACAAGGTCGTGGTCGTGCCCGGGTACGGGCTCGCCGTCGCGCAGGCGCAGCACGACGTCAGGCAACTCGCCGACCTGCTCGAGGAGAAGGGCGTCGAGGTGACCTATGCGATCCACCCCGTCGCGGGCCGCATGCCGGGTCACATGAACGTGCTCCTCGCGGAGGCCAACGTCCCATACCCGCAGCTCAAGGAGATGGACGAAGCCAACCCTGAGTTCGCCCGCACCGATGTCGTGCTCGTGGTCGGCGCAAACGACGTAGTCAACCCCGACGCCCGCAACAACCAGGGAAGCCCGATCTACGGAATGCCGATCCTGAACGTGGACCAGGCACAGACCGTGGTCGTGCTCAAGCGGAGCATGAGCCCAGGCTTCGCCGGGATCGAGAACCCACTCTTCTTCAATCCGAAGACGGTGATGCTCTTCGGCGACGCGAAGGACTCGATCACGAAGCTGATCGGAGACGTGAAGGGCCTCTAAGACGGTGGTTCCGATCTTCGCAGCCCGGGACGTCGAGTCCGCTGTCTCGCCCGAGCGCGCGCTCGAGGCCGTGCGAGAGGCGTTCGTCGCTTACGCCCGCGGCGAGTGGTCGATGCCGCCGAAGGTGTACGTGCCCGCCTATCCAGCTGGTGACTTTCGCGCCATGCCGGCCCTTGGCGCCGGTCATGCCGCGCTGAAGTGGGTGACCTCGTTTCCCGGGAACCCCGAGCTCGGACTGCCGACGGTGATGGGGCTCGTGCTGGTGTCCGACGCCTCCAACGGAGCGCTGAAGGCGGTCCTGGACGCGGGCGCCGTGACGGCGCTGCGTACCGGGGCAGCCGCGGTGCTGGCGGCGGACACGCTCGGGCGCGAAGACGCACGAAGCGCGGCCGTCATCGGAGCTGGAGTCAACGGGCGCGCCGCGGCGCGGACTTTTCTCGCCAGGGGACGGGAGGTTCTGATCTGGGATGTCGACCCCGCCCGGAGTGAGGCGGCCGCCGCCGACCTCGGCACGGAGGTCGCGGGCTCGAGGGAGGAAGCGCTCGGAGCCGACCTGGTCGTGACGATGACGCCCGGCCAGGAGGTGCTGTTTCCGCCCGGCTCGCTACGCGGAGGCCAGCACGTCAGCCTGATGGGTGCAGATGGGCCGGGCAAAGCGGAGATCGCAGTCGAGGAGATCCTGCGAACGCACGTCTTCTGCGACGACTGGGAGCAGGCGAGTCACAACGGCGAGCTCGCGCACGCGGTCGAGGCGCGCGGCATTACCAAGGGGGACGTGACCCAGCTCGGGGATGTTCTCACGCGTACGGCGCCCGGTCGCCGGGACGCGGACGACATCACAGTTTTCGACAGCACCGGGCTGGCGATTCAGGACCTCGCGGTCGCCCTCGCGGCGATCGAGCGCGCGGACGAGCTGGACCTGCCGACGATCAGCCTGTGATCGTGACGGGTGCCCCGGGACCGACGCGCCGCACGAGCTCACAGCACAACGGCAACACGCTGGTCGACATCGCCGAGGCGATCGTCAACAGCCACCTCCCGCTGCTCCCGCCGTCCTCTCCGGCGCCTCCCGAGCGGCCTGCCTAGCGACGAGCGAGGCCGCGGTAGGCTGAGCGCTCCCACGCGAAGGAGGCGCTACATGGAAGGGCAGTTGGTGCACTTCGAAATGCCGGCCGAAAACGCGGGCCGCGCGAAGGAGTTCTGGAAGTCGCTGTTCGGCTGGAAGTTCCGCGAATGGACCGGCCCGGTCGAATACCACATGCTCGAAGGGATCGAGCCGGGCGGGGCGATCTACCCGTCCGAGGACCAGGCGGGCGCGGGTCTGATCGTCTACTTCGGCACCTCCGACATCGACGCGTCGATCACGAAGGCGCGCGAGCTGGGCGGTTCGGCCGACGACAAGCAGCCCATTCCTACCATCGGCTGGTTCGCTCGCTGCCGCGACACCGAGGGCAACGAGTTCTCGCTCTTCCAGGCCGACGAGTCGGTGCCCGGCCCGGACGAAGGCTAGACAGCCAGCAGCCGCGCGGGTTCGAACAGCTCGAGCTCGGGTGCCGGCCGTCCGAGGATCGCGCCGGCGACAAGCTCGCCGCACGCGAGTCCCAGCACGTTGCCGTGGCCCGAGTAGCCGCAGGAGACCCAGACGTTGTCGTGGCCGGGGACCGCACCGACGAGCGGAAGGCGGTCTTCGGTCGCGCCGAAGATCCCTGCCCAACGGTGCGTGATCTCCGGCGCCTCCCCGAGCAGTTCCGCCACGAAGCGCTCGAGATGGCCCTGGATCAACGGCGTCACCTCTTCCTCGGCGGTGTGTTCGTGGTCGAGCGCCTTGTCCCGTAAGCCCCCGGCCACGAGCCGTCCCTCCGGCGTCTGCTGCCAGTAGTCGTAGCCGTGCCTCGCGTAGTGCGGGCACGCGAACAGGAGCCGCTCAAGGGGCTCGGTGACCAGCACCTGGCCCCGCGTGGGCAAGACGATCGCGTCGAGCTCCGGCAGCAGCCCCTGCGTGTAGCCGTCGGTGGCGAGCACGATGTGGTCGGCTTCGAGCTCGTCGATCGACTCGACGCGCTGGTGCTCGAGCAGCTCGGCGCCGGCCTCGATTGCGCGCGCCGCGAGCCGGCGCACCCAGCGGGCAGGCTGAAGCGACCCATCCGCTGGATGGAAAATCGCCCCGTCGAAACGGCCGTGGAGCGGCTCCGCGAGCTCGTCACGCCACTCGACCGCGAAGCCGTCCTCACGGAGGGCTTCGTACTCGGCCTCGAGCTCGGACCGCTCGCCTGGATCCGCGGCCAGGCGGAGGCTGCCCGTGCGCCGTAAGGCATCGCCCGCCAGCCCTTCGAGCCGGTCGAGGTAGCGCTCCGTAATGCGCCAGAGCTCTTTGGCCCGCTCCGGCCCCAGGTTGCGGCGGGCAGCGTCGTAGGCCAGCGCGCCGCCGCGCAGCGCGAAGCCGCCGTTCCGCCCGCTCGCTCCGCCTGCGATCTCCCGCGCCTCGTAGACGCGGACGCGCCGTCCCGCCTCCGCGAGCACGAGCGCGCATGCGCAGCCCGTCACCCCGCCGCCCACGATCGCCACGTCGACCGGCCCCGCCGGCCGGCTCGCGCGATCGGAGAAGCCAGGGCTCTCCTCGGAGAGCCAGTAGGAGCCCGTCACGATGTCGCGATCCTAGCCCGGCGGCCTCAGCCCCCTGTACAGCCCTTCGGCCTCCGCGACCGCGCCTGCCAGCTCGAGCTCGGCCAGCGCCGTGGCCACGGCCGGGGCGTCGAGCCCGGTGTCGCGGATCAGCTGGTCCGCCCCGGCGGGCTCGTTCGCCAGCTCGGCCAGCACGGCTGTCGCATGCTCCCCGAGCTGGATCGGCGCCGCGTCCACCGGGACGATCCCGAGCGCCTCGAGCACGTCGCCGGAACTCGTCAGCGGGGTCGCGCCCAGCCTGAGCAGTGCGTTCGTGCCGGCCGACAGGGACGACGTGATCTCACCCGGCACGGCGAAGACCTCCCGCCCCGTCTCGAGCGCGAAGTCGGCGGTGATCAGAGCGCCGCTCCGTTCGCGGGCCTCGACGATCACCGCCGCAGCGGCCAACCCCGCGACGATGCGGTTTCGGGCCGGGAACCGCCACGGCGCGGGCTCTACACCCGGTGCGTACTCGGAGGCCACGACTCCCCGCTCGCACACGTGCCGCGCGAGCTGGGCATGCGCGGCCGGATAGTCCCGGTCGACCCCGCAACCGAGGATGGCCACGGTCAGCCCGCCGGCCTCCAGCGCTCCTCGATGCGCCTCGGCGTCCACACCTCTTGCCAGGCCGCTGAGGACGACGAGGCCCGCGGAGGCCAGCTCCCGGCCCAAGAGGCGCGCGACCTGGGCGCCGTACGACGAGCACGCTCGCGCGCCCACGATCGCGACCGCGGGCCGGCGCAGGAGCTCTGCCCCTCCCGCTCCGCGCATGAACAGCCCCGGCGGAGGGTCGTGCA
>Ga0307323_10000152_pt1 | contig 20444 bp, 18 predicted proteins | sample ER_DNA_381_FD_194496 | JGI IMG/M metagenome (GOLD analysis project Ga0307323, IMG submission 194496) | Bulk soil microbial communities from the East River watershed near Crested Butte, Colorado, United States - ER_DNA_381 | ecosystem: Environmental > Terrestrial > Soil > Floodplain | place...
GCAGGAGCAGGTGCACTCTCACGCGACGGCCTCCCTGACGAGCCCCTGGAAGTGCGCCAGCAGGCGCTCGCTCTCGGGCATCAGTCGACCCTCGTCGATCAGCCCGGAGCGGACGCCGGCCTGCACCGACTCCACGAGCACGCGGTCCTCGAGCCCGACCTGGTCGTCGAACGCGAACAGCTCCTCCAACTCCGCATCGGAGACGTCCTCCGGGAAGAAGTAGTCGAGGAACGAGGCCGTGCGCTCGGGCCCGAGCGGCCGGACCGGGCCGACCGCCAGGTTCGGCGGGCCGGGAAGCGCGTAGAGCTTGGTCACCGGCCACAGCCAGTGGAACTGTCCCTCGACCGGCCCAGCGCCGCTCTTGGTCGGGCCGAACTGGCTCGAGCCCTGCTCGAAGGTCTCGAGGCGATACGCGTCCGGCGAGACGTCGACCACGGCGCTGAAGCCGGGGTGCGCGACCGCGCAGTGGTAGCACTCGAGGTAGTTCTCGATCGCGACCTTCCAGTTGCAGGCGAGCTCGGACTCGCTCCGCCTGCGGAAGCGAAGGCGCTCGGGCTCGATCCCTGCGTCGGTGACCAGCCCGGGCACGGGGCCGAGCGTCTCCGCGAGCGGAGCCGCGTCCGCCTCGGGATGGACGAAGAGCAGCGGCCCCCAGGTCTCGACCGCGAGCTCGCGCAACGCGATCCCTTCCATGTCGAACCCCGGCTCGCGCTGGGCGCGCGGCGCGGCTCGGAGTCGCCCGTCGAGACCATAGGTCCACGCGTGGTAGCGGCACTGCAGCGTCTCGCGGTTGCCGCGCCCGACGGCGACGATCGAGCCCCGGTGGCGGCAGACGTTGAGGAAGGCGTGAAGCTCTCCGGCCCGGTCGCGGACGACGACGACCGGCACGTCGCCGACCTGGCACGTGAAGTAGTCGCCGGCGTCGGCTGCGTGCTCCGCGGGCCCTGCGTACTGCCAGGAGCGGCGAAAGATCCGCTCCTGCTCTCGCCGCAGCAGCTCGGAATCGGAGTACCAGCTCCACGGCAGCGTGCCCTGCGCAGTCCCGGAAGCCAAACCGGGCACGACTATACTCGCGGCCCGATGGATTTCGGCCTGACGGCGGACCAGAGGGAGATCCAGTCGCTGGCGCGCGAGTTCGCGCAGGCCGAGATCGAGCCCAACGCCTCGACCTGGGACCGCGAGCACGGCTTCCCGCGCGAGCTGTTCGGCAAGCTTGCCGAGCCGGGTCTCCTCGGTGTCTGCATCCCCGAGGAATACGGCGGCGCGGGCGCGGACTTCCTCTCCTACATCCTCGTGCTCGAGGAGCTCTCGCGCGCCGACGCGGGCGTGGGTGTCACCGTCGCGGTGCACACGAGCGCCGTGACCCTGCCGATCCTCACGTTCGGCACCGACGAGCAGCGGAGCCGCTTCGTCCCCCCGCTCGCTCGCGGCGAGGCAATCGGCGCCTTTGCGCTGACCGAGCCCGAGGCGGGCTCCGACGCCGGCTCGCTGCGGACCGCCGCGACTCCGAACGGCGACGGCTGGTCGATCTCAGGCTCGAAGCAGTGGATCACGAACGGCGGCTTCGGCGGGACCGTGCTCCTCTTCGCGCGCACCGACCAGGACACCCCCGGGGCTAAGGGCGTCTCCGCGTTCATCCTCGACGGCGACCAGGTGCGTGCGACGCGAGAGGAGGAGAAGCTCGGCCTGAACTCGTCCTCGACGGTCGACCTAGCGATCGAGGGCGCGGAGGTGGGGAGGGACCGGCTGCTGCACGAGGAGGGCAAGGGCTTCAACGTGGCAATGGCGACGCTCGACGGGGGCCGGATCGGGATCGCTGCGCAGGCGCTTGGGATCGCGCAGGCGGCGTACGACGCGGCCCGGGCTTACGCGGTCGAGCGGCGGCAGTTCGGCAAGGCGATCGCCGAGTTTCAGGCGATCCAGTGGAAGCTCGCCGACATGGCCACCGAGATCGACGCGGCTCGACTGCTGGTCTACCGCGCGGCCTGGCTGAAGCAGGAGGGGCGGCCGCACACCGAGGAGGGCGCCAAGGCGAAGCTGTTCGCGTCGGAGATGGCGAGACGGCAGACCGCCGAGGCGATCCAGGTGCTCGGCGGCTACGGGTACACGAAGGAGTTCCCGGTCGAGCGCTACTACCGCGACGCGAAGATCACCGAGATCTACGAGGGAACGAGCGAGATCCAGCGGCTGGTGATCGCGCGCTCGATCCTCGGCCTTCGCGAGCGCGAGCTGGCCCAGGGATGAGCTTGATGTTCACGCCCGTGACGCGGGTTCCCACCACCCCCGCCCACCAACAGCCTATGAGCCGAACTGTCACGTGTCTGTCACGAGACCGTGTCGAAAGCGTGACGCCCGCGCGGCCACGGCGAAGCCGGTGAGCCCGCGCGAGCGCGACGAGCCGGTCCGGCTCACGAAGATCTACACGCGGGGCGGAGATCGCGGCGAGACGAGCCTCGGCGACGGCTCCCGCGTGACGAAGCTCGATCCCCGCGTGGTCGCGTACGGCGTGGTCGACGAGCTCAACTCACAGCTCGGGCTTGTGCTCGCGCTCGCAGATCTCGACCCGGAGCTGCGCGAGCCGCTTGCCCGAATCCAGAACGAGCTCTTCGACCTCGGCGCCGATCTGTCGGTGCCCTACGCCGCCGGCGACGACCGGCTGCGCGTCACCCAGGCCCAGGTCGACGGGCTAGAAGCGCTCTGCGACCGTCACAACGAGGGCCTGCCGGAGCTGAAGAGCTTCGTCCTCCCGGGCGGCAGCGAGGCGGCGGCGCGGCTGCACGTCGCGCGCGCCGTCTGTCGGCGTGCCGAGCTGAGCGCCCTCGCCGGCGCGGAGCAGGTGGACATCAACCCGCTCGTCCCGGTCTACCTCAACCGGCTCTCCGATCTGCTGTTCATCCTCGCGCGCGCGTCGAACCCGGAAGGGGAAGAGCCCCTCTGGCGCCCGGGCGGCGCTAGCGAATCGGTCTGATCGCGCCGCTCGAGACGAGGCGACGCGCGGTGTCGCGCGACGGAGCGAAGACCTCGACCTGATAGTCGGCGTTGGGATAGGCGAAGTAGGCGCTCGTCGGGGCCTGCCGCGAGATGACCCCCAGCCCGCCACGGTCGAGGCGCATCGAAAACGTGTCCTTGCGCTTCGCGGCCCGCGCCAGGTCGGCGAACGAGCGGGCGCCTGGGTACGTGCCGATCGCGAGGAAGCTCGCTCGCGGATCCCCCGCGGCGACGCCGTCGGAGAGGTAGCGGATGAAGATCCTGCCCTCCGACGTGACGGTCAGCTCGTACGAGAAGCCGCTGCGTGGCCCGCCCCAGTACACGGGATGTCCGGTCGCGCGTGCAACTCGTTGCAGATCGGCTTGGGAGACCACCACCGGGCCGGTCGGGGCTACGACCGGCTGGGCCTCGTCCCTTCGAGTCAGGAGCAGCGCGACGACGGCCGCTGCGACCGCCACGGCAATTGTGAGGACGACGATCTGGACGCGGCTCTCGGGTGTGCTCTGGACGAGCGTTCCAGGCACCGCAGTCACGGTTCCGGCTCCGTGCCGGCGTTCCTCCCGGACTCGGGATCTAGCCTGCCCGAGCTCGCCGTCCATCTAGGGCAGCGGGATGACGACGATCGTTCGCTCGGCGAACGTGCCGGTTCCTGCGCTCACCCGGTACTTCGCTGTGAAGGTCGTGCTGCCCGCCGTCAGCCCGGTCACGAAATAGGTGGCGCTGCCCTGCATCAGGATCGACTGGTTGCCGCCGCTCTTGACGACCAGCGACCGCGCGTCGGAGGCTGCCTGCGTCGTCGCGCCGGAGATCGCGAACGCCATCGCGGCCAGACCCGAGCTGGCGCTGTCCGTCTCCGACGCCGTCAGGATCACCATTGCCTTCCCGGAAGCCGGAATCGTGACCGTGACAGCCGGGCCAACGGTGGCCAGGTCGGCGAAGGTGGTGCTCGCCGTTGTCTGCGAGGTCGCGACGGTCGCACCGTCGGTCCCGGAGGTGCCGGTCGAGCCGGTAGCGCCCTTCGAGCCGGTCACGCCCTTGGCCCCGGTCACGCCCTTCGCGCCGGTGGTTCCCTTCGCGCCCGTGACGCCCTTGGAGCCGGTCACGCCCTTCGAGCCGGTGACGCCCTTGGAGCCGGTGACACCCTTGGAGCCCGTCACGCCCTTGTTGCCCGTGACGCCCTTCGCTCCGGTTGCGCCCTTCGAGCCGGTCGGCCCTTTGGCGCCGGCGGGCCCCTGGATGCCCTGCACGCCGGTCGCGCCCTTGGCTCCGGTTGCACCTTTCGCTCCGGTTGGTCCCTGCACTCCTGCGGGGCCCTGGATCCCCTGTGTGCCCGTGGTGCCCTTGGCGCCGGTGACGCCCTTCGAGCCCGTGGCGCCCTTGGAGCCGGTGACGCCCTTCGCGCCGGTCGAGCCCTTCGATCCCGTCGCGCCCTTCGCGCCTGTCGCGCCCTTGGAGCCGGTGACACCCTTCGCGCCGGTGGCGCCCTTGGCACCCGTCACGCCCTTCGCACCGGTCGGGCCCTTTGCGCCGGTCGGTCCCTGAAGGCCGGTCGAGCCCCTGGCCCCAGTGGCGCCCTTCGCGCCTGTCGCGCCCTTGGAGCCGGTGACACCCTTCGCGCCGGTTGCGCCCTTCGAGCCGGTCGACCCCTTGGATCCGGTCGCGCCCTTCGGGCCGGTAACGCCCTTCGATCCGGTGACACCCTGGACGCCGGTCGCGCCCTTGGCCCCGGTCGCACCCTTCGCGCCGGTCGGCCCCTGTGCGCCCGCGGGACCCTGGATACCCTGGACGCCGGTCGCACCCTTCGCGCCGGTCGAGCCCTTCGATCCCGTCGTGCCCTTCGAGCCCGTGGCGCCCTTCGCGCCGGTCGAGCCGCGGTCTCCCGTCGCGCCCTTGCCTCCGGTCGCGCCCTTGGAGCCGGTGGTTCCCTTCGATCCCGTGACGCCCTTCGCGCCGGTTGCACCCTTCGCGCCGGTCGAGCCCTTCGATCCCGTCGTGCCCTTCGAGCCCGTGGCGCCCTTCGCGCCCGTCGAGCCGCGGTCTCCCGTCGCGCCCTTGCCTCCGGTCGCGCCATTCGAGCCGGTCGAGCCCTTGGCCCCGGTGGCTCCCTTCGACCCGGTCGATCCCTTGGAGCCGGTCACGCCCTTCGCACCGGTGACGCCGCGTGCGCCGGTCGGCCCCTGCGATCCCGCAGGTCCCTGAATGCCCTGAACGCCGGTCGCGCCCTTCGCGCCCGTTGCGCCCTTGGAGCCGGTAGCGCCGCGTGCACCCGTCGAGCCGGTGTTGCCGGTGGCGCCCTTCGCGCCGGTCGTGCCCTTGGCTCCGGTCGTGCCCTTGGCCCCGGTCGAGCCCTTGGCCCCGGTCGAGCCCTTGGCCCCGGTGGCTCCCTTCGACCCGGTCGATCCCTTGGAGCCGGTCACGCCCTTCGCACCGGTGACGCCGCGTGCGCCGGTCGGCCCCTGCGATCCCGCAGGTCCCTGAATGCCCTGAACGCCCGTCGCGCCCTTCGCGCCGGTGGAACCCTTCGCTCCGGTTGCACCCTTCGTGCCGGTGGCACCCTTGGCGCCCGTCGTGCCCTTGGCGCCGGTCGAGCCCTTGCCTCCGGTTGCGCCCTTCGCGCCCGTCGCGCCCTTCGATCCTGTTGCTCCCTTGGCGCCCGTGGTGCCCTTCGAGCCGGTCGAGCCCTTGGCCCCGGTGACGCCCTTCGCGCCCGTTGCACCCTTGGCACCGGTCGGGCCCTTGGCGCCCGCCGGCCCCTGAGCGCCCGTTGCGCCCTTGGATCCGGTTGCGCCCTTCGAGCCGGTGGTGCCCTTCGCGCCCTGGACGCCGGTGGTTCCCTTGGAGCCCTTCGCGCCGGTAGCGCCCTTCCAGCCGGTCGCGCCCTTGGAGCCGGTCGCGCCCTTGTTGCCCTTTGCGCCCTGAAGACCGACCGGGCCGATCAGGCCCTGTAGTCCCTGGGGACCGGTCGCGCCGCGATCGCCCTTCGCCACGGCTGTGCCCGGGATCCCCTGGGGCCCGGTGGGCCCGGCAGGCCCGGTCGCGCCCGCGCGGCCCGGCAGGCCAGCGGGACCGACAGGCCCGCGCGGGCCGGCCGGTCCCCGCCGAAGCCTGGGGCGGCGCTTTCGAAGCGTGGAGTAGTCGTTGAGCGTCGACGACCCGCCCGAGGTCGGGGTCACCGGCGTGCGAGGAGGCCCCGACACGGTAGGCGCCTGGACGATCCGGGCAAGCCGGCTCGAGCTCGACCCGGTCGCTGCGGCACTGGCACCGTTCACGGTTGCCCGGGTGCCGCCCGTGCCGGGCTGGTTGCCGCGGCTCCGGCTCGAACCCTCCGTGGTGCTCCCGCTCCCGGCCTGCTCGTGCAGCACGACGGCCGAGAACGGCGCCTGACTGTGTGAGTGAAGGCTGGTGGGCGCGGCAGCGTCGCGCACCAGCACCACGCCGAGCAAGAGGCTCAGCGCAAGCGGCAGCAACGCCACCGAGGAGGCCCCGAGGAGCCTCCTCGTGAAACCGGGTGCGCCGGATCGACGCAAGGGATTGCGCACGCTCGCCACGGCTCCTACATCGGCCGCCGAAGACGGGAGACGGACGGAGTCCGGTGTGAAAACGGTATGACCGCCCTCCAGATCCCTGCAACGAGGGAGAGGCGGCTGCTCACGCGGCCAGTTCGTGCGCCGGAGCGCCAAGCTCGCGCTTCGACAGCGGCAGCTGCACGCGTACCGTCGTGCCGACGTCCTCGGCGCTTTCGAGCTCGATCCGGCCGCCGTGGTGCTCGACGATCGCCTTCGCGATCGCCAGGCCGAGGCCGGTCCCGGGCACTGCGTTCTCGGTCGCCCGCGAGCTGCGGAAGAAGCGCTCGAAGAGCTGCTCCTGCTCGTCCTCGGCCAGGCCGAGGCCCGTGTCCTCGACCTCGATCACGGCGGCGCCTTCGACAGCGCTCAGGCGGACCTCGACGCGCCCTCCGGCAGGAGTGAACTTCACCGCGTTGGAGACCAGGTTGTCGAGCACCTGCGCCAGCCGGGCGCGGTCGCCGCGCAGCTTCGGCAGTCGCGTCGTCTGCGAGGTGAGCTCGATTCCCTTCGCGGCCGCGATCGGGGAAGAGCTCTCCATGCACTCCATCACGACCTGCTCGAGGTCCACGGGATGGGCCTCGAACGCGAGCTTGCCGGCGTCGACCTGGGCGAGGAAGAGCAGATCGCTGACGAGATCGAGCAGGCGGGCCGAGTTGCGGTCGACGATCGAGAGGAACCGGCGCTGGTCGACGCTGAGGCTGCGGTCTTCGAGCAAGAGATCGAGGTATCCGCGAATCGAGGTCAGCGGAGTCCGGAGCTCGTGCGAGACCAGTGAGATGAACTCGTCCTTCAGCGCGTCGAGCTCGCGCAGCCGCTCGTTCTGCTCGGTCAGCAGCCGCTGCACCGACTCGGCCTCGGCGCGGGCGCCGCGCTCGGCTTCGAGCAGCAGCCCGCGCTGGCGGTTCCGTTGCTCGAGCTCGCGCGTGACGCGGCGGAGAATCGGAAAGAGCGACGCGTAAAGAGCCAGCAGGGCGAGCGCGAGGATCAGCGCGAGCCGCCCGTGCGCGTCGCCGATGCTGACGGAGACCGCGCGGTAGTCCTGGTCGAGCTCGAGCGCCCCGATCGCCGACGGCGAGCGGTTGAGCCGGACCGGCACGCGCACGCGCAGGACCTTCAGGTTCTTTTGGCCGCGCCAGGTCGTCGTGCGGGTGACGTCGCGGTTGACCGAGCCGCCCAGCACGCGGCGCAGGTCGGTCATCCCCTTGACGCGCGTCCCGATCAGCTCATGGCGGGCCGAGTAGGTGACCGTTCCGTTCGGGCTGACGAGCCGTCCCCCGACGACGCCCGGGATCAGGATGCTCTTGCGAAAGAGCTCGTCCAGCGTCGCGCGCCTGGTGCCCGAGACCGGGGCCCTGAAGTCGGCGGCGCGGATGTGGCTGCTGAGGCTGTCCTCGGCCAGCGCTCGGGCCTGGCTCTCGACCGTGCGCTCGGCCCGGTCGGCCACCTCGCGGTTGACGAGCCAGGCGATCGCCAGACCTGCAGCCAGCAGGACGACTCCGGTGTAGAGAGCGAACCGCAGCACCAGTCGGTGCTGAGGCTCGATCGCTTCTGCCGGTGCCGAAACCTGCGCGGGATTTGGGAAACGCACCATCGTGCTCGCCGCGGTTCGAATCGGCAGCGGGCGGTGCGCGGGCTACGCCTTTATGACTTTCAAGCCACTATCACGACGCGCAAATCCCCCTGATGGGGGAGGGACTTCGAGGAAAACGGCCGCCTTGAGCGCCTCCGCAGGCGACGGGAAACCGGCACAATCAGCTGATGGCGACGACGGAGGACACGCGCGAGCTCGACGACAGCGGCCGCTGGCGGCGCGAACTCTACGACGCCGCGCCCGAGCGCCAGGGCGAGCTCTTCAGCACGATCTCCGGGCTCGAGAACGACCCGCTCTACACCCCCGAGGGAAGCCCGGTCGATTACGACCGCGACCTCGGCTACCCCGGCGCCTATCCCTTCACGCGCGGGGTCTACCCGTCCATGTATCGGGGTCGGCTCTGGACGATGCGGCAATTCGCGGGCTTCGGCACCGCCGAGGAGACGAACGAGCGCTTCCGCTACCTGCTCGAGCACGGACAGACGGGGCTCTCGACCGCCTTCGACATGCCGACCCTGATGGGCTACGACTCCGACCACGAGCGCTCGCTCGGCGAAGTTGGCCGGGAGGGCGTGGCGATCGACTCGCTGGCCGACGCCGAGACGCTCTTCGCCGGGATCCCGCTCGGCGACGTCTCGACCTCGATGACGATCAACGGGCCGGCAGCGATGCTACTCGCGTTCTACATCTGCGTCGCCGAGCAGCAGGGCGTCGCGCGCGGCGGGCTCCGGGGGACGATCCAGACGGACATCCTCAAGGAGTACATCGCCCAGAAGGAATGGATCTTCCCGCCCGAGCCGTCGATGCGGCTGGTGACGGACATGGTCGAGTTCTGCTCGAGCGAGCTCCCGCTCTGGCATCCGATCTCGATCTCCGGCTACCACATCCGCGAGGCCGGCTCGAACGCGAGCCAGGAGCTCGCCTTCACGCTTGCGAACGGCTTCGCCTACGTCGACGCGGCGATCGAGCGGGGGCTGGACGTCGACGAGTTCGCCCCGCGCCTCTCGTTCTTCTTCAACGCGCACCTCGACTTCTTCGAGGAGATCGCCAAGTACCGCGCCGCCCGGCGCATCTGGGCGCGCGAGCTGCGCGAGCGCTACGGCGCCAAGAACCCCCGCTCGTGGCTGATGCGCTTCCACACCCAGACCGCCGGTGTCTCGCTGACCGCGCAGCAGCCCGAGGTGAACATCGTGCGAACGGCGATCGAGGCTCTCTCGGCGGTGCTCGGCGGGACCCAGTCCCTGCATACGAACTCCTACGACGAGGCGCTCGCGCTGCCGACCGAGAACGCGGTCCGGCTCGCGCTCCGCACACAGCAGGTGATCGCCCACGAGACAGGAGTCGTGAACACGATCGACCCGCTCGGCGGGTCCTACTACCTCGAGGACCTGACCAACCGCCTCGAGGCCGAGGCGTACGACTACTTCGCGCGGATCGAACAGCTCGGGGGGGTGATCCCCGCGATCAAGGAGAACTTCTTCCAGCGCGAGATCGCCGAGGCGTCGTTCCGCTACCAGGCGGAGGTCGAGTCGAAGCAGCGGATCGTGGTCGGCGTCAACCGTTACGAGCTCGAGGACGAGGCGGAGATCGAGCTGCTACGCGTCGACCCGGCGCTCGAGCAGAAGCAGATCGACCGCGTGCAGGCCGTCCGCGCCGGCCGCGACTCGGCCGCCGTCGAGGCCTCCCTCGCGCGCCTGAAAGAGGCAGCTGGGCGCGAGGACGAGAACCTGATGCCGCTGCTGATCGAGGCCTCGCGCGCGTACGTCACGATGGGTGAGATGTGCGACGCCCTGCGCGAGGCGTGGGGCACCTGGCGCGAGACTCCCGTCTTCTAACATCCGGCTACGTTGAGCGTCTACACCTCTTGACCCCGATGAGCTCAGTTCAGACTGCGATCAATTCACCTCGTTTTCACCGCTACCTCTTGTGGGCGGGCGTCGTCGTGCTGGCGGCCGGCGCGCTGGCGCTCACGGTCAAGCTGGTGGGCGGCAGCGACAAGACGAGCGCAAAGCCGGACAAGGGCTTCCACCCGACGCTGCCGGCGAAGAGCACCCCGCTGAAGAACTCGGAGGGGATCACGATCAAGACGTACTCGCAGCTCGATCCCGAGACGCGCAAGGCGGTTTCGACGTTCATCGGCACCGCAGTCGCGCGCAAGCACGTCGAGGCTTCCTGGCCGGTCGTGGCTCCGGAGCTGCGTGCGGGCTACTCGCTGGCCCGCTGGAAGGCTGCGAAGGACCTCCCGGTCATCCCGTACCCGGGCGTGGACACCAAGCACGTCCAGTACTACCTCGATTACGCCACGACGAAGGAGATCCTCGTCGAGGTCGGCCTCGCCGGAAAGCCGGGCATCAGCACCAGGCCGGTCACCTTCCAGCTCGGCCTCATCCCGGTCGGCTCGCGCACCAACTATCACTGGCGCGTGAACTACTGGATGCCGCGCTGGACGCCGCCGGTCCCGACCGGCCAATAGCGCCGGCGACCACCCTCTTCTAGATCTCGATCTCCAGCCCGTCGTGGGCGAGCTCGAGCGAGTCCTCGAGCGGGCGCTCGAAGGGCCGGTGCGTGAGCAGCAGGCGCTTCGCGTTGGCGGCCTCGTAGGCCTCGACCGCCTCCTGGGCGCTGAGGTGGCCGCGCGTGCCACCCTCCGGGTTCGTCTTCAGCAGCGTCGCCTCGCAGACGAACAGGTCGGCGTCGCGGGCGATGTCGGTGAGGCTGTCGCTCGGCCCGGAGTCGCCCGAGTAGCCGACCACCGCCCCGTTCGCGCAGGCGCGGAAGCCGAAGGCGAGCAGCTGGTAGTGGAGGACGCGGTGGGGAGTGACCTCGAACCCGGACGCGGTCTGGAAAGGCTCGCCCTCGACGTACTCCTTCAGCCGGAACGCCTGCTCGAACATCTCGGGTTGGCCGAGCCTGCCGCCGATCGTGCAGAGCATCTCACGGCCCTCCGGCGGCACCCAGAGCTCGGGCTGCTCGACGCCTTCACCGGGCCCGAGCGTCGATCCCCAGACCCAGGGCACGAGATCGCCCCAATGGTCGAGGTGCCAGTGCGTGATCGCGATCGTGTCCACCCGCGGCCACGCCTCGCGCTCGCGCAGCTTGGCAAGCACGCCCGGGCCGCAGTCGAGCAGCAGCCGTCCCGGGCCCTCCAGCAGGTAGCCGGACTGTGCGCCGCCGGGGTTCGGCCAGGCCGGAGAGCAGCCGACGACCGTCAGTTTCACGCTCATATACTCATTGTGGTGGCCAACAAGATCCGTGTCGTCATAGCGAAACCCGGCCTTGACGGGCACGACCGGGGGGCGAAGATCATCGCACGCGCACTCCGCGATGCAGGCATGGAGGTCATCTACACCGGATTGCACCAGACGCCGGAGCAGATCGTCGAGACCGCGATCCAGGAGGACGCCGACGCGGTCGGCATCTCGATCCTCTCCGGCGCGCACATGACGCTCGTGCCGCGCATCCTCGACGGGCTCCGCGACAACGGCGCCGAGGACGTGCTCGTCGTGCTCGGCGGGACGATCCCGAACGAGGACGCCGAGGAGCTGCAGCGCCAGGGCGTGGCGGCGGTGTTCACCCCGGGGGCGCCGACGAGCGAGATCGTCGAGTTCCTGCGCGGGAAGGTTCCGGCATAGCCGTTCGCGTCGACCGCGAAGGCGCGGTCGCGACCGTCATCGTCGACCGGCCCGAGGCGATGAACGCGCTCGACCGGCCGACGCTCGAGGAGCTGCGCGACCGCCTCGGCGAGCTTGCCGCGGACCCCGGGGTGGGCGTCGTATTGGTCACGGGCTCGGGCGACAAGGCCTTCGTCGCGGGCGCCGACATCAAGTACATGAGCGGTCTCGAGGTCGAGGAGGCCATGGCCTGGGGCGAGCTCGGGCACAACTGCGCAGAGCTGCTCGAGACGATGCCGAAGCCGACGATCGCGGCGATCAACGGCTTCGCCCTCGGCGGCGGCTGCGAGCTGGCGCTCGCCTGCGACCTGCGCTACGCGGCCTCGGCCGCGCGCCTTGGCCAGCCCGAGATCAACCTCGGGATCATTCCGGGCTGGGGCGGCACCCAGCGTCTCGCGCGCGCGACCACGCTCGGGGTTGCGAAGGAGCTCGTGCTCACCGGCCGGCTCGTGGGAGCGGAGGAGGCGCTGAGGCTCGGGCTGGTCAACGGCGTGCACGACCCGGTGCTCGAGAAGGCGCGCGAGGTGGCGGAGCTGCTCGCCTCGAAGAGCCCGGTCGCCCTAGCGGCGGCCAAGCGCGCGCTGAACCACGCGCTGCAGGGCGACCACGTCGACAACCTGCAGCGGGAAGCGGACGAGTTCGGTGGCCTGTTCGCCACCGAGGACGCGAAGGAAGGCCTCACCGCCTTCGCGGAAAAGCGCGAGCCGAAGTTCGTCGGCCGCTAACGCGTCGGCGCGAGGACCGAGACGAGCGAGGCGCTCAGCGCAAGGTCGTCGCCGCGCTGGGCCCGGAGCGTCGTCGGGGCCGCAGCCGTCCAGACGTCGAGCTGCTGCCCGACCTTCGCGTCGGTCAGGATCATTGCCGTGCCGTACGCGCCCAGCTTCGGAACGCGCTGCACCGTCGCATCCGCGGGCACGTTCACGAGCACCCGCCGCTTCAGCTTCGACTGGCGCTGCCGCATCGGCCACGCGCTCACCGCGGCGAGCCGGATCTGCACCGCTTCCTCGGTCACGGCGGCCACGGTCCCGCGGAGCTCGAGCGTGAAGGGCGCGCCCCTCGGCGCGGAGAACAGCAGCCGCGACGCGCGCTGGAGCCACGGGTACGGGTCGACCGCGCCCTTGCGGCCCGGGTGGAGCTCGAAATGCAGGTGCGGGTGGATCCCGTTCGCGTCGCCCGAGTCGCCGACGTACCCGACCGGCTGGCCGGCCACGACCTTCGCGCCGTCCTTGAGGCCCTTCGCGTATGCCGTCCCCGCGACGCACTTGCCGCGGTTGTCGTTCTTGAGTGTGCGGTCGTTGTTGAGGTGGATGTAGTAGTAGTCCGTGCCGCTCTGGCCGTGCAGGTAGAGCATGCAGCCGGCGTTCGCGGAGTGCGCCCAGAACTCGACCTTGCCCGCCTCGGCCGCGAGCGCGAGGCTGCGCTTCGGCGCCATCATGTCGATCCCCTGGTGCACTCCTCCGGCGCGAGCATCGCCGAAGTCGTCCACGTAGGTGACCGTCCCGAGCACCGGGAAGACGATCTTCTTCGGCGTGGCGGCGCCCGCTCCGGCCGCAAGGGCAAGGAGAGCGAGGACGAGAAAGAGGATTCCTCGGGCTGTCTTCCGGTGGCTGATCAGGTGGCTCCGGTCGGTCCGAAGGGCCGGACCCTAGCAGGGGCCCCCTCGGTAGAGTCCCGCGCGCATGAAGATCGCCGTTTGCGCCAAATACGTGCCCGAGGCCACCGCGGCCCGGCGGATCGACCCCGAGACGAAGCGGCTCGACCGCTCGGGGGAGGGCGCGCTGAACCAGTTCGACGTCAACGCGGTGGAAGAGGCACTGAAGGTCAAGGAAGCCGATTCCGGGGCGGATGCCAGCGAGGTCGTGATCGTGTCCGTCGGCCCGGAGCGTGCGCTGGAGGCGATGCGGCGGGCGCTTGCGATGGGCGCCGACCGGGTCGTATTGGTCTCGGACGAGGCCGCGGCGGGCTCCGACCTCGTCGCGACGAGCCGCGTGCTCGCGGCGGCGCTGGAGCGCGAAGGTGCTGACCTCGTCCTCTTCGGACAGCAGGCGAGTGACGGCGATGGCGCCGTCCTCTGGGCAGCCGTCGCCGACCGCCTGCAGCGGCCGCTGATCTCGCAGGTCGCGGAGCTGACACTCGCGGACGGCAAGGTGCGCGGCAAGCGCCAGACCGAGTACGGCTACGACGTGATCGAGGCGCCGCTGCCCGCGGTGATCGCGGTCTCGGATGCGATCAACGAGCCGCGCTACCCGTCGCTCAAGGGGATCATGGGCGCGAAGAAGAAGCCGCAGGAGACGGTCTCGCTCGCCGACCTGGGCGTGCCAGCCGAGGAGGCCGGCGAGCCGGGCTCCCGCACGACGGTGGAGGCGCTGGGCGACCCGCCCGCGCGCGGCGACACGGTCAAGATCGAGGACGACGGCTCGGCGGCGGAGAAGATCGTCGACTTCCTTCAGGAGCGCAAGGCTCTATGAAGCTCCTCGTCCTCCTCGAGGACCACGAGGGCCGGCTGCAGAAAGACTCGCTGGGCGTGCTCTCCAAGGCGGCCTCGCTCGGCGGCGAGGTCGAGGCGGTGCTGCTCGGCTCCGAGGTCGAGGGCCTCGCGGCCGACGCGGGCAAGTTCGGCGCACAGCGCGTGCACGTGCAGGACGACGTGCTGCTCGGCTCGCCGCTCCCGCAGCCGCGGGTGGACGCGCTCGAGACCCTGGTGCGCGACGGCGGCTTCGATGCCGTCCTGTTCGCGGCCAGCGTGCTCTCGGCCGACGTCGCGGCCGGCCTGGCCGCGCGGCTCGACGCCGGGCTCAACTACGACCTGACCGATCTCGCGGTCGAGGACGGCAAGCTCGTCGGCAAGCGGCCCGCGCTCGGCGACTCCGTCTACGTCGAGGTGGGGTGGAGCTCCGAGCCGCGGCTTGCGCTGGTCCGCTCCGGGACCTTTGAGCCGAAGGAGAGCGGCGGCTCCGCGGAGGTGGAGAAGTTCGAGGCGCGCTTCCAGGACTTCTCGCTGGCCGCGACGATGGTGGAGCAGGCGCACGAGGAGAGCGAGGGGCCGTCGATCGAGGACGCCGACGTGATCGTCGCCGGAGGCCGTGGCCTCGGCGCGCCGGAGGGGTTCGCGCAGGTGGAGGAGCTGGCCAAGGCGCTCGGTGGCGCGGTTGCCGCTACGCGCGCCGTCGTCGACGCGGGCTGGTACCCGTACGCGGCGCAGGTCGGGCAGACCGGCAAGACGGTCTCGCCGAAGCTCTACGTCGCGGTCGGGATCTCGGGCGCGATCCAGCACAAGGTCGGGATGCAGAGCTCCGGTCTGATCGTCGCCATCAACAAGGACCCGAACGCGCCGATCTTCGAGTACGCCGACCTCGGCGTCGTGGGCGACCTGAACGAGATCGTCCCGAAGCTGACCGAGCTCGTCCGAGCGCGCAAGGCCGCTTGAGGCCCTCGGACTACCCACCGTCGTTCTCGCCGGCCGAGTTCATCGCCGCTCCGGGCGAGGCCGAGATCGAGGTCGGCGTGCTGATCGTCGGCGCAGGGCCGGCGGGCCTCGCCTGCGCGATCAGGCTCGGGCAGCTGCTCGAGGGAGCGCCGGAGCTGGCCGAGCGCCTCGGCGACGTCCCTGTCGCGGTGCTGGAGAAGGGCAAGCAGCCCGGCTCGCACCTGCTCTCCGGCGCCGTCGTCAACCCGAGCTCGCTGCGCAAGCTGTTCGACGGCCGCGTCAAGACGAGCGACTTCCCGTTCTACGGGCGCGTCGAGCACGAGGCGGTCTACTTCCTCACCCCGAAGCGGGCGCTGCGGATCCCCAAGCCGCCGACGATGCGCAACCACGGGAACTTCGTGGCGTCACTCTCACAGCTCGGCCGCTGGCTCGCCGAGCAGGCCGAGGACGCCGGCGCGACGATTCTCCCCGAGACCACCGGCCACGCGCTGCTCGTCGGCGACGGGCGCGTCCGCGGCGTCCGCACGGGCGACCGCGGCCGCGGGAAAGGCGGGGAGGAGCTCGGCAACTTCGAGCCCGGCTCGGACGTGCACGCGCGGGTGACCGTGCTCGCCGAGGGGACGCAGGGGCACCTAACCGGGATCGCGCTCGACCGCTTCGGGCTCGAGGGCGAGAACCCGCAGGTCTGGGCGCTCGGCGTGAAGGAGGTCTGGAAGGTCGCGAAGCCGCTCGACCGCGTGATCCACACGCTGGGCTGGCCGCTGCGCGGCGGCGCGAAGTACCGCGAGTTCGGCGGCTCGTTCATCTACCCGATGGGCGAGGACCTGGTCACGGTCGGGATGGTGGTCGGCCTCGACTACCGCGACGTCGAGCTGTCCGTGCACGACGTGCTGCAGGAGTTGAAGACGCACAAGCTGGTGCGCAAGCTGCTCGAGGGCGGCGAGCGGGTCGCGTGGGGAGCCAAGACGATCCCGGAGGGCGGCTTCCTCTCGCTGCCGACGCGGCTGCACGCGCCGGGCCTGCTGATCGTCGGCGACGGGGCCGGCCTCGTGAACGTGCCGGCGCTGAAGGGCATCCACTACGCGGTCGAGTCGGGGCGGCTCGCGGCCGAAGCGGCCTTCGCTGCGCTCCAGCGAGGCGAGTCGCCGGGCCGGCGCGGTGCGCTCGCCGGCTACGACGCAGCGCTCGCGCAGAGCTTCGTCTGGCGCGACCTGAAGCAGGTGCGCAACATGCGGCCGGCTTTCGGGCGCGGGCTCTTGATCGGGGGTGCGATGGCCGGCGCGATGACGGTGACCCGCGGCGCCGTCCCCCCGGGGAACGCGCGCACCGAGCGCGACGCCGACCACGAGCTGATCCGAACCGACCGGGCGAAGCGCTACCCGGCGCCCGACGGGAAGCTCACCTTCGACAAGCTCTCTTCGGTCTTCCTCTCCGGGAACCAGACTCGGGACGACGCGCCCAATCACCTGCGCGTGCGGGACCGCGTTGCGCCGGAGGTGGCCGAGCTCTGGAAGCGCATGTGCCCCGCGGCCGTGTACGACGTCGGCGAAGAGGCAGGCGACGGCGACGTGCACGTCGCGGTGACGCCCTCCAACTGCGTGCAGTGCGGAGCGATCACGGCCAAGGGCGGCCGCCTGACCCCTCCAGAGGGCGGCGCAGGGCCCGAGTACAAGCTCACGTAGATGCTTGCGCCCGACCCCGTGCTGGAGCTCGCCGACGTCGAGGCCGCGCGCGAGCGGATCGCGGGACGGCTGCACCGCACGCCCACCTTCGGCTCGGCGACGCTGAGCGAGCGGGCCGGGGCGGAGGTCCACCTCAAGGCCGAGCTCTTCCAGAAGACGGGCTCGTTCAAGCCGCGCGGCGTGCTGAACAAGCTCGCGCAGCTCTCCGACGAGGAGAAGCGCCGCGGCGTGATCTCGATCTCCGCCGGCAACCACGCGCAGGCGCTCGCGTATGCCTCCGCGCAGGAAGGGATCGACGCCCTGGTCGTGATGTGGCAGACCGCGAGCCCGCTCAAGGTCGAGGCCGCGCGCGGCTACGGCGCGACGATCGACACCGAGTCGCCCGACATCCCGGCCGCCTTCGAGCGCCTCGAGCAGCTGAGAGAGTCGACCGGCCGCACGCTCGTCCACCCGTACGACGACCCGGCCGTGATGGCGGGCCAGGGGACCGTCGGCCTCGAGCTGCTCGAGGACGTCCCGGATCCGGACGTCGTGCTCGTGCCCGTCGGCGGGGGCGGCCTGATCTCCGGGATCGCAACCGCGGTGAAGGGCCGCAACCCGGCCACCCGCATCGTTGCCGTCGAGCCGGAGCGTTCGCGCGCGTTGCACGAGAGCCTGAAGGCGCGGGAGCCGGTCACCGTCGAGGCCGGCTCGATCGCCGACGGCCTGAACGGCCCCTACGCAGGCGCGAACTGCGTGCGGCAGTGCCTCGCGCTCGGGATCGAGTCGGTGCTCGTCACCGAGGAGGAGCTCGAGGACGCCTTCCGTTTCTTGTACACGCGCGCGAAGCTCGCGCCCGAGGTCGCCGGCGCCGCCACGACGGCGGCGCTACTCGCCCACAAAGCGGGCGTAGAACCGGGCCAGAGGGTCGTCGCGGTGGTCTCGGGCGGCAACGTGGCCACCCAAACCGCCGCTGCTATCCTGGCCGGAGAATGAAGACCGAGATCCATCCCGAGTACGTCCTCGCACACGTTCACTGCGCCTGCGGGAACGAGTTCCAGACGCGCTCCACCAAACCGGAGCTGCACGTCGAGGTGTGCTCGAACTGCCACCCGTTCTACACGGGCAAGCAGAAGCTGATGGACAGCGGCGGCCGCGTGGAGCGGTTCCAGCGCCGCCTCGAGAAGGCCGGCCGCAAGGCCTAAACAGGTATGAGCGCCCCGATCGGCGGGCAAGCCGTCCTCGAGGGCGTGATGATGCGCGGCCCTTCGAACTGGGCCGTCGCCGTCCGCAAGCCGGACGGGCAGATCGCCGAGGTCTGCCGGCCGATCGAGTCGGTCATGAAGCGGCACTGGTTCTTCCGGCTGCCCGTCGTCCGCGGCATCGTCGCCCTCGGCGAGTCGCTCGCGATCGGCTTCCGCGCCCTCTCGATCTCGGCCCAGTACGCGGCGCAGGAGGAAGGCTCGGACGGCCAGGCCGAGGTCGACACGGAGCTCTCCCGCGGCGCGCTCGTCTTCGCCTTCGCCGTGGCGATCGCCTTCGCGGTGCTGCTCTTCAAGGTCACGCCGGCGCTGATCACGAACTGGCTGCCGATAGAGACCACGGGCTATTTCGTGATCGTCGAGGGCTTGATCCGCGTCACGCTGTTCATCCTCTATCTCTGCCTGATCTCGCTCCTGCCCGACCTGCGGCGCGTCTTCCAGTACCACGCCGCCGAGCACAAGGCGATCAACGCGTACGAGGCCGGAGAGGAGCTGAAGCCGGAGATCGTCCAGCGCTTTAGCCTCATCCACCCGCGTTGCGGGACGGCGTTTCTGCTCTGGGTGATGGTGATTGCGATCTTCGTGTTCGCCTTTTTCGGGCGGCCGGTTTGGTACTGGCTGATCGCCTCGAGGATCCTGCTCCTGCCGGTGATCGCCGGGATCGCCTACGAGCTGATCCGCTTCGCCGGGAAGCACACCGATAACCGTTTCCTGATGACGTTGCTCGCGCCCGGCCTCTGGCTCCAGCGGCTGACGACCCGCGAGCCCACGCTCGACCAGCTCGAAGTCTCGATCCGCGCCCTCCGTGAGGTGCTCGCGCTCGAGGGTCGCGAGGACCGGAAGGCCGCCGAGCGCGTCGAGATCATGGCCTAGCGCAGTCCCTCGCCCGGGTGTTGCGCAGACCCGGGTCCTTTCGTAACGTGATGTAAGTAGGGATCGCGACACAGGGGGCCGCCGATGCCCGCTCCGCGTCTGCGGCGATCACCAAACGGCTGCAGCCTCTCGCAGCCCTCCTCGGCGCATTAACGTCGGATTTCGCCTGCGGCGAATCTGGTCATCGCCGCCCGTCGCAATCGCAGCGGGCGAAACAAGGGAGAGAGATGAGACGCAAGACACGACCCGCCGCATCGCGCTCGGGATCCTGGCGGCGACAGCGCTCGCGCTGGCCGTCGGGCTGGGCGTAGCCGCGGCCGCACCGGGCGTCGTTCCGTCATCGGTGACGGCGACGCTCAACCCGGGCGACCACATCACCGTCGCAAAGGTGGTGCACACGCAAGCGATCCCGCCGAAGCCGGACATCTACGTGCTCTCGGACTCGACCGGGAGCATGGGCGACGCGATCGCCAACGTGCAGGCGAATGCGGGGGCGATCATGTCCACCGTGAACGGCAGCACGACCGGCGCGATGTTCGGAGCGGGCGACTACAAGGACTTCCAGAGGCCGCAGCTCGACCCGTACGTCTTCCAGAACGGCGCCTCGATCGGGACCGCCGCAGCCGCGACCGTTGCGATCAACGCCTGGACGGCACCGGCGGGCTCGGGGCACGACGGCCCGGAAGGGCAGCTCTTCGCCCTCCACAAGCTCGCCACGGACCCGACGATCGGGTTCCGCAGCGACTCGACCAGGGTCGTCGTCTGGTTCGGTGACGCGCCTGGTCACGATCCGGTCTGCACCGGTTTCACCGGGCTCGCCTCCAACCTGACCACGGCCTCGGTGGCCGCGGAGCTCGCGGCCGCGAACATCCGCGTGATCGCGGTCTCGCTCAACACCGGCGGCTACGCCAACGGGCTGAACGACAACCAGCTCTTCGGCGGCTTCGAGGCCGACTACGACGCGACCTGCGGGCCGCCGGGCTCGGTCTCCGGCGAGGCGACCACGATCATCAACGCGACCGGTGGCCAGCTCTTTACCGTCAACGACCCGAACCAGGTCTCCGACGCGATCCTCGCGGGCCTGCAGAACCTGCCGGTCACGGTGACACCGTCGCCGACGTGCGACGCGGGCCTGACGGCGACCTACAACGTGCCGAGCGTGACCGTCACGAGCGGCGACGACGCGAACTTCGTCGAGACGCTCACCGTCGATCCGTCCAACCCGGGCGGGACGACGCTCCACTGCACGGTCGCGTTCCTGCAGAACGGCCAGCTGTCGGGGCCGGAGTTCCAGCAGTCCGTCGCGATCACGGTCAACGGCGCTGACCTGGCCGTCGTGAAGACGGGGCCCAGCCTCGTCACCGAGGGCGACACCTACACGTACCACCTGACCGCGACCAACAAC
>Ga0307323_10000154_pt1 | contig 20102 bp, 19 predicted proteins | sample ER_DNA_381_FD_194496 | JGI IMG/M metagenome (GOLD analysis project Ga0307323, IMG submission 194496) | Bulk soil microbial communities from the East River watershed near Crested Butte, Colorado, United States - ER_DNA_381 | ecosystem: Environmental > Terrestrial > Soil > Floodplain | place...
TTGATCAGCGAAACCAGGTCGTCCTCGCCCGCCGGCTCCTCCTCGGCGGGCTCGCCGTCGCCGCCGTTGGCGCCGAGCTCGAAGGCAAGCGCGAGCCGTCGTCCGGTCACCTCGTAGAGTGCGTCAGCGAGCAGGGTCGCGTTCTTCGGCTCCTCGGCGAGCTGGCGGTGGAAAGAGGCGTTGCGGGGGAACTCGAGCGTCAGGGTGTCCCCGGCGAGCCCGGCCGGATGAGCCTCGCGGAGGACGGACGCGGTCGGAATCGACTTCTCCTCCACGGCGGGGAGCACAGCTCGCTGCCAGGCCTCCTGCAGCTGCTCGAGTTCCACGGCCGGAGGTTCGGAAGCCTCCACAGGCTTCGCCACCGGGTCGACCTCCGGCCTAGCACTAGCCATTCCGCCTTCGGCGGAATGGCGCGAGTCGTCGGCGGAATGGCGTGACTCCAGCTGCTCCAGCCGGTAGGCGGTTGCTTCGCGCGAGAGATCGGCCGCCGGACGGGTCACCTTCACGAGCGCGAGCTCGAGCGGCAGGCGGGGATCGGCGCCCTGGCGCATGTCGTCGACGGCCACGGCGAGCAGGTCGCAGAGCCGCAGAACGGTCGCCTCGCCAAGCTGGTTCGCCTGCTCGTGCAGCCGCTCGCGCACCTCCTCGGTCACGGGCAACGAGTCGGGCACGTGGCCCATGTGCTGCACGAGCAGCACGTGCCGCAGGTGCTCGAGCAGGTCGGTGACGAGCCGGCCGAGATCCTGGCCCTGCTCGGAGAGCTCTTCGATGAAGGTCAGCGCGCCGGCCGTGTCGCGGTCGACGATCAGGTCGCAGAGGCGGAAGAGCGCCTCCTCCTCGACCGCGCCGAGCAGTTGGAGCACGTCCTGCACGGTGATCTTCTTGCCGGTCGCGGCCGCGAGCTGGTCGAGGGTCGAGACGGCGTCCCGGTAAGCGCCCCGCGCGGCGCGAGCGACGAGCGCCAGCGCCGCGTCCGGCACCTCGATCTCCTCGCCGTCGGCGACCCAGCGGAGCACGCGCACGAGCTCCGGCAGTCGCGGGCGCGCGAACACGAACGTCTGGCAGCGCGAGCGAACGGTAGGGAGCATCTTGCCGAGGTCGGTGGTGCAGAAGACGAAGATCAGGTGGGGCGGAGGCTCCTCGATCAGCTTCAGGAGCGCGTTGAAGGCAGCATCCGTGAGCTGGTGCGCCTCGTCGAGGATGTAGACCTTGTAGCGTCCCTCGACGGGCTGCAGCACGGCGTGGTCGCGGATGTCCCGGATGTCGTCGATCCCGCGCTGCGAAGCGGCGTCCATCTCGACGACGTCGAGTGATGTTCCGGCCGCGATCGCGCGGCAGATGTGGCAGTCGGTGTCGGGGTGGGAGCTGGGGCCTTTCTCGCAGTTCAGCGCCTTGGCCAGGATCCGGGCGAGCGAGGTCTTGCCGGTCCCTCGCGGCCCAGCGAACAAGTAGGCCTGGCGGATCTGGCCCGCGTCGATCGCGTTCTTGAGCGTCCGGACGACCGGTTCCTGTCCGACGACGTCGTCGAAGCCTTGAGGGCGGTACTTCCGGTAGAGGGCGGCCACCAAGCCGATGCTATCGCCCCCGGCTGCGGTCGGGTCAGCGGACTTCGCCCGACTATTGCGCGGGTCTTCTTATGATGCCGCCCGTGGCATCGAGGACTGCGGAGACCCGCCGCTGGACGCTGATCGCCGTCTGCGTGACGACGTTCATGTTGCTGCTCGACATCACGATCGTGAATGTCGCGCTGCCGAGCATCCAGCGACGACTTACCGCGGACCTGACCGGTCTCCAGTGGGTTGTCGACGCTTATGCGCTCGCTCTCGCGGCGCTGATTCTGACCGCGGGTGCTCTCGCCGACAGATTCGGCCGGCGCCTTCTGTTCATGTTCGGCGTTGTCGTGTTCACCAGCGCCTCGCTGCTTTGCGGCCTCGCCTGGAACATCACGGCGCTCGACGTCGCCAGGGGCTTGCAGGGCATCGGCGGCGCGGCGCTGTTCGCGACAGCACTGGCGCTGATCGGATACGAGTACCGCGGCGCCGACCGCTTTGGCGCGATCGCCGTTTGGGGCGCCACTGTTGGAGCGGCGGTGGCTTCGGGCCCGCTCGTCGGCGGCATCCTCACCGACGCGCTCGGTTGGCGCTGGGTGTTCTTCGTCAACGTCCCGGTCGGAGCGTTTGCGTTACTGATTGCGAGGACGCGGATGGTCGAGTCGCGCGATGTCGGTGCGGTTCGAACCGATTTCGCGGGTTTGGTCACGTTTACGGCGTCGCTGTTTCTGATCGTCTTCGGGCTCCTGCGCGGAAACGCCGAGGGTTGGAGAAGCGGCCTGATCGTCTCGACGCTCGTCGCCGGCGTCGCGCTGCTCGTCGTTTTCGTGGTCGTGGAGGCTCGGCAGGAACGGCCGATGCTGGACCTCTCGCTCTTCCGCCGGCCTGCCTTCGTCGGCGTCTCGCTCGCGACTTTCGCGATTGCCGCGGGCATGTTCGCGCTCTTTCCGTACCTCTCGATCTACCTCCAGGACATCCTCGGTGCCTCGCCGCTGGGCGCCGGCCTTCGATTCTTGCCGCTGACGGCCTTCGTGTTCTTCGTTCCGCTCGCGACGCGGGGAATCGTGCAGCGTGTGGAGCCGTGGGTCTTCGCGTCGCTCGGCTTGCTGCTGGTCGCGATCGCCTTGCTGCTGATGTCCGGCTTGACGTCCGGCTCCCGCTGGACCGCCCTGCTTCCGGGCTTCGTGATCGGCGGGATCGGCATCGGGCTTGCTAATCCGACCCTTGCCGCGTCCGCTCTTCGGACGGTCGATCCCGCCCGCTCGGGCATGGCCTCCGGCATCAACAACACGTTCCGGCTGGCCGGCGTCGCGATCGGCGTCGCCGCGCTGGGCGCCGTGCTCGAGGACCGCGTTTCGAGCTCGCTCGCCTCGACTGCGCACGTACACAGCCGAACGCTGGCCGCGGCAGTCAGCTCCGCCGGCACGCGCGCGGTCGCCGGCCGTCCTACCCTCGAACATTCGGCAGTGGTCGCGTTCGTGAGTGGACTGAACGCAGTCCTCCTCGTCGGCTGCGGCGTCGTCTTCGCCGGCGCGGTCGCCGCGGCAGTGCTGATGCGCATGCCAGCCCCTGTTGGAGAAGGTGCGCCGGCCGTGAACGAAAGAGCCGCGGCACCTGAGAGCAATTCTTAGGGCAGCTTCCTTCCGGATCTGACCCGGTTCTTGCCGTTCGAAGTCCGGCCGGCTTCGCCGGCCATGACGCCTTCGAACGGGCCGAACATCTGCCGCGTCCCGCGAGCGACGAAAACGAAAGGGCCGCGGCACCTGAGAGCAATCCTTAGGGCTGCTTCCTTCCGGATCTGACCCGGTTCGAACGCTCTCAGTGCCGCGGGCAACGGCATCGTAGCCGCGCTAGGCTCAGACCAGCCGGGGCGCGTAGCTCAGCGGGAGAGCGCCCGCTTCACACGCGGGAGGTCGCTGGTTCGATCCCAGCCGCGCCCATCTCGTAAACCAAGCCTTTCGCAGGCCGGCGAGCGGGCTCGGCTCGGAATCCCTCACACCGGCACGGAGGTCTCCATCAACCGGAGGAGGAGACCCGACCGGTGAAGGGAACGCGGAGCCGATGGAAACCGAGACTCGCCTGGAGCGCTGGCTCGACCGTGCCCTTGCGCGGGCCGAGACACCCCGCGGCGGTGCCACGGTCATCGCCACGATCACGACCATCGCGACCGTCGCCTTCGGGCTGCTCATGACGGTGGTCGACCACAAGAATTTCACCACGCTCGGCCAGGGCCTCTGGTGGTCCGTCCAGACGGTCACCACAGTGGGTTATGGCGACCACGTCCCGACGAACGTCGCCGGACAACTAGTGGCCTCGCTCGTGATGCTGCTCGGGCTCGCCTTTCTCGCCGTGATCACGGCCGCGATCACGAGCACATTCGTGGCGCGGGCCACCGAGGAGCGGACGAGGCGGGCCGGGGGTGCCGCACCAGCGACTGCGCACGACGTGCGCGATATCAACGAGCGGCTTGACCGCTTGGAGGCCCTGTTGCGGGAAACGTCTTAATAGACCGACCATGCGGGCTCCTCGCGGGTGACCGGTAGGCTGGCCGCGTGTTCCCGTGGATCCTTTTTGCCCTGGTGGCCGTACCCTTGGTCGTCGTCGGCTTCGTGGCCACACGTCGCAGAACGGTCGCCGGCGAGCATCCCGCGAGCGAAGACGCGCGAGCAAGAGCGCTAACGGAGCAGGAGTTCGCCGAGGCGGACGCCTACGAGGCGAAGTGGCGTGAGGAGGACAAGCAGAGGTACCGCCAGGAGCGCTTGCCCTAGACGGGGTCGCTAGTACCCGAACGGGATCGAACTCCACCCGGTTCTCGGACTGCGTTCACGCTTGCTGGTTCGGCTTCGGCTGGGATTCCTGCCTCTCGGGTTAAGGATCGCGGGCCGGATATTCGACCGTGTATCGGCTAGTATCCGCCCCTTGTAACTCTGAAGGGGGAGGGGCATATGTCGAAAGTCCTCGTGGCCGCGCTCCTCGCGTGCGCCATCTTCGTCGGCCGAGCCGACGCTGTAACGACGACCGGGTTTTCCGACAACGGGCAGCACCCGAACGTCGGCGCGATCATGGTTCCCGCCCGTAGCGGCGTCGGCTACGCGGAGGTCTGCTCCGGGACGCTCGTCTCGCCGACGATCTTCCTGACGGCGAGCCACTGCACCTCGTTCCTCGAGGCCGATCCGCGGCCCGACTACGTCACGTTCGACGAGACCGCCGTCGAGCCGTTTCCGAGCGGGCTCATCGCCGCGACGCCGCGGACGAACCCGGCGTACCGGGCCGGCGTCAGGGACGACGTCTCGGTGATGATCCTGAGCACGCCGGTCACGACGATCACTCCTGCGGCGCTTCCGCCGCGCGTCGGCTACCTCGACACGCTCGGGCTGACGCAGAGCAGCAAGCTCACGGTCGTCGGGTACGGCACGAGCGAGAAGATCATCGTCAAGGGCGAGAACGGCCCGCAGTTCCCGTTCGAGGGCGACCGCGGGTACGGCATCGGCACGTTTAATGCCCTGACGCCCCAGTGGCTGAAGATGAGCCAGAACGCCGCACACGGGGACAGCGGCGCCTGTTACGGCGATTCGGGCGGGCCGACGTTCCTCGGCGCCGCGCCGAACGACGGAGACGTCGTCCTCGCCGTGACGTCGACGGGCGATACGCCCTGCTACTCGACGAACGTCGCCGGGCGAACGGATAGCCCTTCGGCCCGGGCCTTCCTCGCGACCTTCGGGCTCTAGAGCGGCGCGGGGGTGGGGCGCTGGCTCCACCCCCGCCGGGACCAAGCCCGCTGACGTGGATTAGCAGGGACGTTCGATCCCAGCCACCCCATCGTCGAGGCTCCGACAAGGCGAGAGCGCGAATCCTCCAGATCGGATGACGCCTGCGCGGCGCTGCCGGGCACGATCGCGGATGACGACTATGGGCACCCACATCAGAGTCTTCGGGCCGAACCTGTCGGAATTGGCTCAGCGCGACGGGCAGTTTCACGTGCACGCGGACGACTGCGCGGACCATCAGCACTACGGGCCGGAGGGCAAGTTCGGCGGCATCGATGACTACGGCGACCGGCTGACAGTGTCGTCGCGCGAGGAGATCGTGAAGTTCGTCTACCCGCCCGGCGAGTTCGGTTACGCGGAGCCCGACTGGCGCGAGTTCGATGATCTCTACGTCGCGCCATGCGTCTCGCTCCCCGACGAAGCGGCGTAATCTGATCGCGCAGGACCCGCGTCGACTCAGCCGTAAGGGCTGACGCTCAGGTACTTAAAACCCGTATCGACCGCGAGCGTGACGATGACGGCGTCCGGGCCGAGTCGGTCTGCGAGGCGATGCGCGCCGACGACGTTCGCGCCGGTCGAGATTCCGGCGAAGATGCCTTCGTCGCGGGCGAGGCGACTCGTCATCTCGACCGCCTCGCCATCTTCGATTGGCTCGACGTGGTCGACCCTGCTCGGGTCCCAGTGCGGCATCACCGTCCCTGTCCAACCCTGGATCAGGAACGGGCCGGGCGTGCCTCCGCTGATGGCCGCCGACGACGCCGGTTCATGAGCCTGGATGAAGACGCCGTGGGGCTTGAGCGCCTCAGAGACGCCCATGAGCGAGCTTGCCGTGCCCATGCCTTGGCAGAACGCCGTCACCTGTCCCTGGGTTTGCTCCCAGATCTCGCGACCGAGATGGTCACGGTGGTGGGGGATGATGTACGGGTTGTTGAACTGGTCGGTGGCGTAATGCCCCGGCCTCGCAGCGAGCTCGGCCGCCCGGGCGACCATGTTGTCGATGTCCTGGGGCGTGACCTTGGGCGGTCCTTCCACTGACGGAATCAGGTCGATATCTGCTCCGAGCGCTCTCATGAGCTGGATTCGCTCCTCGGTGAAGCAGTCTGCGATCACGATCAGCGCTCGGTATTCCTTCGCGCGACAGACAAGGGCCAGTGCCGGGCCGGTGCTCCCACCCGTGTACTCGACCACCGTGTCCCCCGGCGAGATCAAACCGTCCCGCTCGGCGCCTTCGATCATCGCCAGCGCCATTCGATCCTTCATCGACCCCGAGGGGTTGCGGAGCTCGAGCTTCAGCAATAGCTCCGCGCCGTTTTGCGGCGCGCATCGACGCAAGCGGACCAGGGGCGTGTTTCCGATGGCGTCGAGGATCGACTCCATGCGTTGATGATCGCGCAGCGTCATCCGCAAGCGCAAACCGAGCCCAACGCTGCTTTAAGCGAGCAAGCGCCGCGCCGCGTTCGCGGAGACGACGTTGCCCTTCTGCTCGTAGAGCGCGAGCGCTTGCTCAACGGCGGTGCGCGCCTCGTCGTGTTTGCCCGCCGCGCGCAGCACCTCGGCGAGGTCGAGCAGAACGTCTCCGCGCCAGTTGAGGAAGTCGGTCTGCTGGGACCGATTCACTGCGTCGCGTGCGAGCCGCTCGGCTTCCTCGAGCTCGCCCCGTCGGGCGAGGATCGTGGCCGTCAACGCCGGGTACACAAAGCTCCAGTCCTCCCAGGAGTGGGAGTCAGCCCACGGCCCCATCACGTCCTCCGCCTCGTCGTGGCGCGCCTGTATCCCCAGCACGCGGCCGAGCATGAGCGCGAGCGTCGCGCCGCGTGATTCCAGGCCGAGGCCGCTGAGCGACTCGAGGCTGTCCCGCAGCTCTCGTTCTGCGGCTTCGACGTCGCCGGCAAGCAGCTCGATGGAGCCGCTGATGAAGCCGATGCCTGACCCGGCTTGGCGAAGGCCGCGTTCGGCCATCGTCGCCTTGGCTCGGGCGACGAGCGCGCGCGCCTCGTCGAAGCGGCCCTGCTGGGCGCGAACCGCGGCGAGACCTCGGGACAGCCCAGCCTCGGCCACCGGGTTCCCCTCGAATTCGACCGACAGCGCCTCGAGGCGCGCGCCGCCCGACTCGACGTCGGCCGGGCCGAAGAAGAGCACGCCGCCGAGCAGCCACAGGTCCGCGCACAGCTCGACCACGTCCGAGGTCCGGCGGGCGTGCACGACCGCCTGCTCGATCGCCGCCTGCCAAAGCGCGCCCTGGCAGCGAGCGTTGTAGGCGTCGCCCAAAGTTCGCCAGGCCTTCGCGAGCGCGCGGTCGTCACCGAGACCTTGGAGCGCTTCGATCGCCGCTTGCGCCTCGCGCTCGACCTCGTCGGTCGGGAAGTTGGCGTCCATGTTCTCGGCCACCCACAGCCGCACGACACGGCTCGTCCACTCGGCCGCTTGATCGCCGGCCGCGCGGGCTTGCTCGATCGCCTTCCCCAGTACCTGCGTCGCGTGCTCGAGATCGCCGCCCTCGGCCAGAGCCGTGCCGAGGTCGCCGAGCAGGAGGTAGCCGCCCTCGCGCGCGGGAAGTGCCGCGGCGCGTTCGAGCAGGTTGGTTGCCGCCGGCATGTCGCCGCGAGCGAACGCGCGCCGACCGGCCGCGGCCAGGTGAGCCCCGGCGCGGGCGGCGAGCTCGCCTTCGGCCGAGCCGAGCTCCTCCCGGTACCGGCAGGCCTGCTCGAGGTGGTAGCCGAGGATTTCCTCGAACTCGGCCAGCCGCTCGCCGGCTTTGCCCTCGAGCCAGTCGGCGTAGCGCTCGTGCAGCTCCGCGCGCAGCGACTTCGGAACGGAGTCGTAGGCGGCGTCGCGGATCAGGAGGTGGCCGAACCGGAACCCGTCGTCTCCGGGGAACTCCGCCCGGTCGGGCCGGATGAAGTTCTTCCGGACGAGTGCGACCAGTGCCGCCCCGAGCGTCGGCCTCATGGGCGGCGGCAGGAGCTCGGCGACGGCGCCACGGTGGAAGCTCCGCCCCTCGACGGCGGCGCGCTCGACCCCGGCGCGCTCATCCGGCTCGAGGCGGTCGATGCGCGCGGCGAGGAGCGCCTGCAGCGTCGGCGGGACGGCCACCTCGCCGTCTTCCGTTCGAATCGCCACCAGCTGTTCGACGAAAAGCGGGTTGCCCTCCGCAGCCTGGATCACCCGGTCGGCGTCCTGGCCGAGCAGGCGCTCGACGAGCTCGCGCGAGGCCTGCTCGGAGAGCGGCTGGAGCGAGACGACGGTCGCGTTTGGCCGCGGTGCCGCCCACGACGGCCTCGACTCGAGCAAGTCCGGGCGTGCGACGCAGAGGAGCAGGATCGGAGCGCTGGACGAGAAGCCGGCGACATACTCGAGCAGGTCGAGCAGCGTCGGCTCTGCCCAGTGCACGTCCTCGATGACGATGATCAGCGGCCGGTCGGCGGCGAGCGCCTCGAACAGGCGGCGGAACGCCCAGTACGTCTCTTCCGGCGCCGCGGTCGCGGCCGAGGCGGCCCCGACCGTGCCGGCGATCCGCTCGGCTACGAGTTCCGCCTCCTCGTCCCTCGCGAGTAGCTCCTGCAGACGGGCCTTCGGTTCCGTGCCGGCGACCTCGCGGACGATCTCCGCCAGCGGCCAGTAGGTGATCCCTTCGCCGTAGGAGAGGCAGCGGCCAACGACCACGCGCGCCCGGCCACTCGCGCAGGCGAGCAGCTCACCGACGAGGCGCGACTTGCCAATGCCTGGCTCACCGACAACGGTGCACAGCCGGCACGTGCGCTCCGCGACGGCGCGCTCGAGCTCGTGCTCGAGCGCCACGAGCTCCGCTTCGCGGCCGACGAACGGCGCGTCGAGCCGCCGTGTGTAGGCCGGCGCGCCGGCGATCACGTCGAGCAGCCGCCAGGCGGCGACGGGCTCCGACTTCCCTTTCAGCGTGAGCGGCTCGACCGGCTCCACGTGGACGGCGTCGGCGACGAGGACGTGCGTCTCCGCGCCGAGGAGGATCTGGCCCGACGAGGCCGCCTGCTGCAGCCGGGCGGCGACATTGACGGCGTCGCCGGCGACCAGCCGCTCCGGCGTCCCGGTGACGACCTCCCCGGTATTGACGCCGATCCTGCCCTCGAGCTCGAGCTCGCCCAGGGCAGCTTGCATCTCCTCCGCCACGCGCACGGCGCGCAGCGCGTCGTCCTCGCGCACCACAGGCACGCCGAACACGGCCATGACGGCGTCGCCGATGAACTTCTCTACGGTCCCGCCGTGATTCTCGACGATCGCCTTCATCCGCTCGAAGTAGCGGGCCAGCAAGGCCTGCAGCGCCTCCGGGTCGACGGACTCGCCGAGCGACGTCGAGCCGACGACGTCGCAGAACACGACCGTCACGACCTTCCGCTGCACGCTCGAAGCGTACGACCGTCTGGTTCGCGAGGCTATGGCCGGGGGCTACGCGATGTGTGGCGCTTCCATCAGCAGCTCATCCCGTATGGAGCCCTGCACCGCAAACTGCCAGAGCCGGCGCCATTGCTTCATCACCTCGGCGTCCGAGTAGAACGCTTCGTTCTCACGCTCGTAGGCGGCGAGATCGGGGTAGTCGGTCTCCCACACGACCTCGTTTGCCGTACCGAACGCGGGCGCCCATAGCGTCGACGCGGCGAGCCCGAGCTTCTCACGAAGTGCCATGACCTCCTCCGCGATCTCCCTGTATTCGCGGAACTGTCCGTAGGGAATTTGTTGCCGAATCCGGTGCCGATACATGCCAGCCTCCCTTTTGTCGATCGGATGCCTAATCGTCGCCGATTTCACTCTCGCTGGTCGGCCGCTGCGGGTAGACAGTCTCGCCGCGGGCGAGCATCGTCACGAACTGCTCGATTCGGCGTGCACGAGTGTCCGCTCGCTTGGCGGTGGCGATCCGATACAGGACTGCGTACCGGTTCTGGCTGTTGAGGCTTTCGAACATCGCCTGTGCCTTGGGCTCGGTGGCAAGCGCCTCGGCGAGGTCGGCCGGAACCTCCATGCTCGCTGGGCCGGCGTAGGCGGCCTCCCAGCGGCCGTCAGCCTTCGCTCTCTCGACTTCCGCGTGACCGGCCGGGCGCATCCGGTCTTCGGCGATCAGTCGCTCGGCGATGCCGGTGTTTCGCTTCGACCAGGCGCTGCGGCGGCGGCGGGGAGTGAAGCGCTGGCGGTAGGTGGCCTCATCACGGCGGCCGGCCTGGCCGTCGATCCACCCGTGGCATAGCGCCTCCTCGAGCGCCTGATCGTAGGTGAGGCTGGTCGGCTTTTCCGTGCCCTTCTTGGCGAGCACCAGCCAGACCCCGACCGGGTCTGCGTGGTGCCCTGCCAGCCACGTCCGCCACGCCGCGGCATTGCGCACGATCAGCTCCGGCAGTTCATCGGCCATCACCTGGGGAGCCTGCCAGCAAGGCCACGGCCAGGTTCACGATCGCCGTCAAGCGCTAAGCATCGCCGGAGCCGAAGAAGGCAGCGAACGAGCCCGCGATCGTGGTGACGACGAAGAGCGCCCAGATCTCGAGGAAGACATCCACAACGCGCCCGCCGGTCGTCAATGGGTTTTTGATCTGGGACGAGACCGTCAGCAGCTGAACCGTCGTGAAGAAGGCCGCATCCCCGAAGCCGTGGATGTCGCCAGCCTTGACGCCGTGCTCGAAGTACCAGACCAGTCCCGCACCGACGGCGTCCACGACCAGCGACAGTGCCAGGGCGATCATCACGCGCGCCAGCAAGCGGCGATGGCGCTCGCCCCATGTTGACAAGCGTCGCAGCTCCTCCCTGATCATCGGCCGAGTTTCGCCGTCGGCCCGGACGCCGTGAATCGCTCTCACGAATCTGGCGTGCCAGGCCGATAACTAGAATCGTGAGCGCGGCGGAACTTCCAGCACCCCAGCTCGGCAGGATCCTGATCGCTGCGGGCCTCCTCAGCGAGGAGCAGCTTGCCCAGGCCCTCGAGGAGCAGGCGCAGACGGGCCGCCGCCTGGGCGAGGTCATCGTCCAGCGCGGGTTCATCTCCGGCCCGGCGCTGGCCAATGCCCTCGCTGAGCAGCACGGGGGCGTGCTGAAGACGGAGTACGGCTTTGCAAGTGGTCTCGGTGGCATCGTCGCGAGGCGAGCCGCCGCCGAGTCGGGAACCTCGGTCTCCCCCCTTAGGCCACCGGAGCTGACGCCGATGCCGACGCTCCGCACCGCCGAGCCCGAACCCGTTTCTCTCGCGCCCGAGGACGAGCAGGCGCCCACCGCTTCTGAAGAACCGGCGCAGCCGCCGCTGGAGGAGGAGGCGCCTGAAGCTCTCACGCCTCCGGAGCCGCCGGAAGAGCCCGAGCAGACGCCGGAGCCGCCGCCGCTCCTTCGCCCGGCGGAGCCGCAGGCGCCCGCGCTCGAGGAGCCTCCGGAGCCCGAGCCTCCGCCTGCCGCGGTCTCGCCTCTTTCGCCTCCGGAACCCGTGGCACCGGCACCCCCCGAGCCCTCGTTCCCGCCGGCGGAGCCGGCTGAAGTTACCGAGCCCCTCGAGCTCCGCCCCCCCGATCCTGCGCCGGTCCAGGAAGCGCCGCAGGTGTTTGCGCCCGAGCCCGAGATCGTGCCCTCGCCCGAGCCGGAACCGACGCCGCTCGCGGAGGCCACAGAGCCCATTCCCGAGCCCGTCGACCTCCGCCCGCCGTCCCGCGAGCCCGAGGAACAACCGCAGCCGGTCCCGCCCGAGCCCGAGTTCCTGCAGGCCCCCGAGCCCGAATCGACTCCGCTTGCCGAGGCCGTCGAGCCGATCCCAGGACCCGTGGAGCTGCGCCCGCCGATCCCTGAGCCGGTTCAAGAAGCAGAGCCCGTCGTGCCCGAGCCGTTCGACCTACCCGGATCGCATGAGCCTGAGCCTGAACAACCGGCCGCAGCCGGCCTCGACGATCGCGACGAGCTGATCGAGTCCTTGCGCGCCCGGGTTGAAGCACAGGAGCTCGAGCTCGCCAAGCTCCGCGAACAACTCGAGCAAGAACGCACCCGGAAAGACGTGCAGGTGCACGTCTGGCCGGAGGAGCAGCCGGTTCCGACGACCCCGGGGCCGGTCCAGGCCGAGCACTACCTGCTGTGCGTGCCGACGGCCGCGGGCTACGTGCTGCTCGACCGCGTCGGCGGGCTACCGAGCGTCGGCCAGGCTGTCGAGGTGCCCGAGGAAGAAGGGCGGTTCACGGTTACGAAGGTCGTTCGATTGCCGCGCAACGGGCGTCCCTGCGCATACCTTCAGCGGGCGTAGCCGGCACCGTCGCCGGCGCGGTTTTCGACTCCGGCCAGGGGGTAGGATCGGCACCTCGTGGCTGCCTCGACGTCCTCGCAGACCCTCGCCGAGCTTGAGCTCGTCTTCGCGCGGTCGCGCCGGCGTGCGGCCGCTCGCCGCTCCGAGCCCAGGCAGTGGTCGCCGCCTCGCAGGCCTACCGTTTGCGCTGCCGCGCTCGCGATCGCGTTGCTCGGTTTCGCCACCGAGGGGTCGCGCGTCGTCGAGAACGCACCCGCGAAGTCGGCCGCTCCGAAGCTCTCTCGACCCGTCGCCGCCGCTTGCGGGATCCCGACGGCATACGTAGGCGCTTTCCGTCGGGCAGCCCACGAGACGGAGCTGCCAATCTCGCTGCTCGCAGCCGTCGCGTGGGAGGAATCGCGGATGAGTCCGCGCGCTCTCTCCCCGGCGGGTGCGCGCGGCATGCTGCAACTCATGCCGGGGACCGCGAAGGCGCTGGCGGTCGGGTCAGCTGATTCGCGCGCGAACATCCTCGCGGGCGCGCACTACCTCGAACAGCTGGTGAACCGCTTCGGCGGCAACCTCGAGCTCGCGCTCGCCGGTTACAACGCCGGGCCGACGGCAGTCGAGAAGATCGGCCGCGCCCCTTCGCTGGAGACGCTCCGTTACACCAAGAACGTCGAGGCCCGCGCAGCGAGTCTCGCCGCCTGTTAGTGCAAAGGAGAGGAGCGGCGGGCTACGCCTCGCCGCTCCGCTAAACCGGGGTGCCGCGACTACGCGGCGAGACGCTCTGAGAGCTTCGCCGCCGCCAAGGCGCCGCTTACGGCGCCGACCATGAAGGAGCGGCGGGCTTCGCTCGCCGCTCCGCTCAAGCCGCTACCGCGATTAGGCAGCGAGACGCTCTGAAAGCTTCGCTATTGGGAAATTCCGCAGCTTGCGCTTCAGTTCTTCCGCAGACATTGATGCCGCCTTTCGTTGCCGCATTGCACGAAAACGCATACTCAACGTCGGCCTGCTGCTTCGATCTCGCAATCCCTCGTTCTGGCCGAAGGGAACGGCCAGCCCGGCGAGACTGCGGCGAGTTGGTTTCCGTGATGCGGTAATTTCTGCCGCGTGCTGATCGCGGCGCTTTCGACTGAGCACAAGGTGGGGCTCGGGTTGGTCGGCCTGGCGTTCGTCGCCTTCGCGCTGCTCTCGGCGTTTCTGCTTCCTACGCTGCGGCCGGACTACCCGGGAAAGCGCGGCCTGCCGGCCTTCCTGACGCTCTCGGTAACCCTGTTCGTCGGGATGATGTTCGCCGTCTTCTTCTTCGGCCGCGAGACGAGCGAGAGCCACGCCGCGGAAGGATCGAAAACGACAGCGACGACCGCGCCGAGTCAGGCGACGACGCCGTCGACCACCGCTCCCTCGACGACGGAGAGCACGACCGCGGCCCCAGCCGCCCCCAAGATCGTCGCGGTGACGGAGGTCGAGTTCAAGATCGAGCTCCCGAGCACGACCGTTGCTCCCGGCACCTATACGGTCGATCTCACGAACAAAGGACACGTCGGACACGACCTGGTTTTCAACGGGCCCGGCGTCGACAACGAGAAGACGCCGGTGATCGACCCTGGGAAGACGGCGAAGCTGACCGTCGACCTGAAGACCGGCACCTACGACGTCTATTGCAGCGTTCCGGGCCATAAGCAGGCCGGGATGGACGTGAAGCTCAAGGTCTCGTAGCGAAGAAGGCCCGCATGGCGGGCCTTCAACCTGAGGCGGAGAGGGCGGGATTTGAACCCGCGACGGACCTTTCGGCCCGTACGCGATTTCCAGTCGCGCTCCTTAGACCGCTCGGACACCTCTCCGAGACCGCATCAGAGTATCCGGGGCCGGGCTGGGGGGTTGAGCCGTGTGGATACGGGGCTAAGCGCGGCTTGGGTCATTGACCACTTCCGGCCAGCCGGTCATTATCCGTGTCGCCGTTACGTCCAGCTTCTGACCGAAAAGGGGTCAAGATGAGCTTGAAACCGATTGTGGCCGCAGTCGTCGCGACCGTTTGCCTCGCAGCGGTGGCAGCGGCCGGCACAGCAACAGCAGGTGGGCCGCCGAGCATCGCCGCCGGTCCGGCTTTCGGCTTCGTTCCGTCTCGCAACGTGAATCACCAGAAACCTCGCGGGCACTTGTCGCTGCTCGCGTGGCACAGCGGGCCAGTGATGCACTCCACGACGGCCATTCCGGTCTTCTGGGGGTCGAACTGGAACAGCTCGTTCTTCACCAGCGACAAGGTGACAGGTCTCGACTACCTGTACTCGCACGTTGGTGGGTCTGGGTACGCACACACCAACTCCGAGTACTACGACGGTTCCGGAAATGTGAACACGTCGAGCATCTCGAAGGGGAGCGACATTACGGACACCTCCGCAACGCCGTCGGGTGCGCCGTCGACGAGTCAGGTCCTGGCAGAGGTCGCAAAGGTGACCAATAACCGACCGGCCGCGAACGCCTACTACCCGGTCTACTCGGACCAGCCTCGCGGCAACGCCGGCTACTGCGCGTGGCACAGCTCCGGCACGATCAACGGCATCCGGGTGCAGTTCGGTTTCTTCTTCAACCTGGACGGCGATCCGGGCTGCGATCCGGGGGCTCCCACCAGCCTCGGCCGTAGCCAGGGCCTTTCGGCGCTTGCGAACGTGACCGGGCACGAGCTCAGCGAGGTGCTGACCGATCCGCAGCTCAACGCCTGGTACGACCAGCGCGGCTCCGAGAACGCCGACAAGTGCGCGTGGACTTTCAACGGACTCGTGACGATCGGTGCCCAGAGTTGGAAGATCCAGGGCAACTGGAGCAACGCAGCCGCGAACACAAACAGCGGCTACGCCAACGGCGGCTGCATCCAGACCAGCTAGCGCGTCTTCAACCGTGCCTTCCCGCGCCCCACGGGGGCGCGGGAAGGGCGGAACTCTAGGGACTGCCTCCCATGCGGCTGATCAGCACATCCTTCGTGATGCCGTAGGGCCCGAGAAACTCCTCCGCGCGCTCTAGCTCCATCTGCTCGGGTAGCGACCGATCGGCCTCGGCGGCCGCCTCGGGAAGCCCTGCGGTCCGAAGGACGTCGACGACATGCTGCCTCGTGACCTCCATGGCTTCACTCTACGATTTCTGCCGACGCCGATGACTTTTGGGTCGTCCGGCGGTCTGACCATTGACGCGGTCGAAACTGAGGGCCGCCGATCGTTATTGGAGAGAATGGTCATTCGAGTTCGAGAAGGAGGAGATCCATGAGCGGAGTGCGGCTCCTCGTGGGCACGCGGAAGGGCGCGTTCATCCTGACGTCGGACGGGACGCGCGACGATTGGAACGTCGAAGGCCCGTTGTTCGCGGGCTGGGAGATGTACCACCTGAACGCCTCGCCGGCCGATCCGAATCGTGTGTACGCGTCACAGTCCACCGGGTGGCATGGCCAGGTCGTCCAGCGCTCGGACGATGGGGGCAAGACGTGGGAGGCGGTCGGGAACGAGTTCACCTACGACGGCGTCCCCGGCACGCATCAGTGGTACGACGGCACACAACACCCCTGGGAGTTCGCGCGTATCTGGCACCTCGAGCCGTCGCTGACTGATCCCGACACGGTGTACGCCGGCGTCGAGGACGCGGCGCTCTTCCGTTCCGTCGACGGAGGCCAGACATGGCAGGAGTTGTCGGGTCTTCGAGATCATCCGACGGGCGCCCAGTGGCAGCCCGGCGCGGGCGGGTTGTGCCTGCACACGATCCTCATCCACCCCGACGACCCGCAGCGAATGTTCGTCGCGATCTCGGCGGCGGGCGCCTTTCGCACCGACGACGGCGGCGAGACCTGGAGCCCGATCAACCGCGGGCTGCGCTCCGGTGAGCTGCCCGACGAGGACAGGGAGGTCGGGCACTGCGTTCACCGGATCGCGATGAACCCGTCCCGCCCGGACGTGCTCTTTATGCAGAAGCACTGGGACGTGATGCGAAGCGACGACGCCGGCGACTCCTGGCACGAGGTGAGCGGCAACCTTCCCTCCGACTTCGGATTCCCGATCGCCGTTCACCCCCACGAGCCGGACACGGTCTACGTCGTGCCGATCAAGAGCGACTCCGAGCACGTTCCACCGGACGCCAAGCTCCGCGTCTACCGCAGTCGGACGGGTGGCAACGAGTGGGAGGCGCTCACGAACGGACTCCCGCAGGAGCACTGCTACGTGAACGTGCTCCGCGACGCCATGTCGACGGACGAGCTCGATCCGGGCGGCGTCTACTTCGGAACCACCGGCGGGCAGATCTACGCATCACCGGACGGTGGCGACAAGTGGACGGCGATCGTGCACGACCTGCCTGCCGTGCTCTCAGTCGAGGCGCAGACGCTGCCGTGATCCGCATCGTCCTTCCGCAGCACCTGCGGACCCTTGCCGGCGTCGAGGGGGAGGTCTCCCTCGACGCCCAGGGGCGGCCGACGCAGCGCACGGTCCTCGACGCGTTGGAGGCGAGCTATCCGACCCTACGAGGGACGATTCGCGACCACGGGACGGCGAAGCGCCGGGATTTCATCCGCTTCTTCGCGTGCGGGCAGGACATCACGCTCGAGCCCGTTGACGATCCGCTGCCGGACGAGGTCGCCTCGGGGACCGAGCCCTTCAGAGTGGTAGCGGCGATGGCAGGGGGTTAGGTCACAGGGCGGAGGGAGACCCTCAGCGCACGCGCTGCCAGTTCTTGCCGGGATAGGCCATCGAGATGGCCCACCCGCAGCGAAAGGTGGAACAACCCTTGGCGATCACGGGAGCGAACGTGATCGTTTTGCCGGTGATCCGGTAATGGAACGTCACCTTCGGAAACTCCTTGAAGATCACGACCGTCCTGTTGTCGACGACGCGATAGGTTCCGTCATCGACCGGCTTGCCTCTCCAATCCAGGGAGCCGAACATGCGGCTCTTGGTGAAGAAGTGCGAGTGCTTGCGTGGTACGGCTTCTTTACAGGGATTGGCCGGGTCCTGGATCTGGTCAGGCCTGGTCACGCCGGGGATGAATCCATTCCCTGCAATGAACTCCAGGACGAACTTCTTCAGGCCTGCTCTTCTGAGCGCCGTCGCCAGTTCCGAACAGGTGGTCACTCATCGCCACGTGCCGACGAGCGGGGGCTGCGAGGTCACGGACATCGCGGCAGCGGGCGCGTTGGTTCGCGTTGTCGCAGCAGAACCGGAGCTTCTCGCCGCCGCAACCAGGAGCGCCAAGAGAAGGCCGGTGACCAAAGCTCCCTGAATCCCTAAGCGCCGGCTCACGTGGCGCGAGTATGTCGCTCGCGGTCATCCGAGACAAGCACGCGGAAGAGCCCAAGTCCTTGATTAATCCTCACGCAAGGGCTTAGGATCGACCGATTGGACTGCGGCCGAAGGGAGCGGGCATGCCCCGAATACGTGTAATCGTCATCGCAGCGGCGATCGTCGCGCTTGCCGTCACCGCTTCGGCGGCTGGCGCCAGGCAGCGCACCACTGAGACGTTCACGTTCAGCGATCCGTTCTCCGGCAGCTTCGAATGCGGCGCCTTCACGGCCACGCTTTCGGGCCACGACAAAGGGCGCGTCACCACTTGGTTCGACACGGCCGGCGATCCGATCAAGCAGATCGGACACATCCAGGCGATCGAGACCGACGTCAATGAGTCGACCGAGAAGTCGATCGACATAAGGACGGACCTCGTCGTACACATCGATTTCGTCACGGGCACGCTGACACTTACGGGCGTCCGAAACCTCTCGACCGACCCCGGGCATGGGGTCGTCGTCCAACATGTCGGCCGCGTCTCCGGTCCCGAGGGTGACCCCACCTTCCTCAGCGGCAAGTTCCTCGACTTCGAGGCTGACTACATGGACCAGGACTTCTGCGCCGCGCTCGCCTAAAGGCGTAGCGACGGGGAAATAGAAGGCGGAGGGGGAGGGGTTTGAACCCTCGTCGGACGAAACTGCCCGAAACGGCTTTCGAGACCGGCACCAACAGATCTCGACTCCCTTTCGATCGTCGTAGGATCCGCCGCGTCTTCCCGAGGGCGGGCCTGCCGAGGCCCGCCCTCGGAAGATCCAGCGTCAGCGCAGCAAATAGTCCATCGACCTGCGCATTACCTCGTTCCGCGCGGCGGGCGTAGAGATGCCCTCCAGCCCGAAGCCCATGTACAGCGTGTCGGGCGTGGCCACCACGGCGCCCTCGGGGAAGCCGCCTGCGGTCGTCCGCGCGAAGTTGTTCGAGTTTGGGGCGCTGCCCGGCGGCGGCCCGGTCACCGTCCAGTCGCCGAGGTCGGTCTCGAACGACGTCGACTCGCCGGTGGGCAGTGTGATGTCGTCGACGAAGGTGCCGAGCCCCTGGAACGACCAGTCGCTCGCGTAGGCGATCGAGACCTCGACCTGCTTGCCCGCGTACGCGCCGAGGTCGATCGACCACTGCTCCCAGCCCTGCGACCGGCCGCTCGCTGCGTTCCACACGCCTGTTGTGCCCGTCGGCGAGCACGAGTTGTCGGGGTTCAGCGTCTGGTAGCGGTCGAGCCACGGGTGCAGGTCGCGCCAGCCGGCCGGGCAGCTCGCCAGGTTCGGGTCGTTCGGGCCCGTGCTCTGGCTCGTGTGTCCGTTCGTGTCGGGCAGCGTCGTCCAGTCGTCCTGGCCCACGGTGTGGGCCTCCACGAACACGAAGTCCCAGTCGGGCTCCGTATCGCGCGAGATCCAGAACGAGAGGTTGCCGCCGCCCGCGGGAACGCTGATCGTCCGCGTCAGGCGCTTGTAGCTGATGTCCGCGATGTTCGAGTACATGTAGTACGAGCCCGTATGCGGGTCGAACGGCCCGCCGGGGCGCGCGTACTTCGCGGCCGCCCAGCTGTCGAACTGCGGGAACTGCGCCTTCGGCAGGATGCCGCTCGTCGTGATGAACGAGGCGGAGTGGTCCTGGTTGTTGGCGCCCGGAGAACCGAACGACCAGCCCAGCGCGTCGAACGGATCGTCCACGCCCGTCACGTCGTACAGCGTCCCTTTCGCGGTCGTGCCCGCGTCCTCGTTGTAGATGTACGCCCCGAGGTAGTACTGCGGGAAATCGTCGGACAGGCCCTGGCAACCATCGGCCGCGCTGTTCGGGTCGCACGGCGCGTTCGTCTCGGGGTTGAACTCGTACCCCTGGGCGTACTCCAGCCCCGCGTACTTGCCCGTGTAGAGCAGCCGGCCGCCCTCGTTTAGGTACTCGCGCACGGCGAGCATCTCGTCGTTGGCAAGGCGGGACGCGGTGCCCGGCACCATCCCCGGGTCGCGGGTGATGACGTCGTCGCCCGTGTACCAGATCACGGCCTTGTAGTGGGAGAGCACGCCGAGCGCGCTTGGGGCCTCGCGGCCGTTCGCATCGACGTCGTACACGTCGGCGCCGATGCCGTTCGCGGCCAGCGCGTCGAGGTGGTACGAGAGGTACGCGGGCCGCGGGTTCGACTTGTACACCGGCGACAGCCCGGTGTAGTCCTCCGCGGCCATCACGAGCACGCGGTTCGCCGACTCCACCTTCGCGGAGTACGTGAACGAGTCACTCGTCTGGCCGGCGCCCGTGAACCACA
>Ga0307323_10000160_pt1 | contig 19595 bp, 24 predicted proteins | sample ER_DNA_381_FD_194496 | JGI IMG/M metagenome (GOLD analysis project Ga0307323, IMG submission 194496) | Bulk soil microbial communities from the East River watershed near Crested Butte, Colorado, United States - ER_DNA_381 | ecosystem: Environmental > Terrestrial > Soil > Floodplain | place...
GCTCGGCCGGGATGTCCGCGCCGTCGCGTGTGTTTTCCGGGGCCGACACGCCGAGCCACGCATCACACTGGTGCCGAGCGTGTACCTCGATCGGTGCCGCCTCGGAGATCACGTCGAGCGGCGCATGCCGCAGCCATGCTCGGTGTTCTCGCCAGCTGCTGCCGCTGAAGGTGAGGCGCAGGAGCGGGTAGGCGCCGCGCTCGCCCAGCTGCTTCATGACCTCCTCCAGCAGCGGCCGAGCCCACGGCGTGCCCCACACCATCACTTGCCAGCCGCGCTCTACGCCTAAACATGTACCGAGCAGTAGCTCGGCGTAGCGTTCAACACGACCATCTCTCACGGACATTCTTTTCCGCTCCGACCTGGATGCCACGATCATAAGTGCGCGCAACGGAAGGTAGTCAGGGGTCATTCCGGCACGCTCGCCCAGGCCAGCCACCGGCGTCCACAGGAGCTAACACCGGCCACGCGCCTGCCGCAAAGTCCGCGAAGTCCGGCCCGGCGGCGGGCGCACCGCGTCCCCCGGCTGTACGGTGGCTAGGACGTGGCGATTAAGCCTGCTGAGAAGCCCGTAGACGAAGCGCTGCGAGGCCGTCTGCGGCTCGCGATCTTCGCCGAGGACGGCGACGAGAAGCAGTTGGACGGGGTGATGCGGATGCTCGGCGAGAAGAGGATGCTCGGCGAGAAGCGCCCAGACGATCAACTCCCCCTGTTCGGCAAGGCGCCGGGCGACCGCCGTCCCGCGTAGCCGCCGGTCGGGCAGGACAGAGGGCTTACTCCGCAGTGGCCCGCTGTGACGTCACGGCTCATCACTCAGGTCCGTCGAGTGACATTCCCGCACACTGGCTCATGCCAGTAGTTGACCGGGGCATGCATGTGCGGTCATACCACGAGGGCGGCTGTCCGGTAGATTCGCCGCAACTCGAAGGAGAAGGGAGCAGGCCATGCAGATCGTGTTGACGGCCCAGGCGGTGTTCAACGAGTGGCTCCCTGGCCCGGATAAGCCTGGCAGGGTCTTCGTCTTCAGCGACAATCTGAGCTGGCAGAGCATCGACGCCGCCACGGTGGCCGGGTCGGCCGGTACGCACTCAGGAACCCGCCGGTTCCTTCGCAGCGCCCATGACAATGACGGCGTGCTGGTGAAAGACGTCCATGTGGTCGAATACGAGGCCACGTTCGTGCTCAATGCCGTGACGCATGACGGGTTACAGCTCGATGCGGGCCAAGTGGCTGCGCGAGGCGTGTGGTACATGAAGGACGGCCACCCAGTCGACGCACAGGGACAGCCGGTCAACGAAAAGCAATATGCGGTCACCGGCGGGGCGGGGCCCTATCGCCAAGTTCGTGGTCAGGGCTTTGAGTCCGTTGACGGGGACACCAAGACACTGGAGATTGACCTCTAAGGCGTCTACCGCACCATCCTGATCCGTCTGGTGACCGCATCAGGAACCGCCGCCGCACAGTCGCCTTCTGGTGACATTCCCGCACGCTGGCCCAGGCCTGAAGGCTCTGCTCCCCGCGAGCGTCTCCGGCTCTTACCTGCCGCCGTACGCCGACGAAGCCCCAAGCCGCTTCTGTTTACCCGTGCAGATGCTGGGTGGTGTGTTCGGCCTCCAAACCTGGTGATGGCGGCGGCGGAGGTGGAGGCGGAGTGCGGTGAACCGCCTTCGCGATCCTGTAGCCGGCGGCGGCTGCGCCTAGGGCCACGGCAGCCCCCAGGAGGATGAGGCCTGCCGACTTCATGTCCCGATCTCCAACATCGCTCGCCAACTATGCAACTTCTGCAGCCAGCGTTCAACCACGGTTTTGCAGGTGACATTCCCGCACGCTGGCCCAGGCAACCGTCCTGGGACGGTGACTAAACACCGCGTGCTCCCGTAGCGTCATCTGTACGGATGAAGAGGCCGGGCATACCGCTGGAGGCCATCGAGGCCGTGTACCGAACGAGGGCCGCGGATTTCTTCCGATTCGCACTCGCGAAGACGGGTGATCCCGAGCGAGCCCGCGATGCGGTGCAGGAAGGGTTCGCCCGCGCCATTCGAGGCCGAGCGACGTTTCAGGGAACAGGACCGCTCGAAGCCTGGGTTGCGCGATGCGTGCTCAACGCCGCGTCCGACCTAAATCGCGTCTTCTCGCGACTGGAGTCAGAGCCGGAGCATGCCACGGCTGATTCGATGACAGCCTCCGGCGACTCCGGATCGGTGGTACGCGAGGCGGTTCGGCAACTTCCACAGAGACAGCGCGACGCGCTCTTTCTCCGGCACTACCTCGACCTCGACTACCGCGCGATTGCCGAAGCTCTCGACGTGGAGGTCGGAACCATCTCCGCGTCGCTTCACGCAGCCCGCAACTCCCTCATGGACGCACTGCAGGAGGTACGACGATGAATGCCCGCTCAGTTGAAGACGTTCTCGACCGGCTCGCCCCACGCGAGCAGTTCGCGCATGACTGGGGTGGTGTCCTCGACCGCGCCGGAGTTCACGAAGCGGGCGCAGTAGGCCCGGCCTGGCGGAGGCGCAAGTGGCTTCTGCTGGCCGCCGTCGTCGCTGCCGTTCTCGTGCCTGTCGCGGCCGCAACGGTTGCCGCGACCAACGACTGGTGGCTCTTCCATGCTGACCATGGCCTTCATCCTGTGACCGAGCCTGTCGTCGTGCAGACCGGCACCTGGGACGGCAAACGTTGGCAACTCGTCGCCTCCCGCTTCGCCGGCAACGGCATCGTCGGCTACTGCTCCAGCGTCATGCTCTACGGGTCGCCGCCTGCAGTGAGCAGTGGGGGAGGAGGAGGCTGCGGCGGATTCATCACCCGGCCCGCCGACGCTCCAGCCGGACCGGCGGGCATCAACTTCGGTTCCGCTGAGTCTCGTGGCCTGCCGTACTGGGCCGCCGGCCCGGTCGTCGACACCGCTGTCGCGGTCGACATCCGTTTCCGTAACGGAGACGTTCTGCGAGTGCCGACCTACGCGGTGCCCGAATCCTTTGGCCACGTTCGTTTCTACGCCGCTCCGATACCGGAGGTGCCGGCGTCGTCCGGCCAATGGCCCGTGAAAGTCGTCGGACTCGACAAGAACAACGCGGTCGTCGCATGCTCGGCTCTCGACCCTGCCTCGGCACGTTGCTAGCTACGCGAGAGCCTCAGCTCGCTCTGGTGACATTCCCGCACACTGGCCCAACCCACGCTTTGCCACCTCGACGTGACGAAATCGGCACATCAGTGCCGTGACCTCAGCCGAGGGTCATCTTCCCGGGCCGCACCCTGTCGCCCAGATCAGGCGAGGCTCTAGACCGCGGCTACGATCGATGATTCACAACGGCCCGCGCTACACGGAGGTGATCGGATGAACGACAAGCCGAAATGGCACGTCGCGCGCCTGGACGACATCGAGCGGCGCGGCAGAGATATCCCGGTGCGCGAGCACCTCGGGATCCATGCATTCGGGATCAACGCCTACACGCCCGGCGATGACCGCACGCTGATCAACGAGCACGACGAGTCCGGGTCGGGCCAGGAGGAGCTGTACGTCGTGCTCGAGGGAAAGGCGACCTTCGAGATCGATGCGGAGACGGTCGACGCGCCTGCCGGGACATTCGTGTACGTCCGGCCGGAGTCACGCCGGAAGGCGACCGGGGACGGAACCGTGCTCGCCCTCGGCGCCACACCCGGCGAGGCGTACCAGGGGATCGACTGGGGTGAGGCGTGGCCGTTCCACAGAGATTCGATGATCGCCTACGGCGAGGAGCGGTACGCCGACGCGCTCGAAGCGGTCCGCGCTGCCCTCGAGCACGTGCCGGACCACGCAGGCTTGCATTACAACTACGCGTGCTTCGCAACGCTCGCGGGCGAGACTGGCGACGAGACGTTCGCCCACCTCCGACGGTCCGTCGAGCTGCTCCCGCGGTTCCGCGAGGACGCGCGCAGAGACGACGACTTCGCCGCCGTACGCGACGACCCGCGGTTCGAGGAGGCTCTTCGCTGAGCGCGGCTTAGCTGAGACTTGTGCTCGACGAGGAGGAGGCCGGCCTCTAAGCGCCGCCACGCGCTCAAGTGACATTCCCGCACGCTGGCCCAGGCGACCATGCCCCACTTCGGACCTTGACCGCCAGTATGGTGCTAGAGATACTAGCTTCTTACGGTGACTGTCCTTATCCTTCCCCGGCTACGAACCGCCGCTGGCCGACTGGGCCTCCGACGGTTGATCGACGAAGCTCGGAGGCGGGCACGAGAGCGCCAGATCCGAGCCCTAGCGGCAACGCTCGCGGTCTTCGGGCTTGCCCTGGGAGCCTTCTTCCTCCTCCACGACGGCGGCGTCGGCGTCCCTTGGAGAGCGGGCGGCTCTGATCGCCCGGACCGCGCCGTCCTGACCGTCGGAACTGTCTCCGACAAGCGCGGCTACGTGGTCGTCCAGGGCAGCGTCCAGGGCCCGGTCGCTGGCGAGAAACTCTTCCTGGTCTACGCCGACGGCGCCCGCGACCGGCTCGAGGTGACCTTGGTCAGCAAGCAGGTTCGAAAGGGGCTCTCGTACATCTGCGAGTGCTACCACCACGTGATACCGAGGGTGCATCGGGCATACGCGCGACGGTCGATAGCAGTTGAACTCATGCACGGCACGCGAACGATTGCGCGCCAGGTCTTGCCGCCACCCGGCTGAACTGAATCGCGCTTCCCGCCTCAGAGCGGGGTTGCTCGGGTGAGATTCCGGCACGCTGGCCCAGGCGAGCCTCATATAGTCGAGACACACTTAGTGGCCGCGCCCGATTTCAGCGAGCTGGGCAACGACATGGGCGATTGGCTGGGTCGCGTCGATCTCATGGGTACACGTGGCACGAAGTAAAGGCTCAACCTGTGCAACGTGGCCGAGGATGAGGTCACGTTCGTCGGCCGCCTTGCCATAATCGTTCGTCGCCCGGGTTTCGAGACGGCGAAGCAACTCGTCGAGCGGCGCCCTCAAGAGGACCACGGCGTCGAAGCACGGGTAGAAGCGACCCTGATTCGAGACGGTTCCGGAGACGTAGAGCGTCCCTTCGTCCTCGCGAGATAGAAGTTCTGCGACGAGATGCTCTCGCCAGATGTATCCACCGTCTGCTTCCGACCACTCGCTCCACGGTCCGTCGTCGGTCTCGACGACCTGAAATCCGCGCTTTGCAAGTTCGGCCAACGCGGTTGACTTGCCAGTGCCTGACATCCCAGTAACGAGGACCTTGCGCATGCCGAGCAGGGTAGTTGAGGGGCTCTGGTGACATTCCGGAACACTGGCCCAGGCGAAGTTCCTCCCGGTTCGCGCCCGTTTTGCGACGAACGACTTACGGGGTCGCGCCGGTGGCGGTTACGGCTTGGCAGGCGCCCTGTGGCACGGACGGCGGTGCGCCGGCCGGCCTGCCTTCCACGTCACGACCACGCAACTCCCTCGCGTCACGCCATTCGTTGTCTGGACGGAGCGCTGGATGACGGTTGAGGATGCCCTTTCGGTGGTACTCGCGCTTCCGGTCGCCGACGAGCTTTGCGTGACGCGCCCCACGCCCGTGGACGACGACCCTGTCCCGAACCCGATCAGCGCGAAAAGTGACAAGAGAATGAACAGGAGCGCCATGTGACGGATGTTACGCCGCGGACAGCATCCGTTCCAGGAGTCGATTCGTTTCGTCGGGTGACATTCGCGCACACTGGCGCTCGTCACCGCGGGCTCACCGATTCAGCGCGGTCAACTAAATCTCACGTATGGGCCGGATCATCAGGAGGCTGAAGCAGCTGCGAGTTCCTTCGTTTGACCGCGGCGATCACGCGGCCGAGCCAGAGGGTTCGGTCGAGAACCCGGATGCGCTCGCGGCTAGGGGCGGTAAAGAAGGCGGGCCAAGCAGCGCGGTTCCGACCCACGGCGCACCGCCGGGCTACGTCAAGCCGGACGACGGCCGCCCGCGGCACTAGATCCGCGTCCGCTTCGGGTGACATTCCCGCACGCTGGCCCAGGCGACCATGGTTAGCTCAGTGCAGGCTCTTGAGGGCGAGCGTCAGTCGCTTACGTTGTTCAGGATCGAGTCCCCCCTTGGACAAAACGACCACGTTTCTCTTTCGGAGAGCGAAGGCAAAGGTCTGACCGGGCACGGTCACGCGGTAGGGCCCGCCGCTTCCGGCAGGCGGGAAGAATTTCCGCAATCCCTTCTCGCTCCTGCGGACCTCCACCGTAAAAAACAGCACACCGGAGTTCGTCGCTGGCACGAGCTCGCCGCCCGTCCCAGTTAGGCGAAAGCCATGGCTCTTGAAGGCGTTCTTAACCTGCCCCTGGCTGTAGGTCTTCGAGTCCCCACATCCGGAGGCCACCGTTGCGAGGGTTGCTGTGAGCAACACCCCGGCTAGGGCAGCCCGTGTCATCGAGCACAGAGTGCAGGTTCCTTCCTTTCGCTGAAGTTGGTGCCTGCCTTTATCCATGGTCCACCTCCTCCTTGGTGGTGATCTGCCTCGAGCGCCTAGCCCGTCGCGCCCACACCGCGAGTCCTGCCGCCGCGATGAGCGCCGCGGCCAGAGCCAAGACGAACCAGAGCGGGCTCGTGTTCGACTCGGCCGCGGACGCAGGCGCGAGACCGTCGCTTGGACTGCGAGACTCTGCTTCGTGAACGAAGCGAGGCTTGAGGACGCTGGCTCCGGGCTTGCCCCCGTCACGGAGGGGTGGTTTGTCGTCAACGTGCGCGATGCCGAGTGGTTCTCTTCGGAGACGAGGGGCGCTGCGTGTTGGTTCGCCAACGAGTACGGCGAGTCTCCGATCGAGTTCGCGCAGTTCGGGATCAATGTGACCGTCCTCGAGCCCGGCCAGAGCAGCGTCTACCACGCCGAGGCGAATCAGGAGGACTTCCTCGTTCTGGCCGGTGAGTGCAGGCTGCTCGTCGAGGGCGAGGAGCGACTCCTCCGAGCCTGGGACTTCTTCCACTCACCTCCCTGGACGGAGCATGCCTTCGTGGGAGCTGGCGATGAGTTGTGTGTGATCCTGATGGTTGGCGCGCACGTAAGCCCGGAAGTGCGGTATCCGGTGTCTGACCTCGCAGCGCGCTACGGCGCGAGTGTGGAGAAGGAGACATCCGATCCGGAAGAGGTATATGCGACGGCCGAGAGGTTCCGGCGACAGCGGCCGTCGTACTGGTCACGGCTGCCCTGGGGCTAAAGCCTTTCGCGGTAGCCGTCAGGCGTCATCAACTTCAGCCGACAAGATAGATGCTCTGCGCCTGCTCCCGGCTCACCGGCACGACCGTAACGCTCTAGTGACATTCCGGGACACTGGCCCAGCCGAGCCGCGTGTCTCATGAGCCTGATTCGCTTGCTACCGGACTGGGGGTGAACAGCTTCCAGTGACCCTCGGAGACGACCTCGACGGTGTCGTCGACGACTTTGATGGCGGTCTCGTCGTCAATCGCGTACGCCGGACCCGGGATCTCGGCCGCCCATCTCTCTGCCTCGGCCATGGAGTTGCCGGGCATGCCCTCCTGAGCCAGGTGTGGACAGATCGAGAAGTGGACGATGCCCAACGTGGTGTCGTCACCGGTCGGCGGTCTCCACTGGACGAAGTCCTCCCCGATCCTGGGGGTCATCACCATGCTCCCGGCGCTCAATCCGACCCAGACCGTATTTTGCAGCAGCGACGGCATGAGGTCTGCCAGGCCGGATTGCCGCATCCAGTGGCACAGATACAAGGCGTCGCCGCCGTTGACCAGCAGGACCGCGGTCTTCTTGACCAGTGGGACCCAGAGGTCTTCGTCGAGGCTGGGCAGCGCGGTGAGCTCCAGGACGCCCATGGACTTCCACCCCAGCTCGATCATGGGGCAGCGGGGCTCCTGCCCGCTGATGAAATTCCATGCTCTGCCAGGACCGGCCATTGGGTGCGCGTACGACGCGGTGGGGATGCAGAGGGCGTCGGACTCGGCAATCGGCTTCCCCAAGAGGTCGACGAGTGCGTTGTGGATGCTCGTGTTCTTGATGCCGGCAGACGTGAGAAGAAGCTTCATGCGGCCTCCTGGAGTCTTCATTACAGGCGAGTTCTTACGGATCGGTACGCCGTAGAGACCGGCAGATCACCGAAAACTCATCGGCCACGCCCAGATCCGGCCTCGCGCCCTCGGGGGACATTCCCGAACGCTGGCGCAAGCGACGCTCCTCGCGCCAGCTCTCAGCTCCGCATGAGCACGCCAGGCCGGGACGGGTCGTCGTTCTCGAGCACGACGTCGGCGAGCTCGGCCGGCCGGACTGTCCCGCGGTAGTGCCGCTGGGACGGCAGGTACCGGGCGCGGAACCACCGCTCGGCATCATCAGGTGATCCGTACACCTCGGCGTCGCGGATGCGCGCGCGGCGGATGATCTCTTCGGAGGCGACGCTGATGAAGACGCGGAAGTCCCACGCGTCGACCAGCTCGGGCCGTAGCAGGAACACACCGTCGAAGAGGAGGATCGCATCCGCGCTTGCCTCCATCTGCTCGGAGTCGACGGGCTGGTCGGTGCGACGGTCGTAGATCTCCGTACGGTAGAGCCGGCTGCTCGGCTCTCCGAGCGGACGGAGCAGCTCGACCCGAAGTCGGTCGTAGTCGAACGAGTCCTCGTAACAACCCTGCGCCGACTCAGGCCCCCGCCGGTAGCGCTCGATCCGCGGGCGGAGGAAGCCCTCGATCGAGGCGCGGATCACATCTCGTCCACGGCCGCGAAGCGAAGTCGCCAACTCGTCGGCAAGCATGGTCTTGCCTGCGGCGGCAGATCCGTCGATCGCCACCCGCAGCGGATGCGAGCAGGGAATGGCATCGATCGCGTCGACGATGGCGGCAACGGCCTCGCCTCGCCCAAGTCCAGCCCCGACGCTCACTGCTTGACTCTACGCACTGACCGCGCTCAGGGGTCATTCCCGAACGCTGGCCCATGAGAGAGTCCTCTCACGCAGTAGTGGCTCCTGAGCTACTTCAAGAAATACGACAACAGGATGCCCGGGACGGCCCTGTTCCGGGCGGTAGGGGGCTGTGGTGAGGATCCGCGATCTCAACTGGATGCAGCTCGAGATCTACCTGAGGGAAGACGACAGGATCGTCCTCCCAGTGGGCTCGACCGAGCAGCACGCCTACCTCTCCCTCGAGACCGACAATATCCTCGCCGAGCGTGCGTCCGTCGAAGCGGCTGAGCCGCTCGGCGTGCCGGTGCTGCCGGTGGCTCCGTACGGCGTGACCGGCTTCACTGCGTATCCCGGAAGCCCGACGCTCCGCGCGTCCACGCTTCTCGCAGTTCTCTCAGATGTCGTCGATTCGCTGCTGGGCCAGGGGTTCGCGCGCGTGCTCGTCGTAAACGGTCACGGCGGAAACACCGAACCCGGCAGGGACTGGGCGCGGGGTCGCGTTCGCGGATCGGTCGTGTGGCATGAGCTTTGGGAGGGCCGGCCGGACGAGATCGCCGCCGCGATCGATCCCGACTACGACCATGCCTCGTGGTCGGAGAACTTCCCCTGGACGCGGCTTCCCGGTGTGGTCATGCCCGAGCAGCGCAAGCCTCCGGTCGAATGGCCCGAAAACGGGAATCCGGAGACGTGGAGGGTAGCTCTCGGCGACGGCTCCTTCGGCGGCCTCTATCAGCGATCCTCAGAGGACGAAGGCCGACTCTGGGAGGCCGCGGTGCAGGCGATCCGAGAGCGGCTTGAACGGTGGGACGGATAGAGGCGCTGTTAGTCAGCCCACCAGTCGCGCTGACCCTCGACGTCTTCGCGCGGATCCTCGCCGAGGTTGGGCGCGCCGATGACGAGGATCTCGAGGCCCTCTGGCCCGGCCTCATAGCCTCGCCACGTGCCGGGCGGGACGCGCACCGCGTCCCATTCTTTGAGCTCGACGATCTCGTCGTCGACCTTCATCCGCCCGCTCCCACGCAGGACCACGTACACCTCCTCTTGCTTCATGTGCGTGTGGCCGTACGGAAAGCGATAGCCGGGCGGGACGCGCTGGTAGCTCAGGGCGGATTTCTCGAGCTCGAGCGCCTTGGTCGCCGCGCGGAACTCCAGGTCCGGCGCGCCGTCGAACCTAGGGCCGATGTCCTCCAAATCCTCCTTGATGTTGCTGAGCGTGAACGGCACGGCGCAATCCTATGGCGTCATTCCGGAACGCTGGCCCAGCCCAAGGCCATCGCTTCCGAGCGCAGGTCATCCTCAGAGTCACCTGCGAGCCTTTTAGGTGTCGTGACAGCTGGAGGACACCAGCGGGCGTAAGAACTGCCTGGCAGGGGCAGGTTGGGTTCGATGGAGATCCTGTTTGTCGCCAGCGTGGCCGTTGTCGTCGCTGATCCGCCGCAGAGTCGCAAGCTATTCATCGATGTTCTTGATGCCAGCGGAAGTGAGAAGAAACCTCATGCTGCCTCCCGGAGTGATTACTGCAGGCGAGAACGGCCTCGAGCCTAGACACCCAAGCCTGATTCAGGGGTCATTCCCGAACGCTGGCCCACATCGGAGACCCGTCCCGAGGTGCGAGAATCGCGTCCGTGCCCGAAGCGCAGCTCGAGGACTTCGGATCGGGCTCACGCCCGTCACCCAGGGCTGGTTCGTCGTCAACGTGCGCGACGCCGAGTGGTGGTTCTCGGAGAGGAGGGGCGCGAGGTGTGCCTTCGAGAACGAGTACGGCGAGCCGCCGGTCGAGTTCGCCCAGTTCGGGATCAACGTCACCGTCCTGGAGCCCGGGCAGACCGGCCTCTACCACGCCGAGTCGAACCAGGAGGCGTTCCTCGTCCTTTCTGGGGAGTGCGCGCTGCTCGTCGAGGGCGAGGAGCGACGCCTGCGGCCCTGGGACTTCTTCAACTCTTCCCCGTGGACCGAGCACGCCTTCGTGGGCGCGGGCGAAGGGCCGTGTGTGATCCTGATGGTCGGTTCGCACTCGGGCCCGGAAGGGCACTACCCGGTGTCGGAGCTCGCCGCGCGCTACGGCGCGAGCGTGGCGGAGGAGACCTCCGACTGGAGGCAGGCGTACGCGACGGTCGAGCGGTTCCGGCGAGAGCAGCCGCCGATCTGGGCTCGTCTGCCCTGGGCGTAGATTCCTTCACGCGTCACTCGCGAACACTCGCCCGACCGAGCGTCGCATCGGCTGGATACCTAGAGCGGGTTCGACTTACGAGCGTGCGTACGCGCCTGATCTTCCAGCGAGTCCTCGGCGACCCGAACGTGTCCGAACGCCGCTGCCCGTGGGACCTACCTCCGGCGTCAGGCCGGAGTCGCTGGCAAGCCTGCCGCAGCCAACTCGGCACCCTCGGCAGGTGAGACCTCGAACGGCGCGCCAGGCTCGGCGCCGATCACGAGCACGACGGTGTTGTCCGAGAGCGCGACGGCAGACCGGATCGTTTTCACGTCGAGGGCGCTCACAAAGGTGCCTGCCGGTGCGTCAACGTCCTGACCGTCCACCTGAAAACGCGCGTGTCCCGTGTGGACGAAGTACAACTCCTGGTGCTGCTCGTCGGTGGGATCCGCGTGGTCGTGCTCGCCGATGAGGCGGTCGCCGGCATTCCGAGCGGTGTAGGCGTTGACACCGAACGCGGTGATCCCGAAGTGATTGCGGACCGGCGTCCACTTCGCATCGGTGTGATGGACGTCGGCGGCTGGGATGTCGGTCAGCGAGGCGTGAGAAGCGGAGATGGAGGCGATTCTAGTGGCCAGACGGATCTGCGCCGCCCGATTCGCACCCCGGCGCTCAGGTGACATTCCACAACGCGGGCCTAGGCAACCCGACTAGGGCAAGCGCTCCTCGTGGTACCTCTTCTTGTCCTCCTCATGCCACTTTGCCTCGTAGGCCTCCGCCTCGGCGAACTCCTGCTCCGTTAGCGCTCTTGCTTGCGCGTCTTCGTTCGCGGGATGTTCGCCGGCGACCTCTTTGCGACGCGTGGCCAAGAAGCCGACGACGACCAAGGGTACGGCGACCAGGGCAAAGACGATCCACGGGAACACGCGGCCAGCGTACCTTGTTACCCGTGTTGCGCCTGGCGGACATTCTCGACCGGCGAGCTGCACCCGCGAAGTAACACCGGCTCGGCCGAGGATCTATCCTCCTGGCCGGCGAGGTGGATGATGAGTGGGGGTGGTGATGTCTGAGTCGCCGCTGTCGGGGCAAGTGGCGCTGGTTGCGGGTGCGACGCGTGGGGCGGGCCGTGCGATCGCCGTCGAGCTCGCCCGCGCGGGCTTCTACGTCTACGCGACCGGCCGCAGCAGCCGTGCGTCCGGGCCCTCGGAGATGGGCAGGCCCGAGACGATCGAGGAGACCGGGGAGCTGATCGCTGCCGCCGGCGGGGAGGGATCGGCGCTCGTGGTCGATCACGAAGACCCCGCCTCGGTTGCCGAGCTCGTCAAGGGAATCGAGCGCGACTATGGCCGGCTGGACGTACTCGTCAACGACATCTTCGGCGGCGACCGGTACATGGAATGGGACAAGCCGCTCTGGGAGCACGACTGGGCGGGCGGCCTGCGGATGCTGCAGATGGGCGTGCACACGCATCTGATCACGTCTCGCGCAGCGATCCCCCTGATCTTGCGCACCGCTGGTGCTGACCGAGCCCTTGGCCTAGTCGTCGAGATGACGGACGGCACCTCGGAGGCGAACGCCGAGTTTCGGCGCAACGTGGGCTTCTACTACGACCTCGTCAAGGCCAACGTCGAGCGGATCGTGAAGGGGCTCGCGGTCGAGCTGGAGAAGGATCCGGTGGCGGTCGTCGGGGTGACTCCCGGCTGGCTGCGGTCGGAGCGGATGCTGGAGAACTTCGGCGTCTCCGAGGCGAACTGGCGGGACGCCTGCCGGGACCGTCCCGGCTTCGCGATCTCCGAGTCGCCGACGTATGTCGCCCGAGGCGTTGCCGCGCTCGCGCGCGCCGGCGACGGCGAGCGCTGGAAGGGCTCGATCGTGAGCGGGCGCCAGCTTTCCGACGCCTACGGCGTCACGGACACCGACGGCAGCCGGCCCGACTGCTGGGGCTACCTCGCCGCCTACGGCTGGGACCGGCAAGACGGCCACGGCATCGACGAGTTCCGGTAAGTCAAGAGCGGTAGCCGCCCGTCGACGTCTGACGAAGGCGCCCTATCCCCCGATCGCAGCCCGGAGCGGCTCAGCGAATGCTGAGCGAGGCCCAGCGCAGGTTGCTCTGGTTCCCGGCGGCGTCGGCAGAGCGAACCGAGAACCGCAGTCGGCCGCGGAGGGTGCGCGGCACTCGCCACGTGACGTGCGAGAGGTCGAATGGGTTCGAGTCGCGGAGCGGTCTGCGGATCGTCTTCAAGAGCCGCTTGCCGCGGTAGATGCGGATGGTGTCGGCGGTCTTGCCACGGCCGTCGAGGGTCTGATACGTCAGGGTTGCGAGCCTGCCGTGAACGGCCTGAGCGGGATAGGTGACAACGTGCGGCGCGCGAGTGTCGGGCCCGAGCTTCGGCGGTGGCGTCCCGGCGACCGGCTGGTAGTTGAAGGTGCCGATGTCCGGAGCGGTGTCGGGGTGCGAGCTGATGGTGGCGGCGACGACGTTGAAGCCGCTCATCGGCGTGATCCCGAGTGCTGAGGTACCGATGAAATACCCTCCGATTGTGGGGCCGCACTCCCAGCCGAGGCCCTCGGGGAGACGTGCGCCCTTGAAGTCCCAGCCGTTGGCGCGGAGGAAGACCGCTTCGCCATCGCGAGCATTGGCCGGCGGCGAGAACGCAAACTCGACCTCGGTTCCGTAGAAGGCGCTGCCGGTGTCGGGGTTCTGGTCGGCGTCGATTGCGATCAGGAGGGGCAGGTCGCCACCCTCACCACGGCACCAGAAGCGATTGCGGGTGACCGTCGCCTCAAGCCCCACACTCCCGTCGGAGCCACCACCCCACCCTGGGTAGCTCGAGACGCGTACGCCCGTGATGTCGAACGAGGAACCCGCATCTCCGACCGGGTCGACGAAGGAGGTCTGACTATCGGCTCCGGCCACGCCGACCAAGGCCAAGCCGACTACTGCGCAAGCGACGAACCCTCTGAGCGAGCGGCGGTACTTCCGGCGCAGGACGCTCCTTCCGTTGACATGAGTGTACGCCACCGCGAGCGCTTCAACGACCCAGCGGGCGGCAATGCGCCGCTCATTACTATCCCTGCCGGTGACGACTCCCGACCTCGACGCGGCCGCCCGGTTTCTCGCCGGCAACGCCCGAGTCCTCGACCGCCGTCGCTTCGAGCGGCTCTTCTCCGATGGAGACGCTCGACCCGTCCGCGACGCGGTCGCCGCCTTCCGCAACCGCGACGGCGGTTTCGGTCACGCGCTCGAGCCGGATGGGCGCACGCCGGCCAGCCAGCCGGCTGCAGTCGCTGTGGCTCTGGGCACGCTCGACGAGGCCGACGCATGGGACGAGGAGCTGGTCGCGGGCGCATGCGAGTGGCTCGCGGCCAACGCGCCGGCCGAGGGGGGCGCGTCGTTCGTAGAGCCGACGGTCGATGGGTGGCCGCATGCCCCGTGGTGGGAGGCGGAGGAAGGGCGGCCGGCATCACTCTTCACCACCGGCCAGATCGCGGCGACGCTACATGCACGCCACGTCGAGCATCGGTGGCTCGACGGCGCCACGGACCTGCTCTGGCGGCGGATCGACGAGCTCGACGACCCGGGGCCGTACGGGTTCCGCGGCGTGTTGAGCTTCCTCCAGCACGTGCCCGATCGCGGCCGGGCGGAGCGAGCCCTCGAGCGCGTCGGGAGGCTGCTGTTCGACCGGGAGATGGTCGCGCTCGACCCCGACGCCGAGGGCGAGGTTCACACGCCGCTCGACTTCGCGCCGGACCCCGACTTGATCGCCCGTCGTCTCTTCGACGAGGCCACGATCGATGCGCACCTCCTCCACCTCGCCACGAGTCAGGCAGACGACGGAGGCTGGACGTTCAACTGGCTGGCCTGGTCGCCGGTCGCCGCGAGCGAGTGGCGCGGATCGCGCACTGTGAACGCTCTCCGCACCCTCCGCGCCAACGGTCGTCTCTGAGCGGGCGTCCAGCGCGCATGAAGCTTGCGCCGACCGGGCTGGGCGGCGATTCTTCGGGAGGCGATGCTCGTCTTCATCGGCAAGCGGTTGCTGGGGGGTGTCCTGCTCCTGTTCGTGGTGACCGCGATCGTCTTCGTGATGTTCTTCCTGCTCGGGAACTCGCGGAACTCCGTCGGGGGCTACCTCGCTGGGCAGCAAGGGCAGTTCGACACCCAGGGTTCCGTCGTCCACCAATACGTCCGGTTCGTGGGGAACGTCGTGCTCCACGGCAAGCTCCCCGAGTCGCCGCACCAGCGGCTGCCCATGACCACGGTGATCGCCAAGACCCTGCCCGTCACGGCGTCGCTCGTCATCGGGGGCACGATCCTCTTCCTCCTGATCTCCTTCCCGATCGCGCTGCTCTCGGCGCTCAGGCCGCGCTCGCTGCTCGACCGGGGCCTGATGCTCATCGTGCTCATCGGCCTCTGCGCGCACCCGGTCTGGCTGTCGCTCGTCTTTTCGTACGTCTTCGGCCGGAAGCTGCACTGGTTCCCGTTGGCCGGGTACTGCGACCTCGTCTACGACCCGCAGAGCTCGAACCAATGCGGCGGGCCGCGGTACTGGGCCTACCACATGTTCCTGCCGTGGCTGACCTTCGCGATGATGTTCACCGCCCTCTACGCGCGCATGATCCGGGCGAGTCTGCTCGAGGCGATGAACGACGACTACGTCCGCACGGCGCGCGCGAAGGGTGCCGGAGCCTTCCGCGTGCTGCGCGTCCACGTCCTGCGCAACGCGCTGCTCCCGGTGGTCACGATGATCGGCATGGACATCGGCGTGGCCTTCGCCGGCGCGATCTTCATCGAGGAGATCTTCGAGCTCCCGGGGATGGGGCAGCTGCTCGTTCTGTCCATCGGACGCGCCGACCTTCCGACGATCCTCGGGATCGTGCTCACGGTGAGCGTCGTGGTCGTCGTCGCGAACCTGATCGTCGACATCGCCTACCCGCTCCTCGACCCGCGCGTCCGCCTCCGTGGCACGGGCGACGCGATCGCCGCTTCACGCGGGCTGCGCCGCGAGCTTCGCGCGCAGCAGCGTGAGGCCACGGAGTCGGCGAGCTGAGGCGATACGCTGAGCGTCCTGGAAGAAGAGGTCATCCCGGTCTTGTACGTCGAGGACGCGGCTCGTGCCGTCGCCTGGTACGAGCGCCTGGGCTTCCGCAAGGAGTGGGAGCATCAATTCGAGCCCGGCTTCCCGCTGTTCGTCTCCGTCGCGCGTGGACGCGTCCGCCTCTACCTCTCCGAGCACAAGGGCGATGCTCGACCGAACACCCTCATCCATCTGAACCTCAAGGACATCGACGCGGTTTCGGCCGAATTCGGGATTCCCGTGGACGAGGAAGGCCTTGCAGGGCGAGAGTGCGACCTGGAGGACCTGGACGGCAACCGGCTCCGCGTGGCAACTCCACGCTCTTAAGTCGAACCTACCTTCGGGTGAATGAGCCTCAGAGCGGCTCGACGGGATCGCCGAGGCGCACACCGCCGGGTTCGGCGACGGCCGCGTAAACGCCGAATGGCAGCGGCTCCGTCGCCTGGACGTCCTGGCGGTAGGCCGCGAGCGCCTTCAACGTGTCGAGATCGGGCTCCCCGGTCTCCGGATTCTGCGTCGTTACCGCACAGCGGCCGACGTTGCCCTGGGGCACGACGACCGCCTGCCCGATCCGAACGCGGCGGCCGAGCCACTCGTCTTCCTCGTGTTCCGCCAAGCCGTCGACGCCGAAGTTCATCCGGAAGCGTCGGCCGTCGACGCCGTCGACGCCGAGGAGGCGCGCGATTGCGCGCAGCGAGCCGGTGCCGAGGAGCGTCGCCGCGCCGCTGCGCATGCGGTCCGTCGCCGGCGCGGGTGCCCGGACGAGCCGAAGGTCACGGCCGGCGACGTCGGAGATTGCCTCGCTCCAGGGTCCCTCGACGACGCGGACGTGAACGGATGCGCCCCAAAACTGCGCCTCGAGCGCCCCGTCGAGGTGGACGTGGTGAGAGAGGGTCGTACCGTCCGGGAAGGCGAGCGTGAGCAACTCCGCCTGATCGTCGTAGCGCGGGACGATCTGCTGGAGGATGCCGAGGCCCTTGCTGTTCACGAGCCGCTCGTTCTCGTCGACGAGGAAGAACTGTCGATCCCCCGCCACTCCAGCCTCCGTCAGCTGGCACTCTTCGAGCAGGCGGAGCGCGAGACCCTTGACAGGGCAGTGCGAGATCCAGGCAACCCGACCGCTCACGCGTCGAAACCTACCTAGGGCCGTCGTCCGCACCGCCCGCGCAACGCGAGCCGGTTGCTAGCCGAAGACGGAAAAGTCGCGATGCTCGAGGACGAGCCCGTCTCCGTCGAAACGCAGGAGCGAGACGCCGGCTAGATCCTCGGTGCCGCCATCGACGAGCTTGGTCTGGGCAGTCCAGGGAATCGCGGCCTGGTCACCATCGACGATCGGCGTTCCAAACTGGCACACCGCCGACTCCTCCTCCGCGAACACGCGGGCGAGATACCCCGGTTCGGGCTCGCTGAACGGATGCTGCTGCCAGAACGCACCATCGGCGTAGAGAGCAGCGATGGCGTCCGCGTCGTGCTCACGCCAACCGCGCTCCCAGACCTCCGCCCACCTCTGTGCGGCATCCCTGCCATCCACATGCGCAGTGTAGGCAGAGCAGAATGACCCGATGGGACGATTGATCGTCTCCACGCAAACGACGGTCGACGGCGTGATCGATGTCGGCGAGTGGTACGTCGCGGACGGCGAGCACGATCGCGCAGGCAAGGACCAGCTCGGTCACGCGAGCGCGGTGCTCCTTGGGCGCAAGACCTACGAGGGGCTTGCCGCCTACTGGTCGCCGTTGGAGGACGATTGGGCCAACCTGATCAACCCGATGCCGAAGTACGTCGCGTCACGCACGCTTCGTGGCCCGCTCGAGTGGAACTCGACGCTCCTCGAAGGCGACGCAACCGACGCTGTCTCGAGACTCAAGGCCGAGCTTCCTTCCGACCTGTTGCTACGGCTGCGGCGAGCTGGCTCGGTCCCTGCTCGCGGCAACCCTCGTCGACGAACTCCGATTCTGGGTTCATCCTGCGGTCTGGGGCTCAGGAGAACGCCCCTTGCAGGGTCAGGCACAGAATCGGCTGCGACTCCTCGGATCAGAGCCTTTCGATTCGGGCGTGACGCTCCTTCGATACGCGCCGATCTACTGAGCGCCGCCGTCGCTTACCATCTCCTCCGTTCACGACAAGGACGATCGAATTCCCCAGGACGTAGGGAGGTGGCCGTTGCCTCGGACCGGATTTATCGACCACATCGGCATAGGCGTTCCGGATCTCGTCGCAGCCAAGCAGTACTACGACGACCTCATGGCCGTCCTCGGGCTGCGCGAATGGTTCGACACGGGGCCTGGGGGGCCACTCAACTACGGGCCCGACGGTGGTAAAGGTGCCCAGTTGTTCTTCTACCAGGCAGACGAACCGGGCACGTACTCACGCCAGCAAACTGGCCTTCATCACCTCGCATTCCTGGTCGCGAGCCGCGCGATCGTTCGCGAAGCACACGAGTGGGCTCGTGCACACGACGCCGTCGTCCTGGACGAGCCCGGCGAGTTCCCACAGTACGGGCCGCACTGTTTTGCGACGTACTGGCTTGATCCTCACGGGATCAAGCTCGAGGCGGTTTGCCACAGTCCCGAAGAGAGCTAGTCGAACCTAGCGTGCGGCGTCTCAGGGTCACGCGGCAGCAGATCCTGGCGTTCCGACGACGCGTGGGGGCGCTCGACGAGCGAATGCCGATGAGCTCGCAGTCGCTGCGGCGGGCGGCGTGGGCCGGCCTGCAGGACAGCATGCCGAGAGCCGCGCTGCTCTCGTTGCACGCGCGGGTAGATGGGGTCGAGTCGTCGACGTGGGAGCACCCGTCACTGGCCCAGCTGTGGGGCCCTCGTTACAGCACCTATGTCGTCGCGAAGCGCGACTTCGCGCTCTTCTCGCTCGGGAGGCTTCCGGACAACGCCAAGGGCCGGCAGCGGGCCGAGCGCATGGCCGAGCTGTTGCACGCCGCCCTCGACGGCAGGCGAATGACCGACCGCGAGGCTGGGCGGGCTCTCGGCATCGGCAACGCGCTCAGGTATGGCGCGACGACGGGCACGGTGGCCATCCGCTGGGAGGGCGCACGCGCGCCGACCGTGTGGACGGTCGCCGCTGCGGAGGTCGACCCTGCCGACGCCTGCCTCGAGCTCGCTCGACGCTACCTCCACATATTCGGACCGGCGACGGCTCAGGGGTTCGCCCGCTGGGCAGGGATCTCCCGGCGGTCGGCGACTGACGCATTCGCGTCCCTCGAGGCATCGCTGCTGCCGGTTCGATCGCCACTTGGCGACGAGTGGCTGCTCGCAGAGGACGAGCCGGCGATTCGCGCCGCCGAGACGGTCCCCGCGCCCGCACGCCTGCTGCCGAGCGGCGATGCCTACTTTCTGCTCGACGGAGCAGAGCGCGAGCTTCTCCTTCCGCGCGGGGATCAGCGGCAGCGTCTCTGGACGCCCCGCGTGTGGCCGGGCGCGGTCCTCGTCGAAGGCGAGATCCGCGGCACCTGGAGACGGGCGCAGCACACGGTACGGATCGACGCCTGGGCACGTCTCTC
>Ga0307323_10000178_pt1 | contig 18680 bp, 24 predicted proteins | sample ER_DNA_381_FD_194496 | JGI IMG/M metagenome (GOLD analysis project Ga0307323, IMG submission 194496) | Bulk soil microbial communities from the East River watershed near Crested Butte, Colorado, United States - ER_DNA_381 | ecosystem: Environmental > Terrestrial > Soil > Floodplain | place...
TGGCGACCTCGACTACTACACGGTCTCCTGCCAGAAGTGGCTCTGCGGTCCCGAGCCGCTCGGGGCGTTGGTCGTGCGCGACCCCGAGGGCCTCGACGTTGCCATCCCGAGCTACTTCGCCCAGAAGTCGATCGAACCCGACGGGACGTTCATCCCAGCAGAGGGTGCTGGGCGCTTCGACTCCGGTTGGCTCGCGACGCCGTCGCTCGCAGGGCTTCAGGCAGCGCTCGAAGGCGCGCCTGACTGGCGCCACGACCGCGCGGCCGAGATCGCCGAGCTCTGCCGCAGCGCGCTGCGTGAGCGCTACGACGTGGTAGGTGACGGAACCGCGACGCTGGTCTCGTTCGTCCCGGCCGGCGAGGCGTCGGCGGAGGCGGCGCGGCTTTACGAGGTCGGCGTCGTCGTGCGCGACCTCCCGCGAACCGGGTGGCTCCGCGCGTCGTGCGGGTGGTGGAACAACGAGGAGGACGTCGAGCGCCTGGTCGGCGCTCTGTCGAGCTGAACGTCAGGCAGCCGAGTCCGCGGCGGTGCGCAGACCGAGCTGGGGCGCGATCGGCTGCATCGCCTCGACGACGTTCCGAATGTGGTCGTCGAGCTCGAGCCCGAGGCCTTCGGCGCCTGCATACACCTCGTCCCTGTGCACGCCGGCCGCGAACGACGGCTGCTTGAGCTTCTTCTTCACCGACTTCGGCTCGAGGCCGTCGATCCCGGTCGGACGCACGAGACCGCAGGCGTGCACGAATCCCGACAGCTCGTCGCAAGCGAACAACGTCTTCTTCAGCTGGGTGTCCCGCGGCATCTCGAGATGCTCGGCGTGGGAGAGCACCGCCTCGATCACCTCGTCGGGATAGCCCTCCTCGCGGAGGATCCGCGCGCCGTCCTGCGGGTGCTTGTCGAGCGTGGGGTGGATCTCGTAGTCGAAGTCGTGCAGGAGGGCGACGACTCGCCAGAGCTCCTCGTCCTCGCCGAAGTGCCTCGCGTACCACGCCGTCGAGGCCTCGACCGCGAGGGCATGACGCAGCAGCGCCTCGCTCTGTGTGTGCTTGGTGAGCGTCTCCCAGGCCCGTTCGCGTGTCGGTTCCACGGCGTGGGTAGGCTACCGCGATGTCTCAGACCGCCGTCATCGGGCGCGCGGCAGAATGCTTCGTCATCGAGGGCGGACGGCCGCTTCAAGGCCGCATTCGGGCCGCCGGGAACAAGAACGGAGCGCTGCCCATCCTGGCCGCGTGCCTGCTCACGTCCGAGCTGGTCACGCTCCACAACGTCCCGCGCATCGCCGACGTCGAGACGATGCTGGAGCTCCTGAACGACGTCGGCGCCGAGGTGGACTGGACCGGGCCGAACGACGTTCAGGTCCAAGCCGCTGACGTGACGAAGCACGAGCTCGACGAGGAGCTCTGCAGCAGGATGCGCGCCTCGTTCCTGCTGGCAGGCCCGTTGCTCGCGCGTCTCGGGACCGTCAGCGTCCCGCCTCCGGGCGGGGACGTGATCGGGCGGCGGCGGCTCGATCCCCACATTCATGCCTTCAGGGAGATGGGCGCGCAGATCGAGGTCGGCCGACGCTACGAGATGCGAGGCGGCTCGCTCAAGGGCCAGCACATCTTCCTCGACGAAGCGAGCGTGATGGCGACCGAGAACGCGGTCATGGCCGCCGCGATCACTCCGGGCGAGACGGTGATCGGCAACGCCGCGTGTGAGCCGCACATCCAGGATCTCTGCCGGTTCCTCCGGTCGCTCGGAGCACAGATCGAAGGGATCGAGTCGAATGTCCTCCGCATCACCGGCGTCGACTCGCTGCGAGGTGGCGAATGGGAGATCGGCCCCGACCACATCGAGGTGGGAAGCTTCATCGGCCTCGCCGCGATTACCGGCGGCGACGTGACGATCGACGCGGTCAGGCAGGCCGACCTGGTCTCGATCCTGCACGGCTTCGAGAAGTTCGGCGTTCACGTCGAGCGCGGCGACGACTTCGTGCGCGTGCCGCCGCGTCAAGAGCTGGTCGTCCAGGACGATCTCGGCGGTCACATCCCCAAGATCGAGGACGGGCCCTGGCCCGCGTTTCCCTCCGACCTCACATCGGTAGCGCTCACCATCGCGACGCAGTCGGCCGGGACGATCCTCATGTTCGAGAAGATGTTCGAGAACCGCCTTTTCTTCACGGACAAGCTCGTGAGCATGGGCGCGCGCATCATCCTCTGCGATCCGCACCGTGCCGTCATCACGGGACCGTCGAAGCTCAGCGGGCAGCGCATGGAGAGCCCGGACATCCGTGCCGGCATGGCGATGCTGCTCGCGAGTCTCTGCGCGGAAGGATCGTCGACGATCGGCGCCGTGTACCAGATCGACAAGGGCTACGAACGGATCGACGAGCGCCTCCGCGCGCTCGGTGCGCAGATCGAACGCGTCGACGCCTGACGCCGACCGACCGGGTACGCTCCCTCCCCATGGCTGCGACCGGACAGGGCCGCGCGAGCGCGCGGGTCAAGGTTGGCGGGCGCGGCGAGACCAACGTCACGACCGGCCTGCCGGTGCTCGATCACCTGCTGGCGACGCTGGCGGTCTACGCGTCGTTCGACCTCACGCTCGACGTCGAGCCGGGCTCGGCGGAGCTGGAGATCACCGCCGCCGCGCGGTCGCTCGGCGAAGCCCTGCACGAGCCGCTCCGCGCCGACGGTGCTCGCGGTCACGGCTCGGCGGTCGTGCCTGCCGACGAGGCGCTCGCACATGTTGCGCTCGAAGCATCCGGACGGCCGCTGCTCGTCTCGAACGTCGACCTGTCGCAGGCGCGGATCGCGGGGCTCGCCGGAGATCTGGCCGCTCGCTTTCTAGAGGAGCTTGCACAGACCGCCGGTCTCACGCTGCACGTGCGGCTCGTCGAGGGAAAGGACACGCAGCACGTCCTCGAAGCGATCTTCAAGGCGCTCGGTGTCGCACTCGCACAGGCTTGCCGACCGCGAAGGAGGAAAGACGAATGAAAGACGTGGTACGCACCGAGGCCGCACCCGCGCCGTTCCAGGGCGCACCGTATTCCCAGGCGATCAAGGCGAACGGGTTCGTCTTCGTCGCCGGCCAGGTCGCTCTGAAGCCGGGAGGTCACGAGATCACCGGCGAGACGATCCAGGAGCAGACCGAACAGGCGCTCGCAAATCTCGGTGCGATCCTGGAGGCCGCGGGAAGCGGCTTCGACCGACTCGTCAAGACGACCGTCTTCCTCCAGCGCCTCGACGACTTCCAGGGCATGAACGAGGTGTACGCAACGAAGGTGGGCGATCAACCGCCCGCCCGCTCGACCTTCGAGGTCGCCAAGCTGCCATCGGGCGCGCTCGTCGAGATCGAGGCAATCGCCCTGATCTAGCCGTGGACCGCACAATCGAGGACTTCGTGCGGGGCCTGGGCCTCGACGCGTACCTCGTCGGCGGCGCCGTACGGGACGAGCAGCTGGGGCTCGAGTCGAAAGACGCGGACTTCGTCGTTCCCGGCGTCGACTACGACGGCCTCCGCGCCGCGCTCGAACCGTACGGCAGGGTGGAGGACCTCGAGGTCGCGGGCCGTCGAGTCGGCGCGCGCCTCTATCCGAGGGACCGCCGGGTACGAGCCCTGGCACCGGCGGGGATCGAGTTCGCGCCACCGCGCGCGGAGCGCAGCACCGGTCCCGGCCGCCACGACTTCGAGATCGTCGCCGACCCGGACATCTCCATCGAGGACGACATGGCCCGCCGCGACTTCACCGTGAACGCGATGGCGAAGCGGCTTGCGACGGGGGAGGTCGTCGATCCGTTCCACGGCGCCGAGGATCTGAAGAACGGCGTGCTCCGGACCGTGCGTCCGCGGAGCTTCGCCGAGGATCCCCTCCGGCTGGTGCGGGGACTCCGCCTCGTCTCGCAGTTCGGTCTCGAGCCCGACGAGCACACCTTGCGCCAGATGCGCGAGGCGGTTCCAAGCATTCAGCTCGTCTCCGCCGAACGCGTCGGCGGCGGTCTTCAGTCGGACGGAATGGGAGAGCTCTCGAAGTTGCTCCTCGGCCGCGAGCCCGCCAGGGCCCTGCGTCTCGCGCGCGACACCGGTGTGCTCACCGCGCTGCTCCCGGAGTTCGAGGCCACGCTCGGCTTCGAGCAGAACAGCAGTCGCCAGCATCTGCCGCTCGACGAGCACATCTTCGCCGTCGTCCAGGCTGCAGCCGATGCGAACGCGCCGCTCACGGTGCGCCTCGGCGCGCTTCTGCACGATCTCGGGAAGCCGCACGCGAACGGGACGCACGCCGAGCGCAGCGCCAACCTCGCAGCCGCGGTGCTGCGGAGGCTTCGCTACCCGACCCGACTGCGCACGTATGTGACGCGGCTCGTACGAGCGCACTCGTTCTCGCTCGAGAACATCGACGAGCTCTTCGCGCGTCGTTTCCTCCGCGAGCACGGGGACGAGCTCGCGTTCGACCTCGTCACGCACAAGGAGGCGGACCTGCGCGGAAAGCAGGTCGCACATGAGGAGCTCGATGCTGCCGCGAGGCTGCGCGCCCTCCTCGAGCAGGAGCGTGTGCAGCCACACCGCCTGATCGACCTCGCCGTCGACGGCGCAGACCTGATCGCACTTGGTTACGAGGAAAGCCCCGCGGTCGGGGAAACGCTCGAGGCGCTGCTCGACGCGGTGGTCGAGGACCCCGCCCTCAATACACGCGACGAGCTGATCGAGCGCGCAGAGGCTCGGCTCACGTGAGCATGACGCTCATCCCGTGGGATGCAGGAGAGCCGTACACGGTCGCTTTCTCGATGCGCCGTGGCGGAGTGAGCAGCGGTCCGTTCGACTCCCTCAATCTCGGCCTGCGCACGCACGACGACCCCGAGCACGTCGACGAGAACCGCCGCCGGCTCTGCGAGGCGATCGGAGCGGATACGGCGCGTCTCGCCATGAACCGCCAGACTCACTCTGCGCTCGTGAACCGCGCGGAATCCGGCGAACGCGGCCGCGACGGCGACGGTCTCTGGACCGACGAGCACAGGGTGCCCATGCTGGCGCTCTCCGCCGATTGCCTGCCGATCGCACTCGTGCGACAAAACGGGAGCGTCCCCGGACTGGCGCTGCTGCACGCAGGCCGGATCGGTCTGCTCGCGGGGATCGTCGAGGCGGGCGTCGCCGCCCTCGGTGGAAAGGTCGCGGCAGCTATCGGGCCGGGAATCGGTCCCTGCTGTTACGAAGTAGGCGACGAGATCGGCGGCGCATATCGCGCGCGCTTCGGCAGCGAGGCGCTGCGCGAACGGAACCTCGATCTCTGGTTTGCAGCCGAGCGAGTGCTGCGTGACGCCGGCGTGGAGTCGGTCGAACGGCTCGACATGTGTACCGCCTGCGATCCGGAGCGTTTCTTCTCACACCGTCGCGACGGCCCGATCACCGGACGGCAAGGAGTGATCGGCTATGTCGCCTGAGGTCATCCGCGCGAACTACGAGCGCATCCGCGCGGAGGTCGGCCAGTCCGTCACGATCGTTGCGGCGACAAAGTACGTTGCGCTCGCCGACCTGGGTGTGCTCGCGGAAGCCGGCATCGAGGTCGTCGGTGAGAACCGCGCGCAAGATCTCGAACGCAAGCACGCCGAATACGGCGACGCCTTCCGCTGGCATTTCATCGGCCACCTCCAGTCGAACAAGGTGAAGGTGGTCAATCGCATCTGCGAGCTCGTACACTCCCTGGACTCCGAGTCCGCGGCGCGCCGGCTGACCGTTCCGGCCCTCGTCGAGGTCAACCTCGCAGGCGAGGCATCGAAGTCGGGGATCGAGCCCGAGCAGCTCCCGGCGTTCCTCTCGAGCCATGCCGACCTGCGCGGCCTGATGACGATGCCTCCCGCCACGGGCGATCCCGAGTCGTCGCGTCCCTACTTCCGGCGCCTTCGTGAGCTCGCCGAGGAGCACGGCCTGGGCGAGCTGTCCATGGGGACGAGCCAGGACTACAAGGTCGCTGTGCAGGAGGGAGCGACCCTCGTCCGCGTGGGCTCAATCCTGTACGGGGAGTAACATTTCGCGCGAGATGGGCTTTGCGGACGTGTGGAACAAGACCCTCGTCTACTTCGGCATCGCCGAGGAAGAGGACTGGGACGAAGACGCCTACGTCACCGACGAGGACCTCCAGCGGAGCTATGCCGAGCGCCCGAACGTGCGGCGGCTTGCCCCTCGCCGGCGAGAGCGTGAATTCGACGACTGGACCGATCCCGAGCCCACGAACGACCGGACGGCCGTGCTGCGGCCCCGGGTCGCTGCCGTGCCGTCCCCTGCCTCCGTCCGCGTGCACCTGGTCGTGCCGCGAAGCTTCAACGACGCGCAGCAGATCGCGGACAAGTTCAAGGAGTCGATTCCGGTGATCCTCAACCTCCAGAGCTCCGACCAGGATCTCTCGAAGCGCCTCATCGATTTCGCGAGCGGGCTCACCTACGCCCTCGACGGGGGCATGCAGCGCGTCGCCGACAAGGTGTTCCTGCTGACGCCGCGAAATGTCGAAGTGTCCGCCGAGGAACGCGCACGCTTGCTCGAGCGCGGCGGCTTCTTCAACCAGGCGTAGGAAACCGGCCATTCATGCCGAAATGACGGGGATGGCCTCTGTTGCCATGCTCGGCTTGCTCTACGACGCGGTCGACAGCGTCGTCAGCTTCCTGCAGGTCTTCATCTACGTCTATTCGATCCTGATCCTCGCCTACATCATCACCTCGTGGGTGCGGCTGCCGTACTCGCTGTGGCTGAACAGGATCCAGCGCTTTCTCTACGACGTTTGCGACCCGTACCTCCGGATCTGGCGCCGGATCCTGCCGACCTTCGGGCCGCTCGATCTCTCGCCGGTCGTCGGCGTCGCGTTCCTCTACATCCTCTCGAACATCCTCAGCCGGCTGCACTGAAAGGGGGAGACTCATGACACTCGCTCCCGTCGAGATCCGACATATCAAGCCCGGAAAAAGCTTCATCGGCGGTTACAAGAAAGCGGCGATCGACGACTTGCTCGACGAGATCGCCGCCAGCTACGAAGACGTTTGGCGCGAGCGCGCCGATCTCGCGGACAAGGTCGAACAGCTCGAGGACGATCTCGTGCGCTTCCGCGAGCTCGAAGGCCTGTTGCGAACGACGCTCGTGTCCGCGGAGAAAGCGGCCGTCACGCTCAAGGACCAGGCCCGAAGGGAGGCGGATCTCATCGTCGAGGAGGCACGGTCCGAAGCCCGGGCGATCACGCGCAACGCGCGCGGTGACCACGACCGGCTGCTGGTCGAGGTGCGGCGCATGCGTGCCCTGCTTCAGGCAGCCCTCGCCCTCGTCGACGAACAGCCGCCGGCCGAGGTCGAGGCGGCATAGACCCGGAGCTAGACTCCCTGCATGGAAGCCCTTTCCACGCGGCTGAGGCTCCGCGTCTCGCCGGGTGCGACACGCGGTGGCGTCGTCGGTCGCCACGGTGACGCATGGAAGGTGCGAGTCGCTGCGCCGGCGGAGGGCGGGCGCGCGAACGACGCGGTCGTGCGACTCCTCGCAGAGGCACTTGAGCTGCCGCGCGACGCGGTGGCACTCGTTTCGGGACACGGCGCACGGGACAAGATCGTCCGACTGACGGGTCTCGGCCCGTCGCAGATCGAGCGGCGCCTGACTGCGGCGGCCGGAGAGGAGCGGCGGTGACGATCGACACCGAGCAGTTCCGCGGCGTGCTCCTCGAGGAACGCACGCGGGTCCAGGCTGCGCTCGAGAACCTTCGCGAAGAGACGGCCGGCACCCTTTATGACGACGCCGGTGAGGAGTCGGCGTACGACAACCACCTCGCCGACACGGCGACCGAGACCTACGACCGAGAGCTCGACTACACCCTCGAGGAGAACTCCGAGCACGTCCTCGGGGAGATCGAAGCGGCGCTAACGCGCATCGAGGAGGGCACCTATGGCATCTGCACGAACTGCGGCAAGCAGATTTCCGAGGAGCGGCTCGAGGCGCTTCCCTGGGCGACGCTGTGCATCGACTGCCAGCGCAACCTGGAGCACGGTTGACCGAGCGCGTCACGACTCGGCCGACCGACATCCGCGTCGGTTCGACGACGGACGGGCTGACACCGATCTCGGTCGCCGAGCGCAAGTACGGTGCAAGCTGGCCGCAGTGGCTCAGCCTCGGCTCGGTCGCGCTCGCCGCTCTCGGTGCGGACCAGCTGACGAAGTCGATCGTGACCAGCCGCCTCGACTTCAACGACCAGGTGCACGTCGCGGGTCCGTTTTCGATCCACCACGTCACGAACTCGGGAATCGCCTTCGGCCTCTTCGCGAGCGCGACGTCGCTCGTGATCCTGCTGACCGCGCTAGCGGTCGCGTGGATGCTCTACTTCTTCGCCCGCTCGGGGTCGCGTCATCCGGTGCTGCCGGTCGCACTCGGCCTCGTGATCGGCGGCAGCGTCTCGAATCTGCTCGATCGTGTTCGGCTCGGCCACGTCACGGACTTCCTCGACTTCCGCTACTGGCCGGCGTTCAACCTCGCGGACACGTTCATCGTCGTCGGCGTCGCGGCTCTCCTGCTCGCGTTGGTGGCGTCCGACCGGAATGCCGGCCGGCCGCAACGCGTGCGTGAAACTCCGCGTCCCTGACGAGGCTGCGGGCGAGCGGCTCGACCGCTTTCTCGCGTCGCTCCCGGAGGTCGGCTCGCGCAGCGTCGCCGAACGCCTGCTCGAAGCACAGGCCGTACTCGTCGACGGGAGGTCGATCGCCAAGAGCCGGCGACTCGTGGGCGGGGAGGAGCTCGAGTTCGACCCCCCGGAGCCTGACGGGGCGGCGGAGCTGGTTCCTGAGCCCATGGATCTTCGGATCGCCTACGAGGACGACGATCTCGTCGTCGTCGACAAGCCGGCCGGGCTCGTCGTTCACCCGGCACCCGGGCATGCAACCGGGACACTCGTCCACGGGCTGCTCGACCACGACGTCGCCGGCGGAGATGCCGACCGGCCCGGCATCGTGCACCGGCTCGACCGTGACACGTCGGGGCTGATGGTGGTCGCACGCTCGGAGAAGGCACACAGCCGGCTGCAGGAGCTCGTGCGCGGCCACGAGCTCGATCGTCATTACGCCGCGCTCGTCGTCGGGCGACCACGGTCGCGCAGCGGCCGGATCGAAGCGCCGATCGGCCGCGACCGGCGCGACGCCCTGCGGCATTCGCTCGACACCGACACGCCCCGCGATGCGGTCACCCACTTTGCTGTGCGTGAGCTCCTGCCGCGCCACTCGTTGCTCGACGTCCGGCTCGAGACGGGACGGACCCACCAGATCCGCGTCCACCTCGCCGCGATCGACCTGCCGGTGGCCGGAGATCCCGTCTACGGCCGGGCCCGCGAGCTCGAGCTCGACCGCCAGTTCCTCCATGCCGGCCGGCTCGCCTTCCCGCACCCCTTCAGGGACGAACGGGTGGATGTGGAGTCGCCGCTCCCGCCCGATCTGACCGCTGCCCTGGAGCGCGCCAGGCTCGAGAGCTAGATAGAGGCCCGATGTGAAATTCCGCCGGGCCGGATGACGCCGGCCGAATTTCACATCAACTCTCCAGCCGCTAGAATGCAGCGGTTTTTCGCACCCGACCCGGCGGATCTACCTGGGTGGCGGTGCCGGCGCTAGACGGATGCCGGTTCCAGCCAGGCCCGCCGGAAGCACTGACAACTAACCAGAAAGGGGACCTGATCCCGATGTCCGTCGTCTCTATGCGCGAGCTGCTGGAGGCTGGAGTTCACTTCGGCCACCAGACGCGACGCTGGAATCCAAAGATGCGCCGCTTCATCTTCACCGAGCGGGGCGGCATCTACATCATCGACCTGCAGAAGACGCTCCAGCTGCTGGAAGAAGCACATGAATTTGCCCGCAACATCGCGGAGCGCGGAGGCTCGATCCTCTTCGTCGGCACGAAGAAGCAGAGCCAGGGCGCCGTGGAGGAGCAGGCAAAGCGTGTCAACATGCCCTACGTCAACCACCGCTGGCTCGGCGGGCTCCTGACGAACTGGCGCACGATCTCGGACCGCATCGACCGGCTGCACGAGCTGCGCCGGCTGAAGGAGGAGGGCCAGCTCGACCTGCTGCCGGCGAAGGAGCGCATCTCGATGCTCGGCGAGCTCGAGAAGCTCGAGGAGAACCTCGGTGGTGTCGCCGACATGAAGCGGCAGCCGGACGCCATCTTCATCGTCGACCTGCGCAAGGAACAGCTCGCGGTGCGTGAGGCGAAGCGGCTGAACCTGCCCGTCGTGGCGCTCGTCGACACGAACTGCGATCCGGACGAGGCCGACTACGTCATCCCGGGCAACGACGACGCGATTCGCTCCTGCGACCTGATCGTTCGCGCGATCGCAGACGGAATCGCCGCGGGACAGCAGAAGGCGACTCCAGCCGACTTCGCGCCGGCGCCCGCGACCAACGGGACGGCGTCCGAGGTGCCAGCGTCCGAGACCCCGGCCGACACGGCTGCCGAGGAGGTCCCGGCTGCCGAGGAGGTCGCGCCGAAGGAGGAGCCGACTGCCGAGGAGGGCCGCACGGATGGCTGAGATCTCTGCAGCACTCGTCAAAGAGCTCCGCGACCAGACCGGCGCGCCGATGATGGACTGCAAGCGCGCGCTGCAGGAGACGAACGGCGACATGGAGGCCGCAGTGCGCGTCCTTCGCGAGAAGGGCATGGCGGGCGCCGCCAAGCGCTCCGACCGTGAGACGCCCGAAGGCAAGGTGGGCTACCGGCTCGCCGATGAGAACAAGCGAGGCACCATGGTCGCGGTCGGTTGCGAGACCGAGCCTGTCTCGAACAACGAAGAGTTCCTCGCCTTCGCCGAGAGGGTGCTGAAAGCCGTCGAGGCTGACGGCCCTGGTGCAGAGGCGGCGCTCGACGAGGAGCGTGTCCTGCTGGCGGGCAAGCTCGGCGAGAACATCGTCGTCACCGGCACGGTCCGCTTCGAGGCCGTGAACGGCGGGATGATTGCGGCGTATGCGCATCCGCCGCGCAACAAGATCGGCGTGCTGCTACAGATGCGCGGCGGCTCGGACGAGCTCGCGCGTAAGGTCGCCATGCACATCGCCGCGCTACAGCCGAACTGGATCGGGCGCGACGACGTCCCGGAGGAGACGATCTCACAGGAACGCGAGATCTACGCCGGGTCGGACGAGGTGCAGTCGAAGCCGGAGCAGGCACGGGACAAGATCGTCGAGGGGATGCTGAACAAGCGCTTTTTCGGAGCGAACGTGCTCATCGACCAGGAGTGGATCCACGATTCCTCCAAGAAGGTCGGCGACGCGCTCGGCGAGGAGGGCGCGGAGGTGCTGGAGTTCGAGCGGTTCGAGCTGAGCGGCTGAGCGTGACCGTCCGGCCGGAAGAGACGCTGGCCGCGCCGGAGGAGGCGCGGTCGATGTTCCGCCGCATCCTCTTGAAGCTCTCGGGCGAGTCGCTGATGGGTGACCGCGACTACGGCATGGATCGTTCCACCATCGACGCGATCGCCGAGGAGATCGTGGACGTCCAGACCTCGGGGGTCGAAATGGCAATCGTCGTGGGCGCCGGCAACATCTATCGCGGCATGGCCGCTGCGGCCGAGGGCATGGACCGCGCCACGGCCGACTACGCGGGGATGCTCGCGACGGTGCTCAACGCGCTCGCCCTGCAGGATGCACTCGAGGATCGCGGGGCACACACCCGTGTGCTCTCCGCGCTCGAGCTGAAGGAGGTCGCGGAGCCGTACATTCGCCGCCGCGCCATCCGCCACCTCGAGAAGGGACGCGTAGTCATCTTCGCTGCCGGCACGGGCAACCCGTTCTTCACGACCGATACGGCCGCGGCGCTTCGGGCCCTCGAGATCAATGCGGACGCCATCCTGATGGCCAAGCACGGCACGGTCGGGGTCTACGCCGACGATCCGCGCCGCGATCCCGAAGCCCAGTTCCTCCCGGAGTTGACGCACCGGGAAGCCCTCGAGCGGGACCTCCGGGTGATGGACACCACGGCGCTGTCGCTCTGTATGGACAACAATCTTCCGATCTACGTCTTCCAGCTTGCCCGGGGCAACATCCGCCGGGTTCTGGAAGGCGAACGGATCGGCACGATCATCTCGACGCCGGCAAAGGAGGAGCGCTGATGGCTTCGGCCGACCAACTGATCGAGGACGCCCAGAAGCGCATGGACGCGAGCGTCGAGCACACGAAGACCGAGTTCAACACGGTTCGCACGGGCCGAGCGTCCGCTGCGCTCCTCGACCGGGTGCAGATCGAGTACTACGGCCAGCAGACTCCGCTCAAGCAGCTTGCGACGATCAACGTCCCCGAGCCCCGGCTGCTGACCATCCAACCGTTCGACCCCAGCTCGGTGAAGGCGATCGAGAAGGCTCTCCTCGAGTCCGACCTCGGCCTGACGCCGTCGAACGACGGCAAGGTCATCCGGCTGCCGATGCCACAGCCGACCGAGGAGCGGCGTGTCGAGCTCGTCAAGGTGGTGCGGAAGATCGCGGAGGAGGGGAGGGTCGCGGTGCGCAACGTGCGCCGTGACACCGTGCAGCACCTGAAGGACCTGAAGGAGGTCGGCAGCGACGACGAGCGCCGCGCCGAGGACCGTGTCCAGAAGCTGACCGACGACCACACGAAGACGATCGACGATCTGTTGAAGCACAAAGAAGCCGAGATCATGGAGGTCTAGCCGGGGATCTGCGAAAGACCCTCGCTTCGCTCGGTGAAGCAATAAAGCATGAGTCTCCTTACGAAGATCAGGACACTGCGGCACGTCCAGCCGGCTCCCGAGCCGGATCTGCCCGACGTCGCGCACGCGGTCGCGATCATCATGGACGGCAACGCCCGGTGGGCGCGCAAGCGTGGGCTGCCGATCGCCGCGGGTCACCGTGCCGGAACCAAAGCATTGCGCCGCACGGTCGAGGCCGCGATCGACCTCGGCGTCGACTCATTGGCGGTGTATGCGTTCTCGACGGAGAACTGGAACCGTCCGCCCGACGAGGTGAAGCTCCTGATGGAGATCTTCACGGAGACGATCGAGCGTGAGCTTCCCGACCTGGTCCGCCAGGGGGTGCGCACGCGTTTCATCGGTCGGCGCGATCGTGCGCCCGCCGCGTTGCAGGAGCGCATGGCCGCGCTCGAGCGCGAGACCGAAAGCAACGACCGCCTCGATCTCTGGATCGCCTTCGACTACGGCGGACGCGCAGAGATCATCGATGCGGCAAACCGTGCAGTTGCGGCGGGCGTCGAGGTCGACGAGGAAACCTTCGCGGCGTATCTCACGGCGCCCGACATGCCCGACCCCGATCTGTTGATCCGTACCTCCGGCGAGCTGAGGGTCTCGAACTTCCTCCTGTGGCAACTCGCCTATGCCGAGCTCGTCTTCGTCGACACGCTTTGGCCAGACTTCGGCGAGGACCAGCTCCGCGCCGCACTCGACGACTACGCCAGCCGCAGGCGCCGCTTCGGCGGCCGGTAATGGGCCCCCTCGTGTCGCGCGTGCTGGTCGCGCTCGTCGGCGTGCCCGTCGTGCTCCTGATCGTCTGGGCGGGCGGCTGGTGGCTTTTTGCGCTCCTGGGAGTCGCGGCGGTGCTGGCGCTGCACGAGTACTCGTTGATGATCCGCACGTTGCGGCCGGTGATCCTCGCGGCCTATACGGGTGCGCTCCTGTCGCTGCTCGGCGCCCAACTGGGCGGTCTGGACTGGACGACGGCCGGCTTCCTCAGCACGATGGTGCTCGCGTTTCTGCTCCACTGGATCGCGACGACCCGCCAGTCGGCCACCGTTGCGATCGCGGCGACGGTGCTCGGCGCGGGCTGGATCGGGCTCTGTCTCGCGCACCTTGTTCTGCTGCGCGAGATTCCTCACGACGGCAAGCTCGCGACCTTCACCGTGCTGATCGCCGTCTGGGCCGGTGACATCGGCGCCTTCTTCGCGGGTCGGCTGATCGGTCGGCACAAGCTTGCGCCAGCGCTGTCGCCGGGGAAGACGTGGGAAGGGTTTCTCTTCGGGGCGGCCACGACGATCTTCGTGGCGTTCGTCGCGCTCTACAAGGAGGACTACCTCTCGATTCCGCAGTCCATCCTGCTCGGCGCCGTGATCGCGGTGATTGCACCCCTCGGCGACCTCTTCGAGTCGGCACTCAAGCGCGACATGCGGGTGAAGGACAGCGGCCGCCTGCTAGCTGCGCACGGCGGCGTCCTCGATCGAATCGACTCGCTGCTCTTCGCGGCCGTCGCCTCGTACTACCTGTTGCGCGCCTTCAACGCTGCCTAGAGCGTCTTGCTGTAGCGGACTTCGGGGAAGCGGAGGCCGAAGAGCTCGATCTCACGCGCCATCCCATCTGCCGACCAGCCGGCGAGCTCGTAGAAGCGGCGCGCACGCGGGTTGTCGTCCAGCACCCAGAGGATCGCGGTCGTGTGCCGGAGCTCACGTAGGCGCTCCTCGCCCGCCCCGATCAGCGCGCGTCCGACTCCGGTGCCCCCAGCTGTCGGGATGCACGTAGAGGGAGAACAGCTCGGCGTCGGCGTCCTCGTCGCGGCTCGCCCCGACGTCGATGAACCCGACGATCACCGCTGCTTCCTCGGCGACGAACGTCGGCGGCGAGCGACGCCAGCCGGGGGCGCGTTGGTCGACGGTCAGTGCCGCCAGCTGGTCAACGGGAAGGGCGTGCGCGTAGGCCGCCTGCCACGTCTCCACATGTACGCGGGCGGCGCCGTCCGCATCCTCGGGTGTTCCGGGGCGGATCATCGCGGCGAACCTACACTTCCGGGGTGAAGAGAATCGCGCTCCTGGGCGCCACCGGCTCGATCGGGCGTCAGGCGCTCGAGATCATCGACGACCATCCCGAGCTGGAGCTCTGCGCCGCCTCCTCGGGCTCGCAGCCGATCGACGGGCTCGCGCCGCTGACGCAGGTCGGCGGCGACCTGACCGAGCTGCTCGACCGGGCCGCACCGGATCTCGTCCTGAACGCCGTGGTCGGCTTCGCCGGCCTCCCCGCAACGTTGTGGGCGCTCGAGCGCGGCGTCGATCTCGCGCTCGCGAACAAGGAGAGCCTCGTCGCGGCCGGAGATCTTGCCCTCGACGCACAACAGCGCGGGGGAGGGCGTCTCATTCCCGTCGACAGCGAGCACTCGGGGGCGTTCCAGTGCCTCGAAGGCCGGTCGGCCGACCAGGTCCACTCCCTCGTGCTCACCGCCTCAGGTGGGCCGTTCCGCGGGAGAGCGCGCCAGGACCTGGAAGGAGTCACACCGGGCGAAGCGCTTGCGCACCCGACGTGGAACATGGGCCCGAAGATCACGGTCGACTCCGCAACGCTCGCGAACAAGGGGCTCGAGCTGATCGAGGCGCATTTCCTCTTCGACCTGCCGTATGACGACATCGACGTCGTCGTGCACCCGACGTCGATCGTTCATGCACTGGTTCGGTTTCGCGATGGCGCAACGCTTGCGCACCTGGGATATCCGGACATGCGCGTGCCGATCTCGTACGCGCTCACCTATCCGGACCGCAGCGCCACGCCGCTACTGCCTCTCGATGTCACGGCGGGCTTGACGCTCGAGTTCGAGCCGCCGGATCTCGCGACCTTCCCGCTGCTCGCGCATGCGCGCAGCGCGGGAGAGCAGGGCGGCACGTATCCCGCGGTGTTCAACGCAGCGAACGAGGTCGCGGTCGCCGCGTTCCTCGACGAACGGTTGCCGTTCCTCGCGATCGCCGACGTCGTCGCAGACGCTCTCGCCGAAGCGGACGGCACGCCCGCACGCGATCTCGACGAGCTCGTGGCCGCGGACGAGGCCGCGCGGCGGTCCGCCGAAGGCGCATTGAAGGTCGCATGAACGTCCTGCTCTCGATCTTCGGCCTGGCGGTGCTCATCCTCTTGCACGAGGCCGGCCACTTCTTCGTCGCGCGCGCCGTGGGGATGAGGCCGCGGCGGTTCTATCTCGGTTTTCCGCCGGCGCTCGTCAAGGTCACGCGCAACGGCATCGAGTACGGAATCGGCGCAATCCCCCTCGGCGGCTACGTCAAGATCCCGGGGATGCACCGTCCGGCCGCGTCCGATCTGGACATGCAGCTGGACCCCGCTCTCAAGGAGGACCCGAGCCTCTTCCCGAAGATGGCGCGCGTGCAGCGCGGACTCGAAGCCGGCGATCTGGTCGCCGCGCGCGAAGCGTTGCCGGAGCTCGCGACGGCCGTCGAGGAGGCAGACCTCAGCCCGGCGGCGGGAAAAGCGGCGCGACGTGGCGCCGAGGAGCTGGAGGACGGGCTCAGCGACGACGCCTACTGGCGCCAGAGCACGTCGAAACGCATCGCTGTCATCTTCGCCGGCCCGGGCATGAACATCCTCGTCGCGATCCTTCTCATCGCGACTGCCTATCTCATCGGCGTGCCGGGCGACGCCGACCGTACGGTGAAGAACGTGAAGGCCGACACCCCAGCCGCGCAGATCGGGCTCCGCCCGGGGGACACGATCGTCGCGGTCGAAGGCAAGCCCACCCCGGGCTTCTCGGCGGTGTCGCAATACATCCGGGCGTCGAAGGGTGCGCCGATCGAGCTCACCGTGCTTCGTGACGGCAAGCCGGTGACGCTCGGCCCGGTGCGGACGAAGAAGATCGGCGACCGGTGGGCGCTCGGCTTCGAGCCGGGCTGGAAGGAGGTCCAGTACGGCCCGCTGGGCGCACTCGGGCACAGCGTCCAGCTCACCTGGTCGGCTGCGAAGGCGACGGTCACGTTCTTACCGCGTCTGATCACGGGCTCCGGCAGGAAGGAGGTCTCGAGCCCGGTCGGCATCATCGACACATCGAGTCAGGCAGCGTCCCTGACCTTCACGCTCTTCCTTCTGATCCTCGGCCTGATCAGCCTCTCGCTCGCGATCCTGAATCTGCTGCCGCTCCTGCCTCTGGACGGCGGGCACATCCTCTTCTCGATCATCGAGGGCTTACGCGGCCGGGCGGTGGGACGCGAGGTCTACGAACGGGTCTCGGCGATCGGCATCGCCCTCTTCCTGGTGCTGATGTTCATCGGCCTCTCGAACGACATCAACCGTCTCGGCGGGGGGTAGCCCCGGCTTGGTGGCGCAGAGCCACAAGACCCGGTAAAGCGCGGCGATACACTGGCATCGAGATGGCTTCCGAGCGCCACATCACGGTCGGCGGAGTCCAGATCGGCGGCGGCGCCCCCGTCGTCGTCCAGTCGATGACCCTGACGAAGACGCACGACGTCGAGGCCACGACCGCCCAGATCGCCGCGCTCGCCTCCGCCGGCTGCGAGATCGTCCGCGTTGCCGTCCCGAAGAACGAGGACGCTGAGGCGCTCGGCCACATCGTGCGCTTCTCCCCGATCCCTGTGATCGCCGACATCCACTTCAACGCGAGCCTCGCCCTCAAGGCGATCGACGCCGGCGTCGCGGCGGTTCGGATCAACCCGGGCAACATCGGCGGCTCGGACAAGGTCGCGCAGGTCGTGCGTGCCGCGCAGGCCAAGGGGATCCCGATGCGCATCGGCGCGAACTCGGGCTCGCTGCCGAAACACCTGAGCGAGCTTGCGCAGAGCGACCAGGCCGAGGCTCTGGTCGAGGCCGCGCTCGAGGAGGTGCGGCTGCTCGAGAGCCTCGGGTTCCGGGACTTCAAGATCTCCGTGAAGTCCAGCCACGTTCCGACCATGATCCGGGCCTACCGCCTGCTCGCTTCGAAGGTGCCGTATCCGCTGCACCTCGGCGTCACCGAAGCCGGGACACCGTTCGCCGGGTCGATCAAGAGCTCCGTCGGCATGGGTGCGCTCCTTGTCGACGGCATCGGCGACACGATGCGCGTGTCTCTGACCGCCGACCCGGTCGAGGAAGTGCGCGTGGCCTTCGAGATCCTCAAGGCGCTCGGGCTCCGTGAGCGCGGGCCGATCATGATCGCCTGCCCGTCCTGCGGCCGCGACAACGTCGGCGTGCAGACTCTCGCGGAGAGCGTCGAGGAACGCCTCAGCGCGTACCCGCAGCACTTCGAGGTCGCCGTGCTCGGCTGCGCGGTGAACGGGCCCGGCGAGGCGGGCGATGCAGACTTCGGCATCGCCGGCGGCCGCGACACCGGCTTCGTCTATGCACACGGGCGTGTGTTGAAGAAGGTGTCGTCCGACATCCTGATCGACGAGCTGTTCCACGAGATCGACAAGTGGATCGCCGACGGGATGCAGCGACCAAAACGACTGAAGATGGCAAAGCCCGCTGCGCTTGCGATGGCAGAGGCCTCGCTGATTCCGCTCGGCGAGTAGTCTGGGCGGACAACATGATCGCCCGGGCCTCAGAGCTGTTCCTACCGACGCTGCGCGAGCCGCCGTCTGAGGCCGAGGCCGCGAGCCACAAGCTCCTTGTGCGGGGCGGGTTCATCCGCCAGGTCGGCGCCGGCCTGTGGACGTTCCTCCCGCTCGGCTGGCGCGTCCACCAGAACGTGGTGCAGATCATTCGCGAGGAGATCAACGCGATCGGCGGGCAGGAGATGCTCGAGCCGGTGCTGACGCCGGCGGAGCTGTGGGAGACGAGCGGCCGCATCGGGATTCCGATCGTCTTCAAGCTCAAGGACCGGGCCGGGCGCGACTACGTGCTCCCGTTCTCGCACGAAGAGACGATGACGTTCCACGCGCGCGAGCTGCAGTCGTACAAGCAACTGCCGCAGCTCTGGTACCACTTCTCGACCAAGGAACGCGACGAACCCCGGCCGCGCGGTGGGCTGTTGCGCGTGCGCGAGTTCA
>Ga0307323_10000183_pt1 | contig 18417 bp, 15 predicted proteins | sample ER_DNA_381_FD_194496 | JGI IMG/M metagenome (GOLD analysis project Ga0307323, IMG submission 194496) | Bulk soil microbial communities from the East River watershed near Crested Butte, Colorado, United States - ER_DNA_381 | ecosystem: Environmental > Terrestrial > Soil > Floodplain | place...
CGGCATGTCGCCGCTCTGCGAGAGCTTCCTTTCCGCGGAAGACCTCGACCGAATGGAGCCTTTCTACCCGCTACACGCGCGAATCTGCGAGGAATGCTTGCTGGTTCAGCTCGACGCGCACGTCCCGGCCGCCGAGATTTTCGGCGGGGACTACGCCTACTTCTCGTCGTACTCGGACAGCTGGGTCGAGCACGCTCGGGTCTTCGCAGAGTCGGCGCGCGGGCGCTTCGGGCTCGGCCCCACGAGCCTGGTCGTCGAGGTCGCCTCGAACGACGGCTACCTGCTCCAGCACTTCGCCGCCGCGGGCATCCCTGTCCTGGGTATCGATCCGGCACGCAACGTCGCCGAGGCGGCAGGACATCGCGGCGTGGAGACGATCGTCGACTTCTTCGGTGGCCGGCTGTCGGAGCAGCTAGCCGGGCGCGGTCGCCGCGCGGACCTCCTGGTCGCGAACAACGTCCTCGCTCACGTCCCGGACGTGAACGATTTCGTCCGCGGGATCGCAACAGTGCTCGCGCCCGGCGGGGTCGCGACGATCGAGGTGCCGCACCTGGTCCGGCTGATCGAAGGGCTGCAGTTCGACACGATCTACCACGAGCACTACTCGTACTTTTCCTTCGGGACGCTCGTCAAGCTCTTCCCGCGGCACGGGCTCCAGATCTTCGACGTCGAGGAACTGACGTCACACGGCGGGTCGCTCCGCCTCTTCGTCAGGCATGCCGGCGGCGACCCGCTCGGGTCAGTGCCGGCGCTGCTCGCGCGCGAGGTCTCCGCGGGATATGCATCCCTCGCCGGCTACGAAGGGTTCGGCGAACGCGTCGCGGAGACGAAGCGCCGGCTGCTAGCGCTCCTGATCGAGTTGCGGCGCGCCGGCAAGCAGGTCGCCGGCTACGGGGCTCCAGGCAAGGGGAACACGCTGCTGAACTACTGTGGCATCCGGACCGATTTCCTCGACTACACGGTCGACCGGAACCCGGGGAAGCATGGGAAATTCTTGCCCGGGACACACATCCCGGTCCATCCGCCGGAGAAGCTCGCCGAAACACGTCCCGACTACATCCTGGTGCTGCCCTGGAACCTCAAACGCGAGATCTCGGCCCAGCTCGACTACGTGCGCGAGTGGGGTGCCAAGCTGATCGTGCCGATCCCGGCCGCGGAAACGCTCGCGTGAAGGTCGTGCTCTTCTGCGGCGGGCTCGGCCTCCGAATGCGCGAGGAGTCGACACGCCTACCGAAGCCGATGATCCCGCTCGGCGACCGGCCGATCCTCTGGCACATCATGAAGTACTACTCCGACTTCGGAGTCCGCGAGTTCATCCTCTGCCTGGGCTACAAGGCCGAGGTGATCAAGGACTACTTCCTCAACTACAACGAGGCGCTGTCGAACGACTTCGTCCTCGCCGACGGCGGGCGCCGCGTCGAGCTGTTGGGAAGCGACACTCACGACTGGTCGATGACCTTCGTGAACACGGGGCTGCACTCCACGATCGGGGAGCGGCTGAAGCAGATCGAGCCGTACATCGGCGACGACGATGTCTTCCTCGCGACCTACGGCGACGGACTGACGGATGCACCGCTGGACGACATGGTCGCCACACTGAAGGCCAGCGGCAAGACAGGCCTTTTCCTCTGCGTCCATCCCACGTACCAGTTCCACGTCGTTTCGCTCGGCGACGGCAACGACGTCCTCCAGATCCGGGACGTCGCCGAGGCGAGCCTCTGGATCAACGGCGGCTATTTCGTCTTCCGCCGCGAGATCTTCGACTACCTCCAGCCCGGCGAGGATCTGGTCGACCAGGCATTCGGCCGCTTGATCGCCGAGAACAAGCTCACCGCGTACCCCTACGAGGGTTTCTGGGCGCCGATGGACACGCTCAAGGACAAGCAGACGCTCGAGAGCCTGCTCGAGCTCGGCGATCCGCCGTGGGCGAGTCGACGCAGGCGCGACGCTGCCGAGACTACTCCGACCGACTGATGCTGACTGCTTCCTTCGACCTCTCGGCGAGTCCGCTGCGCGTCGTCGCGATCGGCAGTCATGCCGACGACATCGAGCTCGGGTGCGGAGGCACGATGCTGGCGCTGGCCGACGGTGCCGCAGAGCTCGAGGTGACCTGGGTCGTCCTTGGGGCCGACGGAGCCCGCGCGGACGAGGCACGCGCGAGCGCCGAGGCGTTTCTAGAGCGGGCCGCCGCCTCAACCGTCGTCGTCGAGCACTTTCGTGATGGGTTCTTCCCCTACCTCGGCGGATCCGTGAAGGAGCGGTTCGAGGCCCTGAAAGACGAGGTCTCCCCGGATTTGATCTTCACCCACTCCGGGCTCGACTTGCATCAGGATCATCGGCTCGTCGCCGAGCTGACCTGGAATACCTTCCGCGACCACCTGATCTTCGAGTACGAGATACCGAAGTACGACGCCGACCTCGCGCAGCCGAACGTGTACGTCCCGCTCGCGGAAGCGATCGTCGAGCGAAAGGTCTCTCTCCTACTCGATCACTTTGAGAGCCAGCGCTCACGGCACTGGTTCACCGACGACCTGTTCCGCAGCGTCATGCGCCTCCGCGGCATGGAGGCAAACTCGCCAACGCGGTTCGCGGAGGCGTTTCGTTGTCGGAAGCTGACGCTGGCCCCATGATCGCGCAACGCGACGCCGAAGCTGCGGGCGCCGACGTCTACGACTTCGCCCGCGCGCTGTTCCCGCTGCCGCGCAGCCTGACCGGCAACGGCGTCCGCGAGACGCTGCGCCTGGTCGACGAGCTCGTTCCGCTTGAGGTGACAGAAGTGCCGACCGGTACGCCGATCTACGACTGGACGGCGCCGGCCGAGTGGAACATCAGCGGCGCCTGGATCTCCGACGTGGGCGGCAGGCGGATCGCGGACTACGCCGACAGCAACCTGCATGTCGTCGGCTACAGCAAGCCGATCCGAACGCGTTTGCGCGGCGGAGAACTGCTCGAGCACCTGCACTCGCTGCCGGAGGATCCGGACTCGATCCCGTATCGGACCGCCTACTGGGCCGACACGTGGGGCTTCTGCGTCACCGACCGGCAGCGTGCCGAAATCGTTCCGGACGCGGAGTACGACGTCGTAATCGACGCAACCCTCGAGGACGGCTCGCTGACCTACGGCGAGGCTGTCCTCGAGGGCGAGAGCGACGAAGAGATCCTGCTTTCGACCTACATCTGCCACCCGTCGCTGGCAAACGACAATGTCTCAGGGATCGCCCTTCTCGCTGTGCTTGGGCGCGACCTTGCAGGCCGCCGCCTACGGCGGACGCACCGGCTTCTCTTCAGCCCGGGGACGCTGGGGCCGCTAGCGTGGCTCTCGCGTAACCGCGAGCACTTGGAGCGAATCCATGCCGGCGTCGTGGTCGCTTGCGTCGGCGACGACGGACCGCTGCGCTACAAACGCAGCCGCGCCGGCGATACGGTCGTCGACCAGGCTGCGGCCCACGTGCTCCGGCAGCGCTCGCCGGCCGCGATCGTCGATGACTTCTTGCCCTGGGGCGGCGACGAGCGGCAGTTCTGCTCACCGGGCTTCGACCTTCCCGTCGGCGCACTCACGCGTACACCGCACGGACTTTTCCCCGAGTACCACTCGTCCGCGGACAACCTCGACCTGATTACCCCCGAAAGCCTCGGCGACTCGCTGGCGACCGTCCACGAGCTCGTCGACCTCTTGGAACGCAACCGAACCTATATCTCGCGCGCCCCCTACGGCGAGCCGCAGCTCGGTCGGCGCGGCCTCTACCGCGAGGTGAGCGCAGGGGCCCCCAGGGCTCATGAGGCTTTCCAGCGCGCGCTGCTGTGGGTGCTCAACCAGGCCGACGGGTCTCGGTCGCTTCTGGACACGGCTGAGCGCTCAGCGCTCCCGTTCTCAATCGTCGCGGCGGCAGCCGACGCCCTCGTCGAGGCAGGCCTGCTCGAATGAGGATCCTCGTCACCGGCCACCACGGCTACATCGGCTCGGTGGTCGCGCCGCAGCTCGCCGAGGCGGGCCACGACGTGACCGGGCTGGATGCGTTCCTCTACAGCGGGTGCGACTTCGGGCCCGACTCGCGCTCGGTCGAGCAGTGGCGAGGGGACGTCCGGGACGTGACGCCCGCGCAGCTCCGTGACTTCGACGCCGTGGTTCATCTCGCCGCCCTCTCCAACGACCCGCTCGGAGACCTCAGCCGGGAGTGGACGTTCGACATCAACCTCCGCGGCACGCTCGTGGTGGCCGAAGCGGCGAAGGCTGCGGGCGTCGGCCGCTTCGTGTTCGCGTCCTCGTGCAGCATGTATGGCGCATCCGGCCATGACGACACACTCGACGAGAACGCGCCGCTGAAGCCGCTCACGGCTTACGCAGAGTCGAAGGTGCGCGCGGAGGAGAGCCTCGTGGGGCTAGCGGACTCCTCCTTCTCCCCCGTCTCGCTCCGCAACGCAACCGCATACGGCAGCTCGCCACGGCTCCGGCTCGACGTCGTGCTCAACAATCTCGTCGGCTGGGCGTTCACGACCGGCGAGATCCGCCTTCTCTCGGACGGCAGCGCGTGGCGGCCAATCGTTCATGTGCGAGACATCGGCCGCGCCGTGCTCGCCGTGCTCGCCGCGCCTCGCGAGCTGGTTCACGCCAGCGCCTACAACGTCGGCGCGACGGACGAGAACTACCGGATCCGAGATCTCGCGGCACTCGTCCACGATGTTCTCCCCGAGTGCCGGGTGGAGACGGCTCCCGGCGCCGGCGCCGATGCCCGCAGCTATCGGGTCGACTTCGGCCGCTTCGAGCAGGCGTTCCCCGAATACCGCTCGGAATGGACGGCAACCGACGGCGCCCGCGAGCTCGCGACCTCGTACGAGCGCAACGGCCTCAGTTGGGAGCTCTTCGACGGCTCGCGCTACACGCGCCTCAAGCGACTGCGCGAGCTTCTCGACAGCGGCGAGGTCGACGGCCGGCTCCGGCGCCGCGCGAGCGCGTGATCCTCACCGAGACTCGACTTGGCGGCGCCTACGTCATCGATCTCGAACCGTACGAGGACGAGCGCGGCTTCTTCGCACGAACGTGGGATGCCGAGCTCTTCGCTTCCCGCGGCCTGGACGCTCGCGCGTCGCAGGCGAGCATCGCGTACAACGAGCGCCTCGGCACGCTTCGCGGCCTCCACTACCAGCTACCGCCCTTCGCGGAGACGAAGCTCGTTCGCTGCACGCAGGGGGCTCTCTGGGACGTGATCGTCGACCTGCGCGCAGGATCCGACACGTTCCTCGAGTGGGAGGCAGTGGAGCTGAGCGCGGCGAACCGGCGGATGCTCTACGTGCCAGAGCTCTTCGCGCACGGCTACCAGACGCTCGCCGAGGCGACGGAGGTCTGGTACCAGATGTCGGTTCCATACAACCCTGACGCCGGGCGCGGCCTCCGGTGGGACGATCCGTCGCTCGGCATCGACTGGCCGTCCGTGAACGTGCGGGTGATGTCGGAGCGCGACAGATCGTGGCCCGAGCTAGGCGAGGCGGTCGCCGAGCTCGGGGATCATCAGTGAGGCCGGACCGCCGACTTGGCCTCTGTGGCCTTTGCTGGCGTGCCGGTTCGTCGCGGGCTTTGGTGCCGTAGGCGCGCGGCGAGATAGGACGTCAGGCTCGGCGACCACCGGCCGACCGCCAGGCGCTTGATCTGGGAGCGTGAGGCGCGGAGCAGCGCTGCCCGCCGGAGCTGCTGCAGCCGCCCGCGCTCCCCGCGCGTCAGGCCGGGAAGCTGCAGCAGGCTCTCGAAGAGCCAGAGCTTGTCGAGCCAATCACGGCCGACACGCGCGTTCGCGACGGTGGTCGACTCCTCGTGGTGCCGGTACTCGGCTAGGACTCGGTCGACGAAGCCGACTCGATATTCGAAGGCGAGCCGCGCCCAGAGCTCAAGGTCGGCGATCTGGAACAAGCGCTCGTTCAGGAGGCCGGCACGCTCGAGCGACGCTCGGCGAAGCAGGACGGCCGACGGCTCCCCGATCCAATTCTCCTCGAAGCCCGCATCGAGCATTTGCCTGAACAGGGTGCGGCCGTCATTGACTCGCTCGAGCGACTCGAAGTGCTCGTGCGGCCGCCCAAACCGCTCCCCCCACTCAGGCTCGAAGCCCGGCTCGACCAACACTTCTCGCGGTGCGAAAACGAGCGCGATCGAGGGATCCTCGAGAGCGAGCTCGACCATCTGCTCCAGACAGTCGGGGCGGAGGAGGTCGTCCACGTGGAGGAACTTGACGAACTCGCCCCGCGAGAGCCGGACAGCGCGGTTGTGGTTTGCGACGGCGCTGATGCCTTTCTGAAGACGGTCGACTCGAATCCTCGGGTCGGTGAAGCTTCTGACGATCCTCGCCGTGCCGTCGGTGGAGCTGTTGTCGGCGACGACAACTTCGAAGTCCGTGAAGGTCTGGGCGAGGGCCGACTCGAGCGCATTCGCCAGCCACCGCTGCGCGTTGTGCGCAGGAATGCAGACGGAAACGAGTGGGGCGTCCAACCTCACGATGAGCGATCCTTTCGCAAGTACGCCCCGAGGCGTAGAGCCAACGCGACGACCGTCAAGGTCGGGTTGACGAAGCCACTCCGTGGGAAGACCGACCCGCCCGTCACGAAGAGGTTCGGTGCATCGTGTACACGTCCGTCTGGATCGACGACTCCGAATCGTGGGTCTGGGTGCATCCGCGTCGTGCCGAGGTGATGATGCGCCGTTGGGTGCACAGAGGCAACGAGTTCTCCCTCAGCGGCGAGGTCGCGCCCGGTACGAAACGTCCCGATCCCGGCCTGCTCGAGCCTCTGTCGAAGGATCTCCTCGGCCGAGTCGGCGCTCTCCAGCTCTCGCTCACCGATGAACCAGTGGAGACGCGCGAGCGGATAGCCGAACGCGTCGCGCCTCGACGAGAGCGTCACCCGCCGCTCCGGGTCTGGGGCCTGCTCGATCACGTGATACACGTCGTACCCGCTGGGTTGCCGGCGTCGTCGCGACCACCCGGAGATCGGCCCCACTCCGAGGGTGTCGAGAAGCCGCGAACGCCGCCAAACCTTTAGCGACGGGGCTAGTTGCGGACGCTGAGCGACGAGCCGTCGATGTGCATGGTAAGCGAGCGCGTCGACCCCGCTAGCGATGTCGGACGCGAGGTGTAACGCGCGCGCTGGGACCCGTCGCTCGCGTGCCGAGCGGACAAATTCCCGGGCCGCCGCCCCTGCGCGTAGCTCGCGATCCCGAGCCGGTACGAAAAAGAAGCCGCCGTTGAGCAACCGCTCACGCCGCATCGTCTCCGCCGAGAGCTCGATGCGACCGAGTAGCAGCCGCCCCGCGGCTGTCCACGTGTCCAGGAAGCCGAGGCTGAAATCGCCGCGGGCAGCCTCCAGGCGGCAGCGGATGGTCGGATGGTCCATGAAACAGCGGCCGACCGGGCTTTCACCACCGATCCCCGAGCTCAGGAGCAAGCGCGCGTTCTCGATCCCGCCGGCCGCCAGCACGTACGTCCTCGCGACGACGACAAACTGCCGACCGGGGACAGTCGCGACCTCGACCGAGGCCAGTCGTCCGCCGTCATCGCCGCTGACGAGGCGCGTCGCGATCGCGTGCTCTAGTAGGTGGACCTTCCTGCTGCGCTCCGCCTGCCCGCGATGTATTTCCGTGAACGCTTCACTGGCGCCGAACCGAAAGATCCCGGCGACGACGCCGGCGCCCGTTATCGAAGTGGCGTCCTCGGGGGGCTCGTACTCGTAGGGCCCCGCGTCGCAGAGCTCATGCGCCTGCTCGTAAAACTTGTCCAGGGTGTCGCGGGCGAAGGGCCAACCGCCGGGCATTCCGTCATCTCGTTCGTCGAAGTCGATTGGTGCAAGCGGTGCGTAGCGCGCCCCGAAGGAGGAGGGCTTGAGCTCGGCGTCCCAGAGCCACGCGGTCCCACCGACACCGCCGGCTCGCGTGCTCGCGAGCGGCGGGTATGGCTGTCCGGCGACCTCGCCGTCCACAACGCCGTCGCCACCGGCCAGGAGGACGATCCGATTCGCCGCGGCCTCCAGCGAGAGCGCGAGCGCAAGGCCGGCGGGGCCGGCGCCGATGATGCAGATATCGGCGTCGAGGCGTTCGCCGGGCGGGATCGTACGCCCATCTAGGAGCATGGTCGACTCACGAGGTCCTTGGCATGCTGCGGCGCCCACAGCATGCCCGGCAATCGGCTGGACCGAGCGGTTCAGCTCGTCGCGACCGCGTGGAAAGCGTCCCACGCCGGCCGCTTGGTGCGATCGGGCCGCAGTAGGCCGAACCCGACAACGTCGTCGTCGAGCACGCTGTAAACGAGTGTGAACGCGAGCTTGCGATAGCCCGTCCCCACTCCGTCGGCGGCATTCAGCGCGTCGGTCACGATCGCTGCCTGCTTCGCCTCGCTGTACTTCGGAACCGGGCCTCCGGACTCGGTCGAAACGATCGGCATCTTCGGACGCCCGTTGGCTGCCGCCCATATGTCCAGAAGCGAGCGAACGTTCTTCGTGTCGTAGTACCCGGCCCCGCCGGAGCCGAAGGTCATGTCCCACATCGACCAGCTGCCGTGCTCGGCGGCGTCGTCGTACAGGTGGACGTTGTAGAGGTCGGTGTAGTTGAGCCCACCGAGGTTGACGAAACGCTCCGACCAGGGAATCAACGCCTGCGGGCCGGTACCTGTCCAGAGCCCGTCCATCAGTACTGTCGCCGAGGGAGCGGCCGCCTTGACGGCATCGTGGAAAGCCTGAAGGTACGGTAGATACGCGTCGGGCGTCCACCCCTGGATGTTCACCTCGTTCATGCACTCGTACAGGATCCGGTTGCCCCACCGCGAGGCGTAGGCGGCAGCACCGGACGCCAGCTGCTGGGGCGTCGTCGCCCAGGGGTAGGCCGGGTTGCCCCCGAAGAGGATGATCGGCGTGATCCCGTTCGCGAGTAGTTTCTGGATGATCGCGTCGCTCGGGCCGATCCGCACGTACTTCGCTCCCAGCGCCGCGTCCTGGGCGATTTCGAAATCCTGGTCGCTCGCCGTCCGAAACGGCAGCTGCCAGCCGTTCGACGTTCCGTAGCGCGCCCAGACCTTGCTGGGCGGAGCCGGTGGAGGGCTCGGCGGCGGTGAGGGACCGATCGGAGGGGGCGGCGGTCCAGGAGGCGGCGGGGGGGTCGTGCCGCTGGACCCCTTCGAGACCCACGCACGGCTTGTGATCCGTGCCAGCTCCGATTGGTTCGACGCGTAGGCGACCGCGACAAACGTGTGAGCTCCGGGGGAGAGCGTCGTCGTGTCCAGCTTTCCGTTCGGGTCGCCGTTGAATTGATAGGGCGCGCCTCGATCCGTCGAGCGCTTTCCTCCGTCGATGAGGAAATCGACGCGCGCAGGGCGCGAGCCGCCGGCTTGAACAACCCAAGCGACGGCGCCGCTCAAGGTCGCCCCGGGGAGGATCGACATTGAGAGCCTCGCTCCCAGCGTCCGCGCGCGGACCTTCGACCGCCGAAAGAGGCCGGGCCCGTGGGCCTGGCGGGTCAGAAGGCAGGTGACGAAGCTCACGGCCGGCAGTGCCTGCGGCTGCCGCGAAACACAGGGCGAGTTCGCAGTCCTCGGCTTCGCCTCGGCGCTCCCGGCGACCGCGAGGGCGAGCCCGATCGCGGCCAGGGCGACGAGGTGGAGCGGGCGGCGCATGCTCCCTCGTTCGGCGTGCGGGCGACCCGACTACTCCCTCGTTCGAGGGGATTGAGCTCGGTCGCCAGGCGGCTAGAGGCTGTACGTCGCGAGCATGCGCTCGACCATCGCCTGCTGTGTGAACAGGCGCCGGGCGCGCTCGCGTGCCCGTGCGGCAAGCTCCAAGCGAAACGAGTCGTCGGCGCGGAGTCGACGCACCGCCGCAGCGGCCTCGGGTGCGCTCTGCACGAGGATGCCTGCGTCCGCGACGACCTCACGGATTTCCGAAAGGTCAGTCGCGACAACAGCGCGTCCAGCCGCCATGCCTTCGAGTAACGAAAGCGGGAGCCCCTCGAACGCGGAGAAGTGGACGAGCACGTCGGTTCGCTCGATCGCGGCCGCCGCTTCGGCTTGGCCGAGCCAGCCGCTCACAGTCACTCCGGCGCCGGCGAGAAGTGGTCGCTCCGGACCGTCCCCGAACCAGTAGAACGCAGTGTCGGGTTCCTCACCGAGCAAGGCCCGCATCTCGACGAATAGGTCGGGACGTCGCTGGTAGACGGCCCGGCCGACCGACGCGACCACGAACTCGTCGTCTCGCCGACTTGCCACTCGGCTTGGCGAATCCACCTCGATCCCGTTCTGGACGACGGAGACAGGCCGGCCGCCGGAGATCCGGGACGCGACCTCGCCCTCCGCTCGTGAGCAGGCGACGGTGTGAGCCCGACGCGCAAGCGCCAGCTCGGTGGCGAGCGTCAGCACGCGGAAAGGCAATGGGTGAGAAGCGTTCAGGAACGCATATCCCTGGGGCGTGTAGAAACGCCGCCAGCCCGGGGCGGGCAACACGCGGCCGACGAAGCCCGCATGGCTCGAGTGGAGGTGCAGGACACCGGTGTCGAACTTGGCAAGCTCACCACGCAGAACCTTGATCGCGCGGGCGGTCGCCGGACCGGAAGCAAGGGCCGACCGGTCGCCCCACCCCGGAACGGAAACGAGGCTGACCCCGCGATCGAACCACTCGCTCAGATCGAGAGGCGTCTCCGGCCGGCGGCCGTGGACGACGACGGTCGGGATACCCGCGGCGGCGGTCGCGTTGGCGATCGGCGGCAGCACGCGAAGGATTCCGCTCGCCAGCGCCTCACAGACGTGGATGACTGCCGCATCGCCGTTCAATGGACTTCGTCCGTTAGTCGGCGTCTGCCGCTGCACCCTTTAGCCTCACGCCCAATTGGGCCCCGCGCCGATTCACCGAGCCTGGGGCGACGGCGCCGCCGGCACATGCTCTGCCACCGGGACGGTCGCCGGCGTCGACTCGCTCGGGTACTCGGCGAGACGCGGAGGCGCGACCGGAAGACGTCCCGTGATGCGCTTCGACCAGATCCGGCCACGGGCGATCATCGGGCCTTCGACCGTGCGGTAGAGCAACTCCGAGAGCAAGAGCGATGTAGCAGTCACCGCGATGAGCATGACGAGGCTCGTTACCCAAGCCCCGGACGCGGGCTGGTTGTTCTGGTCGAACGAGACCGACGGCACCAGGTGCCGGGCAACGGTGACACAGACGGCGAGGCAGATGAGATTGACGAGGTAGACCCCGTACGACCGCTTCCCGATGTACACCATCGCGCGAGACACGAGCGCAGCGCTCCACCCCGGCCTCGCCGCGACGAGCGAGCCGAGAGCGAGTGCGACCGCGGGGCCGAAAAGCACCTGCGCGATCCCCGGATGCCTGTACATGAGGGTGTGCGCGACGACCACCAAGGCGAGCGTCAGCCATGAGTAGCGGAGCACCGGCTGCAGTCGCTCGAACCATTCCCGCCGATGCAGCAAGATCGCAAGGACGCAGCCGACCATGATCTGGCTGTAAAAGAGGTAATGCGTACCCGGGTCGAAGCCGATCAGCGTCACGGCGACGAGGAGTGCAGCTGCCACAAGACGGGCGCGCGGGTGCCGTGTGAGCAGGACGAAGCCGAGCAGGGGCCACAGGAGGTAGAACTTCTCCTCGACGCCGAGCGTCCAACTCAGCCTGAATGGCGTACCGAGATCGGCGACGTCCGGCGCGAAGTCGTTCATGTACGTGAGGTAGTACGGCAGCACATGCAGGAGCGGACCGCGCTGCCCCTGTCGGTTGAAGCCAATGTCCATGACGACATAGACGGCGAGAACGACGAAGTAGAGCGGCAAGATGCGACACGCTCGGCGCACGTAGAAGGCCTTCAGCGACACCGAGCCGTCTCGATCCTCCTCGCGCAGGCAGAGCGTCGTGATCAAGAACCCGCTGATCACGAAGAAGATCGAGGGGCCTTCCCAGCCGCTGAGCCAAGCCCAAAGTGACGAGTTCACGTGCCACGTGAGGACGAGCAGGATGCTGATTGCCCGCACGCCGTCGAGCGGCCTGAAGTAACGCTCATGGAGATATTCCTCATGCGTAGGCAGCGCCAGCCGCCCTTTCGAGCGATGAAGCCGCCGCAGTCGATCCGCCCCCTGGAATTGCAGCACTATCCGTTCTCTTACCAGCGGTCCAGAGTGAGCGCAAGGATCGTCGCTGCTCTAATCCAGCCGATGAATCGCAGCGGTGACCCAGCGAGCCCTCACGTGGCCGAGCCGCGCCGTGTGTGCCTCGTCGGCCTGATCGGCGGCGGCCATTCGGGCGTTCCTCGATACGCCGCGGCGCTCACGCGGGCGATCGACCGCGTTTCGAGTGACTACCCCGGACTCACGGTCACCCTCCTGACGACAGCCGCTGGCGCCGAGGCCATCCACACCCGCTCGATCCCCGTTGAGGTCGTCGCAGGCAAAAGCCGATGGGTGAACGCGGGGCCTGGCCGACTCGCACTCGAACAGGCCGTCGTCCGGCGGCACGACCAAGACCTGTTCCATTACTTCGACGTCACTGGGCCGCTGTTCTCGCGCCGCCGCTTCACCGCGACCATCCACGACACCGCCTTCGTTTACGGCTACGCGCCACGCAGCAGCACCTACAAGCGCTGGTTGTACCCGTGGGCGCTGCGGCGGGCACGGGCAGCGATTGCGGTGTCGCAGTTCGCGAAGGACGAAGCCGTCCGCCATTTCGCCGCCGATCCGGCGAAGATCAGCGTTGTCCACTCGGGGCCGGGCCTGCGGGCAAGCGGCGACGTCGCGGCGTCCACCGCTGCCGACGGGCCCCCTTTCCTTCTCTACGTCGGCAACCTCGGCGGCAACAAGAATCTGCCGTTCCTAGTGCGCTGCTTCGACCAGGCCGCGAGCCCTGCAAGACTCGCCCTCGTCGGCCGTGCCCGAGGAGACACGAGCGAGCTCCGTGCGGCGATCGACGGTGCTGCGAGCCGCGCGAAAATCGACCTCGTGGGCGACGTCTCAGACGAAGAACTGGAGGGGTTGTACCGATCAGCGAAGGCGCTTTTGCTGCCCTCCGTTTACGAAGGCTTTGGCTTCACCGCTCTCGAGGCGATGGCCCGTGGCTGCCCGGTCCTCGCCAGCGACATCCCGGCGCTGCGTGAGGTCGCCGGCTCCGGCGCGCTCCTATTGCCGCTCGAGGACGAGAACGCGTGGACGGCGGCGATGATGCGGATCGTCAGCGACGAGCAGGCGCGCGCCGACCTGCGTAGCCGGGGTGCGACCACTGTTGAGCGCTACTCGTGGGAACGGACCGCCCGCGGTGTGCTCGACGTCCTCGCGCGAGAAGCTTCACGCCTCTAGCCCCGTAGGCCGGCGACGTACCCGCGCCACCACCCACGCGAGGCCTCGGCGGCGACACGGTCGCGGAGCGCCGCGAACGCAACCGCGCGCGCGCCGACGCCTGCCGCCATCAACCCGAGCGTCAGCGCGGCGCGTCCGCGCGGGAGGTTCTTCCTGATCATCGCGGCCTCTGCCCGCGCGACCCGCTCGGCCCGCTCGGGGTCGCTCCACACTGAGGACGCCGATGCGTTTCCGAGGTGAATGAACTCGGCTTCGGCGACGAAGTGCACCTCCCAGCCGAGCCGCCGCGCACGCCAGCAGAGGTCAAGGTCCTCGGCGTACATGAACTGGGTCTCAGCAAAGCCGCCCAGGGCACGCCACGCGTCGCCGCCGACGGCGAGCACAGCGCCCGTGGCCGCGTTGATCGGCCGCGAGTAGCCATGACCCCAGTGCGTCCCGAGCACCGGCTGCCAGCGATCGGGAACGAAACGCGACAGGCCGGAGGCCCGTACGACCTCCGGTAGGGGTGTGCTCGCGGGAACGACGCTGGGCTGAAGCGTCAAGTCGGAGTTGAGCAAACGGGGTACCGCGATCCCGACGCCGGAAGCGAGCGCCGCGACCAGGCGAGCCGTACTCCCCTCGCGGTGCACGAACGCGTCGCTGTTGACGAAAAGGTAAGCGCTACCCCTGAGAACCGCAGCGCCCTCGTTGTTACCGCGCGCAAAGCCGACGTTCTTCTCCATCGCTACAACCGTCGCCCGCGGGAACTCGCTCCGAAAGCGATCGATGCTGCCGTCCGCCGAAGCGTTGTCGACGATCACGATCCGGCTTTCTGCGAGCCCGTCCTGCGCGAGTTGCCGGACGGCGCGGGCCGTATGTTCGGGCGTGCGCCAGTTCAGGACAACCGCTGTGGTGGTCTCGAGCGTGCTCGTCACGCGTCCTCGGCCAAGGCACCTACGATCCGGGTCGGCCCTCGCTCGGTCAGGTCGACGAGCGTGTCCTCGCCGTACCGCAGCGCGACGGCCTCCGCCGCAAGCTCCAGCGTCCTCGCCCCTCTGCCAGGACGGTGCGAGTCGCTGGCGAGCAGATCGACGAGACCGCTGTCGAGAAGGTTCCATGCCGCCCCCGTCACCGCGCTGCCCCAGGTCCCGGCGAGGCTCGGCGCGACCACCTGGACGAGCGCTCCCCTGGCTCGAGCTTCGGCGAGCAGGCGCGGCTGCTCGCGAACGCTGGAACAGCGCTCCGGGTGGGCGAAGATAGGTTGGAGGTCTCGGTTCTCGAGCCTCTCGACGACCGTCCCCAGGACCGCGGCGGGAGTCGTCGGCTCAAGCTCGACGACCAGGAATCCTCCGATCGAGCGCGGGCTGAGCTCCGAGATCGGCTCGGCGGCCGCAAAAGCCGGGCTTATCTCGGCCGCGAGAGACAACGACAGCGGAACCTCGGCCCGAGCGAGGTGTACCTCGAGTTCCCGGACCCGCTCTGCCGCCGTAGCGCGGTCGGTCCTGAAGCGCCGGGAATAGTGCGGTGTGCAGACGACGCGGCGAACGCCGACCCCCACGAGCTCGCGCGCCAGCACGACGGAGTCGCGGAGTGTCCCGGGGCCGTCGTCGAGAGCGTGCAGCAAATGGCAATGGGTGTCGATCACGCGGCTGCTCCGGTGACCGGTGCGGTCATCGCCGATGCGTAGATCTGCTCGTGCTCGTCGAGCCAGCGATCGAAATCACTCGCATCGGCCGCCGGCACCGAAGCGACGGCCGCACGAAATTCCTGCTCGGCGCGCAACCGTCTCACGGCCGTGACGACCCCACGAGCCGAGGGCTCGAGCAAAAGGACGCCGCCGAGCGTCGAGGCTGCCTCGGCAAGTCCCCCGCGCTCTGACGCAAGCACGGGCCGGCCGGCCGCGAGCCACTCGCAGACGACATACGGTGGGCCGCTCGGCTCGTCCCATTCCGACGGAACGACTCCGACATCGCAGCCGGCAAAGAACGCTGACTTGGCTGCTCCGTCGACGAAACCGTCGTAGACGACGCTGCCGCGCGCGGCAGCTGCTTCGACCTCGGGGCGCAGCGGTCCGTCGCCTGCGAGCCGCAGGGTGACGCCCAGCTCGGAAAGGGCTGGTGCCGCGTCGACAAGCTGGCGCACGCCTTTGATGGACGTCAATCCTCCGATGTAGCCGATCGTGCGGAGGGCGTCTGGTTGGCGTGGTGCGATGCCAGGCCACGGGACGATAGGCAGTCGCACGACCGAGTTCCGAGCGCCGGGGAAGAAGCCGCGGTGCACGTGGTGAAGGTGCTCCGAGCCGGCGATCACGTCCGTGACTGCGTGGGCGAAGCGCCTGAGGCGGCGCGTTCGAGCGCCGCAGAGCAATGGGTGCGGTTGACACCGTGTGCCGTCGCGCCGCGTGAGCGTCGTCCTCGGGCACAGGAGGTAATAGTCGTGGAGCGTGTGGACAACGGGGAGCGAGCGACGCCGGGCCGAGGCCCAGATAGTGGTCGAGATGCCCGGCAGGTTGTTTGTGTGAACGAGGTCAGGTCGGGCGTCGTCGATGGCTCTCGCTACTCTCGGCGACGGGAGCCCGACCGCGTCGTGCAGATGGTTCCGGAGACGGCGTGTCTCGCTCGTCCGCCAGTCCGACGCATACAGGGCGACGGCGTCAATTCCATTGGGTAGCTGGTGCGGAGGGAAGGCGCTCAGGATGATCGCCTCGTGACCGCGGCCGCGTAGGCCGCGCGCGAGGTCGGCGACGTATCGCTCTGCGCCCCCATAGGACGTGTCCGCACCGTGTGCGCTGACGAGTAGGACCCGCACCTAGGGTGCAAGCGGTGGCGCCGGCGAACGGTCCGCCTCGCTTGCCGCTGCCAGCGCGACGCCTATGAGCAAGAGTCCGAGGAACGCAGTCGGGAAGCCCGTGAACGAAGAACGGGTGACAGCGTCGAGCATCAGGACGATGATCATCGCCGCCGCAAACCAAGCCGCGTCGCGACCGCGTCTGATTCCGTCGTACGCGAGCACGAGCAGCCGGCCGAAGAGGGCGAGCAAGACTGCCACGCCGAAGAGGCCAACATCGGTGATCGTGGCGAGATAACCCGAATCGACGGCGCGGGAAGCCGGTTTCACGTTCGGGCCGGGGACGAGGGTGTAACTCGTGCGATAAGCGGCGGTCCCGACTGCCCCGACGCCGCGTCCGAAAGGCCACTCCGATGGTCGCCCAAGAGCCGCCTTCCAGGCGGACGTGCGCCCGTTCAGCGTGAGCGTCGAACTGCCCGTCGCGTAGGTCTGGGTCTGGGTCGCGCCCGCGGCCGTCACGAGGATCGCTCCCATCGCCGCGGCGGCGGCGGCGATTACGAGGAGGGACGAAGAGCCGAATCCCTTGCGAGCCAGCCAGAGGCCGCCGAGAGCGACGAGGATCAGCGCTGCCGTTCGAACGTACGACACCGCGAGGCCGAGGAGAAACAAAGAAAAGAGGGCCAATGGCACCGTGCCGCGTCGTCTCAGGAAGATCAGGGCGGCGAGCCCGAAGAGAATGAAGGCCGCGTACGCGAATGGGTCGTCGAATGTGCCGAAGCTCCGCAGATGACCGTTGTAGCTTCGGACCTGACTCGTGAAGGAATATCCCCAGCCGACCAACGCCCACTTACCGACCGCCTGCTGGACGAGGCCGTAGCCGGCGGCGACGGCCGCGGTCAGGATCAGCGAAACGCCGGCGAAGCGCAGTGTGCGCGCCGCCTTGTCGAGCGTAAGTCCGACGACCAGAAGAAGAAACGGCTCCGCCATCAGCCGGAGGCCCTGGGCCCAGGCAAGTCCGTGGCCCCCGCCGACGTTGACGACATAGAGCCCCAGGAGGAGACCGACCGAGAGCAACACCCAACGATCGAGCGCAGGCCGGGTTCGCCCGTGCGATCGCTCGAGCACCAAGACGGCCACTGCCGCGACGATCGCTGCGAGCGCGACAATGTCCTTGAGCGGCCCGATCGCCGGCGACACGAAGACCTTTGCCGCCGGGATGAATGCGAACAGCGGGATCATCAAGGCGATCGTCCAGTGCGGGGCGAGGAGGAAGCCGAGCACGGCCAGCGCGAAAAAGCAAAGGAGGAGGACGAGCCCGAAGCCGATCTGGGCGCCCATCTTCACGGCGACGAAGGCAGCGAACACCGTCAGCATGGCCGCCGCCGCACGCACCGTCAGCTCGGCTGCCTCCTGAGGCAGACGTAGCGTCGTCACGGCTTACCGGTTTCCGTAGTACGTGTACTGGTGCTCGGCGGCCTGCGTATCCGTTAGCACCGCGCCGCTGACCCCCGCCGGCCAGGACCGAGCCTGCCGACTGAGCAGGCGAAGATTCCGCTGAGTGACGCGGCCCTGCCGGACGACGACGAGGACGGCGTCGATCAACCGCGAGAGCTCGGCGAGCTCGACGGTGAGCAGCGCTGGCGGGGTGTCGATGATGACGAAGTCCGCGCCTTGCCGTAGCTCCTCGAGGAGCGGCCCGAGCCGTCGGAGCAGTGTGCTGCTGTACGAGCGGACGACGCCACCTGACGGCAAGACGAGGAGCGCGCCCGATCCCGGGTCGATCTCGTGACCATTGGTCGAGCGATCGGCCGCGGGCCCGGGCAGTGCGCCGTTCTTGAAGGTCGTCGGGCGGGCGCCCGTGAGCCGAACCGACCACAGAACGTCGTCCAGGCGCGCCGACCCGCCCACGACCTGAAGCACCCCCGGCGCGTCCGGCGGAATCTGGAAAAGCTCCGAGAGTGCTGGTTTGCGGAAATCGAAATCGCAGAGAGCCACGTTCATACCGCGCCGAGCCAACGAGACGGCAAGGTTCGCGGCCGTCGTCGTCTTGCCCTCCCGGGAGACGGCGCTCGTGACCGCAACCACGGAATGATTGCTCTCGTCGAGAGCCTGCGTCAGGTTGGCGGCGAGTAAGGCGTACGTGTCCGCATAGGTCGGCTCGTAGCGGCCGTACGTCACCATGCGGGTTCGGCGCGGAAGGCTCGGCACCGACGCAAGCACCGGCACGGAGAGCACGTCCTCGACGTCGCTCTCCGAGCGAACGGTCGTGTCAATCGCCTCACGCAATGCGACGGCAAGCAGCGCGATCACAAGCCCGATCGAGAGCCCGAGCAGCGAGTCC
>Ga0307323_10000185_pt1 | contig 18335 bp, 24 predicted proteins | sample ER_DNA_381_FD_194496 | JGI IMG/M metagenome (GOLD analysis project Ga0307323, IMG submission 194496) | Bulk soil microbial communities from the East River watershed near Crested Butte, Colorado, United States - ER_DNA_381 | ecosystem: Environmental > Terrestrial > Soil > Floodplain | place...
GCTTGCTCACGCTCGATCGCCTCGAACAGCGCCTTGAAGTTCCCTTCGCCGAAACCGCGTGCGCCGTGGCGCTCGATCACTTCGAAGAAGAGCGTCGGGCGATCCTGTGCCGTCTTCGTGAAGATCTGGAGGAGGTAGCCGTCCTCGTCGCGGTCGGCGAGGATGCGCAGGCGGCGCAGGTCTTCCCAGTCCTCGCCGATCTCACCGACGCGATCGCCGACGTCCTCGTAGTACGCGTCGGGGGTCGCGAGGAAGACGATCCCCTGGTCCTGCAGCGTCTCGACCGTGCGAACGATGTCCTCCGACTGCAGCGCGACATGCTGGACGCCGGGCCCGCTGAAGTACTCGAGGTACTCCTCGATCTGGCTCTTGCGCTTCCCCTCGGCCGGCTCGTTGATCGGGAACTTGATCTTCCCCTCGCCGTCGGCCATCACCTTCGACATCAGCGCCGAGTACTCGGTGTGGATCTGCTCGTCCGCAAAATGAATGATGTTCGTGAAGCCCATCGTGCGCTCGTAGAACTCGACCCAGTAGTCCATCCGGCCCAACTCGACGTTGCCGACCACGTGATCGATCGCCTTCAGCCCGACACCCGTCGCGGGCCGGCCGTTCGTCCGCGCAACCTCCTGAAAGCCGGGCAGGAACGGGCCGGTGTACTCATTGCGGTTGACGAAGGTGTGGACGTTCTCGCCGTAGGTCGCGATCGTCGCCAGCTCGACGCGCCCGAAGTCGTCTTCGACCCAGTGGGGGTCGACCACGCCGCGGGCGCCACGATGTACGGCCTGGCGATACGCCTCACCTGCGTCCGGAACGGCGAGCGCCGTGTCCTTGACGCCGTCCCCGTGCGCACAGGCGAAGCGGTTGATCTCGCTGTCGCCGCGCAGGCCGCTGGTCAGCACGAAGCGGATGTCCCCCTGCTCGAGCAGGTAGGAGGCGCGGTCGCGCACGCCCGTCTCCGGCCCCGCGTAGGCCGCCCTGGTGAAGCCGAACGCGTTCTCGTAGTAGAACGCCGCCTGCTTGGCGTTGCCGACGTAGAGCTCGAGGTGGTCCCACCCGTCGATGGGCATGAAGTCCGCGTTCTGACCCACGGGCCTTAGCTTACTCGGCGGCTGGCAGCGATACCGCCCCCTGGCGCGACGCCAGGACGATCCCGCCCGCGATCGCGACGCCGCCCACGATCTGCACCGCAGTGATCGGCTCCGACAGCAGCGCGAGCGCGACGAGAGCGGCGAGGAACGGCTGGAGGTTGGCGAATAGCGACGCCCGCGAGGGGCCGACCCGGTCGATCGCCGTGAACCAGAGCAGGTTCGTGGTCACGAGCGGTCCGAGCACCGCGAACACGAAGCCGACCCACACGAGCGCACCGAAGTGGAAGCTCTGATCCGCGAGCTGCCGCGACCCTGCAGCTACTAGCGCAACCGTGGCCGCGAGCAGGAAGACGGCGCTCAGCCTGAACGGCGAGTAGCGGCGCATGAGCGGCCCGATCGTGACGGAATAGGCCGCCCACGTCGCGGACCCGAACAGCGCGAGCACGTCACCCTTCAAATTGGCCGACAGATTCCCGCCCGAGCCCAGCGCGACGAGTGCGACTCCGGCAAAGGACAAACCGGCGGCGATCCAGAAGCGAAGCGGCAGCTGCTCGACGCCGCTCCCGCGGGCGAAGAGCGCGGTGAAGATCGGCAGCGTCCCGAAGATCAGCGCCACCGTCGTCGCGGTCGTGAAGCGCAGCGCGTAGACGAAGCTCAGCTGGTTCGCGAACAGGACGGACGTGCCTAAGACGATCATCGGCACGTCGCGGCGCGCGATTCGCAGAGAGCCCTCCCAGGCGAGCGTGATGCCGGCGAAGATGAGGGCCGCGCACGCGTAGCGGATCGACGAATAAGCGAGCGGGTGGAACCCGTGGTCGAGGATGTACTTCGAGACGGTGAAGTTGAGCGCCCAGAGGCTGACCGTCGCGAGCAGCATCAGATCGGCGGTCGGGCGGCGCACGGAGGCCGCACGGTAACGGCTCATATCCCTCGATCAAGGGAGAGGTGCAAGCTCAGAAAGCCGACTCCTAGAAGGTGCCCCTGCGCACCATCTGTTGGCTCCTGCTTGCCATCGTTGCCGGTTCGACGATCGGCTTCAAGGTTGCTCTGCCCGGCTCCGATTCCGCCCCGGTCCCGGTCGCGTCAGCCACCCCGAATTCCACGCAGGCCTCGCTCGCCTTCGCGCCGCCGCGCGGGCGGCGCGTAACCCCCATCGGCCTCGACACGGGCGGGCCGTCGAGCCCGGGTCTCCGGCCTCTTTCCGGAACGGCCGGACGAACGGTCGCAACGTACGGCTCGCGAGCGAACGCAGCGAGCGCCGCGGACGTCACCTTCAACTCGCCCTACGTCAGCGACCTGAGGTTCCTCGCCCTGCCGGGCGTCATGACCGCTCCGCCAGCGAGCAGCTCGCCCAGCGAGACGACGGCGACCACGACGACGCCTGCTGCACCCACCGGCCCGCCGCCGGAGATCGAGGACGTTCACACGGTCTCTCTCACTCCTTTCTCGGCGACCATCGCGTGGCGGACGAACGTTCCTGCAACATCGCGCATCGCTTACGGTCTCGATGCCCCGGTCCTCTGGACGGCACCGAGCATCGCGTCCACCGAGCACCAGGCCACCCTTACCGGCCTGACCTTCTCGAGCTCATACAAGGTCGCCGTCACGGCCGCCAACGAAGGCGGCCCTGGACGGGTCGACGAGTACGTGCTCACGACACCCGCTCTCACCGGCCCGGTGCAGGCCACGACCTCCGGCGGGGTGATCCTGCTCGACGGGCAGCCGTCTTTCCCGAAGATGGTCTGGGCCCAGTGCCCCGACGCCGTCGCGGCGAACCTCGCAGTCGGCATCGACCTCTTCATGGGCAACGGCTGCGGCAGCGCCGCCGACCTTGCGAAGTGGGTCACCGGCCGCGCCTTCGTCCTCGCCGACGCCCAGGCGCCCGCGGCTGGACGCGCCGGCACGGTCGGGACGCATCTGCCTGACGAATGGGACACGCATCTGCCCGCCGACCTCACGACTGCAGATGCGCTGCGGATGGTGCCGGAGACCCCAGGAACGGGACCGCGGTTCCTCACGCTGACAAACCACTTCTACAGCCGGGCCAACCCGCTGCCGCAGGGGAGAGGAATGTATCCCGCACTGGCTGCGAGCGCCGATGTTCTGGGGTTCGATCTCTACCCGTTGCAGAACTGGTGCCGCTGGGACAGCTTCGGCGACGTGTTCGACTCGCAGCTCGACCTGGTCGCCCTGGGCCGAGGCCGGCCGACGTTCCAGTGGATCGAGGCGCGCCGCATGGACTGCATGGGCGCACAGCTCGACCCGACCCCTGAGACCGTTCGCGCGGAGGCCTGGCTCTCGATCGCCGGCGGCGCGCATGCGATCGGTTACTTCCCGAACAACTGGAGCGTCGACGTGGGCGCAGAGATCGCCCGCACGAATCACGAGATCCAATCACTCGTTCCTGCCCTCGTCGAGCCGCCGATCGCGGCGAGCGTGGCGCCGGGCAGCCCCGTGAAAGCAGGAGGCCGCGAGCACAACGGCGCCGTGTACATGATCGCCGTGAATGCCAGCCGAGCTCCCGCGACGGCGTCGATCAACGTCCCGGCGGTGGGAGACCGCGTGCTCCGGAGCCTGGACGGGCAGCACACCGTCACTGCGAGCAGCGGGTCGTTCACCGACTCGTTCGGGCCACTCGAAGTGCGCGTCTACGTCGCCTCGCCGGTACAGGGCTAGAGCCAGTTAGGCTTCCGCCGATGCGGGAGCCCACCAAAGAAGACATCGACGCACTTGTCGGGCCGGCGACGCCGCACTTCGCCCCCCAGCTCCGCGCGCGCACCGAAGAGCTCGTCCTGCACCTCCCGGACGGGCACCCCGTGAGGAAGTACGCACAGGAGAAGATCGAGCTGCTCGAGCGGCTTGCCTTCGCCTCCTCGAAGGCCGAGGAGGGCCCGCGCGAGCCGAGATCGAGGCCCGGATGGGAAGAGATCCCTAGCACCGCGCCCGCGCAAGAACCGCTCCCCGGTCGGAAATGAATTCGGACAACGGCCGCTCCGTCGTCGTGACGGGCGGGACGCGGGGGATTGGAAAGGAGATCGCGCTTCGGCTCGTGTCCGACGGCGCCGCGCGCGCCGTCCTCGGTTACATGCGGAACGACAAGGCCGCGGAGTCGGCCGCGGAGGAGATCCGAGCTGCAGGCGCCGAACCGGTGCTCGTGCGGGGCAACATCGCCTCGGAGAAGGTGATCGCCGAGCTCGCGTCGCACGGGCCCTACGCGGTCGTCGTGCACAACGCGGCCACCGGGGTGATCGAGCCGGCGCTCGAGACGGAGGACAAGCACTGGGACTGGACGCTGAACGCAAATGCGCGGGCCCTGCTGTCGCTCGCGCGCGCGTGTGCGCCCGACATGACGAGCGGCTCGTCGATCGTGGCGATCTCCTCATTGGGTGCGCAGCGCGTGCTCGAGAACTACCTGCTCGTCGGGACGTCCAAGGCCGCCTTGGAGGCGGTCGTGCGCTACCTCGCCGTCGAGCTCGCGCCGCGTGGGATCCGCGTCAACGCGGTGTCCGGCGGGGTAATCGAGACGGAAGCGCTCGATCACTTTCCGAATCGCGAAGCGATGCTCCGCGCGGGAAAGACGCGAACGCCTGCGGGACGCCTGGTCGAGCCCGTCGATATTGCCGGCGCGGTCGCATTCCTCTGCTCGCCGGACGCGCAGATGGTGTGCGGGCACACGCTGATCGTCGACGGCGGCTACTCGCTGCTCGCCTGATGGAACCCACAGACCACAACCGGCGAGCATGGGACGAGATCCACCGGCAGCGCGCAGAAGCGCTTTCCGGAGAGCGCGGGCTCCCGAAGCAGGTTCGAGGTGCGCTTGCCGACCTCCAGAAGAAGCGTGTGCTCGACCTGCAATGCGGTACGGGTGAGTCGACAGCAGAGCTCGCGGAGCTCGGAGCGATCGTCACCGGCGTCGACTCCTCCGGGCAGGCACTCGAGACAGCGCGCGAACGCTGGCCTTCCATCCTCTGGGTGCAGGCCGATCCGCAAGCGCTGCCGTCGGAGCTGCGCCGCGGCCGCTTCGACCTCGTCTACGCCGGGCTCGGGTCGCTCCTCCCGATCACCGACCTCGAGGACTGGATGCGCGGCATCGCGGCTGCGCTGCGCTCCGACGGCGAGCTCCTGCTCTTCGAGGAACATCCCGTCGCACTCTGCGTGGACGGCCTGATGCACTGGCGCGAGAGCTACTTCGCCGAAGGGTCGCGTCGGCTGGGCCAGATCCTGAACGCCGCCTCACGCGCGGGACTCGTGCTGCGCGCGCTCGAGGAATATCCGGCGCGCAGCGACGGCTTCCGGCACCACGATGCGCGGATTCCCGGCACGTTCCTGCTCTACGCCAGAAAATCCTGAGCCGTTTGGCAAGCGCCTTGGGCGGGGACGTCTGACCCAATGGGACTTCCCGCCAGCCTGATCCTGATCGCCGTGGGCGCCATTCTCGCCTTCGCCGTCAACCAGAGCGATCCGAACCCGCCTGTGGACGTCGACGTGGTCGGCTGGATCCTGATGCTGGTCGGCCTCGTCGGGTTTCTTCTTTCGCTCGTGCTCTGGGAGCGCTTGGGTCCCGGCGCCTGGGGCTGGCACCGTGCCGGCTACCCGGGCACTCCGGCGGCCGGACCTGGGTATCCGCCGCGCCGCCGAACGGTGGTCGAGGAAGAAGACGTCCCTCCGGCCGGACCGCCGCCTTAACCAGCCAGCCGGCTGAATGCCTCGTCGAGTTCGTCGTCCGTGAGCGTGAACGCTGGCGCAGCCTGAATCAACGCATCACGTTCTTCAGACGCGGGAATCGGAATCACGAGCACGCCGGCTCGTTCCGCCTCAGCCGCGTTCTTTCGCTCCGTACGAAGCAGGCCCTTGCCGTGCCATCCGGAAACGGCAAAACGCTCCGAGAGGACCGCGATCCGTGGCAGCAGCTTCGGCACCTCCTCGAGAACGACGAGCGCTGCGGCGCATGCGAGCGGATTGCCGCTGTGCGTGTGCGTGTACAGATCTTCCTCGCCGAGGTCCCACACTTCCTGCAGTCCCGGGCGCACGAAGAGCGCCGCCGAGAGGGGCAGACCGCCGCCGAGTGCCTTGCCGACGCAGAGGACGTCTGCCACCTCCGCCCCCGGCCACATCTCGCCGATGCGGCCGAGACCGGTGAAGATCGCGTCGACGACGAGCAGCGCGCCTGTCTGATCGCAGCGCTCGCGCAACGTCGGCAGGAAGTCGTCCGGAGGAACTCGGGCACCCGCACGTCCCTGAACCGGCTCGACGATGACGACTCCGGCGTCGTCGGGCAACGCCCCGGGATCCTCGCCGTACGTCCGCCGATGGACGGGGCCCGGCAGCCACGCCGCGAACGGCTCGCGAAAACGCTCGAGCCCGGTCGCCGCGAGTGCGAGCAACCCGGTGCCGTGGTACGCGCCGTCGAACGCAACGATTCCGGGCTTGCCGGTTACAAGCAGCGCAGTGCGCAATGCGATCTCGACAGCGTCCTCGCCGGTGACACCGAGCTTCGCCGGCCAAGGCAGCGCCTCTCGGAACCGCTGAGTGACTTCAGCCTCCGCGAGATCCCCGAGCGCGTGGAGGACGGGAGCGTCATGAATCGCCGCGACGATGCGCGGGTTGCGATGCCCCAGCGCTGCGACGCCGAAGCCGCCGGTCAGGTCGATGAACTCGCGCCCGTTCGCGTCCCAGACCCGACAGCCTTCGGCTTTCGCCCAGATCAAGTGCCGTTACGACCGATGAGCCGGCCGAGCGTGTCCGCCGCGATGTAGCCGGCGATCTTCGGGTTCTCCTGCAGGCGCCGGAGTGAGTAGGCGTACCAGTGTCGGCCGAACGGGACGTAGATGCGCAGGCGATGGCCCTCGCGCACGAGCTCGTCGCCGAGCGCCGGACGCACGCCGAGCAGCATCTGGAACTCGTACTCGTCCCGCGACAGGCCCCTTTCGGCGACGAGCCGCCGGCCCTCGTCGAGCAGCCACTCGTCATGCGTCGCGATCCCGACATACGAGCCCGCATCCAGCAGCGTCTCGAGCCCTCGAACGTACGAAGCGCGCACTTCGTCGAAGTCCTGATAGGCAAGCTCCGGCGGCTCGACATAAATGCCCTTGCAGAGACGAACGCTCGGCTTGAGGTCTGCGAGCGCGGCGATGTCACTATCCGTTCGCCGCAGCAAAGCCTGTAGCACGACGCCCACGTTGTCGCGGCCATGCTCCCGAAGGTCGCGATACAACCGCAGCGTGTCGTCCGTGGTGGACGAATCCTCCATGTCGATGCGCACGAAGTTGCCGCGCGACGCGGCGTCCTCGACGACGACCGCCAGGTTCGTGCGGCAGAGCTCGTAGTCGAGGTTCAGTCCCAGGGCGGTGAGCTTGACGCTGACGTTCGCGTCGAGCCCGCAATGCTCGATGTCGGCGAAGACGTCCTGATATGCGCGCACGATCGCCGCGGCTTCGTCCTCATTCGTGATCTCTTCGCCGAGGACGTCGATCGTCGCGAGCTTCCCCTCTGCGTTGATGCTCCGGACGGTCTCGCGCGCATCCTTCAGCTCGGGGCCGGCGATGTAGCGCTCGGAGAGCTTCTGCACGAGCGGCCGTGGGACGGCCGGAAGCATGCGAACGATCGCGCGGTCGAAGATCGCCAAGGGCGGGGGCGATCTTAGCGTTCGCGCATGAAGCCCTGACGCGCCGCGCTTACGAGCGCGACTGCCTCAGGGAAGAGCACGCGCATGGCGTCGCGGAGTGCGATCGCCTGCTCGTCCGGCGTTCCGGACGGCTGCAGCTGCGAGAGCGCGGCGCCCGTCAGCTCGACGGCCGTGTTCAGCGTCAGCGTGGCGAACTGCTCCCGCTGGGTCTCGTGCACAGACGCAGCCTGTTGCTCCGCAAACTCGCGCAGGCCTCGAAGGAGATCCTCCGGATCGCCGCCGAGCGGGAAGCTGAATCCACCTTCCATGCTCACAGCATACGGACCGTCCAACAACTAAGGTCGGCCGGTGGAGGAGCGGGCAGGCGTCGTCCTTGTCTCGAGGCCGGAGCGCGACTGGCCTCGAATGGATCCCCCGAACGTTCTGTGGTTCACAGGCACGTACGCGATCGCCTTCGCCTCGTACGCGCTCCTGGGCGCGCTGCCCAAATCCCACTCGAGCCTCTGGATCTTCCTCACGCCGCTCGCACTCCTGCTGGTGTACTCCGCAGCCTCGCACCGCCTGTTGCGGAACCGGTGGTGGGTCGCGGGCGGCCTCGCTGCTGCCCTTGCGATTGCCATGGTTCCCGCGATCGGCGTCGGCTTCCTCCGGCTGATCGACGTTTGGTCGAGCGACATGCCGCTCACCGACTTCAACGGCTGCGCTGTCGCGGTGGCGATCATCACGGCAATCGCCGGCCTGATCGCCTACTGGCTGACGCGCTTCTCCTTTCTGTTCTTCACGGTCGTCACCGCGATTCTCGTGACAGCCCAGTTCCTCGCCGTCGCAGGCGACTCTTCCACGAGCGGCGACGACCGCGCCATCGCCGCTCTCGTGGCCGGCGGCCTGGTCATCGTCGCCGGAGTCTTCCTGGACGCGTTTGGCCGGCGCCGCGACGCCTTCTGGTTCCACGCGCTCGGCTGGTTCAGCGCCGCCGCCGGCCTCGTCTTCTTCGTGGTGGAGCCTGGAGGCAACCCGACGCGGGGGTGGATCCCCATGCTCATCGTCGGAACGTTGCTCGTGATCGTTTCCGGCCCGATCGGCCGTGCGACCTGGGCCGTCTACGGCGTGCTCGGCTACTACGCACCGCTTCTGCACTACATGATCACCGGCCTGAACGAGAGGCGCTGGACGTTCGCGGTAGCCCTGTTCGGAGTCGGGCTCAGCATCTTCGTCGTCGGCATGCTGCTTCACCGCTACGGAAAGAAGTGGGCCGAACGGTTCGTGCGCAGGCCGCCGCCCGGCGTCACTCCAGCTTGAGCTTGTAGTTCAGCTCGAGATCGCGGGTCAGCTCGTCGATTGCCGGTAGCGCGCTCTGCAGCGCACCTGCGACGTCGCCGTTGGCCGTAGCGGCGCCGAGCGAGTCCAGATACGCGGGCGAGGCGAGCCGCGGCTCGTCCCCCGGCAAAACCGCCGCGCTCTCTTCGGCAATCTCTACGAGCGCCGCGATCGACGCCGCATCTCGGATCAACGTGCGGTTCGTCAGCGGAGACGCTCGGTCGTCGAGCGCGAGCCAGCTCTGGGTTCCGTCCGCCTGTGCGTATGCGCAGAGATAGACGCGCTCGCCGGATGCCGGCTCGACGGGCAGGACGGCGGCAAGTTCCTCGGCGGGCGCCGCGTAGCGTGCCGCAGCCTCGGCAATCCGGCCGACGTCCTCGCTCAGCGACACCGCGCCAGCATAGACTCGGCGTTGTGGCAGGGGTCGTCTCCGCGCGGACGCTCTTCGCCCCGCTCGGGCCGACGTACGATCGCTACGCCACCGCTCTCTCCTTCGGCCAGGACCCGCGCTGGCGGCGCTTCCTCGTCTCCCGCGTCGAGGCAAAGCCCACGGACACCGTGCTGGACGTCGCCACCGGAACTGGCGCGGTCGCGCGCGAGCTTCTCCGGCAGAAGGGCTGCACCGTCGTCGGGCTCGACCAGAGCCCGGAGATGCTGGCGGAGGCTCGGCGACGGCTGCCCGAGAACGTGCGACTCGTCGAAGGGACCGCTGAGCGGCTTCCGTTCCCAGACGCATCGTTCGACGCGGTCACGTTCACGTACCTTCTGCGTTACGTGTCCGATCCTGCGGCGACCTTGCGCGAGCTTGCACGGGTGGTGCGTCCGGGCGGCACGATTGCAGGTCTCGAGTTCGCCGTCCCGCATGGTGTGTGGCGGCCCTTTTGGGAGCTCTACGTTCGCGTGGGTCTGCCGCTCGCGGGCCGCGTCATCTCGCCGGGCTGGGCCGAGGTCGGCAACTTCCTCGGCCCGAGCATCCGGACCTTCTACGCACGCTGGCCCGAGGAGCGCCTGCTCCAGCTCTGGCAAGCAGCCGGGATCGCCGGTGCAAAGTCGCAACGACTCAGCCTCGGCGGCGGCATCGTCACGTGGGGCCGGCGCGCGTGACAGGCACCACCCGGCCTGCTTTCTACGCGCTCGCGCCGGGCGGGTGGCGCGACTACGTGACGTTGCTACATCCGCCATACACGCTCTGGCATCTCTCGTACGTCGCGATCGGAGCAGCGCTTGCTCCCCACTTCAAGACCTACGTGCTCGTCTTCGCGCTACTGGCCTTCTTTCTCGGGATGGGTGTCGGTGCCCATGCCCTCGACGAGCTGAACGGACGTCCGCTCAAAACGCGCATCGGGGACACAACGCTCGTCGCGCTTGCGGCCACGTCGCTCGCCGGCGCGGCCGCGATCGGCGTCACCGTCGCGCTGCGCACGAGTCTCTGGTTGCTCGTGTTCGTCGCGACAGGGACGTTCATCGCCGTGGCGTACAACCTCGAGCTCTTCGGCGGGCGTCTCCACGGCGATCCCTGGTTCTCCCTGGCCTGGGGAGCCTTTCCCGTGCTGGCGACGTATTTCGCCGCAGCCGAGACGATTCGCGTCGAAGCCGTGCTCGCCGCCGCGTTCGCCGCTCTCACGAGCCACGCCCAGAGGCGCCTGTCGACGCCGGTGCGCCTCGTTCGCCGCCGTGCGCGGCAGGTGTCGGGCCGCATCGAGCTGATCGACGGCTCGACGGTTCTCATCACTCCTGACTCCTTGACCGCTGAGTCGGAGCGGGCTCTGCGGGCGCTCTCCGCGGCAATCGTCTCCCTGGCACTCGCGCTCGTCCTGCTCCGCGTAACCTGACACCCGTGGAACTGGTCACGATCGTGCAGATCACCTTCGCCGCCTCTGCGGCCGTGGCCGCGCTGACACTGCTCGGGGTCACCTTCGACCGCGTCCGCCCCCGCCTGCTCCGCGTATTGGCCGTGCTCACCGGCCTGGCCGCCGTCGCGGCCTGGGTCGCGTTCGGTCTCCGGCCGGAGACGGACATCGCGGTGGCCGCCGGCGGGATCACCGTCGCTTTCCTCGCGCAGCTCGCAGCGGTGAAGCTGCGCGATCTCCTTCGGACCACGCGGCGAGTCGACGACCAGCTGGCGCGGGCCCAGGGCCGGATGAACTCGCTGATTGCGCGCGAGGCGGACGAGCGGAACGCCGAGCTCGAGCGAACGCTCGCCCGCGCCCGTGCGGATTCGGCATCGATCCTGGCGGAGCAGGAGCGCCGTACGGCCGAGGAGCGACGAGCGGCGGCGGCCGAGCGCTCGCGCGTGGCCGAGGACGAGCTCGGCAAGGCGCTCACCGCGGCGCAGCAGCAGGTTGAAGTGCGCCTCGTCGCCTGGAGGGACGATCTCGAGCGCGCGCAGCGGGGAGTCGCGGACCAGCTGGCGCAGCTCGCGCAACGACAGAAGCAGCTGATCGCCGAGGCCGAGGCGAGAATCGCCACCGATGCCGAACGCCTCGCAACGGAGAGCGAGCAGCAACGCGCGAGCCTCGTGCGCCTGCGCGACGAGCTCGCACGTGCTTCGCAGGAGACGGTGGCCGCGGGCAGCGCCGAGCTAGAGGGCTACGCGTCCGAGCGACGGCGTTCCCTCCACGAGCTCAACGAGCGCATCCGAAAACGCGAGCGCCAGTTGCTGGAGCTGATAGAGCGCGAGGAAACCGACGCAACACGTCGCATCCACGCAGGCTTCGCGGATGTCGAGCGCCGCCAGCTTGAGCAGCTCGAACGCATCGTGTCGCGCGCAACGTCGAGTTACTCCGACGCCGCGACGCAACAGTTCGCCGACACGGTCAAGTCATCGCGCGAGGCTGCAGCGGTACGGCTCTCGCGTGAGCTCGACCGCGCGGTGCAGGCTTTCGCCCGCGAAGCGCAGACCGTCCTCGCCGATCGACTCGGGCAGGTCGGAGATGCCGGCGCACAACGGCTCGAGCGGCGCCAGGCTCAGGTCGAGGCCGGACTCGATCGCCAGCGTGCAGAGGCGATCGAGGCGATCGAGTCGAGGCTGCTACAAGCCGAGCAGGAACTGCGGCGTCGCCTGGAAGCGCTGGCGGCCGATGCGGAGGCCGAGCGAGCCGTCCTCGATGCCCGGCTGCGGGAGCTCGCAAAGCGCTTGGATGAGACGTTCGCGCGTACCTAGCGCGGTTCAGGACCGGCCTCCGGCAAACAAAATGCGGCAGGGTTCGTCTATGAGACGGCGAACGGATCACATCGTGGGAGAGACGACAGAGATCATCGAGCCGAATGGCAGCGACCAGTCGAAGGTCGAGAGCTGGCGGCTGCACGTGCTCATGGAAGCCGGCTATCCCCTGCCGCTCGCTGAACGGCTCGCGGGTAGCGAGGCCGACCTGCACCGGGCCGTCGAGCTCGTAGGCCAGGGCTGCGCGCCCGAGACGGCCGTCGAGATTCTGATCTAGCGACACGAGCCCAGGCGCTACGGATGGAGCGCGGGAAGCTGGAGCGAACGCGCGACGCGGTGCTATCCGCTCAAGGACGTGGTCGAGGCGGCCAGCTACGTGGAGACGAAGCAGAAGACCGGGAACGTCGTCCTGACCGTCAACGGCGATCGGGAGACCTGAGCCGTTCGGCCTAGATGGCGTCCCAGGGCACTGACGCGTACATGTCGGCGACCGTCTTCATGCGCTGGGCCGGCATCGGCAGGCTGACGCCGTCCACCTGGTTGACGGCGGCCACGCCGCGCGCGTTCGCGAGGAATGCGCCGTCGAACGATGCGATGTCCTGAAGACGTACCGGCGCGCGCCGCGACGCCACACCTACCTCGGGTAGCTTGCGCTCGAGAAGTTGCATGGTGATTCCGTGCAGCAACGGCCCGGCCGGCCAGAGGACACCAGATCCGTCGAAGAAGCCGACGTTTGCGACCGCACTTTCGGAGATGACCCCGTCGGCTGCTGTCAGCAGCGCATCGTCGAAGCCGTTCCGCCGCGCCAGCCGCGAATAGAAGGCCTGCCCCGTGGCGAGGTGTTTCAGGTGCGCGTCGGGCCGCTGGTAGCGCACCGACTTCAGGCGCTGCGGTGTCGAGACGCCGCCGGGCTCTTTGACGGTGACAATGATCGTCGGTTCCCCACCGGACTCGAAGACGTAGACGCGGACCGATGCGTCCTCAACGTCCCGGAGCGCGTGCAGTATGAGCTCGCGGACGCGCTCGCCGTCGAGCCCGGCCTCGAAGAGCTCTCTGTTCGCCACCTCCAATCTGCGGAGATGGAGCGCCAGGCCACGCGTCCGGCGGGCGCGGACCTGCATGGCCGTGAAGTGACCGAAAGCCGACGCGGTCGACCAGAGCTCTTCGGCCGTGGCGAGATGTCCGTCGATCTCGATGTGCACTGGTCTACTCATGCCCAGTCGCCTCGGCGTTGCTACTCCTGTTCGAGCGGCGGCGCGGCGGTCTCGATCCGAGACTGCGTGAGTAAGCCCTGCACTGGGTCGTTGACTAATTAGAGAACGAACGCTCGCAACGCAGCCCTGGAAACAGGCCCGTCCTTTCTCGATCCAAGATGGTCCCGAGGGGAGAATAGTGCCGTCGAGCGACAGCACGGTGGCCCAGGCCAGATCGAACCGAGGCGGCCGCGTCGGTTGGAAGGCGAAGGTCTCCGGACCGAGCCTCGGGATCTCGAGGGGGCGGTTCAGACACCCGGACGGGTGAAGGTCACATGCGTGACTCCGCTGGGCGAGGAGCTGGCCTCGACGGTGTAGTCCTTCTCGAGGCCCTCCAGTCCGTCCCAGAGTCGGACCCCTCGGCCGAGCAGGATCGGGACCACCACGATGTGCATGTGGTCGACGAGCCCGGCGGCAAGGAAGTCGCGGATCATGGTGGGACCTCCGCCGAGGCGTACGTCCTGGCCGTCCGCAGCCTCGCGGGCGGTCTCGAGCGCCTCGTCGGGCGAAGCGTCGATGAAGTGGAACGTCGTGCCGCCCTCCATCTCGATCGACGGGCGCGGGTGGTGGGTGAGGATGAAGGTCGGTGTGTGGAACGGCGGGTTGGGACCCCACGCGCCTTTCCACTCCGGGTCCTCGTGCCATCCGGGATGGCCGAACTTGTTCGCACCCATGATCTCGGCGCCGATCCCTGGAGCGAACTGCTGCGAGAAGGCGTCGTCGATGCCGCCGCTGCCGCCGGGCTTGCCAACCATCTCGTGCCACCACTGGGTGGCGAACATCCATTCGTGCAGCCGTTCGCCGGCGTGGCCGAACGGTGCGTCGCGCGTCTGACCTTCGCCGGTGGCGAAGCCGTCGAGCGAGATGGAGAAGTTGTGGACGCGGGCGAGTGACATAACTGGCCCTCCTTCGCTAATTGGGTCGGTTCTCGGAAGCCATGATGGCGAGTTCCCGGGCGACATTCCCATACGCTGGCGTACGGCATCGTCCAGTCGACGACCGAGCTCGCGGCGCATCCTTGATTGGATGTCGTGCAGAGTTACGCTCGTCGAGGCTGAGTTGAGAAGGAGCTATGGATGCCAGAGCTGATGATCGATTTCATCACCTCGCTCGATGGGTACGGCGCCGCCGAGGGCTGGCCCGGCTTGTGGGGGCTGGAAGGGCCCGAGTACCTCGCGTGGCTGGGAGATCAGCCGGAGGGGAGCTACACAGTCCTCATGGGCGCTAACACCTACCGGCTCATGTCCGGACTGGCGACCGAAGGCGAGCCGGGTACAGATGTCCTCGCCGGCCTCTCGAAGGTCGTCTTTTCGACCACCTTGAAGGAACCGCTTTCGTGGCCGAACACACAGCTTGTCAGCCGTGACCCTGTCGAGGCCGTCCGGAAGATGAAGGAGGTGGGCACTGTGCCGATGCGCACCATCGGCAGCCTGACGTTGTGCCGCTCTCTCTTGACCGCCGGCCTCGTAGACCGTTTCCGCGTGGTCGTCTTCCCGGTCATCACCGGGAGCACCGGTCGGGATCGAATCTACGACGGCTACCCCGATGTCTCCCTCGAGATGCTCGGCAGCCGCACATTCGACGGCCGACTGCAGCTCGTCGAGTACAAGCCCACCGTTCTGACCGGACCTCCCGACACCAGTCGCGCGGACGCGTCGATGTAGTTCCCAGGCACTTGGGCTCGGGTGGAGTGTCCGCTGGACTCATCGTCCGAGAACTCGACTTGCCGGGCCCGTGCAAGATGCAATCAGGTGATTGCCGAGGCGTCGCTGTTCTCGGGTGACATTCCCGAACGCGGGCCCACGCGACGGCCGGATTCGCGACAGAATCCGTAGTCGTGACTGAGCGCAAGTATGCGGTGGTCTCCCTCGACGAGCTGGACACGTTTCCGGCCATGACCGGCGCGCCGGTTCTGATGCCGCTGCGACAGCGGCTCGACGTGCGCGCTTTCGGCATCAACTGCTGGACGGCCCCGGTCGGGGCACCGGTGATCGAGCGCCACAGCGAACCGGATGGCGACGAGGAGGTCTACATCGTCGTTCGCGGCCGCGTGCGCTTCACGATCGGCGAGGAGACCTTCGAACCAGGGCCGGCGACGGTTGTATACGTGCCGCCAGATACGACGCGAGAAGCCGTGGCCGTCGAACCAGAGACGCTCGTGGTCGCCATCGGCGGAAAGCCGGGGGAACCGTTCGAGCCGAAGTCGTGGGAGGACTTCCAGATCGCGTTCGCGCAGGCACACGCGCGGGGCGACGAGGAGGCGCGAGCGCTCCTCGCCGAGGAGCTCGCCCGCGACCCCAACGCTTGGCAGCCCGCCTACAACGCGGCTTGCTTCGAGGCGCTCACCGAAAACGCCGACGCCGCCTTCGAGCACCTCGCGCTGGCGTTCGCGCTCGGTCCGGAGCGCGTGCGAAAGCTCGCTGCGAACGGCGAGGATTTCGCGGCGCTGCGATCGGACCCACGCTGGCAACAGCTAATGGATCTGTGACGCTGCGTGCCGCTGCTTCGGGTGACATTCGCGAGCACTGGGTCAGCCCTCGATCACGTCGCCTCAGACCTGCCGCGACCGCGCGTTACGAGGAGCACCAGCGCGATGACTGCCGCCGCCGCCAGAAGAACGCCGACATCCAGAGCCCAACTGGCGCTGAAGAGCGAGTCGATCACCACGCCGGCGAAGATGATGATGAGCGCGACCACCAACCCGACGCGGACCCTGTGCCAGTCAACGTGGCGGGGCATGAGCCCAATATAGATCGACGGCCCAGCCGGGATGACGAGGCACCGCGCGCTCACCTCACGCCCCGAGCCTTGATGGTTATTCCGGTCCAGCCGGGGCGTCCGGGGGGTTACTGTTTTCGTCAGCGGCCCGCCCCGGGGGAGCCAGTACTTGAGGTCACGCGAGAGGACGCTCGCTCAGCGGCCCATCATTCGTCGAGAAGCGTTCCCTGTCGGTGTCGCCTCACATTGGCTCGAACCAGCGAGCCCGCTCAGCCCCTGGTTCCTCGTATGCCTCCAAGACCCAGTATTCACGCCCCGATGTGATTCGGCCGTCGTCAACCTCGTAGAACGAGAGCGCGTAGTACGGCCCGACTGTGGGATGGGGGACGCGCACTTCCGACACGACGGTGCTCCCCTCCGCAACGATACGGAGCACTTCGATCGACCAGCCTTCCGGATAGCTGCGGTTGAAATCCACGAAATTCGCGCGGCCTCGGATCCGGACTTGGTCGTGCGGCCATTCGAGGACGAAGTCATCCGCGAGCAACTCCCCTACGCCGACCCAGTCCCGCGCCTGAACTCGGCCCCAAAGCTGGGCGACAACTTCGCTCGGTTCCACGGTCCGATTATCCGTCCTCAAGGGACATTCCCGAACGCTGGCCCAGCCGAAGCATCACTGCGCGCGACCCGAGACAGCGCCGCATTACCAGAGAAGCCCGTTACTCGGCGACGGACTCCGTCGACGTGTGAAAGACGGCCTCGACGTTGTTCCCGTCAGGATCAAGGACGAATGCGGCGTAGTAGTAGCCGCTGTACTCGGGACGGACACCAGGAGGACCGATGTCTCTCCCGCCACGGCCCACTGCGGCATCGTGCCAGCGCGTGACCGAGCCGGCGTCGCTTGCGCAGAAGGCGATATGCGCACCGGTGGTCACCCGATCGCGGCCGGGCTTGCTGCCGACCGTGTGCAGGCAGAAATCATCATTGTCGGCGCGCCCGAACAAGACGTAGGCGTCACCCTCGAACTCGCCTTCGGACAGCGCTACGAATTCGAGTTCCGCCAGCGCTGCTTCATACATCCGCCGGCTCGCCGGCAAGTCGCTGACTCGAATACCGACGTGGTCGATTACTTCGCTCACCGGCCGTTCAACCCCTCTCAGTCGGAATGTCGGCCATGGACGAACCGTAGCGACATCTCGGTCCTCGCTCGGAGGACATTCCCGAACGCCGGCCCAGTCAAAGCACCTCTGGCCTGGCCGCCAATGTAATCGGCTCTCGCCCCGCCGTAGGGCCTGCCGGGGTCGCCTCAGGGCTCGCGGCCGTCCTCGAACGCTGCATAGCGGCGATGCAGCATCAGCGCATTCCCGTCAGGGTCGCGGAACGAGGCCATGTGGCACACGCCGGTATCGAGCGTTTCGCCGTCGAACTTCACGCCTCTGGCCTCGAGTTCGGCTCGCGCGGCAAGCACATCCGGAACCCGCAGCGAAAGCCCCGCTGGGCTCGGGGCGAACGGCCGTCCGATGCTCGACGGGTCGAAGATGTCGAGCGTCACCTGGCCTGCACGGAACTCGATGTCGTGCTCGCCCTCACTCTCGACGTCCAGCCCGAGCAGCTCCGTGTAGAAACGCTTCGCGCGAGCGATGTCCGTCGTCAGGAACGACACGAAATCCACTCGCTCCACACGCACGGCCAACACCGGACAGGATATGTGCTCCCGTCGGGGGACATTCGTGAACACTTGCCCAGGCGAGACGCGTGCCCTCATTCACCCGCCACAATCCAACGCGCTTGACTCTACGGCTTGCGCCGAAACAGCCTCGCGAAGTTAACGGCGTAGCCCCAGCCGAAGGCTCTCGGCGTGAACAGGCGTGGCTCATTCGGGTTCCACCAGCGCGCCCTGAGGCGCGCCTTGAAGCCGTGCCGCCGCCAGTCGTAGGGCACCCCGAGAAACGTGCCAGTACGTGGCTCCTTCTTCCCGGCTGACATTGAGTGCTCCGTTCTGGGCTTCTGCTTGAAGCGTACCTGGCTCGATTCAGGCAAAGCCTCGCGGCTGAGTAAAGCAAGGGCGCTGCCGGGCCGATAAATGGTTCATGGCCAGACGCGCCGACGTGCGCAAAACATTGATGCCTCTTGTAGCCATGTGGGCTGCGCTTCTAGCTGGCGCGCCAGAT
>Ga0307323_10000187_pt1 | contig 18331 bp, 18 predicted proteins | sample ER_DNA_381_FD_194496 | JGI IMG/M metagenome (GOLD analysis project Ga0307323, IMG submission 194496) | Bulk soil microbial communities from the East River watershed near Crested Butte, Colorado, United States - ER_DNA_381 | ecosystem: Environmental > Terrestrial > Soil > Floodplain | place...
CGTCTCCCCTATCGGCACCGGCCTCGAGTTGGTATAGCCCTCGTGATTTGCCCTGGGCGGAACCGGCAGGTACGGTTTCGGCCGCATGTTGCTCCTCGGCTGACACCGGTTCCCGCGCGCGCCGCCCTTTTCGGCAGGCGCGCCCTATCCGTGTCCCTGCGAGTCGGAGCAGCACATGAAAGCCCTCGAAGTACACAATCTGCGCAAGGAGTTCGTTCGCCGCGAGGGGCGCTCTCGCCGGCGCGTGCCTGCGCTCGACGGGGTCAGCTTCGTCGTCGAGCGCGGCGAGTGCGTCGCGATTCTCGGCCCGAACGGGTCGGGGAAGTCGACGCTCGTCCGCCTGCTCTCGACGCTGCTCTTGCCGGACGGCGGCAGCGCGATCGTGTTCGGCCACGACGCCGTGGGCGAAACCCGCGCGGTCCGAAGGCTGATCAACCGTGTCTCGGTTGAGGCCTCATTCTTCAAGAAGATGTCTGCGATCGAGAACCTGAGCTACGCGGCGCGTTTCTACGGCCTCCGGAGCTCGCAGACGCGCGATCGGATCCCCGAGATCCTGACCCGGGTCGGCTTCCCGGAGGACCGCCGTGCGGAGCCGATGGAGAACCTGTCGCGGGGCATGCAGCAGAAGGTCGCGCTCGCCCGCGCGCTGCTGACTTCGCCGATCCTGCTACTCCTCGACGAGCCGACGACCGGGCTCGACCCGCGCTCCAAGCAGGAGGTGCAGGAGTTCATCCGCGAGGTGCGCGCCGAGCACGACGCGACGGTGCTGCTCTGCACGCACGACCTCGTCGAGGCCGAGGGTCTTGCCGACCGCATCGGAATCCTGGACGGCGGCTCCTTGCTCTGCCTCGAGCCGGCCGCGGAGCTGAAGGCTCGCTACGGAGCGGAGACTCTCGAGGAGGCGTTCTTCGCAGCCAGCGGACACGCTTTCGAGAACGGCGAAGGCGGTGAGAAAGCATGAGAGCGATGAGCCTCGCCCTGCGCCACGAGCTCGTCGGCCTCGGCGGCGTGATCGAGCGCAACATCTACCTCGTCAAGCGCTACATCTGGTGGGACATCGCGTTCTTCCTCTGGACGGTCGCGAACACGCTCACGATCGTCTTCATCGCCAAGGGGATTCCGGCGGCAGGTGGGAAGATCGACGTCCAGCGTTTGACGGCGATCCTGCTCGTCGGCGCGGTGATCTGGGCCTACCTCGGGATCATCTTCGAGATCCTCACCGAGACCGTCGCGTGGGAGCGCTGGGAAGGAACGATCGAGTACACGTTCATGGCGCCGCTCGCCCGGCCAGTGCACCTGTTCGGGATGGGCCTCTTCGCGATCGTGTACGGCGTCGTGCGCGCGGTGCTGCTCTTCGGCGTCGTAGCGGCGTTCTTCGGCCTCCACCTGCCGAACGCCGACTACGGCGCAGCGCTCGTGCTGCTCGTCGTCGCCTCGATCTCGTTCATCGGGATCGGGATGATGACGGCGGTCCTGCCACTGATCTCACCGGAGAAGGGCACGCAGCTCGGCTTCGTCGCGCAGGGCCTGCTGCTCGTGGTCTCGGGCGTCTACTACCCGGTCTCGGTGCTTCCGGAGTGGATGCAATGGCTGGCGAAGATCTCGCCGGCCACCTACGCCCTGCGCGGCTGCCGCGAGGCGATCCTCGAGGGCGCCGGCGTGAGCTCGCTCTGGGCCGAGATCTGGCCGCTGCTCGTGATCGGGGCCGTCTCGGTGCCGCTCGGGCTGTGGGTCTTCCGCACCGGCGAGCGCTACGCGAAGAAGCACGGGAAGCTGAAGAGGTCCGGATGATCGTCGTTCGGCCCGCAGAGACTGACGCCGACCTCGAGGCCTGGATCCGCGTGCGCCGCGCGGTGATCCCGACCGAGTCCGCGGGCACGGTCGAGGAGCATCGCGCGCGCGCTTCCAAGGAGCGGCTCCTGCTGCTGGCCGAGCTCGACGGCGAGCTTGCCGGAAGCGGTCTTGCCGACCGCTCGGACCTGGCCGGCCGGTTCGGGGTGGCGCCACGTGTCCTTCCGGACTTCAGGCGCCGCGGCGTCGGCTGGGCACTGCTGCGGGAACTCGTCGCGCATGCGCATGGCTTCGGGGTGGCCCAGGCGTCCGCGGAGGTCGTCGACGACGGTTCTCGATCCTTCGCCGAGCGCTTTGGCTTTCGGGAGAGCGACCGGCAGGTCGAGCAGGTGAAGACGCTCGGCGACGAGCAACCGGCTGAGCTTCCGTCAGGGATCGAGGTCGTCACGGTCGCCGAGCGCCCAGCTCTGCTCGAGGAGGCCCATCCGCTCGCATGCGAGGGGTATGCCGACTTCGCCACGGTTGCCCCTGTCACCGTCTCGCTCGAGGACTGGCTTCGAGACGAGGCGACCCTACCCGGTGGCTCGTTTGTCGCGCTCGCCGGGGATGAGGTGGTCGGCTACAGCGGCCTGGTGGCCCACGACAATCCGGGCACTGCCGAGGATGGCCTCACGGTCGTGCGCCGCGACTGGCGCCGACGCGGCCTGGCACTCGCTCTCAAGCGTCTCGAGCTTCACTGGGCCGCGCAGAACGGAGTGCGCGAGGTGGTCACCTGGACCCAGCGTGGGAACGAGGGCATGCGGCGCCTCAACGAGCTTCTCGGCTACGAGTACCGCGATGTCTCGCTGACGATGTGCGCGCCGCTCCCCCTCCCGCTAGACTCCGATCGTTCGTGAGGCGACGGGGCCTCGGGCGCTGAAGCGTCCGGGGCTTTTGTGTTTTTGAAGGGAGGCCAAGGGTGGCGCAGGTCGAGAGCAAGGACAGGGCAACGAGCGATCCGCAGGCGCGAAAGAACGTTCTGAAGCGGATCCAGGACGAGGGGATCGAGTTCCTGCTCCTCTGGTTCACGGATATCGAGGGGCACCTCAAGAGCTTCGCGGTCACGCCGAGCGAGATGGAGGCCGCGCTCGACGACGGGATGGGCTTCGACGGCTCGTCGATCACAGGCTTCAACGCGATCGAGGAGTCCGACATGGTCGCGATCCCCGACCCCGAGACGTTCACGCCGATGCCCTGGAAGGAAGGCGAGACCAAGGTTGCGCGGATGATCTGTGACGTGGTCACCCCGGACGGGCGGCCGTACGAGGGCGACCCGCGCTACGTCCTGCGCCGCGCGCTCGACCGGATGGCCTCGATGGGCTTCGACACCTTCAACGTCGGCCCGGAGCTCGAGTACTTCCTCTTCAAGGACGACAAGGGCACCGAGACCCTCGACGAGGGCGGCTACTTCGCGATGACCACGATGGACGCGGCGAGCGAGCTGCGCCAGGAGACCGTGCGCGCGCTCGAGAGTGTTGGCATCCCGATCGAGTACGTCCATCACGAGGTCGGGCCCTCCCAGCACGAGATCGACATGCGCTTTGCGCCGGCGCTGACCATGGCCGACCACACCGTCACCTACCGCCTGATCGTCAAGGAGATCGCGAAGAAGGCCGGCTACCACGCAACCTTCATGCCGAAGCCAATCTTCGGCGAGAACGGCTCGGGCATGCACACGCACCAGTCGCTCTTCACCGACGGGCGCAACGCGTTCTTCGACGGCGAGGACGAGTGGCACCTCTCCGACGTTGGCAAGGCGTTCATCGCCGGGCAGCTCCGCCACGCGCGTGAGATCTCCGCGGTCTTCGCGCAGTGGGTCAACTCGTACAAGCGGCTCGTCCCGGGCTACGAGGCACCGGTCTACGTCGCCTGGTCGCGCCGGAATCGCTCGGCGTTGATCCGGATCCCGCTTTACAAGCCGGGCTCGGAGCAGGCCACGCGTGCGGAGATCCGTTGTCCCGACCCGGCCTGTAATCCATACCTGACCTTCGCCACGCTGCTCCACGCGGGCCTCGACGGAATCGAGCACGGGTACGAGCTGCCGGAGCCGATGGAGACCAACCTCTACCACCTCACGCCCGAGCAGCGGCGCGAGCGCGGGATCGTCTCGCTACCTGAGACCCTGGGGGAGGCGATCGACGAGCTGGCCCAGTCGGACCTGGCGCGGAAGGCGCTCGGCCCGCACATCTTCGACCGCTACGTCGAGCTCAAGCGGAAGGAATGGGACGACTACCGCGTGCAGCTCACCGACTGGGAGCTCGAGCGGTACTTGTCCGTGCTCTAGATCGCGTGGGGGGAACCCCTGGTTCCCCCCACGAACCCCTCCTTGCCAGCGGCCTCTCGATCCATTCGCCTAAGGAGCCGCCCCTGCTCTGCTCGCTGCGCACGTCTCTTTCGTAGTAAGACTCCCGCCGGGCAAAGCCCGGCTCCGCCGACGAACTCAACCTCACCCAAGGAGCGACTTGTCGGTTCTCTAGAAAAGAGAGAGAATCAAGCCCGGTTCCGCGGCCTGCGGCTTAGCGGAACCCAACTGACGGCCGACTGCGAGCTGCCGGGTTTATCCGCAGCTCGTGGTCGTTAGGGGCTCGTGGTCGTTTAGAGGAAGCTGCGCAACGACTCGCGCTCCACGCGCAGGCCGATCACGCCGCTCGTGCCGTCGATCAATTCGATCTCGGCCGCGGGCACGAGGCGCCGCCGGCGGGCGAAGAAACCCTTGCGTACCGAGAGCGCGTCCGGGATGTCGGGCTCCGTTCCGTACATCGGGCACTCGACGCGTCCCACCACCCGTCCCCGCGCATCGGCCACGAGAAAACCCGAGGTCTGGAGAAGCGCCGTGGCTGGCACCGACATTGCCGCTGACCCTAGCGCGCCTGCAAGACGGACTCGGTAAAACCTTTGTTAGGGGACAACCGGGCCGGAAGCCTTCAACCTCTGGGGGAGCGGGGCTAGCTGGAGGGGCTTTGGTACCCCTGTTTCTACCCCTGTACCTACCCTCGCCTTACGGAAAGAGCCTTGGGCAAGAGCAGCATTGACTGCCTCCATCCTCTCCTCGTCGAGATCACCTCGATGCTTGTCGAGCGTCAGGAGCTGAGTGCAAAGGATCGCGCTATCGAGCTGAAGGATGCCAGCAGGAACAAGCGAGGTTTGTCGTATGCTGGCCCAGCCGTTCGGCCCCAACCGACAACGGAGGGGAGAGCCGAATGGCATTTCTGTTCAAGCTCGAGACGACAGACGGAGCGCCAGCCGAGCCGCCATCAACTCGCTACCGCCGTACCGAACTGGCGCGCAGGAGACACGATTCCATTGGGCCGCAGGACACTTCGCGTTGTTCGTGTCCGACGACGACGCGGATCAACCGCCAGTGTTGGTGGTTCAGGACGTGGACGAATGAGCCACTAGCGCCGAACCCTCAGGCTTCGTTAGGTTCGCAGAGGGCCGGGCAGTGGGAAGCGTCCCGGGCTTCCGGCTCGTCGCCCGGCCTCTTGCCGCTTGCTCGCGGCTCCAAGTGTCCGTAAGCGGAGCTATCACCCAAGCCACTCCAGCCGTGATGCCCACGGCTACGAGGCCCCAGAAGATGCGTCTCTTCATTCCAGACCTCCACATTTGACGGAGAGATTCTTACGCGGTCGCGGTCGTACGTCCAGGGCCTGACCGCTGACATTTCTCAACGCACCGACTCGGCCTTAGTTGCCTGGATACGGGTCTTGACCGCTGTCGCCCCCTGAGAGCGTCTTCCAGGAATAAGGGCCCTCGCACTTCGGGCAGGGCGGTAGGGACTGGACAGACTGAATGCTCAGTTCGTACCCACAGTTAGCGCACTCGTAGGTGCCTGCGGATACGTCACTACCAACGGGTGCGGGGTCAGCCATGGGAGAAGCTCCTGGTTGTGTGAGTTCTAGGGTTATCCCGCGCTGCGGATCGGAAACGTGTTCTCGAAGTCTCGTAGCGGGTCGCCGCTCGCCCCTGTTATGCCTCTTGTGCGGTGGGTAGAGCGTCCACAGAACGCAAGCAACGAGCAAGGAGGGTCGAGAGGGGTCTTGACGACATGCTCAAGCAGCAGGTCCGTCAGCACGCACCGGACTTGAAGCAGAAGCTCGTAGACGAGTTCAGCGAGCTGACTCACAAGGACGTGGAAGTGGCGGGGGACGATCCTGACGAGATCGTTGATCGGATTCAGAAGAAGACCGGGCAGCCACGCGAGCAAGTCGAGCAGCGTGTCAGTCACCACGCGCAGAATCTGAGCTAGCAGCCACCTCTGGCGTTTTGAGGGCAGGCGCTCTAGCAACAATACGGAGGCCGGGTGGTTTCTCTCTCTCCCCTGGGTGCGCTTAGCCGCCACTCAGACACCCGAGACGGCCACCCGGCCTTCACCTCAGTAGATGCGCCCGGAGAGTCCTTCTTGCGGTCACCCCACTGCCGGCAGCAGGTCAAAACATCCGATACCCGACTTGAACCCCGGCGTTCCGTAGGTCTGCCAACAACGGCTCGGGCGATTCTGATGACACGGGGCCACTCGGTACCCCTGGAGCGGCTGAGCGGGCCTGAGCGTCTGTTAGCGGGTGATGGGACTAAGCCGCTTCGAGGTACACCCTGAGCGGGCCTGACCCCTGCGCCGGAACCTTTGTTAAGCAGAGCGGTAGCGTCTGGCTCGCACGCTTTCGCCTATTCGACGGGGTGCTAGCCGGGCTTCGCGGACATCGCCCACCAGGCGATGCCGAGCGCGACGACATAGATCCCGGCGAGTACCGGCACCGCGACCGCCGCGCGACCCACGCCATGCCGCCGAGCCGAGACCCACGCAAGGATGCCGAGTGCGATCAGGAGGAGCGCGCCCGGCTCGGAGACGATGAAGCCGACGTCCACCCAGCCGGGCGTGTCTTTCGGAAATTCCTTGTCCGCGATCCAGCCGGCGCCGATGCGCATCGCGATCCAGCCCGGGACGACCAGGAACAGAAACGTCTTGAGCGATACGCGCGCGAGCAGCTCGGCGTGCTCCGACCGCGTTCTTCCGGCGAACCCGACGATCGCGACGGTGGCCGTCCCGCCGAAGAGGATCATCGCGCCGAGCACGTGCACGAAGAGCGGCAGGTTCCAGCTGTCTGGGCGAATGACCGCAAGCATCAGGCGCCCGGCTTCCAGATCATGAGCGCGAGCAGGGCCACGAGGATCAGACCGCTGCCGTAGTTGCAGGCCAGGGTGATCGGGTCGCGAACGCGGGCCTGCAGCTCGGCGCTCGGCGCATCGCCCTGCGCCACCAGCTGCTCGGCGAGCTTGGCCGTGCGGGCGTCGCGGCTCCCGGCGTACCCGCCGATTGCGTTACCGAGGATCAGGAGCACGATTGCGCCCACGATCCAGCCGTCGCCGTAGCCGTAGCCGACCTCGCTCACGAGCCAGAGCCCGAAGACGAACGCGAGCAGGCTGCCGGCGATGATCGCGGCGACCGCGATCCGAGTCAGTCCGAAGAGCAACAGGATCTCGCTGGGACGGTCGCGGCGCAGGGCCGCCACGTTCAGGGCCGCCGCGACGACACCACCGCCGACGAGCAGGAAGGCCCCGGTGATGTGCAGGAAGAGCAGCCAGTCGTACTTGTTCACGGCCGGTAAGCCTAAGGGCCGCGGCGGCTACCTACAATCGACGCGTGGACGAGACTGCGCGGCACCTGCGCCTACTGACCGAGACGATCGCTGCCGTCAACTCGACGCTCGACCTCGAAGAGGTGCTCTCGCTCGTCGCGCGCGAGGTGGCCGACGCGCTCGGCGCGGACGCGTGTTTCGTCTATCTCTACGACGAGCAGGCCGACGAGCTCGTTTTGCGCGCGACGCACGGGACGCGGGTCGAGGAGATGACCGGCCGCCCTCGGATGCGGCCCGGTGAAGGGATCACCGGCACGGCGGCCTCGTCGCGGGAGCCGGTGATGATCCCGGCGCAGGCTCATCTCGACGGGCGCTTCAAGGCCTTCCCGAACCTGCGGGAGGACGAGTACGAGTCGATCCTGGCCGTTCCCGTGCTGGCGCGCACGAAGCTGGCGGGCGCGCTCAACGTCCGCACGAAGGATCCACGGGAGTTCTCGCGGGCCGAGATCGACCTCTTGCTGGCGATCGCGGCCCAGGTCGCGCAGACGATCGAGCACGCGAAGCTCTACGCCCAGGCCCAGCGGCGGGTGGTCGAGCTGGAGGCGCTCGCGCGCATCTCGGAAGCGGTGTCGGAGTCGCTCTACCTCGAGGAGTCGCTCGAGGGAATCGTCGCGGCGACCGTGGATGCGCTCGGCGCGACCGGCGCGGCGCTCGTGCTCGAGGACGGCGAGGTCGTCTGGCCGGACGGGCGCGCGGGCAAGCATGCCGTGCGGGTCCCGCTGCGCTGGAAGGGCCGGCAGGTCGGGGAGCTCGTCTGCGACCGAGACGCGCCGTTCACGAGCGACGATCGCGCGCTGCTCGGCTCGATCGCAAGCCACGCGGCGGTCGCGCTCGAGCACGGGCGGGCAGTGCTGCGCGGGGTGCTGGCGCAAGAGATCCATCACCGGGTCAAGAACAACCTCCAGACTGTGGCCTCGCTGCTGCGGCTGCAGGCGCGGGCCGACGACGTGGACGCGGGCAAGGCCCTCGACGACTCGGTGAACCGGATCCTGGCGATTGCGGCGGTCCACGAGGTGCTGACGGAGCGGCGTGATGACGATGTTGCGCTGGATGAGTTGCTCGACCGGTTGCGCGCGATGCTGGTGCAGGGGCTCGGGCAGGCGAAGGCGGTCGAGGCGACGCTGGAACCGGTGCTGCTGGCGGGCAACCGTGCGACGGCCCTGGCGCTCGTCTTCTCGGAGCTGCTCCAGAACGCTCTCGAACACGGTGGTCAGTCGGTGCGGGTCGAGCTCGTGCGGCGTGACGGCCAGGTCGTACTCGCGATCGCGGACGACGGCACCGGCGTGAACGGCGAGCCGGTCTCCGGCACGGGCCTCTCGATCGTTCGCGCCCTCGTGCGGGACGAGCTCGACGGGACGCTCACTTTGGAATCCGACGGTGGGCTACGTGCCGAGGTGGTCTTCCCGGCGTGAGCGACTAGATACGCTCGAACACTGCTACCCGCCATACGCGGCTTGCGCGCTCGTGCACGGCCAACCTCAGTCCCTGTGCCTCGGCCGCGCGCAGCACCTGCGCCGGAGGATGCACGAACGCCTCGATTCCGCCCGTCAGTCGGCACCAGACGTTGACGAGCCGAAAGCCGATGCGCAGCCACCACGTATCGCGAGGAAAGCTGAGCGCGAGCAGCCGCCGAGCATGCCGCGCTGCGGCCCCGACGAGGAGGTCCGGGTCGGGATAGCAGCACACGACCCGATGCATGACGACGACGTCGGCAGGGTCGATGCCGGCTTCGCTCTCGGCGAAATCCCCGTGACGCCGCTCGATCCGCTGCTCGGCCCCCGCCTCGCGGGCAAGCGCCTTCGCCTCCTCGTCATAGCCGTGTGAAAGCTCGACGATCAGAGCGCTCGCGGCCCCGCGCCGCAAGAGCTCGAGGTCGATCGCGCCCACACCGCCGCCGATCTCGAGCACCGAAGCTCCAGCCACGTCGCGCGTCGCCACCTCGTCGACCAGTCGCTGGGCAGTGCCGTCGAGCCCTTTGCGCCGGTACTTGCGGGCGTCGCGGCGCGCAGTCCGGGCGCCGAAGAACTTCTCGTAGCCTCGGGCGCAGCAGGTGCTCACGCCACGGGAGTCTACGATTCGGCGGATGAGGATCCTCGTCGCCGAGGACGAAACGATCATTCGCCTCGACCTGCGCGAACTGCTCGAGCGCGCCGGCTTCGAGGTTTGCGCCGAGGCGAAGGACGGCCTCGAAGCGGTCGAGCTGGCTCGAAGCGAGCAGCCCGACCTTGCGGTGCTCGATGTGAAGATGCCGCGGCTCGACGGGATCGAAGCGGCGCGGCGCATCCTCGACGAGCGTCCGATTCCGATCGTGATGCTCACTGCCTACGGGCAGGACGAGCTCGTCTCGCGCGCGATCGAGGCCGGCGTCTTCGGCTACCTCGTCAAGCCCTTCCGCGAACAGGATCTGTTGCCGGCGATCCACACGGCCCGTGCGCGTCACGCGGAGCTGAGCGCGCTCCGCGAGCAGGCGGACTCGCTCGCCGAGGCCTTGGCCGCTCGCAAGTCGATCGAGCGCGCGAAGGGGCTGCTGATGGAGCGCGAGGGACTGAGCGAGGAGGACGCGTTCTCCCGCCTGCGCAAGGCGAGCCAGGTCTCTGGCCGGCCCATGCGCGTCGTCGCGGAGGCGCTGCTCGCGACCTTCGACGAGCCGAAGACCTAGGCCTGAGCCTCCTCGAACAGACGCTCCCAGCGTGAGATGAGCCCCTGGAGCTCGTCTCGGGCAGTTCGGTGTGCGGTCAGGGTCGCCACGTCGGACCAGTCCTCCGAGAGTTTCCGTTCGAGCTCCGCGACCGCTTCCTCTTGCTGCGAGATCTCGCCTTCGAGCCGTTCCAGCTCGGAGGGGCGCGCCGCGCGAGGGCGCTGCGCCTTCGGCTTTTCCTTCGGTGCGCGAACGGGCTCCGCCGGCGCGCTCGCCGGCTCGTCACGCCGCTGCGCGTAGTCCGCCCAGCCGCCTTCGTAGGAGTTGATCGATTTCTCCTCGATCGCCAGCGTGCGCTCGGCAACCGCGTCGAGCAGCGCGCGGTCGTGGGAGACGAGCAGCACGGTGCCCGGAAACGCGTCGAGCGCTGTCTCCAACGACTCCCGGCTCTCGAGGTCGAGGTGATTCGTCGGCTCGTCGAGCACGAGGAAGTTCGCCCCCGAGGCGACGACGAGCGCGAGCGCGAGCCGCCGCCGCTCGCCGCCGGAGAGCGCGGTGACTGGCTTCTCGTGCGCTTCCCAACCGGAGAAGAGGAAGCGGCCGAGGAGCGTCTGGGCCTGCGGCCGGGGCAGCCCGGTCGCGCGCTGGGCGCAATCGAGCACGCTCCCCCGCTCGTCGAGCTCGACCTCGTGCTGCGAGAAGTAGGCGGGAATGACGCCGTGGCCGAGCCGGACCGAGCCCTCGCGCGGCTCGCGCGTGCTGAGGATCGTCTCGAGCAGCGTCGTCTTGCCGGAGCCGTTCGGGCCCACGAGCCCGACGTGCTCACCGCGCTCGATGGCGAACGTCGTGTCCGTCAGGAGCTCCTTGTCCCCTGCGCTGACGCCGACCTTGGTCGCTTCGAGCACCGTCCGGCCGCTTCGGGCGGGCTTGAGGAACTCGAAGCCGAGCGAGCGGCTGCGGCGAGTCAGGAGCTCGAGCTCGCCCGCCGCGCCCGCGCGTTCCTTCTTCAGGCGCTGGATCTGCGACAGCTTCGCCTGGGCCTGCTTCGCCTTGTTCTTCTTGTACCGGAAGCGCTCCACGAAGCGCTCGAGGCGCGCGATGTCGACCCCGACGCGCTGGGCCGTCTTCGCGGCCGCTGCGGCCCGCGACGCCTTCTCGATGCGCCACGTGTGCCACTCGCCCGGGAAGAACAACGCCCTGCCAGCCTCGAGCTCCAGCACGCCTGTCGTTACGGCCTCGAGGAACCAGCGGTCGTGCGCGACCAGGATCACCGCCGCATCGATGGACTGGAGCTCTTGCTCGAGCCACTCTAGGTTCTCGACGTCGAGGTGATTCGTCGGTTCGTCCAGGAGCAGCAGGTCGGGATCGCCGGCGAGGGCCCGGGCAAGCGAGGCGCGCGTCAGCTCGCCGCCGGAAAACGTGTCGAGCGCCCGGTCGAGGTCGCGCTCCGCGAACCCGAGGCCTCGCAGAGCGGCGGCCGCACGCTCGCGCCAGGTGTAGCCGCCAGCGTGCTCGAGGCGCGCCTGGGCTTCGGAGTAGCGGCGCAGGGTCGCCGGGCCGTGGTCGCCGGAGGCCATGGCCTGCTCGAGGGCATGCAGCTCCTCCTCCGTCGCGACGAGGTCGCGGGCGTCGCTGAGCGCGTACTCGCGCAGGCTCATTCCGCTCTGGATCGGAGGCCGCTGGTCGTGCAGCGCGATGCGCGTGCCCTTGGCGAAGGCGAGCTCGCCGCCGTGCCGCTCGCTCTCACCGGTGAGCATTCGCAGCAGCGTCGTCTTGCCGGCACCGTTCGGGCCGGAGAGCGCGAGCCGATCGCGCCGCTCGACCGAGAACGAGACGCCCTCGAAGAGCAGCGAGCCGGCGATCTCCTTGCGGAGGTTGGATGCGGTGACCACGGCCACCGCTTAAGCGTAATGCGGGGCTAGCCGCGTGCCGCGACAGCCGAGCCGACCAGAGCTCGCGCTGCCTCGACGATGTGGTCGGCGTCGATTCCCGCTGCGGCGAGCAGCTCGGCCGGCTTCCCGGAGCCGGGCATCTCTCGCACCGCCAGCCGAACCACGCGCGCAGGCGTCTCGCCGTCGGAGAGCGCCTCCAGCACCGCATCTCCGATCCCGCCTTCGGACCAGTGATCCTCGACGGTCAGAACGCGCCCGCCCGTCGCCTCCGCGGCCGCGCGGAGCGTCTCGCCGTCGACCGGCTTGACGGAGTAGAGGTCGATCACGCGCGCGGAGATGCCCTCGCTCCCCAGCTGCTCGGCCGCCTTCAGCGACTCGTGCAGCGTGATCCCCGCGCCGACGATCGCGATGTCGTCGCCCTCGCGCAGGACCCGCGCTCCTCCGATCGGGAACTCCTCGTCGGCTGCGTAGACCACCGGCGTTGCCGCACGGGTCGTGCGCAGGAAGACGATTCCCTCGCGGTCGGCCATCTCCGCCACGAGCTTCGCCGTCTGGTTCGCGTCGCAGGGGTAGAGCACCGTCGAGCCGTGAACGGCACGCATCATGGCGAGGTCCTCGAGCGCCATCTGCGACGGGCCGTCCTCGCCGATCGAGACACCCGCGTGCGAGCCGCAGAGCCGGATGTTGGCCTGGCTGATCGCCGCCATGCGGATGAAGTCGTAGGCGCGGCTGAAGAACGCGGCGAACGTCGACGCGAAGGGCACCCACTCGCGCACTTGCAGGCCGACTGCCGCCGCGACCAGCTGCTGCTCCGCGATGAACATCTCGAAGTAACGGTCGGGGTGGGCCTTCGCGAACAGCTCCGCGTAGGTCGAGTTGCTGACCTCGCCGTCGAGCGCGACCACCTTGCCGTTCGCTGTGCCGATGGCGACGAGCGCCTCGCCGTACGCGAGACGGGTCGCCACCTCCTCGCCGAGCTCCCAGGTGGGCAGCTCGAGCGGGCTCTCGTCGAACGAGTGGGGCTGGCCGTCGAATTCCGGCTTCGCCACGTCCACCGCGATGTTGCGCACGCCGCCGAGCTCCTCGATCGCCTTGTCGGGGTCGTCGAGCGCCTTGCCGTGCCAGTTCGGCTTGTCCTCGACCTCCGTGACGCCCTTGCCCTTGATCGTCTTCGCGACGATCACGGTCGGGACGCCCTGCGTAGAGATCGCCTCGCCATAGGCCTTGTCCACGGCCTCCACGTCGTGCCCGTCGATCTCAATCGCGAGCCAGCCGAAGGCGCGGGCGCGATCCGCGTACGAGTCGAGGTCCCAGCCGTGCATCGTCTCGCCGCGCTGCCCGAGCCGGTTGACGTCGATGATCGCCGTCAGGTTGTCGAGCTTGTAGTACGCGGCGTGCTCGAAGGCCTCCCACATCGAGCCTTCGGCCATCTCGCTGTCCCCGCAGAGCGCCCAAACGCGGTAGGGCAGCTGGTCGAGCTTCTTCCCGGCGAGCGCGATGCCGACGCAGAAGGGCAGGCCCTGGCCAAGCGACCCGGTGGCGACGTCCACCCACGGGATCTCCGGCGTCGGGTGCCCCTGGAGCCGGCTGCCGAACTTCCGGAAGGTGAGGAGCTCCTCGTCGGTGACCGCGCCCGCCGCCTTGTACATCGAGTAGAGCAGGGGAGACGCATGTCCCTTGGAGAAGACGAGGTGGTCATTCCGGGGGTCGTCCGGGGCGCCGAAGTCGTAGTGGAGGTACTTCGCGAGGAGCACGGCCATCAGGTCGGCCGCGGACATCGACGAGGTGGGGTGGCCCGACTTGGTTACAGCGCTGCTGCGGATGGAATCAACGCGCAGCTGCTGTCCCAGTTCCCGCCAGAGCTCGGTGTCGTTCATGCGGCCGGACCTCCCTTGGATAACGACTCCCGGGTAACGTAACGGTCCTGATGAAAGTCGCGGTCGCCTTCGACCATCGCGGCGTCAAGCTCCGCGAGCGGCTGCTGGCGGAAGTGGCCGCGCTCGGGCACGAGACGGTCGATCTGGGCACGGACAAGCCGGAGCCGCCGGTCGACTATCCGGACAAGGCGCGCGAGGTCGGCGAGGCGATTCGGAGCGGCGATGCCGAGCGGGCTGTGCTCGTCTGCGGGTCGGGCGTTGGTGCTTCCGTCGCTGCGAACAAGCTTGCGGGGATCCGTGCCGCGATCTGCCACGACACCTACTCCGCGCACCAGGGCGTCGAGCACGACGACATGAACGTGCTCTGCCTCGGCTCCGAGGTGGTGGGCCCCGAAATGGCCGCCGAGCTGACGCGAGCCTTCCTCACCGCCCGCTTCGACGGCGGGGAGCGCTACGTGCGCCGGCTTGAAAAGATCGAAGAGATGGAAAGGGAGACAACGTATGGCTAAATCACGCCTGCACCAGGTATCCGAGCTCGGCCAGAGCGTCTGGATCGACTTCCTCTCGCGGAAGCTCGTCCACGGCGGAGAGCTCGCGCGGATGATGGAGGAGGATGCCGTGGTCGGCGTCACCTCGAACCCGACGATCTTCCAGAAAGCGATCTCCGAGGGCGACGCCTACGACGAGCAGTTGCGCGAGGTGCTCGCCGAGGAGGACGATCCGAAAGAGGTCTTCCTCAAGCTTGCGATCAGGGACGTCCAGGACGCCTGCGACCTGCTCCGCCCGGTCTGGGACGGGGGCGCCGGCCAGGATGGGTACGTCTCGATCGAGGTCGACCCGAACCTCGCCTACGACACCGAGGGAACGATCGCCGAGGCGCAGCGGCTGCACGAGCTCGTTGACCGGCCGAACTGCTTCGTGAAGATCCCGGCGACCGAGCCCGGGCTGCCGGCGATCGAGGAGATGATCGCCCGTGGCCGCAGCATCAACGTGACACTGATCTTCTCGCTCGAGCGCTACGCCGAGGTGGTCGAGGCCTTCCAGCGCGGGCTCGAGCGGCTCGTCGCGAGCGGCGGCGACCCGGGTCCTGTCGCCTCGGTCGCGAGCTTCTTCGTCTCGCGCGTGGATACCGAGGCCGACAAGAGGCTCGAGGAGCTCGGTGCGCCGGATGAGCTGAAGGGCAAGCTGGCGATCGCAAACGCCAAGCTCGCGTACCTGCGCTACAAGGAGCTGCACGCGGGCGAACGCTGGGAGGCGCTCGCCGCCAAGGGCGCGCGCACGCAGCGCTGCCTCTGGGCGTCGACCTCGACGAAGAACCCGGCCTACCGGGACGTGATGTACGTCGAGGAGCTGATCGGCCCGCAGACCGTGGACACGATGCCGGAGGAGACTATCCGCGCCTTCCAGGATCACGGCGAGGTTGCGCTGACGCTGGAGCGCGACATCGATGAGGCGCGCCGCGTCTTCGGGCGGATTGCGGAGGTCGGCGTGGACTACGACGACGTGGTCGCCGTGCTCGAAAAGGAGGGCGTCGACAAGTTCTCCGACTCCTTCAAGGAGCTGCTCGAAGGGGTGCGGGCCAAGCGAGGCGAGCTGGTCTCGGCCTGAACGTCACGGCCTCGGATCTCTACGTCGAGGCCGCCGGGGAGGGCCCGGCGGTCGTCCTCATCCACGCCGGGATCTGCGACAGCCGGATGTGGGAGCCCCAGTGGGACTCGTACCAGCGGCTGCATCGGGTCGTCCGTTACGACCTGCGCGGCTTCGGCCGCTCGCCGATCGAGTCCGGCACCTTCTCGCACGCGAGCGACCTGGTCGATCTGATCGAGCAGCAGGACCTGGGGAAGACCGCGATCGTGGGCGTCTCGATGGGAGGCCGCGTCGCGCTCGAGGTGGCGATCGCGCGGCCGGAGCTCGTTGAGGCGCTCGTGCTGGCGGGCGCCGGTTTCCCCGGCCACGTCTGGTCGGCGGAGATGAACGCGGCAGACGAAGCGGAAATGGCAGCCCTGACCGGAGGCGACCTGGACGCGGCGGTCGAGGTGACCCTGCGCACGTGGGTCGACGGCCCTCGGCGGAGCCCCGACGACGTCGACCCGGAGGTACGTGCGCGGGTCGCCGAGATGCAGAAGCGCGCCTACGAGCTCCAGATCCCGGTCTGGGAGACGGTCGAGGAAGAGCCGCTCGTGGGAGACCTGGCGGAGCGGATCGGCGAGGTTGGCGCCCCGACGCTTGTTCTCGTCGGCGAGGAGGATGTGCCGGACATGCACGAGATCGCGGACCGGCTCGAGCGCGAGCTCCCGAACGCTCGCCGCGCGTCGATCGCGGATACCGCGCACGTTCCCAGCCTCGAGCGTCCGCGCGAGTTCGACCAGCTCGTGCTCCCGTTCCTCCAGTCGGCGCAGTGACAGCCGTCGCCCCTGCGGAGGTGGTCGAGCGCATCTGGGCCCGCGACGCCACGCTCTGGACCGGCCACGACGAGGCGAAGTGGCTCGGCTGGCTCGACGAGCCGATGCGCATGCGCAGCCGCGTCGGCGACCTGCTCCGGTTCGTCGAAGATCTGGCCGCGCCCGGGATCATCGACACCTTCGTCCTGCTCGGGATGGGCGGGTCGAGCCTCGCGCCTGAGGTGTTCAGGCGCACGTTCGAGTTCGACAACTTTCGGGTGCTCGACACGACGCACCCGGCAGCGCTGCGCGACGCCACGGAGGCACTCGACTTCGACGCAACGCTCTTCATCGCCGCCTCCAAGTCCGGCACGACGCTCGAGACGCGCTGCCACCTCGACTACTTCTGGGACAAGGCCGGCAAGCGCGGGGAGTTCTTCGCGGCGATCACAGACCCAGGCTCGGAGCTCGAGACGCTGGCTCGCGAGCGTGAGTTCGCCGGCGTCTTCGACGGTGAGCCGACGATCGGCGGCCGGTACTCGGCGCTGTCGGTCTTCGGCCTCGTCCCGGCCGCGCTGATGGGCGTCGACCTCGAGCGCCTGCTCGAGCGAGTGGAGGAGATGGTCGAGGCCTGCCATTCGGAAGAGGGGAACCCAGGCCTCGAGCTCGGGCTCGAGCTCGGCCGCGGTTGGCAGGACGGGCGCGACAAGGTGACGATCAACCCGAACACGGGCGGTTTCGGGCTCTGGGCCGAGCAGCTGCTGGCCGAGTCGACCGGCAAGGAGGGCAAGGGCTTGATCCCCGCGCCTGGAGAGTCGCCGGAGGGGCCCGACCGCCAGGCGCCTGAAGTTCGACTGCCCGCGCCGTACGAGCTGGGGCAGGAGCTCTACCGCTGGGAGTTCGCCACCGCCGTCGCGGGCTCGGTCCTCGAGATCAACCCCTTTGACCAGCCGAACGTGCAGGCGGCCAAGGACAAGACGAGCGAGGTCCTGGCCGCGGGCGGCGATCCGGACGTGGGGCCGCGCGGCTCGCTGGACGAGCTCTTTGCGCAAGCGGAGCCGGGCGACTACGTCGCGATCCAGGCCTTCATCGACCCGACGCGCGAGGCGGAGCTCGAATCGCTGATCGAGCGCGCGCGCGTCGAGACCGGCTGCGTGGTCACGCACAACCTCGGCCCGCGCTACCTCCACTCGACCGGCCAGCTGCACAAGGGTGGCCCCAACACGGGCCTGTTCGTCCAGGTGGTGGATGATCCTGGCAAGGAAGTGTCGATCCCCGGCCGAAAGTTCGGCTTCCGGCGGTTGATCCAGGCGCAGGCCGCCGGTGATTTCGCCTCGCTCGAGGAGCGGGGGAGGAGAATCGTGCGAATCAGACTGGAGGACCTGTAGCGATGCAGCTCGGAATGGTCGGTCTGGGACGGATGGGCTCGGGGATGACTGGGCGCCTGACCCAGGACGGGCACGACGTCAAGACGTATGACCCGAAGGTCGAGTCGACCGCGAGCTCGCTCGAGGAGCTGGCCTCTCAGCTGGACGCCCCGCGCGCCGTGTGGCTGATGATCCCAGCCGGGAAGATCACCGAGGATGCGTTCCAGGAGCTTCTCGGGATCCTCGAGCCCGGCGACGCGATCGTGGACGGGGGCAACTCGAACTTCCGCGACTCCCAGCGTCGGCACGCTGAGGCGGCGGAGCGCAACCTTCACTTCGTCGACTCTGGCGTCTCGGGCGGCATCTGGGGCATCAAGGTCGGCTTCTGCCTGATGGTCGGCGGCGACGACGAGCCGGTGCAGCGGCTGGAGCCCATCTTCAAAAGTCTCGCGCCTCCGGACGGCTACTCGCACGTCGGCCCCTCCGGCGCCGGGCACTTCGTGAAAATGGTGCACAACGGGATCGAGTACGGCCTGATGCAGGCCTACGGCGAGGGCTTCGAGATCATGCACGCCTCCGAGTTCGACCTCGACCTGCACGAGATCGCCGGCATCTGGCGCTACGGCTCGGTCGTGCGCAGCTGGCTGCTCGAGCTTCTCCACGATGCCTTCGAGCAGGACGGTAGGGACCTCGAGAAGATCGAGGGGTACGTC
>Ga0307323_10000190_pt1 | contig 18234 bp, 20 predicted proteins | sample ER_DNA_381_FD_194496 | JGI IMG/M metagenome (GOLD analysis project Ga0307323, IMG submission 194496) | Bulk soil microbial communities from the East River watershed near Crested Butte, Colorado, United States - ER_DNA_381 | ecosystem: Environmental > Terrestrial > Soil > Floodplain | place...
GAGGGCGTGAAGCGGTTGTTCGCCAACGCCCACGTCGTCGTGATGGACGACGCGGGCACCGAGCACGAGTCGGGCTGGGTCCTGGTCGAGGACGGCGCGATCGTGGACACGGGCGGCGGTACCGAGCCGGAGACAGACGCGCGCGACGACCTCGGCGGCGCGGTCGTGACCCCGGGCCTCGTCAACACCCACCACCACCTCTACCAGACGCTCACTCGCGCGCGGGCCCAGGAGGCCGGCCTGTTCACGTGGCTGAAGACGCTCTACCCGGTCTGGGCCCGCATCGACGCGGAGAGCGAGCACGCGGCCGCGCGCACGGGCCTGGCGGAGCTCGCGCTCTCGGGCTGCTCGACCGTCTTCGACCACCACTACGTCTTCCCGCGCGGAGGCGGCGACCTCGTCGAGGCCGAGATGGCGGCAGCGCGCGAGCTCGGCGTGCGCCTGATCCCTTCGCGCGGCTCGATGGACCTCGGTGAGTCCGACGGCGGCCTGCCGCCCGACTCGCTCGTCGAGGACGCCGACGAGGTGCTGGCCGAGACCGAGCGGCTCGCCGCGCGCTACCCGGAGCTCGTGGTCGCGCCGTGCTCGCCCTTCTCGGTCACGGGCCGGCTGATGCGCGAGTCGGCCGAGCTGGCCCGGCGGCTGGGGCTGACGCTGCACACGCACCTCGCCGAGACCGTCGAGGAGGAGGCCTACTGCCAGGAGCTCTACGGCTGCCGCCCGGTCGAGTACCTCGAGCAGCTCGGCTGGCTCGACGGCGACGTCTGGTGCGCGCACTGCGTCCACCTCGACGACAAGGACGTCGCGCGGTTCGGCGAGACGGGCACCGGGGTCGCACATTGCCCGACCTCGAACCTGCGCCTGGGCGCCGGCGTTGCGCCGGTGCGCACGATGCTGGACGCGGGCGTGCGAGTCGGGCTCGGCGTCGACGGCTCCGCCTCGAACGAGCGCGGCGACCTCTTCCTCGAGGTCAAGCAGGCGCTGCTGGTCGCCCGCGGCCGCGGCGGGCCCGCGGCGCTGACGGCTCGCGACGCGCTGCGGCTCGGGACGCGCGGCAGCGCGGCCGTCCTGAAGCGCGACGAGCTCGGCTCCCTCGAGCCCGGGAAGAGCGCCGACCTGGCCGTCTGGCGAACGGACGGCCTCGAGCTCGCCGGCGCCGACGATCCGGTCGCGGGGCTCGTGCTGAGCGGGCCGCACCGGGTCGACCGGCTAGTGGTCGCGGGCGAGGACGTCGTGCGCGACGGCCGGCTGGTGCGAGCAGACGAGCGCGAGATTGCGCAGGAGCACCGGCGCGCGGCCGCTCGCTTGGCGGGCTGATGTCGTACCACCAGGCTCGCGGGCAACGGATCCCGTGGGAGGCCCTGCCCGCGAGCGTGCGCGACGCCGTCGAGACCGGGCTGGGAACGAAGGTCGTGGGCGCGACGACCCAGCCGGGCGGGATGTCGCCGGGCGTCGCCGCCCGGCTCGAGTTGGCGGACGGCAACCGCGCCTTCGTGAAGGCGGTCGGGTCCGAGCCCAACCCCTACTCACCCGGCATGCACCGCCGGGAGGCCGAGGTCGCCGCTGCGCTGCCCGCGGAGGCGCCGGCGCCGCGCCTGCTCTTCGCCCACGACGACGGGAACTGGGTGGCGCTCGTCTTTGAGGACGTCGAGGGCCACCAGCCGGCGGTGCCGTGGCGGCCGGATGAGCTCGAGCGCGTGCTCGCCGCCCTGACCGACCTCGCCGAGGCGCTCACGCCCGCGCCCGTCGCGGCTCCGACCGCCGCCGACTATCTGGCCGAGCTCTTCGGCGGCTGGAGCCAGCTCGCCCAGCAAGGTGGCGCGGAGGGCGTCGACCCGTGGGCGACCGCGCGGCTGGACGAGCTCGCGCGGCTCGAGGCGGGCTGGGCGGAGGCCTCGATCGGCGAGACGCTGCTCCATGCGGACGTGCGCTCGGACAACGTCCTCCTCACCGAGGAGCGCGTCGTGTTTGTCGACTGGCCTCACGCCTGTCTCGGCGCGGCGTGGCTCGATCTGGCCGGCTTTCTGCCAAGCCTCGCGATGCAGGGCGGGCCGCGGCCGTGGGAGGTGTTCGAGGCGCACCCGCTCGGCCGTAACGCGCCGCGCGAGCGCGTGCTCCCGCTGATCGCCGCCTTCGCCGGCTTCTTCGTTCAGCGCTCGACACTGCCGGCACCGCCGGGGCTCGCAACGCTCCGGGAGTTTCAACACGCCCAGGGCGTCGAGGCGCTCGCCTGGCTTCGGCGCAGCCTGGGCGAGTCGTAGAGTTCGCGCGCAGTGGCAGTCTCGCTCTCCACACACGTCCTCGACACCGAGCGAGGGCGCCCCGGGAGCGGCGTGCGCGTCGAGCTGCGTCGCGGCGACGAGCTCGTCGCGAGCGCGGAGACCGACGACGATGGGCGCGCGCGACTCGCGGACGAACTCGAGCCGGGCGCCTACCGCCTCGCCTTCGAGCCACCCTCGCGGTACTTCCGCCGGGTCGAGCTGGAGCTCGAGCTCGACGACGGCCACCATCACGTGCCGCTGCTCGTCTCCTCCTTCGGATGCGTGACCTACCGCGGCAGCTGAGCGTCGAGGAGCTCGCCGAGCTCTTCGAGGGCCGGACGCGCTTCGTCGAGCTGCTGGCGGAGCGCGACGACCCGCTCGAGGCCGCGCCCGAGGTGATCGCCGGGTTGGACGAGGCCGAGAAGCTCGAGGCGCTGAACGCGCACCCGGCGATCGGCGCGCGCAACCTCTCTGAGCGCTCGGCCGTGGAGCAGGGAGCCGATGCCGACCCGGTCGTGCTGACCGAGCTCGCGTACCTCAACCAGGTCTACGAGGAGAAGTTCGGCTTCCGGTTTGTCGTCTTCGTCGACCGCCGGCCAAAGGCGGAGATTCTCCAGGTGCTGGGCTCCCGTCTCGAGCGGAGCCGAGAGGAGGAGCTCGAGACTGCCCTCGGCGAGCTGGTCGCGATCGCCCGCGACCGCTGGGAGCGCAGCTAGCGCTTATGGATCCATACGCGAACGAGTGGCTGCAGTTCCTCGCGCGCTGGTTGCACGTCGTCGCGGGGATCGTCTGGATCGGGACGTCGTTCTACTTCGTCGCGCTCGACAACCACCTGCGGCCGCCGGCCGACGCAGCCGACGCAGAGCGCGGCATCGGCGGCGAGTCGTGGGAGATCCACGGCGGCGGCTTCTACCGGATCGAGAAGTACCGGGTTGCGCCGCCCCGCCTGCCCGAGGTGCTGCACTGGTTCAAGTGGGAGGCGTACTGGACGTGGCTGTCCGGGTTCGCGCTGATGGTGATCCTTTACTACTTCAACGCGGACACGTACCTCGTCGGCCCCGGGGACCCGCTCGGGACCGGCTGGGCGATCGTGGTCAGCATCGCGCTGCTGCCCGTGGCGTGGGTCGTCTACGACGCGCTCTGCCGCCTGCTCGGAAACGAGCTCGTGCTCGCGGCTGTGCTGCTCGTCTTGACGGCACTCGCGGCGTGGGGCGCGGGCGAGCTGTTCGCTCCACGCGCGGCCTACCTCCAGGTCGGCGCGATGCTCGGGACGATCATGGTGGCGAACGTCTTCTTCGTGATCATCCCGGCGCACCGAGGCCTTGTCCGTGCGAAGGAGGAGTACCGGGAGCCCGACCCGGCCCCGGCGCTGCGCGCCAAGCAGCGCTCGGTGCACAACAACTACCTGACCCTGCCGGTCGTGTTCGCGATGCTGAGCAACCATTTCCCGGCCGCGTACGGGCACAGCTGGGCGTGGCTCGTGCTCGTTGCGCTGATGGCGATCGGTGCCTGGATCCGCCACTACTTCAACCTCCGCCACGCTGGGCGAACGGTGTGGTGGATCCCGGTCACGGCGGCGCTGGGAATCGCCGCAGTGGCAGTCGCGATCAGGCCTGCCGACGTGTCGACAGGAAGCGCGGCGGCGGCAACCGTGTCCGGGGCACAGGCGCGAGCGATCGTCCAGGAGCGGTGTGTGCCGTGCCACTCCGCCCACCCGACGAGAGTCGCAAGCGCACCGCTGGGGATCGAGCTCGACACCGTGGAGCAGATGCACGCGCACGCGTCGGTGATCGAAAGTGTGGCTGTCGCGTCGAGCGTGATGCCGCTCGGAAACGCAACGGGCATGACCGACGGGGAGCGCGAGCGCCTGGGCGTGTGGATCCGAGCGGGCGCGCCGATCAAGTAGGTTCGGCGCGTGCTGGAGATCTCGTCCGGAGAGTTCCGCTTCACCGCCCGCCTCGAGGAGGATGCCGCTCCGGCGACGGTGGCGGCGTTCCGGCGGCTGCTGCCGCTCGAGAGCCGGATCATCCACGCGCGCTGGAGCGGCGAGTCGTGCTGGATCCCGTTCGGGGAGCTCGACCTCGGGTTCGGGGCGGAGAACGCCATGTGCTATCCGGCGCCCGGGCAGCTGCTGTTCTATCCCGGCGGCGTGAGCGAGACGGAGATCCTGTTCCCGTACGGCCCGACCGCGTTCGCCAGCAAGGCAGGCATGCTGGCCGGGAACCATTTCGGGACGGTGCTGGAGGGCGTTGAGCAACTCGGCGAGCTGGGGCGCAAGGCGCTGTGGGAAGGCGCCCAGCCGATCCGCTTCGAAGAGACCTAGCCGCCGCCGGTCAGCCGAACGGAACCCCAAGTCCCCACACCCCACCCATGGGTGGGGATCGGAGCTCCACCCGCCACCCGCTTCGAGCGTACCGCCGGCGGTGTGACCTGTCTGTGACCGCTCTGCGCCGAAGGTGCGACTACTCGTCCCCAGCCGCGGCGAGCCGGGACAAGGCTCCCGTCAAGGCCGTGATCGCGAGCTCGACGTCCTCGTCCGAGGTGTGCTCCTCCGGCGAATGGCTGACGCCGCCGTTCAGGCTGCGCACGAACAGCATCGCCGTCGGCACCCCCGCGGCCGCGAGCACGCCCGCGTCGTGGCCTGCTCCTGACGCGATTTCCAGCGGTTCGACACCGAGCGCTTTGAGCTCTTCCCGCAGCACGCTGCTCGGCCCGGGCGACAGCGCGATCGCCCTCCCCCGGGACAGCTCTGCCGGCACGAGCGCGGTCAGCGCCTCAACCCGCTCGTCGTCAGGCGCGCGCAGATCGACGCTGAGCACAGCGCGACCGGGAATCACGTTCGTCGCTCCCGGCGCCACCTCGATGCGCCCGACCGTCGCCACCACGCCGTCGAGCCCGGCAGCCGTGTCCCGCAGGCGCAGCACGAGCTCCGCTGCAGCGACGAGCGCGTCGTCCCTGGCGGCCATCGGCGTCGTGCCCGCGTGACCCTCGCGCCCCTCGAACACGACCTCCCCGCGCGCCGTCGCTGCGATGCCGGTCACGACGCCGAGGGGCGCGTCGAGAGCCTCGAGCTGAGGCCCTTGCTCGACGTGTAGCTCGACGAAGGCCGCCACCGACTCAAGCCCACCGCCCGCGCACCGCGCGCGCGAGCCCACGCAGCCGGGGCCTCTACAGCCCTCTTCCTCGCGGAACGCGACGACTGCAAGCGTTCGCTCCTGCTGCCGCGCCCGCTCGACCGCCTCCAGCCCGCCGACCACGCCGAGGGTGCCGTCGAACCGGCCTCCGCCGGGCACCGAGTCGAGGTGGGAGCCGGTCCAGACCTCGGGCAGCTCGGGCCGCGTCCCGACCAGCCGGCCGAATAGGTTTCCCGCCGGATCCACGTCGACCTCGAGACCGGTCTCGCGCATCCAGTCCGCCACGAGCTCGTGGGCCTCGTCCTCCTCGCGGGTGCCCCCGAGCCGGTTCGCGCCGTGGCCTCCGCCGATGGCGTAGAGCTGGTCGAGGCGCTCGAGGACCCGCACGGCCGAAGCCTACGACCGCAGCGGCCGCAGTAGCTGGACTCCGGCGAGGGGGAAGACGGCAGCCGCGGCGAAGGCGAGCCGCCACGAGGTCACGCCGACCATCGCCGCGAACGCCGCGGGCACGAGCGCCCCGGCCGCGGCGAGCGCCGTCTGCTGCATCCCCAGCGCAGCGCCGCTCCGGTCGCGCCCCGCGATCTCGGCGGCGACGGTGAACGAGAGGCCGTTCCACGCCATCGAGAAGCCGCCTGCGAGCACGAACGCCGGCACGAGCACGGCCGTGGGCGCATCGAGCAGCACCGCGGCCAGCCCGAGGGTCGCACTGCTCGCGAGACCGACCAGCCGCAGCGGCCGCAGCCGGGAGCCGACCACGTCCGACCAGCGCCCGCCGCCGATCCGCAGCGAGGCCGCCAGCACCTGCACAGCCGCGAGGACGCCTGCCGCAGCACCCGGCGAGAACCCGCGCTCGTCGTGCAGGAAGAGCACGAGGAAGCCAATGATCGCGAGCTGCGCGACGAGGTAGAAGCTGCTCCCGCCGCAGAGCAGCCAGAGGCGATGGTCGCGCAGGGTGACGCCGAGGCCGCGCGGCTCGAGCACGTCGTCCTGCCCCTCGCGCTCCCGGATCACTGCCGCGCCGAACGCCGCACCCGCAACACACAGCAACGCCAGGAAGACAAAGGCGGCGCGAAGGTCGAGGGCCGGCAGCACGAGCGCCGCCACCAGCCCGCCCACCGGAATCGCCGTCTGCCGGACCCCGAGCGCGAAACCCCGCTCCGACGCCGGGAACCACTGCATGACGGCGCGGCCGCTCGCCGCATTGACGCTCGCCCCGGCCGCGCCCGCGAGCGCGAGCAGCACGACCAGGGAGCGGAAGCTGTCGGCGTACCCGGCACCTACGAGCGCTGCGCCACAGCCGCCGAGGCCCGCGGCCAGCACGAGCCGCTCACCGACGCGGTCGGCCAGCAGCCCCCACGGCAGGAGCGTCAGCAGGGTGCCGATCCAGACGCTGTCGAGCAGGACGCCGACCCGGAATAGGCTCAGGTCGAGCGCGTCGCGCAGCGCGGGCGCCAGGACGGGCAGACCCACCAGGACGGCCGAGAAGGAAGCCTGAGCGGCGGTGCCGGCGGCCAGCACCAGCCACCGGTAGCGACTCAGAGGCCGAACGGGTTGAACGGCTTGGGGCTGGTCGAGACGATCACGCTCTTCGTCTCGAGATACGAGTCGAGCGTTTCGAGCCCGAGCTCGCGGCCGAAGCCCGACTGCTTGTAGCCGCCGAACGGGATTCCCGGGAAGGCGGTGTACGGCATGTTGATCCCGACCGTCCCGGCCTTGATCCGCCGGGCGAGCCGGTGCCCGCGCGCGGGATCGCCCGTCCACACGGTCGCCATCAGGCCGTAGCGCACGTCGTTGGCGATCTTGACCGCGTCCTTCTCGTCCTCGAACGGGATCAGCGTCACCACCGGCCCGAAGATCTCCTCCTGCGCGACGCGCATCGAGTTGTCGACCTGCGCGAGCACGGTCGGCGGGTAGAACGCGCCGTTGCCCTCGGGCGCCTCGCCGCCGGCGACGACCTCCGCGCCTTCCTCGCGGCCGGCCTCGACGTAACCGTGGACGCGATCGCGGTGCTCGCCGGAGATCAGCGAGCCGACCTGCGTCTCGGCGTCGAGTGGGTCGCCGACCTTCAGGCCCTTGGCAGCCTCCGCGAAGCGCGAGACGACGTCGTCGTAGATCGACTGCTCGACCAGCACGCGCGAGCGTGCCTCGCAGCTCTGCCCGGCCGAGTAGTAGATCGACCAGACCGAGCTCGGGATCGCGTCGTCGAGGTTCGCGTCGGCGAAGATCAGGTTCGGGCTCTTGCCCCCGAGCTCGAGGATCAGGCGCTTGATCCCGTCGGAGGCGAGGCGCATGATCTCGGCGCCCGTCGCCGTCGAGCCCGTGAAGGCGACCTTCTCGACGCCTGGGTGCTTGACCAGGTGCGCTCCCACCGTCGGGCCGGGCCCGGGGACGACGTTGATCGTGCCGGGCGGGAAGCCGACCTCGGCCGCGAGCTCGGCCATCCGCAGCGCCGAAAGGGGCGTCGCCGAGTCGGGCTTGAGGACGACGGTGCAGCCCGCGGCCAACGCGGGCGCGAGCTTCCACGTCGTCATCATCAGCGGGTAGTTCCACGGCACGATCTGGCCGCAGACGCCGACCGGCTCCTTCAGCGAGTAGAAGAGGAGCGAGCCGCCGATCGGGTTCGAGCGGCCGGCGATCGAGGCAATCGCGGAGGCGTAGAAGCGGAAGTTCTCGACCGCCTGCGCCAGCTCCGCCTTGACGGACGAGATCGCCTTGCCGACGTTGCGCGCCTCGAGCTCGGCCAGCTCCTTGCGGTTCGCGACGAGGGCGTCGGCGAGCGCGTGCAGCAGGCGCGAGCGCTCGGTCGGCGGCGTCCTGGCCCAGTCGCCTTCGAGCGCGGCGCGGGCGGCGCCGACGGCGCGGTCGACGTCCTGCTCGTTCGCCACCGCCACACGCGCCAGCGGCTCGCCGGTCGCGGGCTCGGCTAGCTCTCGAAGCTCGCCGGAGGCCGCCGCGGTCGACTCGCCGTTGATGAAAAGTCCGTACTCGCGCTCGGTTGCCACAGCCATTTGCGCTGACGATACCGGCTCATCGGGGAGTTTCGTGACGCCTTCGAGCAGGGGATGATTTGCCCATGGCCGAGATGGTTCACGTCGAAGCGGCCCGCATTCCGGACCGCGACCGGCTGCTCGACGAGCTGCGCGAGGCCGGCATCGAGGCGCATCCCGTGGACGAGGTCTCGATCGAAGTGCCGTGCGGAGACGACGCCGACGGCGTCGAGGACGAGCTGTTCGCGCACGCCGAGGCGACGATCATGCGCATCGGCGCACCTTTCGTGCCGATCAAGCACGAGGGCACGATCTACATCCGTCCCCCGACGAGCTAGCCGGGCTTCGGGAGCGTGACGCTCCCGTCGTCGTTCAGGCCGAAGCCGGGGTTGTGTGCGATCTCCCAGACGTGCCCGTCGAGATCGCGGAAGACACCGGCGTACCCGCCGTAGAACGTCTCCGCCGGCTCTCTAGTGACCTGGCCGCCCTTGCTGCGCGCCAGCTCGATCACCTCGCGCACCTCGTCGCAAGAGCCGACATTGTGGGCGAGCGCGATCCCGCCCCAGCCGGCGGGCTCGTCGGGGACGCCCATGTCGGTCGCGAGCTTCTCCCGGCTCCAGAGCACGAGCACGACGCCGTTCGCCTCGAAGAAGGCCGTCTCCTCAACTTCCCACGTGACCGACCAGCCGAGCGCCTCGTAGAACGCTTTCCCCCGGTCGTAGTCGGAGACGCCGAGGGTGACGAGGCTCACGCTCTGCCGCACAGGCGGAGCCTAGCTTCGGCGGCCGCCGCGCTCGAACAGCGCAGCCTGGCCTTGGCCGACGCCGACGCAGAGTGTCGCCAGCCCGTAGCGACCGTCGCGGCGGCGCAGCTCGTGCAGCAGCGAGACCACCAGGCGGGCGCCGCTCATGCCGAGCGGATGGCCGAGCGCGATCGCGCCGCCGTTCACGTTCACCTGCTCGGGGTCGAGCCCGAGCTCGCGGATCACCACGAGGCTCTGCGAGGCGAAGGCCTCGTTCAGCTCGACCAGGTCGAGCTCGCCCGCCTCGACCCCTGCGCGGCCGAGCAGCCTCTGCACCGCGGGCACCGGGCCGATCCCCATCACGCGCGGGTCGACCCCCGCGACCGCGGAGCCGACGAAGGCCCCGAGCGGCTCGGCGCCCAGCTCGCGCGCGCGCTCCTCGCTCGCGATCACGAGCGCGGCGGCGCCGTCGTTGATCCCGCTCGAGTTGCCGGCGGTCACCGAGCCGCCCTCGCGGAAGGCGGGCTTGAGCGCCGCGAGCTTCTCTGCGCTCGTGTCCGGCCGCGGGTGCTCGTCGCGCACCACATCGCCGACCGGGACGAGCTCGTCGGCGAAGCGGCCGGCCTCGTCCGCGGCCGCCCAGCGCCGCTGCGACTGCAGCGCGAAGGCGTCCTGCTCCTCACGCGAGACGCCGTGGCGCTCGGCCACGTTCTCGCCCGTCTCGCCCATCGACTCGAGCGGGAACAGCTCCTCGAGCCGCGGGTTCGGGAAGCGCCAGCCCAGCGTCGTGTCCCAGACCGTCTGGTCACCGCGCTGGAACGCCTGCTCGGGCTTGGCCAGCACGAGCGGCGCGCGCGACATCGACTCGACGCCCCCGGCGACGAACAGGTCGCCGTCACCGGCCGCGATCGCGTGACAGGCGCCCACCACAGCCGAGAGTCCCGACGCGCAGAGCCTGTTCAGCGTCACGCCCGCGACCGACTCGGGCAGCCCAGCCAGGAGCGCAGCCATGCGCGCGACGTTGCGGTTGTCCTCGCCGGCCTGGTTGGCGGCGCCGAAGTAGACGTCCTCGATCGCCTCGCCCGGCACGCCCGCGCGGGAGACCGCCTCCGAGATCACGAGCGCCGCGAGGTCGTCCGGCCGCTCGCCCGAGAGCGCGCCGCCGTACCGGCCCACAGGCGTGCGAACAGCAGAGAGGACGACAGCGCGGCTCACCGCGCCAACGCTAGCCGACGAACTCGACCTTGACGGGCTGCTCGTAGGTGCCGAGCGCCTCGGCGCGACTGAGCAGCTCGCGCACCGCCTGCCGGCCCTCGTCGCCGTAGTCGCACGTGAGCTCGTTCACGTACATGCCGACGAAGCGGTCCGCGAGCTCCGTGTCGAGGCCTCGCCCGAACTGCATGGCGTACTCCATCGCCTCTTCGCGGTTGTCGAGCCCCGCCTGGATCGAGTCGCGCAGGACGTCAGACAGCTCGAACAGGACGTCGGCGCCGACGTCGCGGCGGGCGACGTTCGCCCCGAGCGGCAGCGGCAGGCCGGTCTCGAGCAGCCACCATTCACCGAGGTCGACGACCTTCTTCAGGCCCTCGGCCTCGTAGGTGAGCTGGCCCTCGTGGATCAGCAGGCCGGCATCGGAACGACCGGAGGTGACCTCCTCGATGATCTGGTCGAAGGGCACGGCGCGATAGCGGAACTGCCCGAGACACATGCGCAGCACCAGAAATGCCGTCGTCAGCTCGCCGGGAATCGCGATCTCGATGTTGCGCAGGTCGGAGAGCGCGAGCTCCTCCCGCGCCACCACGATCGGCCCGTAGCCCGAGCCCATCGACGCTCCGTGCGGGAGCAGCACGTAGTTCTCCTGTACCAGCGGGTACGCCGCCAGCGAGATCGCCGACACCTCGAGCTTCCCGTCGATCGCCCACGTGTTCAGGGTCTGAATGTCGCGCAGGACGTGCTCGAACTCGAACTGACGCGGGTCAACCTCGCCCGAGGCGAGGCCCCAGAACATGAACGCGTCGTCGGGATCCGGGCTGTGGCCGAGGCGGATCAGCATCGAGCGCCGGAGGCTACCAGCGGGGCTCGCGCCTGACCTGGGCAACCCGCGCCGTACACTGGGCGCGTGGCGAAGCAGGGCCTGAGTGAGTCCATTCAGGACTACCTGAAGAAGCTCTACCACCTCCAGACCGGCGACGGCCGCGTGTCGGTGACCGCCCTCGCGCGCGAGCAGCATGTCTCGCCCGCATCCGCCAGCGCGATGGTCAAGAAGCTGGGCGCGCTGGGCCTCGTCGAGCATGCGCCCTACCGCGGCGTGCTCCTCACTCCCGCCGGCGAGAAGGTCGCGGTCGAGGTGATCCGCCATCACCGCCTGCTCGAGCTCTACCTCGCGCGCACGCTCGGCCTGCACGTCGACGACGTGCACGATGAGGCGGAGCGCCTCGAGCACGTCCTCTCGGAAGAGCTCGAGGCGAAGATCGACAGGGCGCTCGGCTACCCGACGCACGATCCGCACGGGGACCCGATCCCCAACGCGGATCTCGAGTGGCCTAGCTGAGTCGCCTCAGCGGCCGAAGAACCAGCGCTCGAGCGGGCGTAGCAGCTCGTCCCTGACGAACGGCTTCAGCTTCTCCGAGCTCCCGTCCTGCTCCGAGACCACCGCGTCGTCCTCGAGGGTCGCGTTGGCCGCGTCGAGCGCGTCGCTCAGCTCGTACCCCTGGAAGACGTAGTCGTCCCGCCGGGCCTCGTCGCTGCTGCGGTACTGCGGATTCACCGCACGCCCGACCGCCCAGAGCGCTCCCGGGAGCCGCTCGATCCAGATCACGATCCGCTCGGGCTCACCGCGGTCGTCGACACCGTGCACCTCACGCTCGGCAAAGCGATCGGCCGACGACTTCCTCACGAGGGTGACTCTAGCGCCGCTAGCATCGGCTCAATGGCACTGGGCGACTTCTTCCGGAACCCGTTCTCCTTCCTGTTCTCGCGCTCGTCACAGGAAGAGCGGCTCGCGGCGTACCTGATCCGCGAGCACGAGCGCGGCCGGGCGCTCTCCGAGACCCTCGAGGACCCGTACGTGCGCAACCGGGCGACACCGCAGGAGGTCGCACGGATCCTCGACCGGCCGGAAGTGATCCGGGCACTCGGGTCGAGCGTGGTCGCAGCCGAGCAGCAGAAGTTGCCTTAGAGCTCCCGGCCGACGCCGCGTTCCCGGGCCCGCTCCAGCGCGACCGCGCCGATGGCGACGTCCCAGGCGGCGAGGCCGTTCGACTTGAAGACCACGATGTCGTCGTCGTCCTGCCTCCCGGGCAGCTCGCCGGCCACCACCTCCTGGAGCTCGTGCACCTCGAGCCAGTCGAGCACACCGGCCTGAACCGGCTCGATCAGGTCGCCGGACTCCCGCTTCGCGTTCTCGATCGAGTCGCAGCAGACAAACGCCGCCCGCTCGAGCACCACGTTGTCGAGCTCGCGGCGGCGCGGGTCGTTCGCGCCGACCGCGCACACGAGCGCGCCCGGCCGAAGCCACTCGCCTCGCAGCACCGGGTCGCGCGAATTCGTGACGGTCACGACCACGTCCTGCCCGGCCGCGTCGCGGTGGCTCTCGCCCGCCTCGGCGCCGACCTCCTTGCAGAACGTCTCGAGCGTCTCCTCGGTGCGGCAGTAGGCGACCACCGTCTCGATTGAGGGCAGAGCCTCCCGGATGCTCGCGACCTGGCTGCGAGCCTGCCAGCCACAGCCGATCACGCCGAGCGACTTGGCACCCTCGCGCGCGAGGTAGCGCGCGGCCACGCCGCTTGCCGCTCCGGTGCGGAGCTGGCCCAGCTTGTCGGCCTCGATCACCGCCACCGGCTTCGTCGTCTCGGTCTCGAACAGCAGCACGACGAAAGAGGCGCCCTCGCGGCCGGCGGCGTACGACTTCAGCCCGGCGAGCCCGAGCTCGCGGTCGACGGCCCACATCACCGCGAGAAAGCCTTCCTCGAAGCGGGTCCTCTGCCGCGGCACGTTCTCGACCTCGCCCGCAGCGAGGCGCCGGAAGCTGCCCTCGACCGCCTCGAGCGCGTCCGCCGGACCAAGCAGGTCCGCGACCTCCGCCTCGGTCAGGTAGAGCGGCATGGCTCCCGAGGCTACTGCTTCGGGATGAAGCTGATCTGGCCGCTCGTCTCGAGCACCGCCCAGCGCACGTCGTCGAGCGAGACGATCTGGTTCAACCGCGCCTGCTCCTCGAGCTCCTGGCGCGTCAAGCGCTCGCGGCGCACGTTGCGTTCCAGGACGCGACCGTCCTCGATCAGCACGATCGGCTCACCCTCGAGCACCGACCGGAGGGGCTTGAAGCGGAAGTTGACGTACGAGACGCCGACCTGCATCAACGCGATCGTCCCGGCGGCCAGCACGAGGCCCGTGACCGAGTAGTCGCTCTGCGTAACGCCCTGCTGCACGAGGTCGCCGAGCACGATCAGCATGATCAGGTCGAACGGCTCGAGCGACGAGAGCTCGCGCCGGCCAACCACACGCGTGAGGAAGAAGATGAAGCCGAACGCCAGGGCTGCGCGAAGGACGATGTCCATCAGGGAAAGACGGTCAGGTCGTGGTCGATGGAGAGGATGCGCGTTTCGCCGTCGTCAAGCGCGACCGTCTGCGTGCGCGTGCCGACGGTGGTCGGGTTGACCTGGTAGTCGAGGAAGAGGACGTACTTCTCGCCGGCGGGGACGTGGCCGAGGTCGAGCGCGAGCTTGCCGTTGCGGCTCGCCTCGTTGACCGGGCTCGGCTCGATCGTGTTCACGGTCAGTCCGTCGAGCCAGCCGGTGTCGAGCACGAGCGTCGCGCTCTTCAGGTCCTGATGGGCCTCGACCGTGAAGCGCACCTGGTAGAGCAGCCCGCCGCGCACCGCGCCCGGAGAGTCGACGTGCAGCGTGGCGGCAGCCGCGGCCGCGCTCGTGGTCGAGGGGCTCTGACCGAAGACGTCGAAGAGAGCCAGCAGCGCGAGAACGACGACGAGCCCGAGCAGGCTCCGGCGCACCCACACCTGCCAGCGCCGCCCTACGAGATCACGGTGCCGGCGAAGGACGATCCCATCGGGTGCGCCCGCCACCCCGGCGCATTCGCGGGCGCCTAGCGGGTTCCTCTAGTTGTTGGCCCAGGCGACAAGAGCGGCGCCGAGCCCCAGCACCGACCCGCCGAGGGCGAGCAGCGCGACCAGGGGGCCGCCACTCCCGCCGGAGCCCTGGCCGGGCCCGGCCACCGTTCTGCGGACCGAGGGCACGGCGGTCTCGTAGACATAGACGGTGCGGTTGCGGCCGGTCGAATCGGGGTTCGAGAGGAACGACTGGTACTGGTCGGAGCGCACGAGCTGCATGCGCGCGTCGAGCAGCCGCTTGAGCAGGGCAGCGGCGCTCAGCGGGCGGCGGCGGACAGCGTCGCTCCAGCGCCGCGCGCCGGGCGGCACGAGCGACCGGACGAGAACGGTCGGGCGCGCCTCGACGTGCAGCAGCGGCTCCGTGCGCACGCCCCGAACCTCCACGCGCCTGCTCAGCGGCCGCCCGTCCCCGAGGAGCAGCGAGAACGTCACCGTGCGGCCGTGCACGGTCCCACCGCTCACCGACGTCGGAGCCGAGGGGAAGCGGAGCTTGCCCTCGACGCGAAGCGGCGCCGCGATCTGCGCCCGCTCGCCCCGTGCGGTGACGAGGCCGTCGATCGAGACGTAGGCGGAGGTGAGCTTCCCGCCCGAGAGCGAGTCGCGGCGCGTGAGGTCGAGCAGCCGCGCGAGCTCGGCGGGCGAGGCGGCGCCGGCGAACGAAAGCTCCGAGGTGAGCGTGGCGTTCGTGACCGTGAGCGTGTAGCGGTCGCCGTCCAGGTGAGCCTCGAGCCGCATCGGCAGGAACGGAGCGGCGGGGCCGGGCCGCAGGGTCGCGTCGGCCGAGAGCAGCTTCTTCTTCGACGAGAAGCCGGCCCAGAGGATCTGGCCCCGGCGCAGGCCCGGCTGCGACTCGGAGCCCGGCCCGGGGCTGACGTCGAGGACCGGCGCGCTGACGACGATCAGGTAGTCGCCCGTGCCGCTGAGCAGCAGCCGGTGCAGCGCTCTCAGCGAGACGACGCGGCCGTCCGGGTCGACCCCGGCGACGACGTGCTGGTCGGAGCTCGCGTGGATCCTGAACGGCAAGGTCGCAGTCGGCGGCGCGGCAACGGTCACGAGCGGCGGGCTCGGCGTCGGGTACGGCGTCGGCCCGGGAAGCAGCACTTGCTGCACCGAGGCAAGAGCGGCTGCCGGCGCACCGAGCGCGGCGGCGGCCGCGAGGACGAGCGCGCGCCTCATCCGCCGCGGGTTTGCTGGATCGGCGGCAGCGTCGCCGAGAGCGGATCGTCCCGGACGGGCTGGAACGTCATGTCGTGGAAGCGCGCGAAGTAGACGTCGTCGTCGACCACGCCCTCGTGACTGTGCTGGTTGAACCCGCGCTCGTCGCCGTTCGCGCCCTGGGTCGTCACCTGGTTCAGCGCCTCGGTCACCTTCTCGGGGTCGACCGAGGTCGCCCGGGTGACCGCGGCGACGAGCACGTGCACGAAGTCGTACGAGTACATGGCGAATTCCGGCGGTTGCACAACGGGCTCGCCGGCGGCGGTCTTCACGCCGACGAGGTCGGCGCCGTAGGCAGACTCGTACTGGGACTCGAAGCTTGTGAACGGCCCCGTGCCGACCTCGGCGGTCATCCTCCCGGAGGCGAAGGTGAGTCCGTCCACCCACTCCGGGTGGTCGGCGAGCTGCTGGCGGATGAACGGGTCGACTCCCGTCGGCGGCGCGTACACCGGAACCTGCCAGCCGATGCTGCGCGCGGCCGAGAGCACGGCCGCGATCGTCGGCGCCTGGCCCCAGACGAGCAGGGCGGTAGCACCCGACCGGCGTGCTCGTAGGATCTGCGGCGTGACGTCCGTCTGGCCGGCGGGCAGCGTCAGCTTCAACGCAACGGCCTCCGGGTTCTCCGAGAACGCGCGGCCGACGTCGGCGGCCCCTTCGCGACCGTACGCGCTGTCGTCGGAGAGCAGCCCGACCTTCACCTTTTTCGGGACCAGATACTCGGCATAGCGGAAGGCGATTCCGTGGTTCGTCGGCGCAATGCGGAAGACGTTCGGCCGCGTTTCGGCGTCGACGAGCCCGGTCCCGCCGTCGTAGGCGATGTCGACCGAGACGCCGTCGCGCCGCGCGAGCTCCCAGGTCGCGTCGACGCCCGTGCCGTCGGTGACGATCGCGGCCGCACCTGCATCCAGCGCGCGTCGCGTGTCCTGAACGGCCCGCCGCGCGGAGAGATGGTTGTCGTAGAGCTTGACCTTCAGCCGGTAGCTCTTGTTCCCCACGCGAACGCCTCCGCCGCCGTTCAGGTTGGAGGCCGCGAGCTCGACGCCCTGGCGGATCGTCTGCGCGACGTACGGGCTGCCCGTGACGGGCACGTCGACCGCGATCACCAGCTCGCCGACGTTCTCCGAGCCTGAGCTCTTCCCGCAGCCGGCGGCGAGCAGCGCGAGACCGGCGAGGAAGATCGCGAGCCGGCGCACGCCGAAGAGCCTACAGTCGCGCGGTCCCGAGGTACGCCTCCTGAACCGCGCCGCTCGCCGCCACCTGGGCGGCCGAGCCCTCGGCGATCAGGCTTCCTGCGGCGAGGACGAACACGCGGTCGGCCACGCGGCGAACGAGGCTGAGATTGTGCTCGACGACCAGCACGGCGACGCCACGCCCACGGATGCGGTCGACCGCTCTCGCCAGGCCGTCGAGCTCGTCCGCGCCGGCACCCGAGGCGAGCTCGTCCACGAGCAGGACCTGCGGCTCGGTCGCCAGCGCCGCTGCGAGCGCGACGAGCCTGCGCTGCGAGGTCGTCAGCTCCGGAGTGGGCACGTCGGCCTCCCGCTCGAGCCCGACGAGTGCGAGTGCCTCGAGTGCCGCGGCCTCGGCGGCGGCCTGTTCGCGGCGGGCCTGGGGCGTGGCGAGCGCGCTCCGGCCCAGGCCTCCGTGCCGGCGGCAGGGACCGCGGCCGACGAGCACGTTCTCGAGCGCGGTCAGCTCCGGGAAGGCCGAGGCGTTCTGCAGCGTGCGCGCGATGCCCAGGCGCACGCGGTTGGCCGTGGTCGCACGGGTGACGTCTGAGCCGTCGAGCTCGATCCGGCCCTGGTCGGGAGCGGCCGCTCCCGAGATCAGGCGGAGCGCCGTCGTCTTGCCGGAGCCGTTGGGGCCGATCAGCGCAGCCGTCTCGCCCCGGGCGAGCTCCAGCGAGAGGCCGTCCACGGCGATGACGCCGCCGAAGGCCTTGCGGAGCTCACGCGCGCGCAGGACGGGCCTGTGCGGTCGCGGCGCGGCGGGCGGCGAGGGGGCGGCGGCGGGGCGGGGCGGGGGTTCCTCCCGGCGCACGAGGCGAAGCAGCCACGGGACGACTCCCTGGCCGCCGAAGGCGAGCACGAACACGAGCAGAACCGCGGCGACGGCGGTGTCGAAGCGCTCCAGCGGCAGCTGAAGCGCGCGGGCCAGCGGGCCCGAGACGAGCCCGATCACGCCGAGCATGACGACTCCCGTCGCCGGGCCGATAGTCGCGGCCGCGCCGCCGAGCAGGACGGCGACGAGCAGCTTGAAGGAGAGAAACGGGTCGTAGCTCGCGGGATCGGCGACGGCCTGGAGCTGGACCGAGAGACCTCCAGCGAGACCCGCGATCGCCGCCGTCGCCGCGAAGGCGGCCAGCCGGCGCGGCGCGAGCCGTACGCCGAGCGAGGTCGCCAGCGCCGGCGCCTGCTTCAGCGCCGAGAGCTCGAGCCCCGGCGCCCCGCGCCGTGCGGCAGCGACGGCTAGGGCGGTCAGGGCCGTCAGCACGAGGGCGGTCTCGAAGTGCACGGTCGGCGTCGCGTCGAGCCCGAGCAGCGTCTTCGGCGGCAGGATCAGACCCTGCGAGCCGCCCGAGACCGACGGGAACGCGAGCAGGAAGAGCCAGACGAGCCAGGCGAGCAGCCACGTGCTGACGGCCACGAACACACGCCGCAGGCGGACCACTCCCCCGCAGACAACGCCCGCGAAGAGCGCGGCGGCCGTGCCGGCGAGGGCGGCGAGCTCGAGGGGCCAGCCCGAGCGCGCGACGAGCAGCGCCGACGTG
>Ga0307323_10000198_pt1 | contig 17955 bp, 17 predicted proteins | sample ER_DNA_381_FD_194496 | JGI IMG/M metagenome (GOLD analysis project Ga0307323, IMG submission 194496) | Bulk soil microbial communities from the East River watershed near Crested Butte, Colorado, United States - ER_DNA_381 | ecosystem: Environmental > Terrestrial > Soil > Floodplain | place...
TGGCCAAGGCACAGGCCGGGATCCTCGAGAGCGACGCGCCGGAGGAGGCCGGGCAGAAGCTGGCCGAGGCGGTGGCGGCGCTCGGGCTGGAGGACGCCGAGCGGATCCTCGAGAGCCTGCGACCGCTCGTCGGCGTCGGCGCCGACACCGAGGCCGGCGGGGGTCGCTCCGAGCACTTCGCCGCCTGGCGGCAGTTCCTCGAGGCTCTGGCCGACCAGCGGCCGACGGTGCTCGTCTTCGAGGACCTGCACTGGGCCGACGACGACCTGCTCGACTTCGTCGACCACCTCGTGGACTGGGGCTCGGGCGTCCCGCTGCTGGTCGTCTGCACCGCCCGGCCGGAGCTGCTAGAGCGGCGGGCCGGGTGGGGCGGGGGCAAGCCCAACGCGCTGACGCTCACGATTTCGCCGCTCTCCGAAGACGAGACCGCGCGGCTGCTCTCGACCCTGCTCGAGCGCGCAGTGCTCCCCGCCGAGGTGCAGGCGACGCTGCTCGCGCGGGCCGGCGGCAACCCGCTCTACGCGGAGCAGTTCGCGCGGCTGCTCGAGGAATCCGGCAGCCATGAGCAACTTGCGCTGCCCGAGAACGTGCAGGGCATCATCGCGGCACGCCTCGACGGCCTCGCGGCCGTCGAGAAGCAGCTGCTCCAGGACGCCGCCGTGTTCGGCAAGGTGTTCTGGCTCGGCGCCGTCTGCGCGGTCGATGGCCGCGACCGCCGGGAGGCGGAGACCGCGCTGCACACGCTCGAGCGCAAGGAGTTTGTTCGTCGCGAGCGCCGCCCGTCGGTCGGCGGAGAGGAGGAGTACGCCTTCAGGCACCTGCTCGTACGCGACGTCGCCTACGGGCAAGTCCCGCGGGCTGCGCGCGCGCAGCGGCACGAGTCCGCCGCGCGGTGGATCGAGGCCCTCGGCCGGCCCGAGGACCACGGCGAGATGCTTGCCCATCACTATCTCGAGGCCCTTCGGCTAGGGCGCGAGTCCGGGGCGGAGCCGAACGAGGAGCTCAGGGAACGGGCCCGGCGCGCGGCACGCGACGCCGGCGATCGTGCGCTCGCGCTCGGCGCCTACACCGTGGCCGAGCGCTTCTTCGGCGCCGCCCTGGAGCTCTGGCCCGAGGACGACGACGAGCGTCCGGAACTCCTGCTCGCCTACGGGCGCAGCCGGGTCGAGGACCAGACCGTGGACGACGCGGTCTTCGAGGAGGCGAGGGACGAGCTGTTGCGCGCCGGAAAGGTGGAGCCGGCGGCCGAGGCGGAGGCGAGGCTCGGGTCGATCTGGATGCTCCGCGGCGATCAGGACGCGGCGCTGCAGCACCTGGAGCATGCGCGGGAGCTCGTCGACGAGCGCGGCCCCTCGCCCGAGAAGGCCTTCGTCCTTCAGGAGCTCGGTCGGATCTTGATGATGGCGGAGCACCTCGACCGCTCGATCCAGGTGGCCCGCGAATCGCTCGGGATCGCGGAGGAGCTCGGCCTCGAGGGATCGCGCGCCCGAAACCTGAACACGATGGGCTGCGCGCGAATCGTCGGAGGCGACGCCGGCGGCGTCGCCGACGTCGAGCGCGCGATCGAGGTCGCGGCTGCCGCCAACTCGCACGAGGAGGTCGCGGCCGTGGCCAACCTCCACTCGATGATGATGATGCTGGGAGACCTTGCACGCGCCCGTGAGCTGCACGTGCAGGCGCAGGAGGTTGCCGACCGGCTCGGACTGATCGGCTTCATCGACTGGCAGCGCGGCGAGCACGCGATGCACTGCTACTGGGACGGGCGCTGGGACGAGGCGCTCGCGACCGCCGACGAGTTCATTCGCGAGGTGGAGGCCGGCCTGAGCCACTACATGGTGGTGGCGTGCCGGTTCGTCCAGGCCCTGATCTGGCTGGCACGCGGGCAAACGGATGCGGGCGTGGCGGAGGCCAGGCGAACGACGGAGCTCGCACGAACGGCCAAGGACCCGCAGGTACTGAACCCGGCGCTCGCGGCCGAAGGGCGCGCACTCCTCATCGCGGGCGACGACGCGGCCGCCGGCGAGATCGCCGACGAGCTGCTCGAGACCTGGAAGTCGGTGCACCTACGTCAAGCCGCCGAGTGCGTCGAGGCGGCGCGCCTGTTTCGTGGGCTCGGCCGCGAGGAGGAGCTTCTCCGGGTGATCGCCGGGGTGCCGGGTCCGACGCCGTGGCACGAGGCGGCCCGGCGGTATGCCTCGGGCGACCTCGTCGGCGCGGCGGAGACCTATGCCGTGATCGGCACGCTTCCGGAGGAGGTCTACTCGCGGCTGAAGGCGGCCGAGCAGTTCGTCGCCGCGGGCGACCGCGCAGGGGCCGATGCGCAGCTCGGGCTCGCCCTGCCGGTGTTCGCGCAGCTCGGCGCGACTGCGTGGACCGCCGAGGGCGAAGCGCTCCTCGCCGAGTCAGCCTGAGCCGCAGCGCCTGAACGCCGTCAGCTGGTGGCCGCGCTTCTGCAAGTCGTCGATGCCGCCGTCCAGCACGGGCCGGACGGCGACCCCTTCGGCCGCGAGCACGCTCGCCGCCACACCGGCGCGGGCGCCGCTCGAGCAGATCGTGACCACGGGCCTGCCGTTGTCGAGCTCGTCGCGGTAGGCGCGTACGAGGCGGTACGGGATGTGGCGGCTGCCCGGGATGTAGCCCTCGTCGCGCTCGTCCTTCTCGCGCACGTCGAGCACCTCGACCGCGTCCTTGGCCATGAGCGCCTCGAGCTCGTCGACGCTCACCGGCTCGAGCCGTTCCGGGGTCGGCAGCCCGAGCACGTAGCCGGCGATGTCGAGCAACCCGACCGCATACAGGCGCCGTGCGCCGTCCTCGGCCTCCTCGGTCGCCGAGGCGTGGATCGTGATCGCCCGGTCGTGCTCGAGCACGAAGGCCGACTTCGTCCCGACCGAAGAACCGTCGAGCGGGACGTTGACCGCGCCGTGGACGTGCCCGCCCGCGTACACCGCCGCAGGTCGCACGTCGAGGAGCTGGCCTTCGACCGCCTCGAGCTGCGGGAGCGGCGGCTGCGCGGTGAGGAAGGGGCCGCGGTTCAGCGCGACGACACGCTCGACCGTCGGCGGCCTTGGCGCGGCGATCGCCGCCGAGTGCGCGACGAACTCCTGCATGTCCGAGAGCGCGAGCGCCTGGTTCGTGAGCTTCTCGGAGCGGATCGTCGAGGTGCGGTCGCTGCTCAGACTGGCCCCGCAGAGCGAGCCGCCCGTGTGGCCGGGGTCGACCTCCGTTTCATCAGGAAGGTCGGTCAGCCGCCGCAACGAGCGGAAGAGGTCTTCCGCGCCCTCCTTCGCCTCGATCGCGAGGTCCGGGCGGGCGGCGTCGCCGATCAGGAGCGAGTCACCGGTCAGCAGGTGGCCCTCGACGAGGAAGCAGCAGTGCTCGGGACGGTGGCCGGGCGTGTGCAGAACGCGGACCGGGAGCGAGCCGACGCGCAGCTCGTCGCCGTCCGCGATCAGCTCGCAGGGGTACTCGGCCTCGGCGAGGGCGTGGATGCCGACCGGGACGTCGTGCTCGAGCGCGAAGCGGCCGTGCCCCGAGACGTGGTCGGCGTGGTTGTGCGTCTCGAGCACGCGCACGATCCGCACGCCCGCCCGCTCGGCCTCTTCGAGGTAGGGCTCGATCGCGTAGCGGGGGTCGACGACCACCGCCTCGCCGGCCGCCTCGTCGCCGATCAGGTAGGACGCGCAGCCGAGGTCGTCGTCCACGAGCTGCTTGAAGAGCACTTCGCCAGTGACCGTACCAACGCCCGCCGCTAGCTTTCTTGAAGTGTCGAGCCGTTCGCAGCGGTCGTTCACGGCGCTCGGGGCCCTCGTGCTCGTCGCGTTCTGCTCTGCCTGCTCCGGCGGCTCCGTCAACCGGGAGTCCCTGAACGTGGGCGTCGAGCGGGCGCCGGCGCCGCCGCGCGGGGCGCTCGTGCTCGGCGGCGAGTCCGGGAGCCGGGCGGTCGCGCTCGCTGTCGGACGGGGCCGGGTGACGGCGACGGTGCTCTCGCCTGCCGGCGAGCCGCTCTCCGGCCTGAAGGTCTCGTTCGCCGACGGCCCGCGCGTGGTCACCGCGCACGCCTGCGGGCACGGTTGCTACTCCGCGGCGATGCCACGTGCCTCGCAGGTCGAGTTGAGGCTGAGCGGGAGCCGGCCCGTCGTCTTCCGCGTCCCCGCGTCGTCGCGCTCAGGCGCGGCGATCGTGGCCCGTGCAACACGGGCAACCCGCTCGCTGAGCAGCCTCGTCTACGTCGAGTCGCTTCGCTCGGGCCCGAAGGGCGGCCTGCTCACGACCTGGGAGCTCGTCGCGCCGAACCGGGTCGAGTACCGGATCCGAGGGGGCGCCTCCGCGATCGTGATCGGCGAGCGCCGCTGGGACCGCGACAAGCCGGGCAAACGGTGGCGCCGCTCCCAGCAGCTTCCGCCGCTGCGCGTGCCGCAGCCCGCATGGGGCTCGGTGGCCACGAACGCGTACGTGCTGGGGAAGGCACGCGTCGACGGCCGCCCGGTCTGGGTCGTCTCCTTCGCCAACCCGACGACACCTGCCTGGTTCACGGCCTGGATCGACCGCGAGAACTACCGGCCGCTGCGTTTGCAAATGGCCGCGGCTGCACACTTCATGACGCACCACTACGTCGACTTCAACGGGCCGACCGCGATCAATCCGCCTAGATAGTCCGCCGCACAGCCTCGAGCACGACGAACCACGCGGCAGCGGCGGCGGCGACCGCGAGGAGTGCGAGCGCGAGGCGCGCTCTCATCCGCCCGCCTTGTCGAGCAGGGTCACGACGAACGGCTTGCCGCCCGGCGGCGTGACCTCGAACTGCAGTCCCCAGTGCCCGACCATCACGAGCGCGGGTGCCGACTTCGAGAACACGCCCGGCCGTAGCTCGCGCAAGCGGTAGCTCTGCTCGCCCATCTCCATGTCGAGCATGTCGAACTTCGTGATCACCCCGGCGCCCTGCACGGGCTTGCCGTCACGTGTGAGCGAGACGGAGAACGCGTTCTTCACCGCGGCCCGGTTTGGCGTCACGCGGACGCGCACGCGATAGGGCGACTTGGCGATCACTTCCGAGACCGGCCCAGGCCCGACCCGCGCCGCGACGTTCTGCACCCGCGCGAGCGCGCTCGAGGGCGGCGGCAGGCTCGCGAGCACCCCCGCGGCGAAGAGGGCGGCGGCGACGAACAGGATCTCGCCCTGCACGAGCCGTCGGAGCAGGAGCGGCGCGTCGGCGTCGCCGGCCTGCAGCCGCGGCTTCGTCCGCGCGAGGTTCACAGCAGCGAGCACGAGCGCCGCCGCGAGCAGGGCGATCTTCACGAGCAGGGCCTTGCCGTAGGAGGTCTGCCAGAGCGTCGCTAAGGTCGGGAGCTCGAGCAGCGACTGGCCGATCCCGGTCCCGATCAGCAACAGCACCGAGCCGAAGGCGACGAGCGAGAAGCGCGGCACCACCAGCGCGAGCGCGGCGGCGCGCGCCGCGCGGCCGACTGTGAGCCAGAAGATGACGATCCCGATCAGGCCGCCGAGCCAGATCCCCGCCGCGCCCAGATGTGCCGCGTCGAGCGGGAGCGAAAGCCCGCGCGGCGACTTCTGGCCAGCGTGGCCGGCGAGTGCGGGGAGGAGCAGCGTGGACGCGCCTGCGGCCAGCGCCGAGGGCAGCGCGAGCAGCTCGACCACCGAGCGCTGCTCCCGCTCGGGGCGGTCGACCCAGAGTGCGATCCCGGCGGCCACCGCGAAGAGGGCGAGCACGAGCTCGAGGTCGAGGAAGTCGCGGCCGAAGCCCGAGGAGCGAGCGGCAGGGAGGATCCCGCCGAGGTCCCACCACGAGCGCAGCGTGAACTCCGCTGTCGCCAGGAGGACGTAGACCGGGATCGCGACCAGCGCGGCGGCGACGGCGACTCCGAACGCGATCGTCAGCGGACGCAGCGAGCAGCCCCGCACCGCCCTAACCACAGGCCGCGCGATCAGGCTGCGCAGGACGAACAGGCCGAGGGCCGCCAGCAGCGACAGGAAGGCAACCCAGCGGGAGATCAGCAGCCTCGTCGTCGTTGCCGTCTCGCTGAGCGACGGCACCTGGAACTGCGGCGGCGGCCCCGGGTTTGGCCCGACCGCGAACGTGAAGGCGCCGCGCACCGGGTGCCCGTCGGCCGAGATCACCCGCCAGAAGACGAGGTACCAGCCCTCGGGCACCCGTTGCAGCGGCGTCACGAGCGTCTGCGGCGAGCCGGGTGCCGAGCGCGGCTCGCCGCTCGTGACCTGCCGGCCGGCCGCGTTCGTGGCCGAGACGATCGCGAAGCGCGGCTCGACCGGCTCGCTGTAGGCGAGCGTCACCTGCGACGGCGCCACGTTCACCGTGCCGCTTGCCGAAGGCGTGGTTCGGAGGAGGGCCGCGTGCGCCCACGCGGAGGCGGGCAGCGCGAGCGCCACCAGCGCCACCGCGAGGAGCGCCGCCCGTCTCACGTGAGCGGCCTGCCTCTCGTCGCCAGGGCCACAATCCCGAGCACGACGCCGATCGCGCCCACGACGAGCGCGACGATCGTCAGCGTCGAGCTCGAGCCGCCGAACGACGAGACGGCCTCGACGCGGGGAGCCGGGGTGTCCGAGCTCTCGGCGCCGCTCCAGTCGACGACCTTCCCGTTCGAGTACGTCTGCCGGACCGAGAAGGCATACGTCTTGCTCGAGGCGAGGCTTCCGTTGAAGCGGAAGACCGCGTCCTCGTCCGTCGGCACCTTGCCGCCCGACCATGTGACCGTCTGGACGACGCGCTCTTCGCCCGAGCCGCTCGCCGTCTCCGACCGCTTCCAACCGGGAGCCGGCTCGAAGGAGTCGATCGAGACGCCGTCGGGCACGGTCAGCTCGACCTCGGTGGTGGTGGCGTCTTCCTCCTCCGTCGGGACCGAGACGGTGAACTGCTGGTCTACCTTCGCCTTCGCCACCGGCGGGCTCACGATCGCGTGCGCGAACGCGCTGCCGGCGAAGACGAGCGTGACTGCGGCCGCCGCGGCGGCAAGCAGGACGATCTTCATTCGTGCTCCTTTCGCTTCGCTGGATCGGGGCTAGGCCCGAAGCGGCGGCGCGCGAGGCCGCGCGCGAAGCGAGCCGCCGTGTGAGGCGACGGAGCGGTACCAGGCGTGCGTGGTGCGGAACGGGGCGGCCGCGAGTCGCCGGCGGCGCAGCTCCCGTACCACCGCGCGCATCCAGCCGAGCAGGTGCGCGGCGGCCTCGGCGAGCGCGGCGGCCGTCAGGGAAAGCGCCGCGAGCAGCGGGATCACGTTCCGGTGCACGGGGCCTACGAGGCACGAGATCCCGTGGAAGCCGATTCCGGCTCGCCAGTGCAGGTACGACTCGAAGAGCGCGAAGGCGAGCGAGCTCAGGACGTAGAGCGCGACCGCGCGGAAGGCGAGGCGGCGCAGTCGCAGCTCCGGCGCGACGCGCCCGGGGCGCAGCCGCCGCCGTTCGCGGACGCCGAGCGCGGCGAGCCAGACGACGAGCGTCGAGACGAGCACGGCCAGGCCTAGCGAGACGAGCGCCACCACCACTAGCTGCGGCCCGCCGGCCGAGCTCTCGAAGCGGTTCGCGAGCGGACCCGGTGCGAGCGCGTACGCGAGCGAGCGGGCGCTCAGCACGAGCAGCCCGACCGCGACCGGCCAGGGCAGGAAACGCACTCTCATTGGACCCGGAGGGTAAAGGGTGCGGTCACGATCCGGCCGCGGGTCTTGAACTGCAGGAACAGCCGCCAGGTCCCGCCGATCGGAAGCAGCACGCCAACGCGGGCCTTCCCCGGGCTCGTCGCACGGCCGACCACGCGTGCGCCGCCAAGGAAGCTCGTACAGCCGGGCGTCGAGGGGCCGCAGACGTGTGTGTGGAAGTAGTCGAGCGTTCCGGCGCGGAAGAAGATCGCGTGCGCGAGGGCTCCGAACCACGGCGTGAAGGGCGCGGGTCGCCCCTGCGGATCGCGCACCGTAGCCACGAGCGTGGCAGGCTCGATCGCGTGCAGCTTCCTCGGTCCTGCGAGCGAGACGCGGTAGCCGCCGGTGGTCACGACCGGGTCGAACGCCGGCAGCGCACGCGGCCGGTAGCGGCCGGCGACGCGGATGTCCCGGTGGAGCTGGAAGTTCTGGGCGCCGAGCGGGTAGGCGTCCACGAGCACCCGATACGGCCCGGGCTCGGGCAGGACGATCGTCTCGGCGATGCGTCCGCCCGGCCCGATCTTCGGATGGCGATGGACGATCACCGACAGGTCGCGGCGCACGACGATCACGTGCACGCGCGTGTGCGGTCCCGCGCCGGTGCGATAGCGCGTCAACGCGGCGCCCGACGGCTGCCGGATCGTGAACGCTAGCCGCACCGGCCCGGGCCGCGCCACCTGCAGGGGAGAGAACTCCGCCAGCGCATAGGTGCGGGCGGGCGCAATCGTCGGCGTGTTCGGCCGCGAGGAGGAACAGCCGGCCAGGAGCGCGACGGCGCAACACGCGAGAAGAAAGCGCCCCATCTGCAGGCAGGATCTAGACGCGTGGGCGGACGTGTCAACCGTTAACCTGACCCGGCGGTGACGCTCGCCCACCTGTCCGCCTCCTGGGAGACGCCGCCGGCTGTTCTGATCGGCGCGGCGCTCGCCCTCGGCCTGTTCGTGCAGGCCTTCGTGCGCATGCGCCGTCGGCGACCGGATCACGCGCCCTGGACGCGGGCTCTGCTCTTCGGCGCAGGGCTCGCGCTGCTCGTCCTGCCGCTGATCTCGCCGCTCGACCACATCGGCGACGAGGAGCTGCTCTCGGCGCACATGCTCCAGCACGTGCTGATCGGCGACGCCGCCCCGGCGCTACTCGTCGTCGCCGTGCGCGGGCCGCTGCTCTTCTTCCTCCTGCCGGCTGTTGTGCTGCGCCCGCTGGCCTCGTTCCGGCCGCTGCGCGCGTTCCTGTCGGTACTGCTGATTCCGCTCGTCAGCCTCGGCCTCTGGGCGGTCGCGTTCCTCGCTTGGCACGTTCCCGCCGCGTACGACTACGCGGCCGCGCGCCCGCTCGTGCACGACCTCGAGCACCTGAGCTTCGTCGTCGCCGGAACGCTTGCCTGGGTGCAGCTCGTCGACCCCGCGCGCCACGGACGCCTGCGCCGGCCACAGCGTGTTTTCTTCGCGCTCGCGATGCTCGTGATCGCCCAGCCGCTCATCGACGCGCTGCTGTTCACGAGCTCGCCTCTCTACGGGCGCTACACCGGCGCGCACGGCATCTCGGCGCTGACCGACCAGCGGCTCGCGGGCACGGTGATGATGGTCGAGCAGCTGCTCACCCTCGGGATCTGCGTCGCGTTCCTGCTGCGGCCGTACCTGCAGGAGCGGCGGGATCGCCTGCGGCGGCCGGCCCTCTCGCACGGCTCGCGGTGAGCGGCGCCCCGGCCGCCTCGTCGTTCAGCTTCGAGCCGGTCTTCCTCGTGCTCGCTGCGGCAGCGGCCTACGGCTACTGGCGTCTCACACGGACGGTCGAGCGACCCAGCGCCGGCCGCGTCTTCCTGTTCGCGCTCGGGCTCCTTCTGATCGCCGGCTCGCTGAACTCCCCGCTCGAGACGATCGCCGTCCACTACCTGCTCCTGATGCACTTGCTGCAGAACGTGATGGTCGCCGACTGGGCACCGCCGTTGCTCGTGCTGGGCCTGACGCCTGCGATGCGGGCCGCCGTTGCCGCGCGCGGCGGGCGCTGGCTCGCTTTCCTCACCCGCCCGCGCGTCGCGCTGCCCCTCTGGCTGGCCATCTGGTACGGCGTCCACCTGCCGGCCTTCTACGACTACGCTCTTCGCCACCCGTGGCTGCTGAACGTCGAGCACGCGCTTCTGATCTTCGCCGGGCTCGTCTTCTGGTGGCCCGTCTTCTCCGAGCTGCCGCAGCGCCTCTCGACCGCGTTCCGGCTTGTCTACCTGGGCGGCGCCTACATCGCGTCGGCCTTCCTCTCGCTTGCCCTGATCTTCTCGGCGAGCGCGTTCTACGGCTTCTACGAGGCGGCGCCTCGGCTCTGGGGCCTCTCGGCGGACAAGGACCAGAACCTCGGCGGGATCCTGATGAACGGCGAGCAGATGGCGGTCTTCTTCGTGGCGCTCTCGTACTTCCTGCTGCGGCTGCTGTCCGAGGAAGAGGAGGCCCAGCGGGCGCTCGAAGGCTGATCGCGCTCGTCGTCGCGGCGGCCGCGCTGCTGGCGGTTCCGGCCGCGCAGGCCAACGGCGACCCGGCGAGCGACATCCTGATCACGAATCAGGTCTTCCTGCCGCCGGAGGCACCGATCTTGGTCTCGGCCGAGCAGGAGCTGCTGAAGACGGTCGCGGCAGCGAACGAGCGGGGCTACAAGATCCGCGTCGCCGTGATCCCGTTCACGAATGATCTCGGCACTGCGGACAGCCTCTGGCGGCACCCGCAGAGCTACTCGAAGTTTCTCGGCAGCGAGCTCACGTTCGTCTACAGGAACCGGCTGCTGATCGCGATGCCTTCGGGCTTCGGCTTCAGCCGCGGCCGCAAGCCGACGGCCAAGGAGCAGCGCGTGCTCGTCCGGGTGCCCGTCGGCAAGACCCCGACCGCGCTCACCCGGTCGACCACCAAGGCGGTGCGCCGGCTCGCAGCGGCCGACGGCGTGACGCTGCCAACGTTCTCCAGCGGCGGCACTGCCTGGCTTGACCGCGCGATCATCGCGGCCACCGGTCTGCTCGTGCTCCTGATCGTGCTCGTGCCGGCGCGTCGTCTGAGGCGAGGTCGGGACGACTCGCTCAGAGACCCAGATGCCGCGCGATGACCATCCGCTGGACCTCGTTCGTCCCTTCGCCGATCTCGAGGATCTTCTGGTCGCGGTAGAGCCGGGCGATCGCCGACTCCTCCATGAAGCCGTAGCCGCCGTGGATCTGCAGCGCCGCGTTCGCCGCGCGGTGCGATAGCTCGCCCGTGTAGAGCTTGGCCATCGCCGCCTCCTTGGCGAAGGGCCGGCCCTCGTCCTTCAGCCAGGCCGCCTTGTAGGTCAGGGCGCGGCCGGCCTCGATCTCGACCGCCATGTCGGCGAGCGCGAACTGCACGGCCTGGAACTTCGCGATCGGCTTGCCGAACTGCTCGCGCTCTTTCGCGTAGGCGACGGCGAGGTCGTAGGCGCCCTGCGCAAGCCCGACGCCCATCGCGGCCACCGAGATGCGGCCGCCGTCGAGGATCTCGAGGAACTGGATGAAGCCTTTGCCGCGCTCGCCGAGCAGGTTCCCCTCGGGAACGGCGCAGTCGCGGAACGAGAGCTCCCGCGTGTCGGAGGCGCGCCAGCCGAGCTTGTCCATCGGCGCCGAGATCTCGTAGCCGGGCGCGCCGTTCGGCACGATCAGGTTCGAGATCTCGTCGTCGCCGGTGCGCGCGGTGATCGTCACGCAGGAGGTGATGTCGGTCCCAGCGTTGGTGATGAAGATCTTCGAGCCGTTCACGACCCAGTCGCCGTCACGCAGCTCCGCGGTCGTGCGCGAGGCCGCCGCGTCGGAGCCGGCGCCCGGCTCGGTCAGGCCGAAGGCGGCCAGCTTGCGGCCAGCGGCGAGGTCGGGAAGCCACTGCTGCTTCTGCTCCTCGGTGCCGAAGAGCAGGATCGGCATCGTCCCGAGCGAGGTGTGCGCGGCCATGGTGATCGCCACCGACGAGTCGATCCGCGTCAGCTCCTCGACCGCGATCGCGTACGAGAGCGTGTCGGTGCCGGCCCCGCCGTACTCCTCCGGGATCGGCATCCCCATCAGCCCGAGCTCGGCGAGCTCGGCGACCAGGTCGTAGGGGAAGCGGTGCTCGCGGTCGAGCTCTGCGGCGACCGGCGCGATCTTCTGCTCCGCGAACTCGCGGACGGTCGAGCGGACGAGCTCGTGCTCGGGCGAGAGGTCGAGGTTCACGCGGAGAGGCGAGAAGCGAGCTCGACGATCAGGCGGACGCCGTAACCCGTGCCGCCGCGATGCATGAGGTAGTCGCCGCGGGAACGTTCGAGGAAGGCCGGGCCCGCGATGTCGGCGTGCGCCCACGGCCCGTCGCCCGCGAACTCCTTCAGGAACTCGGCTGCGAGCACGGCGCCGGCCTGGCGCAGGTCGGACGAGTTCTTCATGTCGGCGAAGACGGAGTCGACGTAGCGGCGGTAGCGCGGGTGCATCGGGAAGGCCCAGGCATGGTCGCCGCTCGCCTCGCCGGCCGCGACGACCTGGTCCCGCCACGCGTCCTCGTTGGAGAAGATCCCCGCGTAGAAGTCGCCGAGCGCGACCTCCATCGCGCCGGTGAGCGTCGCCAGGTCGAGCACGTGCGTGGCGCCCTGCTCCCGCGCGTACCAGAGGGCGTCGGCGAGCACGAGCCGGCCCTCGGCGTCGGTGTTCGTGACCTCGATCGTCTTGCCGTTCGCCGCCGTGATGATGTCGCCGGGCCGGTAGGCGTGGCCGCCGGGCATGTTCTCGGAGGCCGCGGCGACGGTGAGCACGCGGATGGGCAGGCCGAGCTCGGCGATCGCGCCGGTCGCCTCGATCACGGCCGCGCCGCCGGCCATGTCGCCCTTCATGTCCTCCATGTGCAGGGCGGGTTTGAGCGAGATGCCGCCGGTGTCGAAGGTGATCGCCTTTCCGACGAGGCCGAGCACCAGCTCCGGGTGCGTCGGCTCGGGCGGGTCGTAGCGGAGCACGACCAGGCGGGGCGGGGTGTCGCTGCCCTGCGCGACGGCGGCGAGCGCGCCCATGCCCTGCGCCTTGATCTCGTCCGGCCCGAGCGCCTCGGCCGTCAGGTGCTCGACCGAGGAGGCGATCTCGCGGGCGCGTTCGGCGAGCCGCTCGGGATTCATCTCGTTCGGAGGGCTGTTGACGAGGTCGCGCGCCCTGTTCGTCCACTCGGCGACGAGCGCGGCGCGGTCGGCGCTCGCGGCGAGACCTTTCGCGCTTCCGCACAACACGAGCGCCGAAAGCTTCGAGGCCGAGCCGTCGCTCTTCCAGCGCGCGGGGTGATAGCTGCCGAGCAATGTCCCGTCCACGAGTGCGCGCACCTGCTCGGCCGCGTCGGGCGGTAGGGAGTCGTCGACTACCCAGGCCAGGTGCTCCGCGAAGTCGCCCACCTCTTCTGCGACCAGCGCGGCGGCCGTGCGTAGCGCGTCGGCGTCGACCTTGTCCGCGCTGCCGACTCCGACGACGGCCAGGCGGCTCGTGCCGAGCTTCCCGTCGACGTGGACGATCCGCACGCGGCCGGGCTCGTCACGCAGCTCGCCATCGGCGCTCAGGCGCTGAAGCAGGCCGTCGAGGGCCGAGTCGAGTGCTCCGGCGGCTCCTGCGAGGCCGTTTCCGCTGGTCAGCGGGACGGCCAGGACGTCAGCTTCGACCTCCTCCGGCGATACCGCTTGCACCTCGACATTCATCGCGCCGCGATGCTAGCCGACTGCCTCCGTAGCCTGCCGCCCATGAGGGGGCTACACCTTCTCCGTGGCGGTGCCGATAAGGGCCTCGTGGCTCGCGGCACGTCACTGCGGCATTTGCGGCCGGCTCGCTTCAAGCGGAGCCGTGGCCGCGCGAACGTCGAGCTCCTCACGATGCGCATCGCCGAGCTCGTCGGCGAGCGCCAGGAGCTGCGCGATCGTGGCGCGAGGCATGGAGCACTGGAGCGGAACCGCGTCCAGCTCGCGCGCGCCCAGTGGGAGCTCGGGCACGCGCTGATCGAGCGCCACCTGCCCGAGCGCACCCAGACCGCGGCGTAGCCCCGCCGCTCCCGTCTACTCTCGGGCCTGTGCGGGCCGAGCTCGACAGGCGTGCCATGGCGGCCCTCTCCGCGGGCCACTGCGCGACGGACTTTGCGAACGGCGCGCTGCCGGCGCTGCTCCCGTTCTTCGTCGACCGCTTCCACCTCTCGTACACGCTCGCGGCCACGGTCATGCTTGCCTCGGCGGCCTCGTCGTCGCTCATCCAGCCGCTCTTCGGGGCGTGGTCGGACAAGCGGGGCGCGATCTGGCTGCTGCCCGCAGGTGTCGCCGTGGCGGGCATCGGCATCGCGCTCGCGGCCGCGGCTCCCGCGTACTGGCTCGTGCTGCTGCTCGTCGTGATCTCCGGGCTCGGCGTGGCGGCGTACCACCCCGAGGGCTCGAAGTTCGCCGCGTACGCAGGCGGCCGGAAGCGCGCGAGCGCGATGAGCCTGTTCTCGATCGGCGGCAACGTGGGGTATGCGCTCGGGCCGACGGTGACGACGCCGCTGGTGCTCGCGCTCGGCCTCACGGGCGCGCTGCTGCTCTCGCTGCCGGTGCTCGGGGTCGCCCTCGCGCTGCTGCTCGTCTCGCCCTACCTGGCCCGGTTCGCGCCGGAGCCGGGCGCCGCGGGGCGCGCGGAAGGGGAGGACCGGCCCGGCGCGCTCGCACTGTTGCTCGGCGTGATCGCCTTCCGCAGCGTCGCCTGGTTCGGCCTGATCACCTTCGTGCCGCTCTGGGAGGTCTCGCTCGGGCACTCGAAGGCAGAGGGCAGCCACCTGCTCTCGTTGATGCTCCTGGCCGGCGGGCTCGGCACGCTCGCAGCCGGCCCGCTCGCCGACCGGCTCGGGCGCAGGCCCGTCCTCAACGTGAGCCTGCTCGCCACTGCGCCGCTGATCTTCGTCTACGTGCTCGTCGGCGGCATCTCCGGCGCGATCGCGCTCGCGTTCGTCGGCGTCTGCGTGATCGGCACCTTCGGGGTGACGATGGTGATGAGCCAGGAGTACCTCCCGAGCCGGATCGGGATGGCGTCAGGCCTCTCGATCGGGCTCTCGATCGGCCTCGGCGGGATCGCAGCCGTGGGACTGGGAGCGCTCGCCGACTCCGTCGACCTGCAGGCGGCCATGTACGCCGCGGCGGCCGCGCCGCTCGCGGGGCTCGCGCTCGCACTGTTGCTGCCGTCGACGGGCTCGAGACGCCGCCTCGAACCAGAGCCCGTGTTGTAGTCTCCGCGGCCGTGTCAGAGAGCCCGAGAGAGTTCTTCGAGACGCTGGAGTCGCGGGTCGACCCGTCGAAGGCTGCCGGGATGAACGCGAGCTACCGGTTCGAGATCGAGGGCTCGGGCACGTGGCACGTCGAGGTCGACGACGGCAAGGTGACCGTCACCGAGGACGGCGGCGACGCCGACTGCACCATCTCGACCTCGACTGAGACCTTCACCAAGATCGCAAACGGCGAGCAGAACCCGACCGCGGCCTACATGTCCGGCAAGCTCAAGGTGAACGGCGACATGGGCCAGGCGATGAAGCTCCAGAAGCTCTTCTAGCTTCAGGAGGGCTTGACGAAACGACGGCTGTGCCGCCGGGCCCAGCGACGTTCCGCCAAGCCCTCCTACTCCTCGAGCTCGACCAGCACGGTGCCGCCGGCGACCCGGTCGCCTTCGGCCACGTGGACGGCGCGAACGGTCGCCTCGTAGGGCGAGACGACCGGGGTCTCCATCTTCATCGCCTCGAGCACGACCAGCGGCTGGCGCGGCTGGACGGTGTCGCCCTCGGCCACGAGCACTCGGATCACGGTCCCGGGCATCGGCGCCGCGAGAGCGCTCTGCTCGTGCGCGCCGCCGCGCTCGAACGACGCGTTCGGATCCGGCGGCGCGGCCGGCGGCGGCGCGGGCAGGTTGAGCCGGAAGCCGCCGCGCCACGGGTGGTCGGGTAGGCGCAACGGCGGGGCCGACAGCGGGGGGTGCTCGGTCAGGAAGGCGGTCGTCGTCTCCCCGGCCCGCAAGGCGGGGTGGGTGACGAGCCAGCGGAGGAAGGGCAGGTTCGTCACGACCCCTTCGACGCGGGTCTCCGCGAGCGCGGCGGCGAGCCGGTCGAGGGCGTCGTCGCGCGTGGAGCCGTGCGCGATCAGCTTCGCGATCAGCGGGTCATAGGCGGTGCCGATCTCGTCGCCCTCCTCGACGCCTGCGTCGACGCGGATGCTCCCAGGCAGCTGTAGCCGCACGAGCCTGCCGGTCTGCGGCAGGAACGTGCGCGGATCCTCCGCGTAGAGCCGCACCTCGACCGCGTGGCCGACCAGCCGCGGCTCCGCCTGGAGGGGCTCGCCTTGCGCGATGCGGATCTGCTCGGCCACAAGGTCGGCGCCGGAGACGAGCTCGGTCACAGGGTGCTCGACCTGGATGCGTCCGTTCAGCTCCAGGAACCAGAAGTCGCGTCCGTCGAGCATGAACTCGGCCGTGCCCGCGCTGCGGTAGCCGATCGCCTGTGCGAACGCGACCGCGGCCTCGCTCATGCGCCCACGGAGCTCGGGGTCGAGGGCGGGGGAGGGCGCCTCCTCCAGCACCTTCTGGTGGCGGCGCTGCACCGAGCAGTCGCGCTCTCCGAGCGCCACGATCGTCCCGTGCGAGTCGCCCAGGAGCTGGATCTCGACGTGGCGGGGCCGCTCGACGTAGCGCTCGAAGAAGACGCGCTCGTCGCCGAAGGCCGCCTTCGCCTCGCGCCTCGCCGCAGCGAGTGCCTCCTCGAGCTCGCCGGGCTCGCGCACGACCCGCATCCCGCGGCCGCCGCCTCCTGCGGCAGCCTTCACCACCAGCGGGAAGCCGATCTCGTCCGGCTCGCCCTCCGGCACGACCGGCACGCCGGCCTCGCGCGCGATGCGCTTGGCCTCGAGCTTGTCGCCGCCGGACCTGAGCGCCGAGGGCGGCGGGCCGACCCAGGTCAGCCCCGCGGCCTCGACTGCCTCCGCGAACTCGGCGTTCTCGGCGAGGAACCCGTAGCCGGGATGGACCGCATCCGCGCCCGCCTCGCGCGCGGCGCGCACGTGCTCACCCGCGTCGAGGTACGAGGAAATCCGCACCGTCTCGTCGGCCGAGCGCGCGTGCAGCGAGCCGGAGTCATCCTCCGGCGCGACCGCCACCGTCCCGATCCTGAGCTCGCGGCAGGCGCGAAACACGCGCAGCGCGATCTCGCCGCGGTTCGCTACGAGGAGCTTCTGGATGCCCACGGCGGGTCGCGCTTCTCGAGGAACGCCTTCAGGCCCTCCTGGCCCTCCTCGCTCGTCCGCCGCTGGGCGATGCGCCGCTCGGTGCCGAGGCCGTCCGGGCGCTCGAGCACGAGCTTCTTCGCGTGCCGTGCCGCCTCGGGCCCGGCCGTCCGCAGCTCGGCCACGATCCGCGCGACCGCGGCGTCGAGCTCCTCTGCCACTTCGTGCACGAGCCCGATCCGGAGGGCGGTCGCCGCGTCGAACACTTCGCCGGTGACGAAGTACCGCCGCGCGGCACCCGGCCCGATCTTCGCCAGCGCGAACGGCGAGATGACCGCGGGAATGATCCCGAGCTTGACCTCGGAGAAGGCAAAGCGCGTGTCGGGCGCGGAGACGACGATGTCGGCGCACGCGACGAGGCCGCAGCCGCCGCCGAGCGCGTGCCCGTGCACCCGGGCCACGACCGGCGCGGGGCAGGAATTCATCGTCTCGAGCATCTTCCGCAAGCGGCGCGCGTCGGCGACGTTCTCCTCGTAGCTGAGCTCGATCGAGCTGCGCATCCACTCGACGTCGGCTCCCGCGGAGAAGCTCTTGCCCTCGCCGGCGAGCAGCACCGCGCGCACGTCGTCGCCGACGTCCGCGAACGCCTCGGTCAGCTCGCGGATCAGGTCGGCGTCGAACGCGTTGCGCCGCTCCGGGCGCGCCATCACGACGCTGAGGACGTCGCCGCTTTGCTCCACGCGTAGCGCTGTCATCTCCTGAGCATCGTAAAGTTGCCTCCGCGATGCTGCGCGGAGCGATCGCGGCCGCCGTCACGCCTCTTCGCGACGAAGGCGCCGCCCTGGACGAGGAGGCCTTTGGGCCCTACCTCGACTTTCTCGCTGCTGCGGGCCTCGACGGGATCCTCGCGCTGGGCACGACCGGCGAGGGGATCCTGCTCTCCGCAGCCGAGCGCAGGCGCGCCGCCGAGCTGTTCGTGGACGGCCCGCTGCCGGCGATCGTGCACTGCGGCGCGCAGACCACTGCCGAGACCTGCGCGCTCGCCGAGCACGCAGCCGGGGCCGGGGCTGCGGGAGTGGCCGTGATCTCGACGCCGTAC
>Ga0307323_10000209_pt1 | contig 17707 bp, 16 predicted proteins | sample ER_DNA_381_FD_194496 | JGI IMG/M metagenome (GOLD analysis project Ga0307323, IMG submission 194496) | Bulk soil microbial communities from the East River watershed near Crested Butte, Colorado, United States - ER_DNA_381 | ecosystem: Environmental > Terrestrial > Soil > Floodplain | place...
GGAGCTGGAACTTGCCGGCCCGGTTTTGGATCTTGGCGACCTTGAAGCCGTTCTTGAGGGAGTAGGCCTCATCGACGTAGCCGATGGCGCCGTCGGTGCGCGAGACGACTCCAGCGAGGCCCGATGAGCCCTTGCCGCCGATGCCGGTCGGGAAGTTCGGCTGGGTGCCGACGCCGACCTTGCTCTTCCATTCCGAGCTGACCCGAGAGAGGTAGTCGGTGAAGTTCCAGGACGTCCCGCTACCGTCGCTGCGGTAGACGGGGGTGATCTTCAGATCCGGGAGGCTGACACCCGGGTTGATCTTCTTGATCGCGCTGGCGTTCCACTTCGTGATGTGGCCGAGATAGATGTTCGCGACGATCTTCCCGGTCAGTTTCAGGCCATACGCTACTCCCGGTACGTGGTACGGGATCGACGTGGAAGAAAGCGCCCACGGGATCTGCTGGCAGCCCTTGCACGCGGAGGCCTGATCCTTCGTCAGCGGCGCGTCACTGGCGCCGAAGTCGACCGTGCGGCCGGTGATCGCGGCAATACCGGCGCCGCTGCCGACCGACCCGTAGGTGATCTGAGCGTTCTTGTAGTTGGCCTGCCATTGCGAGACGAGCGGGAACACGAACGTGCTGCCCGCCCCCTTCAGGCTTCCGCCCGTGCTGCTCGCTGCGGCAAAGCTTGCACCGAACACGAGCGAAGCGGCCGCGATCGCGGCCGCGATGACGGTCCTCCGTGACACTCTGTTCTCCTTCTCCTCGATGACGCCGGTGGTGATGGCGCAAGCATCGAAGTCGCACGATTCGCGGTGGGCTGAAACGTGGTGACTGGATGGTGACGATCTGGTGAACGGCCCAGGAATCAGGCCAAGACGAAGTTAGTGTCCGCGCGCGTGAGCGCGGTCCCGTCGACGCAGCCCCTGCCGGAACGCCGACGGATCGGCGACCGCTTCGGCGACCTCTTCCTGCACGGATTGACAGGCGCGGCCGCCGTCGCGGCAGCCGTCTTGCTCGGGGCGATCGCATGGAAGATCTTCCAGCTCGCCTGGCCGGCGATCACCAAGTACGGGTTCGCCTTCGTCACCCGTCAGGGCTGGGACACGGTCCACAACAAGTTCGGTGCACTGGACCTGATCTGGGGTACTGCCCTGACGTCGTTCGCCGCGCTCCTGATCGCGACCCCGCTTTCGATCGCGATCGGGCTCTATCTGAGCGAGCTGGCACCGCGCGGGGCGCGCACCGTGATCGCCTCGCTCGTCGAGCTGCTCGCGGCGATCCCGAGCGTCGTCCTCGGTCTGTGGGGAATCCTCGTCCTCGGGCCGTTCGTCGGCCAGGATCTCGAGCCCTGGCTCCACCGCCATCTCGGCTTCATCCCGCTCTTCAGCGGCTCGCCCCAGAACGCGGGGATGCTGGTCGCCGTGCTCGTCCTGACGATCATGGTCGTCCCGATTACCTCGAGCATCTGCCGCGAGCTCTTCCTCGGCGTGCCGACCGAGCTCGAGCAGGGCGCGCTGGCGCTCGGGGCCACGCGCTGGGAGATGGTGCGCGGGGTCATCCTTCCGTATACGCGCACCGGTGTGAGCGCGGCGATCCTGCTCGGCTTCGGCCGCGCGATCGGCGAGGCGATCGCCGTCACCCAGGTGATCGGCGCCGGCCACGGCATTCACTGGTCGCTGTTCGTGACGGGAGACACGCTCGCGAGCAAGCTCGCCGAGCAATACCAGGGGGCCGTGTCGAACATCCAGATCGCCTCCCTCGTCTACCTGGCAGCGATCCTGCTCGTGATCTCTTTGCTCGTGAACCTGACGGCGCTGTTCATCGTGCGTCGGTTTTCCCACGAGCGCATCGGGGGGAGCTGATGGCTGTCGACGCCGGCCGCTACTCCCTGACGCTGAGCCGGCGGACGAGGCGGCGGAAGGTCGTCAACCTGCTGATGCAGGCGCTTGCGACGCTCGCGGCGCTCGCGGCGGTCGCTGTGCTCGCGCTCGTGATCGTCTCGGTCGCGCAGCGTGCAGCGAGCGCTCTCAGCTGGGACTTCTTCACGAAGACCGCGGCGACCTTCGGCCAGAGCGGCGGCGGTGTTGCGAATGCCCTCGTCGGCAGTCTCGTGATCGTGGCGGTGGCGACCGCGATGGCGGTTCCGGTCGGCATTCTGATCGCCCTCTACGTGAGCGAGTTTGCGCCGCCGCGCGTGGGCGACCTCGTGAGGCTCGTGCTCGATGTGCTGAATGGCCTGCCCTCGATCATCATCGGCATCTTCGTCTACGGCTTGCTGGTGATCGGCAGCGGGCAGGCGGCCTGGAAGGGCTCATTCGCGCTCGCGATCATCATGCTGCCGCTCGTCGCCCGCGCGACGCAGGAGGTGCTCGCGCTCGTCCCGGGCACCCTGCGGGAAGGTGCACTCGCGCTCGGCGCCAGCCGTTGGCGCACCGTCCTCGGCATCGTCTTGCCCACCAGTTTCGGGGGGATTCTCACGGGCACCGTGCTGGCGGTTGCGCGCGCCGCCGGGGAGACCGCTCCCCTTCTCTTCACGACGTCGATCGCCGCGAACGCCGTCACGTGGGACCCACGCCAGCCGGTGCTCTCGATCCCGTACGACATCTTCGTGCTTTCCGAGTCGCCCGATCCTGCCGATCACGCCCGCGCCTGGGCGCTCGGATTCGTGCTGATCTGCTTTGTCCTCGTGACAAGCCTGTCTGCGCGCCTGCTGCTCGCCAGATACCGAAAGAGGATGGAGGGTTGACCATGGAGGCGGATACGATGAACGTAGTGGCGCCGATCGAGATTGCTCAGCCTCGCGAGGCGCCGCGGAGCGCTTCTGACCGGGAGATCGTGTTCGAGACACGGGGGCTGACGGTCAGCTACGGGAAGGCGCCCGCCGTCACGAACGTCGACCTCTCGATCTACCGCAACCTCGTCACCGCGATCATCGGCCCTTCGGGCTGCGGCAAGAGCACATTCCTGCGCTCACTGAACCGCATGAACGACTTGGTGCCGTCGGCCAAGGTCGAGGGCGAGGTGCTCTACCACGGCCAGAACATCTACGGCGACGGGGTCGACCCGGTCGAGGTGCGCCGGCGGATCGGAATGGTCTTCCAGAAGCCGAATCCGTTCCCGAAGTCGATCTACGACAACGTCGCCTGGGGCCTGAGAGTGCTCGGGATGAAGGACGATCTCGACAGCCGCGTGGAGCGGGCGTTGACGCAGGCGGCACTCTGGGACGAGGTCAAGGACCGCCTCAGGAAGAGCGCCTTCGGCCTTTCGGGCGGCCAACAGCAGCGCCTTTGTATCGCGCGCGCGATCGCGGTCGAGCCCGACGTCGTCTTGCTCGACGAGCCCGCCTCCGCGCTCGATCCGATCGCGACCTCGAAGATCGAGGACTTGATGCACGAGCTGAAGAACGAGTACACGCTCGTAATCGTCACTCACAACATGCAGCAGGCGGCGCGCGTCGCGGACATGACGGCGTTCTTCACGCTCGAGCGAACCGAGAGCGGCGGCCACGGCGTACTCGTTGAGTACGACGAGACGCCCAAGATCTTCACGCAGCCCGCGGACAAGCGGACCGAGGGCTACGTGACAGGTCGGTTTGGCTAGGGGACGGCCTGTTTTCGCAAAAAAAAGGCGCGGGTAAGGTTGCTTGATGGCTGAGCAGATGAGAGTCACATTCCAGGACGAGCTGGAACAGGTCGAAGCGGCACTCCAGGAAGAGGGCGACTACGTCCTGCGCGCGCTACGGGCCGCCGTGAACGCGCTCGAGCAGGCCGATTCGGAGCTCGCCGACGAGGTGATTGCCTTCGACGACGAGATCGACCGCCGCTACTTCTCGATCCAGGAGGGGATCCAGTCCCTGCTGGCGCGGCAGACGCCCGTCGCGGTCGACCTGAGACTCGTCCTCGCGATGCTGCACGCGAACCTGCATCTTGAGCGGATGGGCGACTACTGCGTCACGATCGCCAAGCTGACCAAGCTCGTCTCCGACGTCGAGCAGGACGACGGTCTTGTCCAGGCGTTCGAGGAGATGGGCCAGCGCGCCGAGCAGATGATCCGTGTGGCGCTCGACTCCTTCCAGCGCCGGGATCTCGAGGGCGCCTCCTCGCTCGTTGACCTCGACGAACTGATCGATCGGGCAAACCGCCGCGCCGTCGAACGCGTTCTCGACTTCGCCGATGACGAGTCGAAGCGCGAGTGGGGCCTGCGGATGATCATCGTCTCGCGCTGCCTCGAGCGGATCGGCGACCACGCCGTCGACATCGGCGAGCAGACCGCCTACCTCGTCACGGGCGAGTTCCGCGAGTTCACTGATGCATCTCATCAAACCGGTTCGTAGCTCAATCGCCCAAACCTGTTGGTTGGACGGCCGCACCGGCAAAGCCGGCACGGCTTCGAATCGGCATCGCGAAGCGACGCCTCGGGCCACGCACCAAGGCGGCTGATTTTGAGCGCGAGTGGCGCTACGCCGCCGCCGCGGCCGGCTCGGGCGGCGGCAGCGAGTTCGGGCTCGTGCTTACGCGCCGGACGAGTGCGGTGACGACTCCCTCGAAGACGTCCTGGTCTAGCGAGTACTCCGGGCTGAAGTCGACGGCGGCGTTGATCTCGAGCACGACGTAGCGACCGGGGCCGAGTGGAAGCAGGTCGACGCCGACGAGGTCGCCTCCGACGGCGGAGGCGGCTGCGACCGCAAGCTCGCAGGCGATCGGCGGCGGTACGACCCGCTCCCGGACCGCGCCGAGCGCGACGTTTGTCCGCCACTCGCCCGGCGGGGCGACGCGTTTGACCGCTCCGACCACGCTGCCGCCGGCGACGACCAGGCGTAGGTCGTGGCCGAGCGGCGGAATCAATTCCTGGATGAGCCCCCCGTGCGAACGGAACCACCCGCTGCGTGACAGGTGCTCGAGGCAGCGCTCGAGCTCGCCACGGTCGCGGCAGAGGCTGACATCACGCCCCCAGCTCCCAAAGCGCGGCTTGACGACGAGGGGGAAGGAGCTGCAGTCCGCCGGTTCTTCCCAGGCGGTGAGCGGCCTCGTCTCGGGATGCGGCAGACCGGCGCGGCGGAGAGCACGGGCGGTGACGAGCTTGTCGTGCGCCGAGATCAGGGCCGCCGGCGGGTTCAGCACCCGAACGCCCGCGGCCGAGAGCTCGGAGAGAGCCCAGAGGCCGTCCTCGATTCCGTCGAGCCCCTGCCGTATGTCCAGACGGCCGAGCGCCGCGTCGCCCGCCGCCAGCGTCATGAGCGCCTCGCGCGGCGTCAGCAGGAGCGGCTCGAAATGCCGCCACTGCCGGGTGATGAGCCCGATGTTCGTTTCGCCGGCGCGGTGGGCGACGATCGAGAAGCGCATCAGATCGAAGTGTCGGCCGCAACGCCATCCGATGGGCTTCCGAATGGTGAACGAGTGGTAAAAGGCTGGATGCAGCTCGCGGTTCGCGGGCGAAGCCACCTCGTCTACGATCGCGGCGTGAGCAGCGTCTTTACGTCGACGTACCACGACACGCCCGACGGTCGCTTCGCCCGCACCGGGGTTGCCCTTCGTCGACGGGTCGAGAACGGGCTCAGCATCTGGGAGGTCGAGCTCCCCGAGGCGCCGGGGGAAGTTGCGTTCTCGGAGCCGGGCGGCCCGGCCGAGCCGCCGCCTCTCGTCGCCGACCTGCTTCGCGGGCTATTGCACGAGCGGGAGCTGGTCGAAGTGGCCACCCTGCAAACGCGGCGCTCCGAGGAGGACGCCCCCGCCGACGCTGAGGTACACGACGAGGTCGAGGTGCTGGACGGCCGGCGCGTCGTCGATCGCTTCGACGTCGAGGGCGAGCCGCAGGATCCGGGGCTTCTGGTCGTCGGCCGGCGAAAGCGGCGGAAGGCGCCCGGGGACAAGCGCTCGGCCCTGCCGCACCTGCAGACGATGATCCGCCTGCAGTACGACGAGATCCTTGCCCACGACCCGGGCACGAGGCTTGGGAGCGACCCCGAATCGCTGCACAAACTGCGGGTCGCAGTCCGCCGGCTGCGCGCGTTCCTACGTGTGTCCCGTCCGATCCTCGACCCCGAGTGGACAGACGAGTTGCGGACCGAGCTCAAGTGGCTAGGCGGGGCGCTCGGCGCCGTGCGCGACCGCGACGTGCTCCTGATTCACCTTCGCGCACAGGCAGAGACGCTGCCGTCTTCGGACACGGCTGCGCTCGGTCTCATCGTCGATGGCATCGAGCTTGAGCGCGGGGCCGCCCGCGCCGAGCTGCTGGAAGCGATGTCCAGTCCGCGCTACCTTGAGCTGCTGGGGCGGATCGAGATCGCCGGCGAGGCGCCGCGCTGGCACGGAGTACGCCGCTCGGCGCGAAAGCTTGCGGGCAGGGAGTTCAGGAAGCTCGAGCGGGCGATCAAGGCGCTGGGGGCTGAACCGAGCGACACAGAGCTTCACGGCGTCCGCATCCGAGGCAAGCGCGCACGTTACGCGGGGGAGCTGGCCGAGGCGTCCGTCGGGAAGAAGGCCCGCCGCTTCGTCGTGCGTGCCAAGAGAGTCCAGGACGTGCTCGGCGAGCACCAGGACGCCGTCGTCGCCGACGAGCGCCTACGCGAGCTGGTGCTCTCCCAGAGCAACCCGCAACTCGCGCTCGTTGCCGGCCGGCTGATCGAGCGCCAGCGGGAGCGGATGCTCCGCGCCAGGGCCGAGGCTCCGCAGACGCTCAGGCAGCTTCGGCGTGCCGGCCGCAAAGCCTGGCGCTAGGCGCAATGGCGCTGCTCGTTGTCCGACATGCCCGCGCCGGCCACCGGAGCGAATGGGAGGGCGACGACAGGCTGCGGCCGCTCGACGAGAAGGGTCGCCGCCAAGCTGCCGGACTGCCCGGCCTCTTGGCCCGGTTCGAGATCGCCCGCATCGCCTCGGGTTCCTATCTTCGCTGCACCCAGACCGTCGAGCCGCTGAGCGAGCAGCGAGGCCTGCCGATCGAGGAGCGGCGCCAGCTCGACGAAGGCGCTTCCCTCGAGGAGGCGCTGGCGCTCCTGCGCGAGCTCGGCGACGACGCGGTCCTTTGTACCCAGGGCGACGTCCTCGAGAATCTGTTCGGCGAGTCCGGCCAGAAGGGCTCGACGCGGATCGTCGAGCTGCAGGACGGCGAGCCTGCCGTGCTCGAGTACCTGCCGCCTGCGGCCTAAGGGGCTTTCAGGCTGTGGCTGCTTCGGCCTCGAGCAGCTGCGTGCACACGCCCTCGCGAACGCCGCCGTCCGCGACGCCGAGCGGAACCTGGAGCACGCGCTGCAGCTCGGCGAGGATGATCGCGCCGGCCGGAAGCGTGCGTGCTCGCTCAAGGTCGACCTTCGCTCGCTTCGCACGAGTGACGATCGAAAGGGCGCTGAGCTCCTTGATCGCGGACTCGAGCGCATCTTCGCCGAGCCGGCGGAGCCCGTGACGGCGCAGTGCTCGCGCGGTCCCGCCGGTTGCGAGCGCAACGGCCGGCAGAGGCGGGGTCAGCTCGCTGAAAGCGGCAGCGACTTCGGTGCGCGCCGTTGCGAGCTCCAAGCGGGTTGGAGGATCCGAGACCAGGCAGCGCTCCGTCAGCCTGAGCGAGCCGAGCGGGACCGACCGCAGCCAGGACGGCGCGCTTGCCGTGCCGACGGCGATTTGCGTCGAGCCGCCGCCTACGTCGCAGACGGCGACCGGCTCCGCGTCGACCTGCGTTCGCGAGAGCGCGCCGACGAAGCCGTGCTCGGCCTCATCCTCTTCGCTGAGGGGTTGGACGCGGAGTCCGGTTGCCTGCTCGAGAGCGACAATCAGCTCTCGCCCGTTCTCGGCGCTTCGCCACGGCGAGGTGACCACAACCTCGATCCGCATCGCGCCGAGCTTCCGGGCGCGGCGGACCTCCTTGCGCGCGGCTTCCGCGGAGCGCTCGATCTTCTCCTCCGTCAGCCGGCCGCAACGCTCGACGTCTTCGCCGAGGCGCGTGCGGCGCCGCTCCTCCCGGATTGGCACGAAGCCGCCTCGAGCGTCGGTTTCGGCGACGAGTAGGCGCAACGTGTTCGCGCCAACGTCGACGACGGCGACCCTCATCCGCCGCATTCTGCTCGGCGGGTCGGCGGTCGCCCCGAGAGCCCCCGTGATCCGGGCGACTAGGCGGTGCGCTTGCTCGACCGTCGCGGCTGCCGTGCTCGGACGCTTCTCATGAGGAGCGTTTGCGTCTCGCGCGCCCGCTCGCCTTTCTTTCCGCGGATCCGTTGCCATTCGCCGTCAGCCTTCAATTCCCAGGCGTGCACGTTTGAAGACACCATCGTGTCGAGCGCCCGCGTCAGCTCCTGCTGGGCGCGTGGGTCCTCGATCGGGACGACCGCCTCGATCCGGTAGTCGAGGTTGCGCGGCATCAGATCGGCGCTGCCGAGGTAATAGCTCGCAACGTCCCCTGCTTCGAAGACGAAGACGCGGCTGTGCTCGAGAAAGCGCCCGAGCACGCTGACGACGCGGATGTTCTCGCTGAGGCCTTTGACCCCGGGGCGCAGCGTGCAGATGCTCCGCGCGAGGATCGCGACCTCCACGCCTTTCGCCGAGGCCTTGTAGAGCTCGTCGATGATCGTCTCGTCGGTGAGGTTGTTGACCTTGATCCGGATGCGCGCCTTCTCGCCGGCTGCGGCCGCGGTCGCGGTCGCCCGGATCTTCTCGACCAGCCGTTCGCGCAGATCGAACGGCGCGACCAGGAGCTTGCGGAACCGCGTCGGCCGGCTGAAGCCGGTCAGGAAGTTGAACAGGTCGGCAACGTCGGCGGTGATGTCGGGATCGGCCGTGAAGAGGCCGAAGTCCTCATACGCCCGGGCGGTTGCGGCGTGGTAGTTGCCGGTGCCGACGTGCGCGTACCGGCGTAGCTCGCCACCCTCGCGCCGCACAACGAGCGTCGTCTTCGCGTGGATCTTCAGGTTCGGGAACCCATAGACGACGTGGACGCCTGCCTGTTCGAGCGCGCGGGCCCAACCGATGTTCCGCCGTTCGTCGAACCGAGCCTTCAGCTCGACGAGACAGACAGCCTGCTTTCCCTTCTCCGCGGCTTCGATCAGCGCGGGCACGAGCGGCGAGTCACCGCTCGTGCGGTACACGGTGGTCTTCAGCGCGAGGCTGTCGTCGTCGGACGCGGCAGCATTGACGAACGCCTCGAAGCTTGTCCCGAACGCGTGGTAGGGCTGGTGGACGAGGACGTCGCCTTTCGCCACCTCGGCGAAGAACTCGTCCGGGGAAGTCACGTTGGCGAAACGCGGATGCGTAAAGGGGAACCACGGCTCTTCTTTGAGGTCGGGCCGGTCGAGACCGACGAACTCCGAAACGCTCTCGAGATCGAGCAGCCCTTGCACGAGGTAGACCTGGTCGTCGCTGACGGCGAGGCCCCGCTTCAGGCGGTCGAGCATCCGGGTGGAGGCCGAGCCCGTGATCTCGACCCGTACAGCGTCCCCGAAACGCCGTCGCCGCAGCTCGCTCTCGACCGCCTCGCGGAGATCGTCCGCCTCGTCTGACAGCTCGAAGTCGGCGTCCCGGCTCACTCGGAAGATGCAGCACTCGAGGATCTCCATCTTCGGGAAGAGACGTCCGAGGAAGTGGCGGATCACACGCTCGAGCGGCAGGAAGAGCCCGCGCTCTCCGATCGCCATGAACCGCGGCAGGAGCTCAGGCACCTTGACGCGCGCGAATCGTTCCTCGCTGCTGTCCGGATCGCGGACGAAGAGGCCGAGCGAAAGCGAAAGGCCGGAGATGTACGGGAACGGCTGGCCGGGGCCGACGGCGAGCGGCGTCAGGATCGGGAACACCTCGCGCTCGAACCGCTCGGCGAGCTCTTCCAGCTCGGCCTTCGTGCAGTCCTCGACCTGCCCGACGATGATGCCCGCCTCCTCGAGGGCAACGCTCAGCTCCCGCTTCCAAAGTTTCGACTGGCGGCCCGAAAGCTGGAGCACGCGCTCCCGGACTTCGCGCAGCGTCTCCTGTGGCCGCCGGGCGTCGGGAGAGGTGACCGGGACCCCCGCCTCGATCTGGTCGAGCAGGCCGGCGACCCGGACCATGAAGAACTCATCGAGGTTGCGCGAGAAGATCGAGCAGAAGCGCGTGCGCTCGAGCAGCGGGAGCGACGTGTCGGCAGCGAGGGCCAGGACGCGCGAATTCCAGGCGAGCCACGAAAGCTCCCGGTTGAGGAGTAGTTCGGGGCTCACGCCGGTTCGTGGGGTCGACGCCGTCGTGGCCAAGCGCATATCTAAGCGCTTTGTCCCTTACGGGTGGGTTAAGAACTGGTGAACGAAGCCCATCGGGCCGGCCTCGACGCCGGCCCTTGGGCTTTCGAGAGAAAACTCGCCCGAGACAGGATGAGGGGAGGAGTGTGCTCGGGCGTACCGATTACGACGCGGCGTTGCGGCGCCTGTTAGGGCGGCTTTGCAAACGCTTTGCAGAGTTGTCAGGGCCGTAGGTCCAGCGAACCGGGATGAAACGGACGCCCCGGCGAAGCCGGGACGTCCTCCAGGTCGGCGTCGCGAGCCAGCGCCTCGTACCAACACCAAATGTTCAGTCCCAGGGCGGCGGGTTGTGTACCCAGGCCCCGCCGAGCATCGTCGCGACGACCTTCACCTCGAGCAGCTCGCCCGGCGGGGAAGCCACCGGATCGCGGTCGAGGACGACGAGGTCGGCGCGGTAGCCGGGAAGCAGCTTGCCGCGGCGCCGCTCGTCGCCTGCGAGCCAAGCCGGATTGACGGTCGAGGCCTGCAGCGCCTCCTCGACGGTCAGCGCCTGTTCGGGGTGCCATGACGGCCGCTCGTCGAGCGTGCGGAGGACTCCCGCGCAGATGCCGGCGAGCGGATCGAGCTCCTCGATCGGCGCGTCCGAGCCGTTGGCGACGAGCGCGCCCGAGTTCCAGAGCGACCGAAATGCGTACGCGTTCTCCGTCTTGCCCGCCCAGAGCCTGTCGGCGAGGTCGCGGTCGGAGGGCGCGTGCGAGAACTGCACCGAGGCCGCGACCCCGAGTTGCGCGAACCGGTCGACATCCTCGGGCGCCAAGAGTTGCGCGTGCTCGACACGCTGGCGCAGGCCGAGCGGCTGCCAGTCGCCGCGGGTTTCCTCGAAGGCGTCGAGGGCGTCGCGATTCGCCTGATCGCCGATTGCGTGCACAGCGACCGGGAAGCCTGCCCTTGAAGCCGCGCGGATCAGGCCGGAGAACTCCTCGCGGCTCGTGATCTCGACGCCGGAGCCGTCGAGCAGGCGCGCGGTCTGGGAGCCGAGGGTGCCGTCCATGAAGACCTTCAGGTAGCCGAGCTCGAGCCGCGGGCCGCCGAAGCCACTCGAGATGCCGAGCGCGGCGAGCTCATCGGCCCGCTCGGCCGGAAGCGACTGCCAGACGCGCAGGGTGAGCGCGCTTTCGGACTCGAGGCGCTGCCAGAACCGCAACGCGCCAAGCCAGCCGTCCTTGTCGTGGACGGCGGTGACCCCGCGTGCATTGGCCAGCTTGATCGCCCCGCGCATCGCCTCGACGTACTCGTCGTCGGTGGTCTCGATGTACGCGTCCCGGAAGTGCCAGCAGGACTCCTCGCGCAGGACGCCGGTCGGCTCGCCCTGCTCGTCCAGCTCGACCACGCCGCCGGGCACCTGCAGGTCGCCGTTTGCGCGGGCCAGCGCGGCGGAGTTGAGCCACACTGAGTGCGAGTCGCGGGCCATCAAAGCGACCGGAGTCTCGCCCGCGAGCTCGTCTAGCAGCTTCTTCGTCGGCTCGACCGGCGGCTGCCAGTCGCCGCTCCGCCAGCCGCGGCCGAGCAGCCAGGTTCCCGGGCGGACATCGGGGAGCGCGGCGCGAACGCGTGCCAGAGCCTCGTCGAGCGAGCTGGTGTCTTCGAGGCGAACCTCGCGCTGGGCCATCGCCCAGGTGGGGAAGTGCACGTGCGAGTCGGTGAATCCGGGTAGCACGCACTGACCTCCGAGGTCGATGCGCTCCGGGCTCGCGAGCGCGGTTTCGTGCGTGCCGACCCCGCCGGCGATCCACTCACCGGCGATCGCCAGCCCTCGGGCCGTCGGCAGCGACGGCTCCATCGTCCGGACGATCCCGTTCTCGAGGATCACGCCGAGAAGCCTACGGCTTGACCGAGATCAGACCGGCCGGAATCATTCGCCGACATGTCCCTGCCGAGGCCTGTCGCCGTCTCGGGCGCGCTGATCGGCGGCGCTCTCGTTGCCTGGATCGTCACGTACCAGCGCATGCATGGGATGGACGCCGGGCCGGGGACCGAACTCGGCGGCCTCGGCTGGTACCTGGGGGTGTGGGTGACGATGATGGCGGCGATGATGCTGCCGTCGGTGGCCCCGATGGTGCTCGTCTTCAGCCGGGTCAACCGCGAGCGCGCAAGCCGTCGGAGTGTCGGCGCCACGCCGACGTGGGTCTTCGTGGCCGGCTATCTGATCGCATGGACCGTCTACGGGCTCGTGGCCTACGGTCTCTATCGAGCCGCGAAGGACGTCGCGCCGCACTTCCTCGGCTGGACCCGGGGCGGGCGCTACCTCGCCGGTGGCGCGCTCGTCTTCGCAGGCCTGTACGAGCTGACGCCGCTGAAGGAGGTCTGCCTACGCCATTGCCGCGGGCCGCTCCATTTCGTGCTCCGCGGTTGGCGCGACGGCCAGGCGGGAGCCTTGCGGATGGGTGTCGAGCACGGTCTTTACTGCGTCGGCTGCTGCTGGGGGCTGATGGTGGCGCTGTTCGCGCTCGGCGTCATGAGCCTGACCTGGATGGCCATGATCGCGGCGGTGATCTTCGCGCAGAAGGTGCTGCCGGCCGGAGACCGCTTGGCGCGGCTCTTCGCCGCCGCGTTCGTGGCGCTGGGGGTGTGGCTAGCGGTCTCTCCCGGGACGGTGCCCGGTCTGCACGTACCCGGGCCCGGTGCCCCCGCGATGCAGATGGGCACGTCTTAGTGGCGTACCGGGTTCGCGGCACCTACCTCGAGTCGTGCAACTGCGATGCGCCCTGTCCCTGCCGGCGGATCGACGGTCGGGCCGGCGGGCGCTCGACGCTCGGAATCTGTGACGGCGCGCTCTCCTGGCGGATCGATGACGGTGAGGCCGCCGGAATCGATCTCGCCGGGTTGGGCGTCGTGCTCGCGACGCGCTACAGCGACGACGTGGAGGGCTCGCCGTGGACGTTCGCGCTCTTCGTGGACGAGCGCGGCGATCCGGGACAGCGCGAGGCGCTCGGTCGGATCTTTTCCGGCGCGCTCGGCGGTACGGTGCTCGAGCACTTTCCGTGGGCCTGGAAGGCGAGCGATCCGCTCGGGGTCGAGCCGGCACGGATCGAGATCGACCACACGCCGGGCCGCGGCTGGTTTCGGGCCGGTGAGTCGGTGAGCGTCCGCGTCTCGGGGCCCTACGCAGGGCCGGAGACGATCACGTGCGTGATCCCGGGCCACGAGCGGACCGGCCGCGAGCTCGTCGTCGACGAACTGAGCGCCCAGACTGGCCCGCTCGCGTTCGAGTACCGCGGGGTCTGCGCGTACGAATCGACGTTCGAGTACGCCGGCTAGAACGCGCCGACAGCCAGCAGCAGGCCGACGACCAGAGCCGGCAGCGGGATCAAGACAAGGGGAACGTTGAAGGCCACAGCAATTCCCTTATCGGCCGCCGGGCTGCCTGGGTTGAGCCCCTGAGTGCCTACAATCGCGCCGTGTCCCATGAGGTGCTGAACGAGGATCAGCGGGAGATCCGCGACCTGATTCGCGCGCTCTCCCGCGAGCGGATCGCGCCGCGGGCGGCCGAGATCGACAAGAGCTCCGAGTTCCCGTGGGACGTGGTCGAGCTCTTCCGTGAGCACGACCTGTTCGGGATCATGTTCGACGAGGAGTACGGCGGCGCCGGCGCAAGCGCCTTGATGACGCTGGTCGCGATCGAGGAGGTCTCGAAGGTCTGCGCCACGAGCGGCCTGATCCTGGCGGTGCAGGAGCTCGGCTCGCTGGGGATCAAGCTCGCCGGCAGCGAGGAGCAGAAGCGGCGCTTCCTGCCGAGGCTCGCGAGCGGGGAGTGGCTGCCCGCCTACGCGCTGACAGAGCCCGGCTCGGGCTCCGACTCGGCCGCGATGCGGAGCGAGGCCCGCCGCGACGGCGGCGAATACGTGCTCAACGGCTCCAAGCGCTTCATCACGAACGCCGGCGTCGCAGGCCTCTACATCGTCTTCGCCAAGACCGACCCGGATGCCGGCCACGCGGGCATCTCGGCGTTCGTCGTCGAGGCGGACACGCCTGGTTTCGAGGTCGGCCGGATCGAACCGAAGATGGGGATCAAGGGCTCGACGACCGGCGAGCTCTTCTTCAACAACATGCGCGTCCCGGCGGACAACCTGCTCGGCGAGGAGGGCGAGGGCTTCCGGATCGCCATGCGGATCCTCGACCGCTCGAGGCCGGGGATCGGCGCGCAGGGCCTTGGGCTCGCGCAAGGCGCGACCGACTACGCGCTCGACTACGCGAAGTCGCGCGAGACGATGGGAAAGCCGATCGCGCAGCACCAACTGATCGCCGCGACGCTCGCCGACATGGAGACGAAGTGCGAGGCGGCGCGCGGGCTCCTCTACAAGTGCGGGCAGCTGATCGACGACGGCGCCGACGGCTCGGAGCTGACGAAGATCTCTGCGATGGCGAAGCTCTACTGCACGGACGTGGCGATGGAGGTCACGACCGACGCCGTCCAGATCCTCGGCGGCTACGGCTACATGCAGGAGTATCCGGTCGAGCGGATGATGCGCGACGCGAAGATCACGCAGATCTACGAGGGGACGAACCAGATCCAGCGTCTCGTGATCGCTCGCGAGATGGTGAAGGAACAGCGGTCCTTTCTCCTTGCCGGCGTGGGGTAGGTCGACGCGCGTGTGCTCTGGCAAGACGGGTTTAGACGGCTGCACGGGCAGAGCCCGCGCAGCCTTTAGGCGGCGCCGCCGAGTCGGCGCCTTGGTGGCCGTCGTTGGCTAAGGAAGCGCCGCCCGACGCATTCGGAAACAGTGCTCGTGAGTACGAGCTCGGGCGGCCGCAGTGGCCGGAGGAGCTGATCGATCGGGTCGTCGCTGACCTCGACCTGGGGGAGGACTCGACCGTGCTTGACCTCGGGGCCGGGACGGGAAAGCTGACGCGCTCGCTCGTCCCTCGCTTTGCCCGCGTGATCGCGGTCGAGCCAGACGACGCGATGCGTGCCGTGCTGGACGAGGTCGTGCCCGGGGCGGAGGCTCTCGCGGGCTCCGCCGAGGCGATCCCGTTGGCCGACGGCTCAGTAGACGCGGTCTTCACCGCCGAGGCGTTCCACTGGTATGCGAGCGAGGAGAGCGTCCGCGAGATCGTCCGCGTGCTGCGGCCGCGGGGCGGACTCGCGATCTTCTGGAACGTCGATTTCGGTGATCCCGAGCCGCGGATGAGCGAGGAGGTCGAGCGCGTTCTCGACGTGGCTTTCGCCAAGGGCGGCGCCCCCGGGCTCGGCAAAGTGCTCTCCGGTTTCTGGCGCGAGCCGATCGCGAAAGCTCCGCTCGAGCCGCTGCGGGAAGCGGAAGCCGAGCGGACGGTGATACGCACGCGGGATCAATGGCTCGCGAACATGCTTTCGGTCAGCTCGATCGCGTCTCTCCCGGACGCCGATCGCGAGGCGCTTGCCGAGCGGCTCCGCGACCTCGTTCCCGACGTCGAGTACCGCTGGTCGATCCGCACTATCGCGTACTGGGCGCGCCTTGTCTGAGCTAAGGCTCAGCTTCGGCAACGTCGCGGAGACGTACCGACGGGTTCGGCCGCCCTACTCGCGGCCGCTCCTCGACCTCGCGCAGGAGGCGCTGGAGCTCGACGCGGGCGCACATGTACTCGACCTCGGCGCGGGCACCGGCAGGCTGACGGAGGAGCTCGGACGGCGCTTTGCCGAGGTGGTCGCGGTCGAGCCGGACGAGCGGATGCGGGCGCTGCACGGCAACGCGCTCGCCGGGAGCGCTGAGGCGATCCCGCTTCAGGCGGCAACCGTCGATGCCGTCTTCGTCGGCGAGGCGTTCCACTGGTTCGACCCTGCGCACGCGATCGGCGAGCTCGCCCGCGTGCTGCGTCCGCGCGGTGGGCTGGCGATCTTCTGGACCCACTGGTGGGAGACCGAGCCGCCGCTGCCTGAGAGCGCGCTGGAGCTGCTCCGTGAGCCATACCAGCGCTTCGCGGCCCAGCGCAACCCGCCTTGGGACGACCGGTTTACCGACTCTCCCTTCGAGTCGTTGCGCTACGAACGGCACGAGGAGGCGATGGTCGTGGAGCCCGACGAGCTACTCGAGCTCTACTCGACGACGAGCTCGCTCGCCGCGATCTCCCGCGAGGAGCGGGAGCAGCTCTTCGCGGCAGTGCGGCCGTTGCTCGCGGGGCCGTATAGCTTGCCGCTCAAGCACGAGCTCACCTGGACGCGTCTTGTCTGACCTCGAGCTCACCGTCGGCCGCCGTCGCGTCCGCGTGACCCACCCGGAGCGAGTGCTCTTCCCGGGGGACAGCGTGACGAAAGGCGACCTCGCCGAGTACTACGCCGCGATCGGTGACGCGATCGTCCCGCATCTGCGCGAGCGGCCGTTCACGCTCAAGCGTTACCCCTACGGGATTCGGGGGCAGCCGTACTTCGCCAAACAGGCGCCGAAGGGCAAGCCGCCGTGGATCCCGACGCGCCGGTTCCGTACGTGGCCACGCGAAGGCGAGTCGCGGCTCGTCGATTTCACCCTCGTGAACGAGCCCGCCGCGCTGGTGTGGATGGTGCAGATGAACTGCATCGACATGAACGCTTGGTACTCGCGGGTCGACAAGCCGGACCGCCCCGACTTTGTGCTCTTCGACCTCGACCCGCCGGACTCGCGGAACGGCTTCGTGGAGGCGATTCGGGTCGCGCACCTCATCCGCGAGGCGCTGGAGGGGCTCGAGCTGCGCTCCTACGTGAAGACGAGCGGCGCCGACGGGATCCACGTGCTGCTGCCTATCGCCCGCCGTGCGACCTTCAAGCAGACGTACGAGTTCGCCGAGCTGCTCTCGCGGCAGCTCGAGGCGGAGCATCCCGGGCTCGTGACCACCGAGTGGCTGAAGAAGAAGCGTCGGGGCGTCCTCGTCGACCACCGCCAGAACGGGCACGGGAAGACGATCGCCTCCGTCTATTCGGTCCGGCCGAAGCCGGGCGCACCGGTCTCGACGCCGCTCCGCTGGGAAGAATTGACGGAGCGCATACGACCACGCGACTTCGGCCGCCGCGAGGCGCTCGACCGAGTCGCGAAGCACGGCGACCTGTTCGAGCCGGTGCTGCGGGGCGGGCAGGCGCTCGGCCCGGGCCTGCGGCGACTCCGCGCGGCTCGGCCCGACAAGTAACAGACTGTTACTTGCTCGATGTGGCCCGAAACGTTGAGGTAGAGCCGAATTTCGCTTGGGTCCCGGCCGGCTTGGCCGTGTCCAAGTTTGTAACAGGCTGTTACTTGATTCTCGTGTCGGCGCGGGCAACATGACGCGCGCGGTCGTGATCGGCTCCGGGCCGAACGGGCTCGCGGCGGCCATCACGCTTGCGCGAGCCGGCCTGGAGGTCGAGGTTCACGAGGCGGAGGAGAAGCTCGGCGGCGGCCTGCGGTCGGCTGAGCTGACGCTGCCTGGGTTTGTCCACGACATCTGCTCCTCGGTTCACCCGCTCGGGCTGGCTTCGCCGCTCTTTCGCAGGCTCGAGCTCGACGTCGAGTGGGTCCAGCCGGATGCGCCGGCGGCGCATCCGCTCGACGACGGGACG
>Ga0307323_10000213_pt1 | contig 17602 bp, 14 predicted proteins | sample ER_DNA_381_FD_194496 | JGI IMG/M metagenome (GOLD analysis project Ga0307323, IMG submission 194496) | Bulk soil microbial communities from the East River watershed near Crested Butte, Colorado, United States - ER_DNA_381 | ecosystem: Environmental > Terrestrial > Soil > Floodplain | place...
GAGGAAGCGCAGCGGCCCGCGGCTCGACGGGGGCAGCCGCTCGACCACCGCCCGGTCCAGTTCGTCCCGGAGCCGGAAGAGGCCGGGCTCGGCCGGCTCCAGGCGCTCCTTCAGCTCCTCGAACCAGACCGGGTGGGTGAAGTCGCCGGTGCCGAGCACCGTGATCCCCTTGCGCCGGGCCCACCACGCGAGCTCGACGAGGTCGGCGTTCCGGCTCGTCGCCCTCGCATACCTGGAGTGCAGATGCAGATCGACATAGAACGACATGCACCTATTCTTCCCGCTTCCCGACCCTGCGAACGGGGGGCAGGACATAGGTTCCGTCCAGGACGGGCTGCCGGGGCTGGCAGCCGAGCTGGGCTACCGGCTGACCAGGGCGGGCCAGGTCGTGCCGCCGCCCGCCTCCGAGCATCCGTACCCCCACTTCGAACGCGCCCGGGCGGCCGTCACCGCCACGCTGGACCCGCAACGGCTCCGGCAAGCCTGGTCCGCGGGCCGCCGGATGTCACCGACGGACGCGGTCCGGTACGCCCTCACCCCGCGCCCGGCCCCGCTCGAGGCCAGCCTGGTCGGCGGTTGAGGCCGCTGACTGGTCGCTCATGGGCGCCGCCGTGATCAGTGAACGCCGCGGCGGCTGCGGCGCGGCTGCGCCATTGCTCAGCCGTGATCGCGTAGATCACGGCCTGGAAGATCATCCCCATGTCCTCGATCTCGGCCTGGTGGTCGAACACCATCCCAAGCCGGCGCATCACGGCCAGGCTGCGCAGGTTCGGCGGGTCGGTGATGGAGATGACCCGCAGGAGGTTCAGCACATGCCCAGGAAGGCACCGTCCTGGCGGCGTTCCACAGCCAGCAGACCAAGTCCCTCCCGCGCATAGCACTCCTGGGCCCAGGCCGCGATGTCTTCGGAGTCCTCGCGGGTCAGCGGACCCCCGAGATAGCGCGCCACCTCGGGGTCGGCGTTGAGCGCCGCGTAATGCGGCAGGTCATCACGGCGGAACGTCCGCAGCAGCAGCCGGGGCGTCGACAGTACGAGCGTGCCGCTCCACTCCACCACCAGTCGTCCACCCCTTTCGCCGTCCAGCGTGCGCTCAGAAACGAGCTGGGAGTCGACCAGAAGCTCGCGACCTTCAGGGTGTTCGCTCCTGCCTGGGCCACGTCCAGGCGTACCAGACGATCAGCAGCAGCAGGGCACTCTCCGCGATGCTCAAGAACCAGTAGTACGCCGACGTCTCGCCGATCGCCGACGCCACGATGGAGACGACGTACAGGCTCGGCAAGACGATGTTGGTCCAGCGGTTGACGCCCGGGCTGAGGACCAGCGAGAGGAACACCATCACACTCGCGATCGCGATATACAGCGAGACCGCGAACAGGAAGACCTGGGTGATCGCCATCCCCGAGATCTCGCCGGCCATCACCTCCTGGATCTGCCCCGGGCTGAAGAATCCGAAGATGTCGCCATAGGCGAACAGGAAGAGCATCGCGATCCACAGGGCCGCGATCTTGCATCGGACGCCGACCTTCACGTCCTCGAAGGTCCTGGAGCTGGACACCTTGGCACCTCCCTGTTCCCCGCGAGTGCAGGCAAGCCTAGCCGACGGTCATCGCCGCTCGACGCGTCCGCGTCGAGCAAGCACAGCGGCCGCGCCCTCCACGCGGTCCTCGTACCGAGGCGGCCGTCAGGGCTGGACCTCGATCGGGTCGAGGGGCTACGGCTCCTGGACGACCTGCGGGTGCCGTGCGACAACCATCAGGCTGAGCGGGATCTTCGCATGGTCAAGCTGCAGCAGAGGATCTCTGGCTGCTGGCGCACCCTGGCCGCCCCCGAAGCCCCGCCCGACCGGTGACGGCAGGCAGGCGTCTCCCGGTCCGGAGGTCAGTAGCTGAAGGTGGTGGCGCCGTCGTCGCCGATCCACTGCCACATGGGAACGGTTCCGCCCAGCTCGGCGTTGTCGATCAGCTGGCCCTTGTCGAGCTTCCTGGCGTCGAAGCAGATGGGGCAGACCAGGTAGCGGCCGTCCGCCTTGGCGTACCGGTCGACCAGGTCGGTCAGCGGCGGGCAGCCGTCGCAGGCGACCCCGGTGGCGACACCCTCGAGGGCCAGCCGCGTCGCCTCCTTGGTCAGGAACATGAGCGTCGGGCGGCCCTGCTCGGCCGCGCCCACGGCGACCAAGAAGGCCACGGTGACCCGCTCGGGGTCCTCGAGCCCGGTGGTCAGGCTGATGACGGCCTTTCCGGACATGGTTGCCTCCCATTCGCGCTGCCTGCCGTACCGGGCAGCCTATGGAGCGCCACGGCCGGGAGTATCCGTGAACCTACGGGGTTTCCGGGCTGTGGGCGTGCGCCTGGGCGACCGTGCTGGGTGTGCCGCTGCTCATCGCCGCCTGGCTGGCCGAGGCGCTGGTCTGGTATCAGCAGGGCGCGGGATGCTCCTGGACGGGGAAGGGGGGATCGGCGTCGGCGGCAACCTGGGCGATGCGGTCAGGTGGACCCTGCCGTTCCTGCTGCTGTGAGCCCTGCCCTTGGGCGATCTCGCCCCGACAACCTGAACGGCGCCGCGGACTGCCACGGCGGTGGTTGCTCTGGTCATGTTGGCTGCTCGCCAATAGGATCGGAGCGCTGGTGGGCGGTGGAGTCGGATGGAAGAACCGGGTCACGGGATCGTCGGGCGGGAGAGCGAACTCGCCCTGGTCAAGTCGTTCATCGGGTCGGTGTCGGAGGGACCCTCGGCCTTGCTCCTGGAGGGGGCGGCCGGGATCGGCAAGACGACACTGTGGCACGCGGGAGTCTCCATCGCGCGGGCGCGAGGTCATCGGGTGCTGGCCTGCCGCGCGGCGGAATCGGAGGCCCGTCTCTCCTACGCGGGGCTTGGTGACCTGTTCGACTTCGAGCTACCCGATCTCCCTGCCCCGCAGAAGCGCGCCCTGGACGCGGCGCTCCTCCGAGCTGAGGTCGAGGGTGCTCCACCGGACCAGCGAGCCGTGTCGGTCGCGTCGCTGGGGGTTCTGCGCGCGCTGGCCGCATCCGGTCCGGTGATTCTCGCGATCGATGATGTCCAGTGGCTGGATGTGCCCTCGGCCAGGGTGCTGGCGTTTGTGGTCCGTCGTCTGGAGGATGCGCCGATCCGGGCTCTGGTGGCGCTGCGCGTTGGTTCCGGCGGCGACCCGCTCGGTCTGGGTCAGACGGGTCCGCTGCCACTCCAACGGGTGCCCATCGGCCCGTTGGGCGAGGAGGCGATGACACGCCTCCTGAGAGATCGAACCGAGGGGGATCTGACGCGCCCCATCCTGCTCCGGCTGCACCGGATCTCGGAAGGAAACCCGCTCTTCGCCCTCGAGATCGTCCGGGCCCTCACCAGCCGGGGCGTCCGGCCGGCGCCCGGCGAACCGCTTCCCGTTCCGGAGGATCTTCAGGAACTGCTCGGGGCACGGCTTGCCGCACTACCGCCGGGCGCCGCTGATGGGCTCCTCGTCGTGGCGGCCACCTCCCGACCGACGGATGAACTGGTCGTTGCGGCCGCGGAACGACCGGACCGGGCGGCGGCCGGCGTGACCTCTGCCGAGGAGGCAGGCGTCCTGCAGCGAGCCGGCGGCCGGCTCGCGTTCACCCATCCGCTCCTGGGCTCCACCGTCTACGCCGAGGCCACGCCCCATGCCAGGCGTGGTGTGCATCGCCGGCTGGCCGAGCTGGTCGATGACCCGGAGGAGCGGGCCCGGCACCTCGCCCTCGCGGCCAGCGGTCCCCACGTCGATGTGGCACGAGCGTTGGAGGAGGCGGGCCGGCACGCCCGCGCCCGGGGAGCTCCGGACGCGGCCGCCGAGCTGCTGGAGTTGGCCCGGAAGCTGACACCGCCCGAGGACGGCGAAGGGCTTCTGCGGCGGAGCGTGGCGGCAGCCGAGTACCACTTCGACGCCGGCGACGCGACACGCGCGACGGCGTTGCTGGAAGAGTCGATCGCCATGGCGCGCCCCGGCCGTGACCGTGCCCATATCCTCTTCCGCTTCGCCTCCATCAGCTGGCTCGACATGCGTCGCGTTCAGGGACTCTCGGAGCAGGCCCTGCTGGAGGCGGGGGATGACGCCGAGATCCAAGCTGCGATCCTTGAGCACCTGGCCTGGGTGGGGATCTATCGTGGTGACCTCGCCTTTGCATCGGAGCACGCGAGCGCGTCCAGGCATTGGGCACGGCGGATCGCCGACCCGGCAATCCGGGCCGATTCGCTCTCCACCTTCGCCATGGTCGAGTTCCTGCTCGGCCGGCCGGCCCAGGAGCTCATGACCGAGGCCGTGCAGCTGGAGGACCTGGCGGCCCGGGGGGGCTCGGGGAGCCAGACGACCGTCTTCACCGCGTCCCGGACCTGTCACGGCCTCCAGCTGCTGTGGGCGGGCGAGCTGGATGCCGCGCGCGAGGTGCTCCACCAGGAGCTGACCGAATACGAGCGGCTGGGACGATACGTCGTCAGGGACGAGCTCCTCTGCTACCTGGCCGAGGTGGAATGCCGGGCGGGGAACTGGGAGGTCGCCGCCCGGCACGCCCAGGAGGCGTACGAGATCGATGTCGAGTCCGGGCGGGTGTTGGGGCAGGGCCACATGCTGTTCCCCAGGGCGCTGGTCGCGGCACTCACCGGCGATGTGGATGCGGCTCGTTCGGACGCGGAGGAAGGGCTTCGCAGGTGCTTGCGGAACGAGGACATCCTCGACGCGACCTGCCACCGGGCGGCGCTCGGGTTCCTCGAGCTTTCCTTGTCCAACCCCGCCGCGGCGATGGAACGGCTGGAGCCGGTGCTGGCGTTCCTGGACGAGCTGGGGTCCCCGGAGCCCGGCATCATCCCGGTCGTGCCGGACGCAATCGAGGCCCTGGTCTCCCTTGGCAGGCTGGAGGAGGCCGAAGCGCTCCTCGATCGCCTGGAGCGCCAAGGGCGAACCCTCGATCGGCCGTGGGCCATCGCCACCGCCGGGCGAGGCCGTGGGCTGCTCACCGCGGCCCGGGGCGATCTGTCGGCGGCACGTTCGGCGCTGGAGCAAGCCCTGGTGGAGCACCGGCGTGTGCCGCAGCCCTTCGAGCTGGCACGGACCCTGCTGGTGAAGGGCGAGGTGGAGCGCAGAGCCAAGCAGAAGCGAGCCGCCCGCTCCACCCTGGAACAGGCGCTTGATCTCTTTCTGGCCCTTGGTGCGCCGTTGTGGGCGCAGAGGGTGCGAGACGACCTCGCCCGTGTCGGCGGTGCGATGCTGCCGTCCAGCGAGCTCACCCCCACCGAGCAACGGATCGCCGAGCTTGTCGGGGAAGGGAAGAAGAACCGTGAGGTCGCCGAGACGCTGTTCATCTCGGTGAAGACTGTCGAGGCAAACCTGTCACGGATCTTCCACAAGCTCGGGGTTCGTTCGCGCACCGAGCTCGCCCGCCGGATCGCCACCACCCACGGCCAGCAGACCACCTCCCCCGACGCCGACACCTGAACGGGGTCGCTTTGGTTCAGAGGGTTTCCTCCGATTCCTCGCCGCTCCACAGGACCTAGCCTGCTGGCGAAGGCAACCCCAATCGCCGGAGCGAGGAGGTACTCGACATAGACTCGAACCCAGCAACCGCGCAGCTCTCCGGGCCGGTCTGGCGGCGCATTGTCATCGTGGCGGCCCTGGTATCCACCATGGTGGGAGGCGTGGTCGCCGCGGCCGGGCGCACGACGGCGTCCGAGCCGGGCACCGGTGAACTACGCCTTCAGGCACCCTGGGCAGATCCATCATGTCGCGAGCTCATCGCCCTCCCGAAGCAGGGATGGGTCTGCGAGCGTCACCGGCCCTAACCAGCCCAACCCTGACCATCCAGCCCCGCATCCGCCAGGTGCACGCCTGCTTCCGCGAAGCGCACCCCCGAGCAACTGCTGGCTACCGCCGCGCCGCACAGCTCCCCGTGGCTCGACGGTTACCTGCGAACCATGAGCAGGCCGCGTCAGCCTTGGTGGCGCCCGCCGAACTGCCAGTCGTGGATCTCCACACTCGCATACAGCCCGGCCTGCACGTAGGGCGCGCCGGCCAGCATGGCCTCCACCGCGGCGCGGTCACCTCGCTGCACCAGCAGCGCGCTGCCCAGCCACCCGGCACCGTCGTCAGACAGCAAGGGACCGCGCAGGATGAACCCGTCGCGGTGGCCGGGCTCGCCGAACCAGCGCCGCTGCGCCGCCTCCAAGGCCTGGCGAGCCGCCTCCACGCCCGGCTTGCCGCGACCGATGACCAGGAAGCGCCGATCATCGCCGGGCGTGCTGGGGTAGTCCCACATCGTGCGGCCCAGCGCGTTGCGCCAGCGGCGCACCAGCACCTCGCCGTACACGCCAGCCCGGTAGAAGGGCTCCTGGAAGGCGAACACCCGCGCTGCCTGGGCATCGGGCAGGTCCACCATATGCATGCTGCCGGTCCAGGTGGTGCGGTCCGGGGTCAGTGTCGGCCCCCTGGCGATCATCGCCTCGGCATAGACGTCCATGAACGACCAGTGGGCCTCGGCCAACTCCTCCAACAGCGCCTCGGTCCCCGGCCGGCCACGACAGTAGAAGAAGTATTCCACGATCAGGCATGCTAGCTTCGGCGCCTTCAGCCCCGCCCAGATCCTGACGACCGCCGCGCCGGGCAGCTCAACGTGAGGCTGCCGGAGGATTACGTGCAGAACTTCAGCCAGGCCGTTTAGGGCACCCTGGAGCGAAGGAGTCAAGGGCTGTCTGGCGTGGTGTCCGTGTGCATGGCTTGCTTGAGCTCGCGGCGGAACGCGCGCAGCGCAGGGGATTCCGGACCGGGTCCCCAGACCATGATCAGGTCGACGGTCAGGCCGTCCAGAGGAAGAACCGGATGCCGGGCGGCCGCAGGATGGATTCCCTGCTCGTGCTCGGCGCCCTGCTGGCGGGCGGGCTGGTCGGCGAGGCGGTCGGGCTGGAAGGACGCCTGGAGCGGCTCGGCGATACCGTCAAGCGGCGGGTCGGTGGGCAGGCACGATTCGTGGAGGGCTTCGTGCTGGCCAGCCTTGTCGCCTGCGTCGGCCCGCTGGCCGTGCTCGGCGCCTTCGCCGACGGCCTACGTGGCGATTTCAGCCTGCTGATGGTCAAGTCACTCCTGGATGGCTTCGCGATGCCCGCCTTCGCCTCCTACCTCGGCTGGGGCGTAGCCGCCTCGGGCCTGGCCGTGCTCGTCTACCAGGGAGGCCTGACTGCCCTGGCCCAGGTCCTGCAGCAGGTCATGACCCCGGCCGTGGTGACGGCGATGACCGCCGTCGGCGGCCTGCTGGTGATCGCCATTGGGCTGCGGCTGCTGGGCCTGGCCCGGATCCGGGTCGCCAACCTGCTGCCCGCGGTCCTCCTGGCCCCGCTCGCCACTGGCGTGGTCGCGGCGGTCCGGCCATGACGCCGCCCAGACCGCGCCACGCGGGATGAGTCTCAGGTCGATGCACCGCCGGTAGTCGGCAGCCGTCCTCGGTGACATGAGCTTGACCGCCTCGCGCCACTCCAGCCAGTGGTCGACCAGCTCATCCCGACGCCCAGGACAGCAGGATCGTCCCCGCGATCTGAACCGCCTTCGAACCCCGACCTGCAGGCCAGCATCGACCCCCGGTGGTGACCGACCTCGGCCGACAGCTCCAGGCCAACGCCGGTGAACGGTCCCGGAGTTAGGTTGAAGCCTCGGGGGTCGAGCCAGGTTGCTCTGTGGGGATGCGCCGGGCGGCGAACAGTGCCAGCAGCGCGACCCCGGCGAGCACTACCAGCGCGGCCCGGAGCCCGTCGAGCCGTGCCTGCTGGTTGACCTCCAGGATCGCCGTGGCGGTCTCCTCGCTCACGCCGGCCTGGTCGAGCTCGGCTTGGAGGTCGGCGTCGGAGGTGTACGGCACGCCGTCGGCGAGCTCGACGTTGGCCTGGGCCTTGACCAAGTCGGGGACCGCTGGGTTTTGCTGGATCCCGGTCAGGAACGAGCTGGTCAGCCCGGCGATCAGCATCGAGCCGGCCAGGGCCGTGCCGATCGAGGCGCCCAGGTTGGTGCCGGTGTTCTGCAGCCCACCCACCTCGGGGCTGTCCTCGTCGGGCACCGCCGACACCGTCACGGCGCCCAACTGGGAGGCCAGCGCCCCGATGCCCAGCCCGGCCAGCAGCAGCGGAACGGTCACGATCTCGGCTCCGGCGGCCGGGTCGATGCTGGCGAACAGGGCCACGATGCCCACCAGCATGGCCAGCAGGCCCAGGCGGACCACCCGGCGGGGCGAGACGTTGGGCAAGAATCGGGGGATCCCGGCGGCGGCCAGCAACAGGGTGAGCGACAGGGGCAGGATCCTGATCCCGGTGTCGATGGCCGACAGACCCAGGGCGACCGACAGATACAGCGGGATGGTGAAGAACAGGCCGGCCTGGATCAGGAACTGGTAGAAGAACAGCACCAGCCCCCCGACTAGCTGGCGGTTCCGGAACAGTTCGGGTCGGACCAGCGGCTCGGCGCCCGTCTTCTCGCGGTGCCGCTCCCATTCCAGGAACAGCCAGACCACGAACAGGCCGCCCAGGATGAACCAGACCGTCGGCGACACCCCCAGCAGTTCGGGTCCGCCGGGCTTGGGCAGCAGCCAGCCCCACTCGCTGGACCGCAGCACCCCGAAGACCGCCAGGCCGAGCCCGGCCGCCGACAGCAGGGTGCCGACCAGGTCGAGCTTCGGCCGGCCCTCGGGTGGGGCGTCGTTGACCAGGCGGGCCAGCGCCAGGATCCCCAGCACGATCACGACCTCGCCGGCGAACACCCACCGCCAGGAGAAGTAGGTGGTGGCGAAGCCGCCGATCAGGGGGCCGACCGCGACCGCGATCGCGCCGGCGGCCATGACCAGCCCGTAGGCGCGGGGGCGGCCACGGGGTGGGAAGTTGCCGGCCACCAGGGCCACGATGGCGGGCATGATCAGGGCGGCGCCGACCCCTTCAAGGAACGACCAGCCCAGGATCAGGATGGGCAAGTCGGGGGCTAGGGCGGTGGTCAGGGAGCCGACGCCGTAAATCACGCAGCCGATGGCGAAGGCGCGCCGGCGGCCGAGGATCGAGCCGACCTTCCCGCCGGTGATCATGAGCATCGCCATCACCAGGGTGTAGAGGGTGATGGCGGTCTGGATGCCGGTCACGGTGGTGCCGACGTCCTTGGCCACGGTGGCGATGGACACGTTCATGACCGAGCTGTCCAGGGTCATCAGGAACTGCCCGGCCGCCAGGGTGAGCAGGACCAGCCCGGTCCCCTTGGCGGGGGCCTCGGGCGCGCGGGTGCTCACCGCTCTAGGCTCACCGCGGGCCAGCACTGGCTGCGACCACAGGTGCTACCTGCTCGTCCTCTTGGCCAGCGCGGCATGTCGGGACCTCCTCCGGCTGACACGTATGGCTCGTGGCTGGCCACGGGTATCTCACCCGACGGCGCGATTCATATCACTCGGAGCGGGTGAACCCCAGCGCCGCCTGGCCGAGTCTGAGGGCTGGCGGACGGCCACTGACCTGCCTAGCGCCTCCCAGCGCAGTCGCTGGCAGAAGCCGCTTGGCACGCAAGGCTGACGGAGCCGGACACGGCCAGGGGCCCTGCGTCTCCCGCGTGGCGGCCACGCCGGCATGGCAAGGTCGTCGCTCCGTTAGAAGGCTCCCCAGACGCCGGAGCGTCGATAGCCGGCCAGCATGGCCAGTCCGATGGCGAGCTGGGCCAGACCAATAAGACCCTGGAAGGCGACATACCAGATTGGAGCGTCTGCGGGCAGGGCACCGGTCAACTGCAAGATGGCCACTGGCACACGTAGCACCCCGGCCAGGAACGCGACCAGGATCAGCCAGAACGCCCAGCGCCACCGCCGCACGACACCGACCGCCAGCAACGTGATGAAAGCAGTCAGTGCCGCCAGGAAGGCGATCTCCGTCGCCCGGCCGGTGCCAGGGAGCCTAAGGGCCTGGTCGTAGACCTCCGGGGCAGCCAGCAGAATCACCAATAGGCTGGCCAAGGCCATCAGGAAGAAGCCAAGCACCAGCGCCTGGGTCTTGTTCACCATCGCGCAGCGAAGCTATCAAGCCCCAAGTGGAACGGTAGCTCCCGGATAGACCGCGAACCTGAATCCTGCCTTCAGGGATGATCCTGCCAGCGATCAGGTGCTCGTTGCTCGTCTTGCTCTACGTCCACGCAGTGCCCCTGAGTGCTGTTTGTGCAGCTCAGGTCAGGTGCGGGATCAGCGGCATGGTCAGCTTCGCATCGTTATGGTCGTGGGCCGACGCCCATCCCTGATTCAGCTGTGCCGTCGGACAACGCATTCAAATCGCCATGAGGCGGCCAGTCAGCAGCTCCGCCTCTCGGATATAGGCGCTGGCGTTGACGTCGCGATGGAAGGCCAGGGCGCCCTGCAGCTGCGCGCGCCCCTCGGCCTGGCGGCCGGTGCCGAGTAGGTGCCGGGCCGCGTGGAGGCGGGCGAACGCTTCGTCCGGCAAGGAGCCAATCTGCCCATAGAGGTCGGCCGCCCGTTGGGGATCGCCCGTCGCAAACGCCGTGGCCGCCTCCAGCCACAAGTTGGACAGCCTGCTGGTGGCAGCGAGCTCGGCCAGTTCGTTCCCGCGTCCGAGCGCGACAAGGACGACAGCGAGGTCGACCGGCCAGTCGGCACCCACCAGGGCGCCGTCGTGCTCGGCCAGGCTGGCCAGTAGCTCGTTGGCTAGCGCCTCGGCGGCCTTGGAGTTCCCGGTCCGGAGGGCGACGGCGGCTGCAAAGGCAAGGGCCGGGTTGAGCATCTGGGGATCCTCGATCAGCCGGGCGGATTCCAGCACCGTCTTGGCGTCCTCGGCGGCCGCGGAGAAGTGGCCACGGGCGAGCCGGATCCGTCCCTGCACGAGCCGGCACACCGGTTCCATGTAGTGTCGGGAGCCGGCTTCCGATTCGGCGACGAACTCGGCCGCAGCCTTTTCTGAGGCATCCCAGCGACCACCCCAGTAGTCCTCCAGGACCCGTTCGGCGCGCAGGTGGCGTTGCCAGGCCGTGAACCCGAACCGCTCGGCCGCCCGCCGACCCTCCGCCTGCAGCTCGAATCCACGCCGGAGCTCGCCGCACTCGACCAGCGTGCTCCCGAGGTTCACGTAGGCGATGACGCACAGCGGCGAGTTGGCCGCGACGGCGAGCGCGACGGCTTGCTCCATGTCGACGAAGCCGGCGGGGTCCCCCGTGCTCACCATGGCCGCGCCGACGTGGTTGAGCGCGTCCGCCCGGATGTCGTCGAGCCGGAGCCGCTCGGCGATGGCGAGGCCCTCTCGGCCGACCTCGATCGCTTCCTGGTTGCGACCCGCGACCATGAGCACTCCGGCGAGCTCGACGAGCACGGTGGCCTTCGCCCGAGACGGCGGTGCGCCCGCGAGTAACGCGGCCGCCCGCCGATCGTGCTCGATCGCCCGTGCACCCTCCCCGGCCAACCATGCCAACTTGCCGAGCATCGCCTCGGCCTCGGCTGCCGACTCCCGGTCTCCGGCGGCCAGCAGGCCATCCCGGGCCTCGGCAAGCTGCTCACCGCCGGCCTGCTCGGCGTAGAAGCGAGCCCGTCCCAGCCGGAACAGCAACCGCGGCCGTGCCGGGTCGTCGTGGTCCAGGTGATCGAGGGCTGCGGCATACCACCGTTTGGCCGCCGAGAACGCGTTCAGCTCCAGGGCCCGGTCACCCGCGTTGCCGCATGCCACCTTGGTCCGCTCGGCCAGCACAGCAGTGTCCTGACGAGCGGCACGAGCGTAGGCGACCGCAGCCAGGTAATGGTGAGCGAGCAGCTCTGCGCGATCCTCGGCCCGGTCGGGTGAAAGTGCCTCGATCCACTCTGCTGCCTTCTGGTGCTTGTCGGCACGCTGCCCGCGGGGGAGCTGCGCGTAGGCCACGTCACGTACCAGCACATGCCGAAACGAGAACTGGCGCTCCCCTGCCACCGACGAGTGGCGTTCTTCGCGGAGGAACTGCCGATCCTCCAGGACGCGAAGCCGAGACTGGAGGGAGAGAGGCTGGGTGCCGCCGAGCTTCGCGAGCGCACCCAGCCAGCTCACTGTGCCGAGGACGGCGGCGTCGGCCAGGAGCGCCTTCTCGCCTGGGTCGAGCGCGTCCAGCCGGGCGGCGATGATGCCCTGCACGGTCTCGGGTAACGGCACCTGGCCCGCGTCCCGGCGCCACGTCCTGCCGGTCCGGTGCAGGAAGCCCCGGTCGACCAGCATCCGAACATACTCTTCGGCGTACAGCGGGTTGCCTCCGGCCTTCTCGAGCAGATCGACCTGGAGCTCGGCCGGGATCAGCGCCTGGTCGAGCAGGGCGGACAGCAGCCGCGCGGTGGCCGACTCCGACAATGGCGAGAGCGATACCGCGACTGCCCTCGGGTTCCCTCCCTCCCAACCCGGCCGGCGGGAAAGGAACTCCGGTCGAGCGGTGGCGATGAGCAGCAACGGCATGGCGGCGTCGCCGTCGACCAAGTACTCGAGGAACTCCAGGAGGGCGTCATCGGCCCAGTGCAGGTCCTCGACCACGAGCACGGTGGGGCGCTGGCCGGCGAGAGCCTCCAGGAAGCGTCGCCAGGCGGCGAATGCCTCCGCTTGGCGGTCGCTGCTCGCCTCGCCCGCCGCACTCAAGCCGACCAGGGGCCGCAGGTGCGAAGTCACCCAGGCCGCCTCCGGCTTGTCGGCGATCAGGTCGACGACGGCCTTGTGAAGTTTGCCGGCGGCGACCTCGACCGGGTCGGTCTCCAGGATGTCTGCCTGACCCTTGATAATTTCTCCCAGCGCCCACAGGGCGACGCCCTCCCCATAGGGCAGGCACCGGCCCTGGCGCCAGGTGACCGGGTCAGGTGCGGCCGCGACCTGCTGGGCAAGCTCGGCGACGAGCCGGCTCTTGCCAATCCCCGGCACCCCGACCACCAGCGCCAATTCTAGGCGGCGCCCGGTGCGGGCCCGCGCCAGGGCCGCCTCCAGCAGGCCGAGTTCTGCCGCACGGCCGATCAATTCCGCCCGAGTTGTCCGGACCGACTCGACGTCGGATTCCGGGCCCGGCGGTAGCGCCTGCCACACCGGCACCGGCTCGGCCTTGCCCTTGGCTCGGACCGGCGCTGCGGCTCGGTACGCGATCCGCCGGTTGGTCGCCCAGTAGGTGGCCTGGTCGACCAGCACCCCGTCCACCGGGGCGGCGGCCTGCAACCGGGCCGCGGTATTGACCACGTCCCCCGAGGCCATCCCCTCGCCCTCGACCGGCCGGGCGTCCAGGGCGATCAGGGCTTCCCCGGTGGTCACCCCGATCCGCACGTGCAGATCCAACGTCGGGTCGGCCTGGTTGAACTCCGCGATCGCCTCCCGGATGGACAGCGCCGCCCGCACGGCCCGCTCGGGGTCGTCCTCGCGGGCGACTGGGGCGCCGAACAGGGCCATGACGGCGTCGCCGATGAACTTCTCCACCGTCCCGCCATAGTGCTCCAACGCGGCCCGCAGGCGGGTGTAGTAGGGGCGCAGGACCCCGCGGACATCCTCGACGTCTAGTTGCTCGGCTCGGCTGGTGAAGCCGACCAGGTCGCAGAACAGCACGCTCACGACCTTGCGCTCGTCCCCCCGGGGCAGGTCTGGAGCTAACGCCGCCCCACAGGCCAGACAGAACCTGGCCCGCGTCGGGTTGTCCTCGCCACAGCCCTGGCAGACCGGCATAGTGCGATCGTAGGTGCCGCACCGATCGCTGTCCATGCGCGGCGGGGTGTCAGGACATGCGGTTGCCGCGAGCTCCCGTGTCCCAGACCTGACCTCGCGCGCCGTCGCAGCATCGGCCCCGCAACCTGCCCGATTTCACGAGTCCTACTCGGCGCCTCTTGTCATGGCTACCAACAGCGCAGTCGGGCATCCCTCACACGCAAGTTGGCAACGAGGACTGACACTCCGACTACCGCCTATCAGAGCTTCTCTTGCTTGATAGGCTCTGACCTGTACGTTTGGCGCGCCGCGAGGGACTCGAACCCCCAACCGTCAGATCCGTAGCCTGGTGCTCTGCGTCGATCTGGTCGGGTCCAGACCGATCTGGGCTGCTCAGGTTGGATGGGTCGTCGATCTGGTCGGATCCAGACTGGTCCTGTCGGATCGTCTGGATGATCAAACGGATGATCAAGCAACCGCAGCGAACGTCTTGATCCTGGTGAGGACGCGAAGGTCGAGTAGGCCAGCGCACGCGTCGACCATCCTGCGCGACGCCGACGCGTCTCGCCGGTTGGCTATCGATCGGCCGCGATGGCCGTCTGGAGCCGATCGAGGAATGGAACCTGCGCCGCCTTCAGCTTGCGACGCGCCTTGTTGAGCCTGAACCACTCGACGCGGTCGATCTCGGGGAAGGTCTCCAAACGCCCCGACCGGGGCGGCCACTCCAGCTGGTAGGTATTGCTGACCGCGGTCGCGGCGTCCAGGTCGCCCCGGGCCGCCCACGCCAGGACGAGCTTGCCCGACTTCTGGCGGATCTCACCGAGCTCGATGAGCGGGGTATCGGGGAGCTCGTGGCCGGTTTCCTCGGCGAACTCCCGGCGAGCGACCGCGACCAGCTCCTCTCCCTCCTCGACTTCGCCTTTCGGGATCGTCCAGTGACCCAGGTCCTTGTTCACCCAATACGGACCGCCCTGGTGAGCGAGCAGCACCTCCAGGCGATGATTCCGGCTGCGCCAGAGCAGGATGCCGGCGCTGGTGCGTCCGGACTTGTCGGTCGTCACCGCCACCTCCCTGGCCGCTTGCGTCCCCGTGGCCGCGGCCTATGAGGCCCTAAAGGTCACGATACCTCCTAGCGATGGACCCGGAGCGATGGACGCTCAGGGTCGCGATCGCGTTGTGGAACAGTTGGCCGCCGAGCATTGTCGGTTTGGCTGGACGGGAAGGTCCGTCGCCGCCTATTCGGCGTTTCCGTCGCGGTCCGTGACTGCTGCGACAGGCGGCGGTGGTGCGAGTCCGGCGTTGGCGGCCTGCGCGAGCAAGCCATTCGCTCGCTCAGGCGTAACCCAGTGGTTCGCGCGCCAGTCCTCGACGATCGTGGTGACATCGATCGCCTCGGACGCGTCTTTGGGCCGCCATCGTCGCTGCGGGTCGAGGAACGCCAGTACGGCGATCAGCTTCCGGTCGATACGCGCTGTGCGGCACAGTTCCCCCTCCGGCTGCTCCAGCAGCGCAGTCACGCGTTTGCGGAGCACCGACAACCAGCGCGGCGGATGGTCCTGCTCGCACTGGTCGAGGAAGTCCGACAGCGACATGCAGGCCGCGTTGTCGTCGTCGAACGCGCTGATTAGTCGCTCGCCGATCTCCGTCTGCTCAAGGCGGAACACCTGGAAGCCGCGCCCCCCATGCGAGAACGCCTCGGTCAGCGACTCGAGCCGCGCATAGAGTTCCGCATAGTCGTAGCTCGCCATGCGCCGGCGCAGGATCTCCTGCCAAGCGAACGCACGCGCAACCAGGTATGCGGTGCTGTCGATGTAGTAGTCGCCCTGGCCCATCGCCTTCACGTAGTGGTGGTTTGCGGCCTTCGTGCGTGCGATCGCCCCAAGCCGGCCGTGCAGATCCGACAGCGCGAGGATCGCCGGTGCGCGGACGTAGGCCAGTTGACGCTCGCGCTCCACACGCTGTGTGCGTCGCCATGTGAGCCACTCCGGTAGCCACTTCTCCCACAGGAACTTTGTGAATCCGCCGAAGAACGTACCGATGAGGCCGCCCACCAGCGCCGCCGAGAAGATCTCGCTCATCGATGCCCTCCCGTTGGGGCGGGTGCGCCGCAGGGAGAATGATCGCGCCAGTGCGTGGCCGGCGCAACGGCGCGGCGCGAGTCCAGAAGCGGCCTCATCCTTACCAGGCCAAGGCCGAGGCACTGGACCGCGCGGCCATGGCCGCGTCGGCGGCCGACCACCACGCTGGGGTGGTGGGCGACTACATACGGATCACGGTGTTCCTGGCCGCGGTGCTTGGCGAACCCGGCCACACGCGCAGCCGGCCGAGCGACGCCTTGCACCCGTACAGCAGATCGATCGAATCGGCGACCTTCCGATTACGAGACGGATGCTCGGCGTCGATCTGGACGGCTACAGAAGGATCTAGCCTGCTCACGTTGGATGGCCCGTCGGTCTAGACGGCTCCAGACGGATACAGAAGGATCGTCTGGATGATCAAACGGATGATCAAGGGCTGCCCGACAGAATCGGATGCCAAGGCAAGCAAGAGAGAGTCCAGCGGCGGGTGGTCAACCCGCTGACCCGATCCGTCTCGTCGCCCGATGCCGACCATGGCTCTGGCTCAGGGACCTGCGCCATGGGCCGCTTTCAGGTGCTGGCTAGCAAGCGGCGGAGGTGGCCGGTGTCCGGCACGTCGTCTAGGCGGTTCATGACCTCGGACGCGAGCGCTCGCATCTCCGGGCGGGCGTGGCGAGCGTGAGCGGCGAAGCACCGCTCGCCCATCGGTGACCGCATCGTGCGCGACCAGTAGCGCACGGCGACGGGCCGCAACACGGGCAGGTGGAGGGTCCGCAGGTTCCGCGGGACACCCTGCACGCCAGCCCGACGGAGGGCTCGGAAGCCCTCCTCGATGGCCCGGCACATCAGTCGCACTGTAGACCGGTGCGCGGCCAGCTCGACGGCGCTCCCTTGGCAGCGGGACAGCGCCGCCGCGACCGAGGCGACGAAGACGGCATGATAGGCGAGCCAGCCGTCCATCTCTGGCGTCCGCGTGACAGCGAACCCCCGGCTGTGCAGGACCGCCTCGAACTGCGCGACCGAAAGACCGCCCCCGGTCTGGAGCGTGGTCGGCTGCTGGGGGAGGCGCAGGTATTCGGCCGCCCCGTCCGCCATCGAGCCGCCAATGCCCGGAAACCCCAGGTGCACGGTGCCAGGCAGGTCGCCTGGTAGCGCGGCCCGTCCGGTGGGGTTGTTGCCGAAGAACAGCAGGGCCGGGGCGCCAGACAGTCGACGGAGGTCGTCGATGACGGCGGGGAGCTGGGTTGCCCACACCGAGATCAGGACTAGGTCATAAGAGCCGGCACCGGCCTCGGGGACGAGTTCGACCGGTGCCGTCTGGGAGGTGTGGTCTACGACATCCCGGGCGACCAGGCCGAGGCGGGCTACCTCGTCGGTTCTCCGGCCGTGCCTGAGCACAGAGACTGGGTGCCCGGCAGCGGCCAGTTGGGCGCCGTACACGGTGCCGATCACGCCGGCACCGATCACCAACACGCGCATCTGCTACCTCCACCGATCGTCGGGTAGGTTGATCCCTTTCCGGGAGATGGACACCGGGTTGCGGCCAAGGGTCGATGATAGCGGGTGCTAAGGGCGTGCTTCCTGCTTGGTAGGCCCGTGACCTGCGGTTTTGGGTGGGGCTGGCAGGCCTCGAACCTGCGACCAAGCGATTATGAGACGGATGCTCGGCGTCGATCTGGTCGGCTCCAGACGGATCTGGCCTGCTCACGTTGGAGGCCTCGTCGATCCAGACCGGTCCAGACCCGTCCGTCGGATCGTCTGAATGATCAAACGGATGATCAAGTGCGGCACCGGCCGGGCCCCCCCAGGTGCTTGCCGCGCTCAGCGGCTGGGCGGGGTGCGGGAGGCGAGGGTCTTGATGTAGTTGGCCCGCTCG
>Ga0307323_10000221_pt1 | contig 17476 bp, 16 predicted proteins | sample ER_DNA_381_FD_194496 | JGI IMG/M metagenome (GOLD analysis project Ga0307323, IMG submission 194496) | Bulk soil microbial communities from the East River watershed near Crested Butte, Colorado, United States - ER_DNA_381 | ecosystem: Environmental > Terrestrial > Soil > Floodplain | place...
ACGGCGTCAGCCTCGCGCACACGCTCGACGATGCGAAGGCGAACAGCAAGCGGACGACGCAGTACTTCGAGATGCTCGGACACCGGGCCATCTACCACGACGGGTGGCGGGCGGTGTGCGCCTGGCCGGGCCCGTCGTTCAAAGAGGCGGGGATGGGGTTCGGCCAGCCGATCTCGTCGGACACGCTCTCGGCGCTCGACGCCAAGGGCTGGGAGCTGTACCACGTCGCCGAGGACTTCGCAGAGAACCACAACGTCGCCGACGAGAACCGCGATCGGTTGATCGCGATGATCGGCACCTGGTACGTTGAGGCCGGTAAGTACGACGTCATGCCAATCGACGGCAGCGGCCTCCCCCGGATGGTCGGCGAGAAGCCGCTGATCGCGTTGCCCCGTGACAGCTACACCTACTTGCCGAACACGCAGTCGGTGCCGAACTTCGCTGCTCCGAAGGTGCTGAACCGCCCGCACAGCATCACAGCAGACGTCGAGATCCCCGAAGAGGGGGCCGAGGGCGTGCTGCTCAGCCAGGGCACCGCCGCGGGCGGATATTCCTTGTTCATCAAGGACGGCAAGCTGCGTTACGTCCACAATTACGTCGGACGCAAACTCCTCGGCGTCGAGTCCGAGGACGTCGTTCCCGCAGGGAAGCACGAGCTTCGCTTCGAGTTCGAACCGACCGGGAAACCCGACATGCAACAGGGCAAGGGCGCGCCGGGGAGGCTGCAGCTCTACGTCGACGGCGATCTGGTCGGCGACGCCGACGCTGACGTGACCACGCCGTTCATGTTCAATCCCGGCACGCTGACCTGCGGGGCCAATCCCGGGTCCCCAGTAACACCGGACTATGTGGGCCCGTTCACGTTCACGGGAACCCTCCATAAGGTCACGCTCGATGTGAGCGGCGAGCTGATCCACGACCCCGAGGCCGAACTGCGGGTACACCTGGCTCGGCAGTAGGGACGGAGACGTCGACTTCAGGGCTTCGACGGTGCGCCGGCTGCCGGCGGCAGCTCCATCGAGGCCCTTAGGCTGGTGAGCGGCGTCGCGGGAACCTTGATGAGGCCGCGTGTTGGCCGGTCGAGGTCGAAGGTGACGAGGAGCAGCAGGCAGACCAGTGCCGCGGCGAGCAGGACGGGCAGCACGCCGCGGCCCAGGATCGCGAGGTAGAAGCCCAGTAGCCCGAGCGCTACGGCCGCGAAGATCACCTCCACGGCCAGTACGGGACCGGGGACGCGATTGTTCAGGGCTGCGACACGGACGGTCTGCTGATCGATCATCGTGTTGAGCGTCTCGACGTACAGGCGTGGTGCGCTCGCGAGCGGCGCTTGAGCAAGCGCCTGCCCCGCGAGTCCCCAGAGCTGCCGCTGCAGCTCCTGGCCGTCCGCGATTGTCTGGCGCGCCTTGTCGGACATCGGTACGGACTGCGAAAGACGGATGCTGGTGTCCGTGTAGCGGACGAGAAGTCGGAGCGATCGCGTTCGGATCGGTTCCGGCAGAGTCTGTGCGCGCAGGTAGGTCGTGCCGATGTCATTTGCGTCGTCCACAACCGCAGCACGTCGCGTCTCATAACGTCCGACCGCGAGGGCGAGGCCGAACGCAAGGACGAGCGCGACGAGCCCGAGCAGCGCACTCTGTAGGACTCCAAGAGGCTCGCGGAGATGTTCCGCTCGATGACGAACGTACCGGCCGAGAAAGAGGCCGAGGCACGTCGCTCCGAAGATGACAGCCGCCAAGATGAGGACGAGCTCTAAGCTGCTGAGCCGAAAGAACATCTCCGTCCTCCTGTCGAGCTACTCAGCGACCGGCCGGCTGAAGTTCTTCCACTCCGTCCGACTGCGACCGTATCCCGCCGTTCTCCGCAGTCCCGCCATTCAACTGGGATCGCCAGCCTCTGAGCAGGAGGTTGACCGCCGCGGCGCCGACAATCGGTGCGTCGGCGATCGGGAGCGCTGCCGGGTAGAGAAGAAACGGTCGAGTCTGGGGACCGCCGAGGCCGCCGTGGAATGAGATCAGCTCCTCGAACGCGCAGCCCTCCTCCATAGCCGGGTCGTAGAAGCTCCCGACCATGATGTCGGCGACGTGGGCGAAGCCGTCGGTGCGCAGCAAGTGTCGAGGAGCGTTCCGCGAGAACGGTGCCAGCGGATCCAGTCCGTCGACGCGGCCAGAGGCGAGGTAGTGCGCTCCCTCCGCGCCGAGAACCATGGGCCCTTCTTCCTCGCTCCGGACCAGGAGCCAGCCGACGTGCGGGTGATTGCGCAGCGCCGGCAGGAGGCGCGGATGCCGCTCGTTCAGTTCTTCGAGCGTGAGGCGGCGCCGCTCGTCCATGAGATACACGAGCCCCAGGTTTCCGGAGCCGAGGACGATCACCTCGCGGTCCGAGACGTCGTTCTTCGCCCGTTTCTTCGGCTTCTGGCCGGTCGCTTCCCCGATCGCGTGGCCGACCATCGCGCTCTGCTCGTCCCCGCCGGCGATCTCGGTCACGCCGCCCTGCTCGAGCGAGCGCTCGACGAGCTCGTCGAGTACGTAGCCGTTCCGTTGCTTGAAGGTCGCGCCCTGCGTCTGGCCGTGGTCCGAGAGGACGACGAGCTCGTACGGCCGTGGGGCGTAGCGGCGTGCCCGCTCGATGCGGCCGAACTGCTGGTCGAGCTTGCGCAGCGCCTCGAGCGTGTCCGAGCGTTCGAGCCCGGAGTGGTGCGCGACCTCGTCGTAGCTCGAGAACGTCGCGTACACGGCCGGGCGCCCCTTCATCATGTCGGTGAACACGCCGTAGACGATCACGTCTCGCACGACCACGCATAGCGCTGCGCGCAGGAAGGGGTACTTGCCACCCCGGTGGCCCCGCGGACGCACGTCGCGCCGTTTTGCGCGGGACGCGGCCGTCCACTCGAGGACCACTTCCCAGCCGAAGAGAACGAGAGCCCGCATGACGTTGAAACCGTTCGCCAGAAACGCCCGGTAACCGGGATTCGCATGCTTCTCCGCGTCGATCCGGCTGACGGTGAGGATCACGTGATCGGCTTCTCCGGACAGGAGGTTGCCGCGGCTCGCGCCCCCATCCGACAACAACCCGCGGCCGGAGCTGTGACGGCGTTCTATCTCGGCGCAGTCCGGGGGAGCCGAGCACGTCATCAGCGTCCCGGTCTCCTTCTCCACCCAGCGGAAGGCCGGGATGTCCTCGTTCGAGCCGAGCAGAATTCCCGCCTGGCTCGCTCCGGTCTGCGACGACAGGTCGGTCTCCCACTCGGCGAGCGCATGCGAGCCGTCGGTGAGCCAGCGCGCCATGTTCGGCGCGCTGCCGTCACGCATCGCCCGCTGCAGCACCGGTAGGGCGAGGCCGTCGATCTCCAGGAAGACGACGCCCGGCGCATCCGTGCGAGCCGGCTTTTCTCCTCGGCGCGCGATCCTCTGGATAACCCGGAATGTGTACGTGTCGTCGTCGTTCGACCCGGCGACGACGTCGAGGATCACGCCGACAGCCGCTGCAGCCAGTGCGACGCCGAGCGCCGACCAGAAGGAGTCAACAGAGAGATCACCGTTCGTGATGTCGTCCGCGGCCAGCAGCATCAGAGCGTCGACTACGAGGATGAGCAGGAATCCGGTGAGCAGCATCAGCGGGAGGCGCAGAGCCGCAACGAGCGGTGGGAGCACCGCGTTGAGGATCGCGATCACGAGCGCGGCTACGAGCGCACCCCCGAAGCTGCGCACCGAGGCGCCGGGGACGATCCAGGCAGCGACCAGAAGCGCCGCCGCGGAGAGAAGCCACGCAACGAGTAGCCGCACCGGGTGGATGCGCGGTCGGGCGGGAGCCCACCCAACTCTCTCGCCGTAGTCAGCTGTTCTGGTCTCGTTTACCGTCACGTTTCAGCCACAAGTGATTCTGTGGTCCGAAGCCCGGCCCGCCGTCATCCTGACAGGACGAAGTCGAATCCGTCACCCAATGCGGGTGATGAGGCTTGCGCGCCGGGCTGGTTCGATCGTGTCGCCACCCGAGCGCCGAAGAGGTCGGGCCGCGTTCGCGACGCAATCGGAGAGGAGCAGCGCAGCCGCGATGGATACGACGACGATCGACTTCGACCTCGTCGTCGAGCTGTTCTTGCTGCTGCTCATCGGGATCGGGCCGAAGATCGCGCTGGTGCCCTTTCTCGAGGCGACCGCAGGCCTGGACGCGGCCACGAAGGGCCTCGTGATTCGAAAGATGCTCACCACGGCAACCGTGGTGGCCGTGCTCCTCGTCCTGTTCGGCGAGCTGCTGACTCGATTGCTCCACTTCTCTACAGGAGCACTCGCCGTCGCGGGCGGCATCGTTCTGCTGATCATCGCGGTGGCGATGGTTCTCGGGTTGGGAGACGGCTCCAAAGCACATGCCAAGGTGACGGAGACGGACCCGATGAGACTTGCTGTGTTTCCCCTATCGATCCCTTACCTGCTCAATCCCGTCGGAATCGTCGTGCTCGTCACGATCTCGGCAGAGGCCGGTTCGGTCGGTCGCCTCGGCCTCGTGATTGGGTTGCTCGCGCTGGTGCTCGCGATCGACGTGGTTGTGTTCCGCTGGGCCAACAAGGTCAGCGAGCGCCTCGACGAGAGCCGGATGCTGGTGACCGAGAAGGTGTTCGGCTTTCTCCTGGCGGCCCTCGCCGTGCAGCTCGTCCTGACCGGGCTCGACAGCGTCGGCGTGATCCACCTCGTCGACCACTGAGCGGAGCTCAGAGGATCGCTAGCGCTCGTCGACTTAGACGGCGACAGGCTCTTTGGAACCGTGAAGCTCCTCCTGCAGCTCTGCCTCGGCGTCCTTCGACAGGGACGACTCGAGCACGGTGCCGCCGTACTTGCTGAGTGCCTCCACCGTCTTGTCGGGCGTGACCTTTTCGACGACGAGGAAGAGCGCCGAGGTCCCGGGCTGGAGCAGGTCCCTCACCTGCGCCTGAAACTCCCGGTCGACGCCGGCCTTCTCTACCTTCCCCATCAGCGCCCCGAGGCCGGCTCCGATCGCCATCCCGAAGACCGGCACGAAAAACAGCAGACCGAACAGCAGGCCCCAGAACATGCCGTAAGAAGCGCCGCCACCGACCGGATGATGGTTCGTCGTCACCTTGAACTTACCGTCCTTGTTGCGCACGATCGCGGCGATCGCATCGGGTTGGATGATCAACTCGCTCGCGAGGCGCTGCGCCTCCTTCTCTGCCTTGAGCGCAGTCGTCTCATCCGGATAGCCAATTGCAATCAGATCCGACACCGAATCTCTCCCTCTTCTCACGTCGACTCGTCGGGGCGTACTCAAACGGTGCCAGCCACCTCGCGACAGGCATCTCCATCGACGTACAGCCTGTCCGAAGCGACTCCTCACAACATCGTCCGCTTGGGATGAATGCCCCCGAAAATCGAGCTTTTGGCAGCCGTCATCCCATCCGGACGATGATGCGGCCGCCGCTGTGCTCTTAGCTGAGCCGAGACCGGGCATCCACGAGCCGGATGACTCGCGCGACGTGGAGGGAGCAGGCGAATGAGGACGGCGCAGGACTATGAGCCTCAGGGGCGCTACTACGCCGTGCCTTCTGACGTCGAGGCTCCGAGTGGTCTCGGTTGGGTGACGTTCGCCTCGGTGATGCTCGGGCTCGCCGGGATCTGGAACTCGATCGCCGGCATCCTCGCGATCTCTTCCTCCAGGGTCTATACGGGTCATTCGGTCCTCGTGTTCGGCAACCTCAACACCTGGGGCTGGATCGTGTTGCTCCTTGGGATCATCCAGTTGATTGCCTCCGGTGCGCTCTTCGCAGGCAGCGAGTTCGCCCGTTGGTTCGGGATCGCGGCGGCCGGAGTGAATGCGATCGGCCAGTTGCTGTTCTTGCCGGCCTATCCCTGGTGGGCGATCGCGATGTTCGCAGTGGACCTTCTCGTCATCTACGGGCTGGCCGTGCACGCAGGCTCGCGCCTGCGCGCTGTTTGAAGCGCGCGGATCGTGATCGCCAGGCAGACGAGAACTGACATGCCGTCCACGACGGCGTGCGCGACCGCGGCGTGTCGTAGGGGCGACATCGCGGTCGCGTTAGTTGCGGCGAGCTCTGCGGCCGCCTCAGGGCGGCCGCAGAGTCCATCTAGCCTGCGCGCGTGCGTAGTTCGAAGGAGAAAGCCGTCGTAGTTCGAAGGAGAAAGCCGTGAGAGTGCGCCTCCCGAAGCACCGCGGACACAAGGACGGCGGCATCGCGGTCACTTCCGACGGAACCGAAATAGACGTCATCCAGCTCGAGGCTCTCTCGACGGTCTTCTCCCCGCCGCGCTGGCTCCGTGACCTCGGTCGGGCTTCCTGGCTGCTCGTCGGGGTCTTCGCGCTGCTCGCCGGATTGATCTGGCTGCTCGCCACGACCTACACGATCGTGGGCCCCGTAGTTGCCGCGGCAATCGTCGCAACAGTTGCGATGCCGCTCGTCGCAAGGCTTTCGAGGCACATGCCGCGCCCCGCCGCTGCCGTGCTCGTGCTGCTCGGATTGGTGGCGATCGGCGTCTTCGTTCTCGTGATCGTGATCAGCGGCATCACCGGTCAGGAGGGGGAGATCGGGCAGCACGCAAGCGCGGCGGCCGACAAGGCGGAAAGTTGGTTGACGAGCGCAGGAGTCGACCAGTCTGGCGCGTCGAGCGCCGAGTCTTCGATGAAGTCGGACGTGCCCAGCGTCATCTCCACGCTCACCAAAGGGGTCATCGACGGGATCAAAGGTCTGACGTCTGTCGTATTCGGGCTTTCGCTGGCCGTTCTGAGCCTGTTCTTCCTCCTCAAGGACGGCCCGTCGCTGCGTGCTTGGCTGGACCGTCATCTTGGTGTTCCCGAACCGATCGCGCGGACGATTACCGGCGGTGTCATCACTTCGCTGCGCGGTTACTTCCGGGGGGTGACCATCGTCTCGGCCTTCAACGGCGTGGTCGTCACGATCGGAGCGCTCCTGCTCGGTGTGCCTCTCGCCGGCACGATCGGCGTTGTCACCTTCGTGACTGCGTACATTCCCTACCTCGGCGCCTTCGTGGCGGGAGCATTCGCGGTCGTGATCGCGCTAGGGGCAAGCGGAACGACGACTGCGTTGCTCATGCTGCTCATCGTCCTGCTCGCCAACGGTCTGCTGCAGAACCTCGTCCAGCCGTTTGCGATGGGCTCGGCCCTCAAGCTCAATCCACTGGTCGTTCTCGTCGTCACGATCGCGGGCGGTTGCATCTTCGGCACGATTGGCCTGATCCTCGCCGCGCCGCTCCTGTCGGCGGCCGTCCACATCACGGCGAGCCTCGGCCGCGCTCGTGCGGAGGCCGCAGACCAGGCCGATGGAGCGGCGGTCACACCGCCCTTGCCGGACCCGTCTTCTGCAGCCGTCTAGGAGAGGCCACCCCCAGTCGGTCGAGGTCAGGTGTGGGCTTCGAGCGCGCTCGCGACGTCGAACCCCATCGCCAGACCCAGTTTGGGCGCGGCAGACACGATTCGCGCGACTCCGAGCATCGGCAGCGCCGCCAGCAGGCAGCCGACCAGCTCGTCGTCCGAGGCACCTGCCCGACGCGCAGCCTCGAGCGTCCACATGTACGCGGGGGCCTCCGCGTCGATGGCAATGAGCGCCCCGAGCCGGACGAGGGCGTGTGCCTTCGCGTCCAGCGTGGAGGCGGTCAGGTTCGCGCGGTCATTCGAGAGGACCTCCTCGACGTACCTGTCGTCGGCGATCGCAATCTTGCAGAGAGTGATCTCGTGCTTTTGCACGGCAACGGACCTATTCGAGCGGTCTCAGCCGCTCCGGGCATCACCCCTCGCGGGTGAAATTCAGCCCGCGCGCCTGGTCGTCTCGACGAGGCCAAGCAGGGCGGCGCGATCGATCGCATCGCTCCGGCTGGACACGCCGAGCTTCCGGTACACCGAGATTGCCTGGGTCTTGATGGTGTTCCGGGAGACGAACAGCTCCTCGCCGATCTCACGGAACGAGAGGTGGGTCGAAAGGAGCGGCAGGAGGCGAAGCTCGGCACCCGTGAGCCCCGCGGCGGCGCCGTTACCGTGCTCGGGCATGGCCGCGAGGTCGGTCTCCAGCTCATCGGCCTGGTCGGCGAGGACTCCGAGGTGCGGATGATCGTCCAGCACGTCGCGGATCTCCTCCAGGAGCGTGTGTGCTCTGGAGTCCCCCAGGGCGAGATAGGCGCGCGCGAGCTCCAGCTGCGCCTGGAGGGTGAGCCACGGGAACAGCGCCTGTCCCAGCAAGGGTCGAACCCGCTCGGCCTCGGCCAGATGGGCTCGCGCCTGATCCCAGCGGCCGTGACGAAGCGCAGCACGTGCAGCGACTGCGAGGGCGATCGCACTCGTGACGTATTGATGGACATGAGCGTGGTCGACTAGCTCCTGCGCCTGGAGAGCCAGTGCTTGACCTCCGGCTGGATCATCGTGAGCGGAGGCGATGAGGGAGCGCTCGCTGATTGCGACCATGCGGGTGTCCGTTGCACCGAGGCGCTCCGCTTCGGCCGCTGCGCTTCTGAGAAATGCGTCCGCCCGCTCGTCTTCGCCGAGAAGCACGTGCGCCGATCCGAGCAAGAGCAGCGCGGTTGGCCGCAGCAGGCTGTCGGGGGGAAGCCCCGCGAGCCCGGATTCCGCGTCCGCGAGCATCTGGTAGACGCCGTCGCGGCAAAGCGCCGCCCGCAGCACCGCGATCCAAGGCGAAAGCGTGCTGCACCCATCCGTGAGCGTTCCCTTGAACGTTCCCCGTTCGGCGGCGTCGAGCCAGCGTCGCGCGTCGGCCGCCCGCCCTCCGATCGCATGGACCCACGCGCCCTGGAGGGCGACACCCGGATAGCGCTCGAGCAGACCCTCGTGTTCGAAGTGCGACAGCCATCTTTCTACCGAGGCGATGCGACCTCCGTAGTACGTCGGCAGCGCGATCTCCGTGACGATCGCCGCCACGCGGTCGAGATCGCCGGCGGCCAACGCGTGCTCGAGGGCGGACTCGGGATCGCCGTGCAGCTCGTACCAGTCGGCGGCGCGCCTGTGCAAGATGGGGACGAGCTGTGGCTCGCGCTCGGCTAGCTCGCGTTGGAGCAAGTCGCGGAAGAGGTGGTGGTAGCGGTGCCACTCACGCTGGTGGTCGAGTGGCACCAGAAACAGGTTTGACCTTTCGATCTTCTCGAGCTCACGCGCCGAACCCTCGTCGTCGAGCACGGCGTCACAGAGCGAGCCGCACATTCGGTCGAGCACCGAGGTTCGCCGCAGGAATCGAAGTGCCCCGGGACGTAGTTGTGCGAGGTATTCGGAGCGGAGGTAGTCGGCTATATGCCTGTCGTCGCCGCTGAACTGAATTGCAGCCTCGACGTCTTGTTCCCGGTCGTGCTCCTCACGCAGTGCGAGCGCAGCCAGGTAGAGAGCGGCGGGCCAGCCTTCACAGCGGTCGACCAGCCCTGCCACGGTCGCAAGGCTCAGGTCGGCGCTGGTCGCTCGCAGCAGCAGTTGGGCCTCGTTCGGGCTCAAGGCGAGACGGTCGACCCCAATCTCCGACAGCTGGCCACGGCCGCGCAAGGCGGCGACCGGGAGCTTCGGCGAGGTACGGCCGGCAAGCACGAGCAGCGAGCCTTCGGAACCGTGTTGCGCAACCGTCAACACCCCGTCGAGTCCCTCGCCCGAGCGGAGCAGGTGCGTATCGTCGAGGACGAGCACGACGGCTTGGTCGAATTCGGCGAGGGCGGACCCGAGCTGCGGAACTGCAGAAGTCCAGATGGAGGTGCCCGGGGCTGCGAGGGTGTCGAGAACACTTGGTGCGAGGGGCTCGATCCCATGAAGCGCAAGGGCAACGTGTCTGAGGAGAACGATCGGATCGTTGTCACGATCGTCCACCGAAATCCATGCGAACGGACGCGAGTCGCGTACCGCCCATTGCGCAAGAACCGTCGTCTTCCCGTACCCGGCGGGAGCGGTCATGATCGCAATTGGTTCAGCCGTCGCGCGCAGCCGGTTGACGAGCGCAGTCCTCGAGACGGTGCCGGACCGCAGCGACGGCACGTGAATCTTCGACTCGACGACATCGAACGGCGGCGCCGGCGAGCGCTCCAGCGCCTCCCGCGCGCTCTCCCTCGCCGTGCCTCGGGCGGCCGGGCGTTGCGTCTTCTTGGTCCTAGCCGTAGGAGATGCGGTGGCAAGCCGAGCCTTCGAGATGGGCATCGAACTCCCTCAGTGGCGGCGTCCCCGGGAGAAGCGGGGCTTACATGTCCGCCGGGGGTTCGGGCTGGACCCACGAGCTTGCGATGGTCTAGGCACGCTCGCGACTCCATCTTCGCTGCCGTGGGCGACGGATGTCAAGGGTGTCACCACCTCTACATATGTACGTGTCTCCACGGGTTCTATGACCGACGTGGCAGCAGTGCGTGACCGTCGAGGAGCGCTTCCGCCACGTCGACGACTCGCCGGTTGGACCTGCGTGCCTCGTCCCGAATCAACGAGAACGCGGCGTCGTCACGAATCTTATGACGTTCCATCAGGATCCCCTTTGCGCGCTCGATGACGGCGCGTCGCCCGAATGCCCCCTCCAGGCTCTGGTACTCGGCAAATCGACGTAGGACGATCTCCATCATGTTCTGCCACGTAGCCGGATCGTCGTCGACGATGTACGCAAAGACGCCGAGCTTTGCCGCCTCTCTGACGAACCCATCGTCTGCGGCGCTGAGAATGGCGATTACCGGGCAGGCCGACTCCTTCACGATGGCGTCGATCAGCTGCAGGGCGTGGGCCACGTCGTGTCCGACTCCCACGAGCGCGACGTCGGGCTGAATGCGCTGCGTCAGGTCTCCGACCTCGTCCGCCCTGATCTCACGCGCGATCACCTCGTGGCCGAGCGAGGAAACGAGCGGTGCAACCACCGCCAGGCGCTCCTGCCGTTCGTTGGCGATCAGGACACGGAGCTGTTGGGCCGAGCCTTCCATGATCAAGCGGGAGCGACTCGGCGCGCGCGCTCGATCGTGAGGCTGGCTGGGTCTCGAAGTGAGCACGGGGTCACGTGGTGTCTGAAGGTCGATCTGTAATCGGTGCGGGCCAGCTCCCTTCCTTGCCTTGCACCACTGACGGCTCGGCAAGCATCGCAGTCGCGGAAGGGGCGTCGCATCGGACGCATAGGCCGTTTCCGCCACGACAGTTGTCTCCGCGCGGTCTACGTCATTTTACGTAGCGCCTTGTTCGCGCTAACGTGAGCCATGAAGCTGTTGACGTAGCCTCTTGCCGGGAGGCATGACCAGTACAGAAACCCACGCAGCGCTGAGCCGCGAGTCTTTCCCTCACTCGGTGGATGCTGCGCGCCGAGCGGAGGCTGCTCGCTACCTCGCCGGCGTCCTTGCTCTGGCGCTTGCCTATGTCGCGGTGGCCAAGGGAGCCCAGGCACTGCACTACACGGCCTCCGTGTCGGCGATCTGGCCGCCCGCGGGATTGGGAATCGCTGTCCTCTACCTCGCCGGAATCCGCTGGTGGCCGGGAATCTTCCTCGGCGAGCTCATCATCAACGGCGAGCTGCTTGCCGCGAACAACGGGCTGCACGTCGGAAGCCTGATCGGCCAGCAGGCCGGAAACATGGCCGAGGTCATCGTCGGCGCTCTCCTGCTTCGCAGGCTGATCGGCAGGCGCGCTGCGCTCGACCGGACGGATCAGGTGGGCGGGATGCTGCTCGCTCTCGGCACGGCGACCGCGATCAGCGCGACCGTCGGCACCGTCTCGATACTCGCCGGGGGCGCGATCACACACTCCGAGGTGCCTACTTTCTGGCGAACCTGGTGGCTCGGCGACTCGGCCGGTGCCCTCGTCGCCTTTCCGCTCGTTGTCACCTGGGCGAGGGCTCCCAAGGCGACCTGGCGCCGACTCGCTACGTGGGAAGGGGTGTTGCTGCTCGCGGCCGTGATCGTTCTTGCCGTCGTCTCGGTCTCGATCAACGAGGCGGTGACCTACATGGTCTTCCCGGCATTGATCTGGGCGGCTTTCCGCTTCGGCCCTGCCATCGCCGCACTCTCCACTGCAATCGCCGCGGTGCTGGCGATCGGCATCACCGCGCACGAGCAAGGGGCGTTCTTCAAGCATCAGATCGACGACAGGGTGTTGAGCACGCAGCTGTACATCCTGGTGGCAGCGCTCACGACGCTCTTCCTGAGCGCCGTCGTCGCGGAGCGCAGGAGATCCACCTCGGACTTGGTCGCTGCACGTATCCGTGAAGGGGAGCGCGCGCTGGAGGAGCGCCACCGAATCGCGCGCGAGCTACACGATTCCGTCTCCCAGGCGTTGTTCTCGACGATCCTGCACACCCGCACGGCGGAGAGAGCTCTCGCGCGCCAGGACGACGCCACTGCCGGTGCGCTCGGCCGGGAGCTGAGCGCGATCGGAGAGCTCACACGCAGCGCTCAAGGCGAGATGCGCGCACTGATCTTCGAGCTCGGGAGCGAGGCGGTCTCCGATGGATTCGTCGCAGCGCTCACCAGGCATGCCGAGATCCTCGGTGCACAGGACGGCGTGAAAATCCGTGTCGAGGGCCCCGACCATCGTCCGGCGCTCACCACGCAGGTCGAGACTCAACTGTTCGGGATTGGGCGGGAGGCTCTTACCAATGTCGCGAGGCACGCCCGGGCGAGCTGGGCGACCGTACGGGTCGAGGAACGACCGGGACAGCTAAGCGTCGAGATCGATGACAACGGCTGCGGGTTCGATCCCGCCGCGACCCCAACCGGCCACTACGGCCTCGAGTCCATGCGGAGCAGGGCGGCCGAGATCGACGCGCTCTTGACGATAACGAGCATCCGTGGAGGCGGCACCGTCATTCGTGTCGAGGTTCCTCTGGGCGAGGGACAGCACGATGACGCTCGAGACTGAGCGGATTCGCGTGCTCGTCGTCGACGACCACGCCGTCGTGCGTCGCGGGCTCGTCTCCTTTCTCCAGGGTGAGCCGGATCTCGAACTCGTCGGAGACGCGGATGGGGGAACCCGCGCGCTCGAATTGCTTGCCGAATTCGATGCGCAGGAGCGCCTACCCGATGTAGTCCTGATGGACCTCCAAATGGCGCCTCCGGACGGGATCGCCGTGACCCGTGAAATCCGTGCCCGCTACCGCGATGTCGAGGTGGTGGCACTTACGTCTTTTGGCGAGGAGGTTCGCGTGCACGCCGCGCTCGACGCCGGCGCGGCCGGATATCTCCTCAAAGACGCAGAGGCCGACGAGGTGGTCTCGGCGATCCGCGCCGCTCATCGTGGCGAGCTCCAGCTCGATCCCGCCATCGCACGCCGTCTGATGGGACGCCTGCGTGCCGCTCCGCGAGACGATCCTGCCGCGAGGATGACTGCTCGCGAGCTCGAGGTTCTTCGCGTCGTCGGCGCCGGCAAGGCGAACAAGGAAATCGCCGCTGAGCTCGGCATCAGCGAACGGACGGCGAGGACGCACGTCTCGAACATCCTGAGCAAGCTCGGTCTCCACTCTCGCACTCAGGCGGCGCTCTGGGCAGTTCGCGAAGGGTTGGTGGATGCCGACCGGCGTGTCGACGCCTCCGACGCCGGCCGGCAGAGCTGATCGCGCTCATCCCGTCGGGGTGATGTGCCGGGAGCGCGGCCACGCCACGCTCTGGTTACTCGAAATGGGAAGCGAGGGGGTGTTCCCCGGATTGGTCGCAACTGATCACGCGCGCGACAGCGGAGCAGTTCAGCGAGGGGAGACGGCAGCGACGAAGGCGGTGCCCGCGGTGACCGGTTGGCAGCGCTGGCTGCCGTGGGCGCTGGTCGGCGCCGGAGTCCTGCGCAGACAGACTCTTCGCGAGTTCCCGGCGGGTTGACGGTGGTCCTCACGCTGTCGATCGGAATCGGTCTCATCATGACCTTCCTCGGGCTGGGCACCGGGATGCTCAGCGCGCGTGCAGAACCGCGCCGCTGTCCGTCCTGTGGGGTGCGGCTCAGTAGTCGCACCTGCCGGCGGTGCCGGCGATCGTGAGCTAGCTATGAGCAGGCTGTTCGGCCTCATCGCGTCGCCTCAGCGTGTGCGCGCGAGCTTCTGGCTCCTCGAGGCCCCGGACTCGCTGCTGGAGCAGAGCCTCAGGAATCCTGACGGAGCCGGGCTCGGATACTTCGCACCCGTCGTCGGTGCGGTCGTCGACAAGGAGCCTCTGGCTGCCTACGAGGATCCGGCGTTGGCGCGAGGGGCGAAGCACGTGAGCTCCACGACGTTCGTGTCGCACATCCGTTACGCCACCACCGGCGAGCGGACGACCGAGAACACGCACCCGTTCGCGATGGACGGAATGCTCTTTGCGCACAACGGCATGATTCGAGATCTGGAGGCGCTCGAGGCGGAAGTGGGCCGTGACATGCGCTTCGTCGGAGGAGACACCGACTCCGAGCGCTACTTCGCGCTCATCGCGAAGGAGATCCGCGCGCGCGCGAGCATCGGTGCGGGGATTTCGGCGGCGGTCGGTTGGATCGCCCGGAACCTTCCCGTGTGCTCGATCAACTTCGTCCTCGCTACCGCAGACGAGCTCTGGGCCTTTCGCTACCCCGAGACGAATCGGCTCTTCGTGCTCGCGCGCGGTGCCGGCGGTGGCCACGGTCGCGATCTGCACCAGGTGAGCGGAACGTTGCGAGTGCACGTTCCGGACCTCCATCGTCACCCCTCGGTCGTGGTGGCGAGCGAGCCGCTGGACGACACTCTGGGGTGGAGGCCGCTCGAATCAGGCGAGCTCGTGCGCGTCAGGTCCGATCTCTCCATTCGCTCGAGCATCGTCGTCGACTCGCCGCCTGCCAGGCTCATTCGCCTCGCCGGCTCGACGGGCGAGCGGGCGTCCCTCGGACCTACGCGCAACTAGCGCGAGCGACCGGCCCAATGTCCGTCGCCGACAAGGAGCTGACGCCGAGGCAACCGGAGCCGCGGCAGAGTGGCCAGCGTCTCACCTGGCTCGGTCACAGCACGGTCCTCCTGGAACTCGAAGGCGTCCGCCTGCTGACCGATCCGGTTGGACGAGGGCGGCTGTTCCACTTGCGGCGGGTCGGAGAGGCTCTTCGGTTCGACCCTCGTGTCGTCGATGCCGTGCTGATCTCACATGTCCATTACGACCACCTCGATCTCCCTTCGCTTAAGCCGCTCCGGCGCTCCTCGCAGTTCGTCGTTCCGCGCGGCGCCGGCTCCTGGCTGCGTCGACGTGGCTTCAGCCACGTGATCGAGGTCGAGCCCGGAGAGGAAACGCAGATACGCGGTGCAACGGTTCGCGCGACGCATGCCGAGCACGAAAGCCGGCGCGGGCCGCTCGGCGTCGAGACGCCCGCGATCGGATATCTCGTCTCGGGCTCCTCGTCCACCTACTTCGCGGGCGACACCGATCTCTTCGCGGGCATGGGCTCGATCACCGACCACCTGGACGTTGCGCTCCTGCCGGTCGCAGGCTGGGGACCGAGGCTGCCGCCCGGACACCTCGACCCACGCGGCGCAGCGGAGGCGCTCAGCTTGCTCCATCCGCGAATTGCCGTTCCGATCCACTGGGGGACCTATCGCCGCCTCGGCCTTAGTCGCGACCCGCTCGCGTTGCGCGAGCCGGCGGAGCAATTCGCACGGTTGGCCGCCGAGCTCATGCCCGAAGTCGAGGTCTGCGTGCTGCCGGTCGGGGGTAGCGTCGACATCGGAATGGCAACGAAGCCCCCGCGATCGATGGGCGAACGATGACTCGAACGCCGCGCGGCCCGCTGATCCGCCGAATCGCCCTGGGCGTGCTCGGCGTCGGCCTCATTGTCGCGACCTTCTTCTACTTCCTGCCGACGATCGCCAACTATGGGGAGGTCTGGGGGGTGGTCAAGGGCCTCTCGTGGCCATGGATCTGCGCTCTGCTCGCCGCAACGGTGCTCAACCTCGTCACGTTCGCGCCGCCGTGGATGATCGCGCTTCCGGGCCTCTCGTTCATCCCGGCGATGAAGTTGACCCAGGCATCAGCCGCACTGTCGATAGTCGTTCCCGGTGGGGCCGCAGCCGGACTGGCGGGGGCGTACGGGATCCTGCGTCGCTGGGGTTTCGCCACGCGCGACATCGCGCGTGCTCTGACCCTCACCGGCCTGTGGAACCAACTGCTCAATCTGTGTTTTCCGGTCGTCGCGGTCTTTCTGCTGACGATCTCCGGCGAGAACACCGCGACCCTTGCCACCGCAGCCTTCGTCGGCGTCGCGGTCCTGGGTGTCGTCGTCACGGGGCTCGTGCTCGTCCTGATCAGCGACCGGCTCGCCCGCGACATCGGGGAGGTCGCGGCCCGGTTCGCGAACTGGGCACTGGGCAAAGTTCACCGGGGCCCTGTTGGCTGGAGCGGGGCCAGCTTCGAGCGGTTTCGCGAGAGCGCGGGCGACCTGCTCGACCGGCGGTGGCATGTCCTGACCTTGGCTTCCGTGGCCGGCAGCCTGAGCGTCTTCGGTGTCCTCCTCGTCTCGCTCCGCGCACTCGGCGTCGGGGCTGCTGAGGTCTCCTTCGTCGATGCCTTCGCCGCGTGGGCGCTCATCCGGCTCATCGCTTCGGTTCCGATCACGCCCGGCGGCATCGGGGTGGTCGAGCTCGGATTGACCGGGGCGCTGGTCGGCTTCGGCGGGAACAACGCCGGGGTCGTCGCCGCCGTTCTGGTCTTTCGCTTCCTGACGGTCGTTCCGACCCTCGTTCTCGGACTCGTCGCCTCGTTCACCTGGCGCCGCGGCGCGAAGACAGCAGCCTTGAGCCAAGCTGCCCGACTCCCTTCGGGGCCCTGACGATGTCGGAGTTGCGCGGAATCGGCGGCGACCTCCAGGCGGCTCTCGAGATCGTCAACGTTCCGAGCTACGTGATCGATCCGACAGGAGTCATCCGCTGGATCAATCCGGCAGCCCGACGGCTGGTCGGCGACGTGCGCGGGCGCCAGTTCACCTCAGTCGTAGCCCCGGAAGACACCCGGCGGGCGCGTGAGCATTTTGCCCGCAAGATTGTCGGCTCAGACCGGGTGACCGATGCGCAGGTGGTCCTCGTCGACGCCGACGGTGGTCGCGTTCAGGTCGACGTCAGCTCCTGCGTACTGATGGAGGGGCATCGACTCGTCGGCGTCTTCGGACAGATCTCCGACGTCGAAGAGGAGCCCGACGATCCTCTTCCGCCTCATCTCACGCCACGCCAGACCGAGGTTCTGCGTCTGCTCAAGCGCGGCCGCTCGACCGAGCAGATCGCGCAGGAGCTGCACCTGAGTACCGAAACGGTGAGGAATCATGTTCGGCACCTGCTGCGAGCGCTCGGCGTTCACACACGGCTCGAGGCCGTCGCGGTCGCTCGCCAGGAGCATCTCGTTTCCTAACGTCGCGTGCGGTCGGTCAGTTGTCCAAGGCGTGACTGCGGTCCGCTGGTCCGACGAACCCGCCCCTCTGCATGATGTGGGCGCGGCCGTCGAGATGGAACCGGATCGCGAGAAAGTCCTGGGTGGTGATCCAGGTTCCGACACGCGACATGAGCTGATTCAACTCGCCGATCGTCTCCGGCACC
>Ga0307323_10000237_pt1 | contig 16916 bp, 21 predicted proteins | sample ER_DNA_381_FD_194496 | JGI IMG/M metagenome (GOLD analysis project Ga0307323, IMG submission 194496) | Bulk soil microbial communities from the East River watershed near Crested Butte, Colorado, United States - ER_DNA_381 | ecosystem: Environmental > Terrestrial > Soil > Floodplain | place...
CGACGAGACGCCTCGAGTCAGGACCATCGCGCTCGACGTGCCGGAGTGGCCGGGCCACCGTGCGGGGCAGCACGTCGACGTGCGCCTCACCGCCGAGGACGGCTACCAGGCGCAGCGCAGCTACTCGATCGCATCGGCGCCGGAAGACGACCGGCTCGCGATCACCGTCGAGGCCTTGCCCGACGGCGAGGTCTCGTCGTACCTGGTCGGCGAGCTGCGGGTCGGCGACAAGCTCGAGCTCCGCGGTCCGATCGGCGGCTACTTCGTCTGGGAGGCGGAGCGGACCGAGCCGCTGCTCCTGGTCGCCGGCGGGTCGGGCATGGTGCCGCTGATGTCGATGATCCGTCACCGGCATGCAGCAGGGGCGACCGTGCCCACGAAGCTCCTGTTCTCGTCGCGAGCGTGGGAGGACGTGATCTACCGCGAGGAGCTCGAGCGGCTGGCGTTGGCCAGCGACGGCTTCGAAGTGATCCAGACCCTCACGCGGATGCCGCCGGACGGCTGGACCGGCTACACGCGACGGGTCGACGCCGCGATGCTGTCGGACGTGGGGTGGTCGGCCTCGGCGATGCCCGCGTCGTTCGTCTGCGGACCGACGCCGTTCGTCGAAGCCGTGGCCAGCACGCTGGTGCTCCTGGGTCATGCGGCGTCGACGATCAAGACCGAACGCTTCGGACCGACGGGGGGATGAGATGGACGACGTCGCGCTACGGGTCGATGGGAACGCGCTCGCGGGCGAGCTGAGCGAGGTCTTCTCCCAGGACGTGACCGTGGCGCGTGTGGCCTGCGGCGGCTGCGGTACGGTCGAGCGGCTCGGCGCCGACCACGCCTACATCCAGGCCCCCGGGATGGTGCTCCGCTGCTGCCACTGCGACAACGTGCTGCTGGTGATGGTCCGAGCCGGCGACCGACTGCGTATGTCCCTCGCCGGCTCGAGATGGATCGATCTCTAGGAGAGTTCGTCGACCTACGGACGCGCGCGGATCTTGCAGCGGGAGGAGAATGGTTAGCCGGGATGGATGATGAGCGATTCCTGAACAGCTACCACAACGCCAGCTCGCCCCCGGGCCCCGATGTCCCGTCCGATCTGGCGGGCTTCATGCTCGCTGCGGACCCGGTCCTCGCGCAGGCGGCCGAGCTCGCCCGGGTGCTCGCCCGCGCCCATCAGGGCGCAGCCGCGCAGCTCATCGGTGAGGGTTGGGCCCATGCCCGCAAGTACTTCTCGCTGTCGGAGAAGTACGCCGACTGGGCCGACTACCGGCAGCCGGCGCGAGGATCGGGGATCCATGCTCACGCACACCACGTCGATAGGCCGATCCGGCTGACCGACGACGAACTCAGATCGCATCCCGAATGGCGGGAATTCGGTGAAGAGGCAGGCCGACACCCACCGATGCGCGGCTGGTTGGTAGTCCCGCTGATCGGCTCGGATGGCGAGAACTACGGGTTCATCCAGGCCTCCGACCGGCTCGAGGGTGACTTCACCGAGCAAGACGAGGCGAACCTCGTTCGTCTGGCGACGCTCACGTCCCTCGCGCTCGACGCCCTGGCGCAGTTGCACCTCCCCGAGTACCGGGAGAAGGTCTGAAGTCTCTAGGAGCGTGTGATCAAGTCCGCGCCTACATGCCTCATCCGCACCAAGGCGGGACGTCGCTGGTCCGACCCCCGACGGATCACGAGCTCTTCTTGCAAGGTCGCGAACTACTCCGGAGATGACACACGGTTTGTGGCGTCGAGCGTGGAGTTTATCGAGGCGGCCCGTGAGCGAAGAACAGGTGATCGCAGGCGGTGCAGGGTCTCGATCCATCGTCCTTGCTCCTCCTCCTGTCTCTCACAGTTGACTCACTCGCGGCAGGAGTCGGGCTCAACTAATCGGTTATGCGTCGGCGGAAGTGGATGACGTGGTGCTGGCGAGTGCCCCCGGAACAAACACGTAGCCCATAAGCCCGTACCCCGGCCCTTCCTAGCCCATCAGGTGCAGGACGGGATAGGAAGAGGCGGGAGGCCGAAAGTGGTACGGGTCGCCCCAGCCAGGGCCGCAATCCGCCGGATCAGACTGACCTAGAGTACGGAAGCGATGCGTCGGGACCTTCCGAGCGGCACGGTGACATTCGTCTTCACGGACATCGCTGGCTCCACGAAGCTTCTCGATGAACTTGGTGAGGAACGCTACGCCCATGAATTGGCGCAACACCGGGTGGCACTGCGCACCGTCTTCACCCGACACGAGGGGGTCGAGGTCGACACGCAAGGAGACGCGTTCTTCTTCGCGTTTCCCACGGCGACCCAAGCGCTCGAGGCCACGACCGAAGGTGCTCATGCTCTGGAGCGGGGGCCGATCCGCGTACGGATGGGTGTGCATACCGGTACCCCACATCTTTCGGGGGACGGCTATGTCGGCATGGATGTGCATCGAGCGAGCCGCATCGCCAATGCTGGTCATGGGGGCCAGGTGCTCGTGTCAGCAACGACTGCCGTTCTCGTGGACACCGACCGTTTCGAACTTCTCGACCTCGGTCGGCACAGGCTGAAGGATCTCGTGAAGCCAGAGCGGATCTTCCAGCTCGGGTCAGGGTCTTTCCCGCCGGTAAGGAGCCTTTCGGCTTCGAACCTTCCGGTTCCCGCGACTCCGTTCCTGGGTCGCAGTCGCGAGCTCGAGCAGGTCAGGGAACTCCTCACGGACCGTGATGTGCGTCTGGTGACGCTCACCGGTCCAGGCGGGATCGGGAAAACCCGTCTCGCCCTGCAGGTGGCGGCGGAAACCTTGGACGCATATCCGAACGGCACCTGGTGGCTACCGCTCGCTCCTCTGCACGACGCCGACGCGGTCCTCCCCGCCATCCTCACCTGCATGGGATCCCGGGGGTCGACCCTCGAGGCGGTGGCCGGCGTCCGCGCGCTCCTGGTGATCGATAATGCGGAGCACCTCATGCCCGGCGTCGCGGACGTCGTGGGCGCCGTCGTCGCCGTCGACGGGCCCACCCTCCTCGTGACGAGCCGGGAGCGCCTTCGACTGTCGAGCGAGCTGGTCTGGCCGGTTCCGCCGCTGGACGAAACGGACGGTCGCGCGCTCTTCGTGGCTCGCGCTCGGGCCCATGATCCGAGGATCGCACCGGATGACGACGTGAACGCCCTCTGCGACCGGCTCGAACAACTTCCCCTGGCGATCGAGCTCGCGGCGGCGCGGATCTCGCTCTTCACGCCCCGACAGCTACTCGAGCGTGTGGGGCGGCGCCTCGACGAGCTGACGGGCGCGCGGGACGCCGACCCACGGCAGCGAACCTTGCGGGCCACGATCGAGTGGAGTCATGACCTCCTGTCCGACGAGGAGCAGGTGCTCTTCCGCCGGATGTCGGCGTTCGTCGGTGGATGCGATCTCGAGGCGATCGAGCAGGTGTGCGCGTCGGACCTCGCAGTCCTTGAGTCCCTCCTCGACAAGAGTCTGGTCCGACGCAGGATGACGGACGAGGGACCCCGCTTCGTAATGCTCGAGACGATTCGCGAGTACGCGGCCGAACGGTTGGCCGCCTCGGGCGAACTCCAGGAGGTCGTGTCACGTCACACCGAGCACTACGCAGCTCTGTCGCAGCGGTACGCCACGACGGACACGATCCTGACCGGCATGCTCGAGGCGGAATCGGGCAACCTCCGCGCGGCGACCGTGCGGGCGCGCGAGCTGGGCGACGGGCACCTGATCCTGCGGCTGGCGGCGGGCGCCCTCACGGCTGTGTTCCAGGGCGCTGGGTCGCTCGCCGCGGCTCGGGAGTTCGTCGCGCTCGGGCTCGAGGCCGAGTCGGAGGAGGGGCAGCTGCGGGCGCGCGGGCTGACGCTCTTGTCGTTCATCGCCTACCGCGAGGGCGACTACGAGACCGCCATGGACGCTGCCCATCAGGCCGTGGAGCTAGCACGGGAGATCGGCAACGACCTAGAGCTCGCGAACGCGATCGTCGGGATCGGGGCGGTCGCGGCCGCTCGTGGCGACCATCTCGAGGGGGTCCGGCGGATGGAGGAAGCACGGACGGTCTACCGGCGGATCGGGAATCGCAGCGGTGAGGGCGTGGCTTTGGCGAACCTGGGCGACTTCGCGGCGAGCGCGGGCGAGCACGAGCGCGCGGCCGAGTTGTTCCGCGAGGCACTCGACGTGTTCGCCGAAGTGCACGATGCGTTCGGCGAAGCCCACGCCCGCATCAACCTGGCGGCCGCATGCGTGCACCTCGTTCGCCTCGACGAAGCGGCCGAGCACGCACGCTGGTGCCTTCGCCGGTATCAGCGGCTGGGGGACGACCTCGGCGTCGGCACCGGCTTTCAGGTGATGGCTGGCGTTGCCCTGGCTCGCGCCGACCACGATGCCGCAGCTCGTCTGCTCGGTGCGGCCGATGCCGCCCGCGATGCGATCGGTGCCGTGCTGGAGCCCACTGAACGAGCCGAACACGATCGCATCCATCGCGAGCTCACGCAGGTGCTCGGGGCCGAAGAGTTCGATCGCCGATACGCGGGCGGTCGTGCGACGAGCACCGAAACGGCGCTCGCCCTTGCTCTTGGCGGCCCCACCTTGATACCCGGCTGACTACGATCGTTGGCTCCTCGTCCTTACGTCTCCACGCGGTAAGCCGCCACCGATCAGGACAAGCAGTACGACCGAACAGATGGGCTTCGAGTATCCCCCTCAAAGTGGCGACGGACGTCGAGCTTTCGACCTTGGGTATGGCAAGGCCTGATCCGTTGCCGTCCGAGCGTCTTCTTTACGTTCGGACCTGGAGAGGACTGGTCGATGTTTCCGGTTTTCTCTTCGCGAATGATGGCCGTCTCGCCGTGGAGCCCGGAGATCGAGAACTTCCTTCCGTACTCACACGACCTTCTGACGCGGCGTGAGGTTGTTACCGTCGGGGCGACGCCCCGTACCCCATGTGAACGAGCACTGCTCCTTGTTGCCTGACGCGATCTCACGCTCGCGGCCACGCCACATGGTCTGGCGGTCGAAAATCGCTAGAGATGACACACGGTCATCACCGTCGCGTTTCAGGACTCCGCGGAACGATTCCTGACCCTTGGGGATAAGCGCCGGGAGGTAGGCCCGCAGGTCAAGTCAACACGGTCCATGCGCGGAGTCTATGAACGTCTGCGGCCACCCGCGCAGCTTGCAAATCACTCGCCGAGGAAAGCACGCCGCGCCCTGCCGGGAAGTAAGGCGACGAGGATGACAGTAGCTCTGGAGATCCTCTGAAACACGGCCAGGCAGCATCTTGTTCAGCGGGTCCGGGACACTCGGCTCCGGATCGCGTTCATGAGATGCTCCCGAATGAAGCGTATTTCTCCCCCTCAATCTGTTTCTTTAGGTCTTCGACGCGGACCTTCTGGCCCTCCTGATACTGCTGCCAGACGGCAACGCCCAAGTCGATGACGACTTTGCCCACCTCGTCGACCGAAGGGGCGGCGTTCGCTCCCTGGGGACCGCCTTGCGCATAGTATCGGTGGACACTGTCGACCCAGTCATTGAAGGCCTGCGAGTAAGTGATTCCGTCATCCAAATCGGCGTCGTATGAACTGATGCCACTGAGACTCTTCGTCGACGTGAGATCGCCTTCAACCTCCGTTATCCATCCGTTGATCGGACCCATCACATTGTCGGCGTACCAAGTTTCACCGTTGTAACAGTACGGATCATGAACGACCCCGTTTTCACAATCGCTCCTTAGGGTCATAACACGAGCCTCCACGCTATCCCGCATTTCGCTGACTCTGGCGAGCCTGCCGGTGAACTCCTGGGTGACGGTCGCCGAATCACCGCAAGCCCCAAGCACCAGGCTGGATGTGATGAGCGCGATTACCACGCCGGGGCGCCAGCACCGAGCGCCGTCTCTGACCGGGACTTGCCCGCGATCATGTGCGGATGTGGATGAGTCGCTAGGGACGTCACTGCTGCTGGACGTGCGACTGCGGGGAATGCGCGACATGGAATACTCGCCTCCCTCTGGGTCCGGTGTGTCGTTTCGCAGCCATCCTTCCCGTATGGTTGTTCGAGACGAATCAGCCTTTTCGGCTACGGCAACTTGGCTACGGGCTTGGCCGATTTCCGTGGCCCATGTTTGCGGAAGATGACGTGTGTCCACGGAGAACTTGCGACGGCGATCGCTTGGAGCCTTGAAATGGCGTTGACCCGGACGTGAGTTGGTGCTGATCTACGCGCGGGAACTAAGCTGAACCACAGCCGACCAGGCTCGAGGTCTCTACCTCCCCCCTTCCCGTGACGGGAATCGTCCCCCGGCAACCTGCACCCGAACGCGTGCTTCAGCAGCTCGTGGGTCGCGCTCGTGATCTGGATCTCGCATGGCCACGCGAGAGCAGCGCGACCTCGCCGATGTGCACGACGACTGTCGGCTCCGGCATCCGTCCGATTGTTCGGCGGGCAGCAAGCACCGGCCGAAGTCCCTTACGGCCTCCACCGATCGGAGTATCGTGAGCGTTTTGAGGGGGCGTTCATGAGCCGCATTCGGGTTCTGGCCGTCGTGCTGGCGCTGGGTTCCATCATCCTCGGTCCCATCCCTGCGCAGGCTGGGAGCGTCTGGGATCCGGACGATGCCGCGCATCGGCTCGACATCCGATGGGTGGGCGTCTACCAACAGGTCGATGGACTGATGCGCGTGACGATCAGTTTCCATGGTCGGACACGCACCAGATGGTTCGAGGACCGCAGCAATCCGACGTTGACCGTTGCGCTCGCCTATGCGAAAGCAGAGTATGCCCAAGCCTGGGAAGTGACCTTCTTCCGGAACGCACACCATCGCTTGGTAGCTCTGTTATGCGAGCTCGCGTCTTCTTGCGTTTCCCAGGCTCGTGTCCATCGACTTGATAGAGACACGATCCGTGTGAGGCTCGACCCCTTCTATAGCCCATTCACGGGTTCGTACTTCCGAGCATGGAGCCAGAGGCCGGGCGGCCGCCTCATCGATCGAACGCGTTGGGGAATCGTCACTTAAGACGGTCGAAAATGAGTGTGAACCGGCGAGCGAGAAGATCTTCAGAGGCAGCCGACTCTTCGTCGTCGTGATGAGCGTTGGTTCGATCATCCTCGGTCCCTCACCAGCCCACGCCGGGAGCACACACTGCGTAACAGCGGTCAAGCGACCCAAAGGATCTTAACCTTCTAGGGGTTGAACGTAGCCGTGATGCTCGTGTCCGATGTCGGCATCAACGTGCACGGATCCGTCCCCGGGCACGGTGCGTCACTCCAACCCACGAAGGTCGAACCCAGCCCAGGCGTGGCGGTCAGGGTCACCGTTCTGTTGGGCTCGAACTCATGCGAGCACGCGGACGTGCAGCTGATCCCCGCAGGTGCGCTCGTCACGGTTCCCGACCCAACGACCGTGACCGAGAGCGTCACGGTGTAGTCATCGACGAAACGGTAGATATCGTCTCCGAACTTCAAGCTGCTGCATCGCATGCGATCGTGGAACACCTGGATGCTGCCATCGTCGAGCGGGAAGACGTACGTGCTCGATAAGTCGATCCCCTTGGGCAGACCGAGCACCGTTGCGAGCGGACCTCCCAACGGGTACCGCATGATCCTCGCGTTCGAGCCGCACCGAAGGCCCGACCGTTCGAAGTACACGGTTCCGTTCTCCGTGACCGATGGCGACCAGTCGTAGCCGCGGACGTTCGGGACCCGGGTCAGCTTGTGGTTGGGCATGTCGTAGATATCGACGCGGGCTCGCCCGGGCGGGACCCAATGCACCCATACCGCGTAGCCGCCGTTCACCTGACCGGGCTGGACGTACTTGTTCCCCCTGACGACGTCCAGCACCCGGGACGCATGGGTGTGCAGGTTGAACAGGATGATCGAGCGGGCTCCGGTCACGATGTTTTGTCGAGCGAACAACAGCCACGGCCGTTGGAAGGCCGGCCAGTACTCCCAATGCTTCGTGTTCACCCCTCTCGGAGGGTTCCAACGTGCGTGGGTCTTCAGGTTGAAGAACTTGATGTCGGATCCTCTTCTGAATTGTTGGTAGGCGAGGGTCGTTCCATCGATCCCCCCCAAGCTCCCCTCGGTACCAGGGAGATTGACCCTGAACTGGCTCCCACCATCGGGTTTCACATAAACGTTGAAGAGATCCGGATGCGCCCTGGTGTTCTGCACCCAGGCGAGGAACCCCACTCCTGCCACGGGATGCGCGTCCCATGCAGGCGTGACCCGCACTGGAATGTCGGTCACGCTCGCGACGGCGGAGGGCACGCCGAGAGTCAGCGCGACGATCAGGGCCGGCAATATCTTCCGGGTGCGCCGAGCGGTCGCGGCCTCGCCGGACCGATCCGCTCGGTTTCGCCTTCCCCTCATCCTGATCCCCCCAACGGCCCGGCGCGGCCATCATGGACCGAGGCACGCGACCCAACAAGTGGCAGCGCGATTGGCGGCTTACCGGTTCCGCTCGCCGACGCCCTAGACTCCATCGTGTTGCCGAGTGGTGAAAGAGGGCATCGATGAGAAAGGTGCTCGTGGTCATCGTCGTGGCAGCGATCGTTCTCGGTGCCTCGGTCAACGCCTCAGCCGTGGTGAAGATCGTGGATCCATGTGGTCGCCTAGCGATGTGGATCCGACCAGGTCGCAGAACAGGACAGTGACGGTCTTGCGAACCTCGGCGGAAGCCGCTGATCGGAGCGAAGCCCCGCAAACGTTGCAGAACTGAGCGCTATCAGCGTTCCCCTGGCCGCGCCGGCCACAGACTAACATGAGGGGAGCCTAGGGCGGGCGGCCAGGTGCTCGCCACAGTTACATGGACATCTGCAATGAGAGATCCGTTGACACACGGTATCCAATGACACACGGTTTGGGGCGCTGGATGTCGCGCTCCGGGCCGAGGACCGAAGATGATCCGCCCTTATGGTGTGTCAGCCCAGCTCTGATCAGAGGCGCGAGTAAGTCAAGGGATCGAAAGCCACCGCCGCCGCTTGCTATTGGAGCGTAGCTTCCTCGCCCAGATCTGTACCTCTTGCTTGAGGTGTTAATAGAGGTAAACGCGCGTACTATCAGGCCACCACGGGCACGTAGGCGAATATCGCGTGGCCTCCGGGGGAGGAGACGATGAAGCAAGGGTCGACGCGCAAGCGGTCCCGGCTGGCCGCGGGACTAGCGGGTGCCTCCGCGCTGGTCGTCTTGCTCTTTCTCCCACTCTCCCCCCCGGCACTGGCCGACTCGACCAGCTACGCCGGAAGGGTCGTTCTGAACACCACTGCCAGCTCCTCTTCTGTGGTCGGCTCGTGGCACCTCGACGAGACGAGCGGCAAGACCGCCTTCGACAGCAGCGGGAACGGCAACAACGGTGCGATCAGCGGCCCGGTCACGCTCGGGGTTCCGGGTCACCTCAACACCGCCTACAGCTTCGTTCCCAAGAGCACGGTCATCGTCCCGAACGCCTCCGATCTCGTACCGGGGACGGCGACGATCGCGATCTCCTACTGGCTGAAGACGACTACTTTCCCGTGCTGCAACGCCGTCGATTACGACATGTTCACGAAGGGAGACGGCTCGAGCAAAGGTGGCCAGATCAAGATCGAAGTCCAGGGGAACGGGCAGGCATCGTGCATGTTCCGCGGTGCGCTCGGCAAGAAGCAGCTGCAGGCAGGACCGAACGTGGTCGACGGGCAATGGCACCAGGTGATCTGCCAGCGCATCGGCACTCAGATCATCGAGACCGTCGACGGCTCGAGCTTCTCGGTGACGAAGGCGACGGGCGCGATCACGGTGACGGATACCATTCGCCTCGGCTCGCACAAGGGCGGAGGCGACTGGTACAAAGGCGTCCTCGACGAAGTGACCTATTCGATCGGCTAGGGCAGCAGAACCAGCTCCTGAAGGCTTCGTAGGCACAACGAGGGCGAAGAGACTCTGCCTCTCTGAGCCGGCTGCGACGCTCATCCGTACCTTTCCCTTCACTCTTCGCCGTAGATCCTGGCGTAGGCGCCGCCCGCCGACGCCTGCTGAGGGCCTCGAGGAGAGTAAGAGCCCAGCGCGTACCACTTTCGGCCCCCCCGCCCCTTCCTATCCCCTCAGATGCAAGACGGGATAGGAAGGGGCGGGGGGCGGAAAGTGGTACGCGTACGGAGGGGCTCGCTCACGGCCACAACCGCGCCCATCCTCGTCGGTCGCGCAGCCGGCCTCGCTGGGCTCGGATTGTCGCTCTCGTCGTACGCGCCCGGTTTCCGCGATGGGGGCCTGTCGCATGTTGACGACCGGCTATGCGTGGGTCGTCTTCAGTCCTTTGAACTCAAGGAAGGCGTGGCTGTGGATGAAGATCAGCTGACGGCGGCTCGGAAGCATCCCCGGTCGCGGGCAGAGAGCCCGCTCCGGGGATGCTTCGACGATTGGTCATCCGGCGATCAGTCACCCAGGCGGATCGACCAGATCTCTCCTCCCAGTGTGACGACGTACGCGGTCCTTCCGATGAACTCGAGCGAGGTCGGCTGGTTCAGATGCCACGCGACCGCTGTGAACCCGCCGTCACCGTCGACCATGAGGAGCCGACCGGTGTTGGGGTCCGCCGGCGAGCCCTCGGCGTGACCGGGTGTGAAGTGACCCTGCGACAAGCCGAACAAGTGACCTCCTGCACCGAACTCGACGTCCACGAGCAGTCGCCCACCGGACGCGACTTCGGCGACCGTGTCCGATCCCGCCCGGAGCCTCACGATCTTGCCGTTTCGGGGCAGGTGCGGAACCGGGCCGGCCTCTGCTATATAGACCCGCTCGTCCCGAACCTCGAGCCCGGTCGGCACGATGTTGTCGAAAGCGATCCGCTCCCTGACCGTCCCATCGAGTCGGACCCGATAGACCCGGTTGTGGTGGCCGTCGGTCACCAGGAATCCGCCACGGAAGTTCGCTATCGCGTACTGGAGCCCAGACGGGATGAAGAAATCCGTTGCGGGCGGGTGGGCCAGGGCGAACGCGCCGATATCTGCGATCACGGTGAAGTGCGTCGGGTCGTCAACGCGGTAGATGCCGTCGACATCGCTCCCTCCGACATCAGGCCCGACGAGCGTGACGAGCACGTAGGCGGTGCCGCCCTTGAACACGACGTCCATCGCACCGCCGATGCCGATGATCGATGGCGGCAGGCCGCTCGCGTAGGTGGTGACGCTGCCGGTCTGCGGATCCACCCGCGAGACACGCCCCGCGAGTCCTTCCGTCACGTACAACGCTCCGTCGGGCCCGACCGTGCTACCCGATCCTCCTGCGAGTCCGGTGACCAAACGGGTCTTCGTGGCCGCGATCGCGGGTGGCGCGATCGTCGCGGGTACGAGCACTACGAGCCCGACTATCGCAAGTGCGGCGACGAGGCGAGATCTCAGCGTGGAAGTAGACGTGCGCATTTACGGGACCCCCTCGGTTGGTCGACGTCCATCTGGTTGAGCCAGGATCCCCCCATGAGCTGCTCCTTTCCACGGGGCCCCGACCGGGGTGAGCCCGCGTGGGGCCTAGCTATGCCCCGGATACCCGATTCTTCCCCGCCACAGAGACCGAGTCGCCATACGGTCGGCGTAGAGGATGTAGTCCGGCCTCGCCGGTCTGTTCGCCCGCCAACGGGCCTCCTCCAGGAGCACCTCGCGCATCTCGTCACGTGTCATGTGTCCTCCACGGGAACGTTCGTCCCTCGAGCTAGTCTCGGATCGCGAGAAAGCCGAGCTGTCCGTGTCGGTTCCAAGTCGTGAGGTTGCAGCGACTGGCGGGTGAGCAAGGCTAGTGTTCCCTCAGACCATGAGCAGCGGGCCCTTCTCGAATCTCACGCCGCAAGAGCATCAGGTTCTTGGTCTCTTGGCGCAGGGAGCGGACGGTGGCACGATCGCAGCGAGTCTCGGACTCAGCCGGAAGATGGTCCGTGCCGACGTCCAGAGCATCATGCAGAAGCTCGAGGTTCACTCGCGAGTCGAAGCGGCGGCACATTATCTACGGTCGGATCCCGATGCCAGGTTGCGCTTCGAGCTTCGCGGGCTCCCGCCCAAGGACCGCGAGGCGCTCCTTCGCTGGCTTCTTGCCGACGAGGAGGATCGAGAGGACATCGCGTCCCAGGCACTCAAGAGACGCAGGGGCGGCGCTGCTCTCGCCGAGCACATAACCACGCTGACGACGCACCCGGACCAGCATGAGCGCTTCATCCGACTCCTTCGAGAGATTGAGTCCGCAGACGGCTAAAGCGCCGTCGAGCGCGATGCGAGTCGGAACCCCGGGCTGTACAGGAAACCGGATCTGCAAGCAATCGGATTTGCAAGCTGTACTGGTTGCCGCGGACCGTTCGTGGGCTGAGGAAGGGCTGACGTCTTGCCCGGTGAGCATCGCGGCTCACGACTGACTGCCGCGGGGCACCTTCTCCGCGTTTCTGCCGAACCCGGTCCTCAGCTCGTCTTAGGCTTGAACTCCGTCGCCTCTACGTCGCTGAGGTTCGCCCGCAGCACCTCGATGATCGACGACTTGATCTGCTCCATCGCATACGTCTCGAAGGTGTCCCCCTCGCCCCGATGGAATGTCTCAAGGGCGGAAGACAGCCCCGCGTACCCAGATATGGCCAGGCGGCCTTGTTCCATCCCCAACGACCACTTCATCTGGACGTCGCTCGCGAGGGACACGAGGAGCGGCAGGTAGTGCTGGAACAACGCGCGGCGTGCGTCGTCATCCTGCCGATCCTCGAACGCAGCCCACAAGACCCCGAGGTCGTCGTCAACGACTTCCCGGGTGAACCTCACGACTCTCTCGTCGCGTCTACTGTCCTCCAAACGAGGCTCCGTTCCCGATGACTCGCTTGCGCGCATGTACTCAGACTCAGACGTACGCCGCCACCGCCACGACCCGAGCTCTTCCTCGAGGATCTCATTGCATAGGTCGATGCATTCATCGCAGATGTGCGCGCCCGTACCTGCGATGAGCTTCGCCACTTTCGTCAGACCCTTACCGCAGAACGAGCAGACGATGCTTTCCACTCTCACCTCACCTGGAGCACGCGTTCTACTTCCGCAGCATACGGCAGCACGTCGAGTGGACTTGTCGAGGCGAGCCAAGCGAGATCCGTGCCTCTCCGGAGCGCAGGGATGTCGAAGCGCGACGAGCGAGGCGACGACTGGGCTGACATCATCGACTTCCTGACGATGTACCTGGAGGTGCGGAGGAAGGTGGTTCGGGTGCTTGCGGAGATCGACGCCTCCTGAACACTCCTCAGAAGTCCCGATCGTCACGCTGTCGCCTGGTCACCCGCGAGATCTGAGAGCGATAGCTCCCCCTGTATTAGCGCGATCACCACGGCGCGGGTCGTGTTCGGCGCGTGGAGGCGCCACCTGACCTCGGCGAGGTGTTGCTTCACGGTGGATTCTGAGAGCCAGAGGCGGTCTGCGACCTCGCGGGCGCGGAGACCCTGCGCCGTGAGCCGGAGAACCTCGCGATGACGATCGGTAAGCATCGTCCTGAGCATGGTGGAGGTACCGGCCGGCTCGCATCACCTTCCGGAGTGGTTGCGATATCCCCCATGGCTATCGGCCGGAGGCTGACATCATCGACTTGCTGACGATGTGCCCGGAGGCTCGTCGGCAGGTAGTGCGTCTGCTCGGGAAATCGAAGCCGGACCGTGAGTTACATCCGAGAGGCGTAGGCTCAAGAACTATGCTCGGCGGTGGATGCACGGCCATCCTCAAGACCACGGACGTCGCTGCCACACTCGACTGGTACCGCAGGGTCGGGTTCGAAGTCCGAGACGTCTTTCCTGATGACGGTGAGCCCACGTGGTGCGAGGTTTCCCGCGACGGGGTCGTCCTGCAGTTCCTCGGGGGTGAGACGCCGTGGCCGGGACCTCCCGCCTTCACGGGAACTCTCTACTTCCATCCGGAGAGCGTGGACGCGCTCTTCGAGCAGATCAAAGAGCACACCACTCCTACCTGGGGTCCGGAGGATCGAGAATGGGGCGCTCGGGAGCTTGGCTGCGTAACCCCAACGGGTACTTCCTCACCTTCACGGAGCCTGCCTAGCCCGCCGCGATCAAGCCGACCGCGACGCGATTTCCTCAGGCCTCATGCAATACGGCGACCAGAACGGTCAGGATTGGGCCGACATCATCGACTTCCTGACGATGCACCCGCATGCGCGGCGGAAGGTCGTGCGACTAGGCCCAGAGAGATCGAGGCTGCCGACCAACTTAGGAGGACGGGCCAGGCGGGCAACCGGAGAGGAGGCTTGCCCGTCGCTCGCATCCCCCCGTTTGGCGCTTAGGGCCCGCCCCGCGCACCTAGCGTAGGCTCCACTACGGAGGTGAGGGCATGGCTAGCGATGTAGTTCGTGCTGCACCCATGAGCACCTCGATCCTCGAAGCGTGGTGGTTCCGCCTCGTCGTGCGAGCTGTCCTCGCCATGCTTGCTTTCCTGATGCTTCGGCTATCCGAGGATCAACTCCGCACACTCTCGTTGGGGCACTCCGTGGATCTCCGGTTCGACACGTCGCTATGGCTCGAATCGATTGGCTCGACGGTCGCTGCCGGCCTCCTCTTCGGATTGGCGACCTGGTTTCCCTTCACCAAGGTTCGCCTCTTGCCAAGCCGTTTCCTATTGGCTGCTGCCGCGCTCCTGCCCGTCGCTCACTTCTGGTGGAGCTTCATCGAGGGTCACGGGAATCCGAGTGGATGGCTAGGAGCCGCTTACTGGTTCGACAACTTTCAAAGCCAGTACGTGTTCGCGGCACTCGCGGGGGTCGCGATCGCGTCCGTTCTCGGGACTAAACGCTCCGGCCCGTCGCCGGAGTAGCGCCGGGTATGGACGGTGCTGACCTGCGGACCTACCTCCTAGCGCTTCCCCCCAAGGGTCAGGAGTCGTTCCGCGGGGTCCTAAAACGCGACCGTGTCATTCGCAGGTCGTTACCCGCCGACACCCTTGACAACGCCGCGTGGTCGGAAGTCGTGGTCGCGCTGATGCTCGATCCCGACCTCCAGCGTCGGACGCTGCGGATGGTCGTGCGGCTTCAGCAGGTATAAGCGCGGGAGTGCTGACCCCTGGACAGGCTTCGCTGGCTTGCTCGCGCTCGCGGGCCTATATAGCTTCGATGTGAGATGCGGAGGCTCTGCGCGGCGTTCGCGAGCATCACGCTGGCATCGATCATCGCGCTATCGACGTTGAATCACGCCAACGCCGGAGGTGGTTGCCCGCTCATCGAGATCTTGGTGAGTCGGGAGGGGAGCGGCGGGGGCCGCGCTAGCCTCGTCTGCCGCGAACGCGTTGGAGGCGTCGTGGGCTGGCTCGGTGTGACACCCGGCGTAGCGGTGTCGAGCCAGCCGCCGCAAGGAGACCTTCACGAGAGCTTCACGGTCACGATCTTCCTGCAGCACCCGCTCCACTCGGAGGGGTTCCGACCCATCCTCACGGAGACGGTCTATCCGCTCGCGGACGGCGGGCCCGTCGCGTTGGTGCGATCGAGGACCATCTACCACGAGTTCGGCCTCTACCCACGGTGGGTCGTCTCGGCTGGCTGGCGAACGCTGGACCCGACCGAACGCATGCCTCGGGTGCTGGAGGTTCTTGGGATGCCTTCGCCAGAGTTCCAGCCCTCGCCGTCAACCGGCGGGACGGGACAGGCGACGGAATCGACTCGATCCCCGGCCTCTCTGTCCACCGTCGCTGCGGGACCAGCGACGGAACCCACAAGACCGAAACCGGACCTGATCACCTTGGCGTTCCTGCTCACAGTCCTCGCCACGGCTGCATTGCTCGTGCGCCGAGGCGTTGCCCGAAGCCGGAAGGACGCACAGGAACGCGACGCGACGGAGACTCGCGTGGGCCCTGGCGATGTCTGACTCCAGCCTTCGCGCCGTTCTCGAGATGCTCGACCCACTCACCCGCGACGCCCTCCGCCGCGTTCTGATCCAGGACCAGGCAGACCGTGAAGCGGTCTCCTCTCAGCTGCTCCGTTACCGCGACGGACATGGCGACGACTGGGCCGACATCATCGACATGCTGACGATGCATCCGGAGACGCGGCGGATGCTGGCTAGGATGCTCGCGGAGATCGACGCAGCGAGTGACTGACGGTTCTCAGCTGACGCGGAACAGCTCGATGGTGATTCCGAAGGTTAGGGATCTGACCGGTGCCGGCTCGAACATCGGAGCAAGTGACTCGTGGATGAAAGCGCGTTGCTGGGCTTCAGATTCTCGCCCCTCCTGAACCGCCGCGATCCTCTCGCTGTGAGTCATCAGGTAGTCAGTCAGCTCATCGAGGGTCATCATGACCTCGCGGAATAGCGTTTCGGTCCGCAACGACCGGAATCCCATGCTTGCAAGATCGTGTTCGTTCCTGGCCGGGTGCGGATATCTGGGGGCGCAGGAGTGAGCCATCCAGTCTCCAAAGCTGTCAACGCCAATCATCTCAGCGCAGAATCGGATGTCGTAGACAGCCAAGCGCCCATCGGCCGAGAGAACACGCCGAACCTCTTCGATCGCAGCCAGACGATACGGGCTAGGCTCTCGCTCTCTCGAAGCCTCAGCTGCCGATCGAATAGGTCACTTCGTCGAGGACGCCTTTGTACCAGTCGCCTCCGTTCTTGTGCGAGCCGAGGCGAATGGGGTCCGTCACCGTGATCGCGCCCGTCGCCTTCGTCACCGAGAAGCTCGCGCCGTCGACCGTCTCGACGATCTGAGTGCCGTTGCGGACGCAGGTCACCTGGTGCCACTGCCCGTCGACCACGTTCGGTCCTGCCTGCAGCTGCTTCTTGCCGAGCGCGCCGCGGAACATGCACGATCCCTGCCCGTTCTCCTGGACCTCGATCTTGATCTGGCCACCTTTGCTCGAGCCGTCTCCCTTCGTGAACATGTCGTAATCGATCGCGTTGCAGCACGGGAGAGTCGTCGTCTTCAGCCAGTAGGAGATCGTGATCGTCGCCGTCCCCGGTACGAGATCGGAGGCATTC
>Ga0307323_10000246_pt1 | contig 16649 bp, 17 predicted proteins | sample ER_DNA_381_FD_194496 | JGI IMG/M metagenome (GOLD analysis project Ga0307323, IMG submission 194496) | Bulk soil microbial communities from the East River watershed near Crested Butte, Colorado, United States - ER_DNA_381 | ecosystem: Environmental > Terrestrial > Soil > Floodplain | place...
ATGTCGAGACGCTGCCGGCCGCGCGCGAGCGTTCGCTCGTCGCCGGGCTCGGGCCCGCGCTCTCGTTGCGCGAAGCCGAGCAGAGCTCCGGCGTGACGCTGGTCCTCAATGCACCGAGGCCAAGTCGCTTCTACGCGCAGCCCGGACTGCTCGCGACCATCCTCCACTACCACGGGAAGTCCGTGCTCCTCGCGGAGCTGCAGGGCGACCAGACGGGGCTCACGAAGAAGTTCGCCGGTCCCGACACCAGGGTCGAGCCCGCACCCATCGGCTCGTTCGGTCTCTGGCTCGAAGGCGGCAAGCACGTCCTGACGTGGGTGTCGTCGTCGGGCGAGACCCGGCAGATGGAGCGGCGGCTCGCCGGTAACGTCCTCCTCTGGACGGAAGGAAACCGCACCTATCGCCTCGAGGGTGGCTTGAACAGGGGCCAGATGCTCGACCTCGGTCGACAGATCACCCGGTAAGGGGAGAACCACAGCGCCGCTTCTTCCGAATAGAGAAGCGAGATGACTGTGGCGGAAACAGAGATCAGGGAAGAGATCGAGCTGGTCGAGGCCTGGCGGGCCGAGCAGCTCGAGATGGCGGGCTACGGCGCGCAGACTGCGGCGGAGATCGCGATGCGGCAGGACATCGACCTGCACCTCGCGATCGATCTCCTTTCGTCGGGCTGCTCAGCCGAGCTGGCCGCTCAGATCCTGCTCTAACAAGCAGGTGACGACAGCTACCGGCAGAATCTTCTGCCGGTGAGCTTCCTTGCGTTCATTCCGTCGCCGTCGAGCGGCACGATCGACCTCGGGCCCTTCACGATCCACATGTACGGGCTCATGCTCCTGCTCGCGATCGCGGCCTGTTGCGCGCTGACCGGGTACCGGTGGGTCAGGTGGGGCGGTGACTGGGATCTCGTGTTCCGCGTCGCGGTGTGGGGGGTCGCAGCCGGGATCGTCGGCGCGCGGCTCTACCACGACGTCACGAGCTGGAACGAGGTCCCCGACAAGTGGTGGGGGCCGTTCGCGGTCTGGCAGGGCGGGCTCGGCGTCTGGGGCGGAATTCTCTTCGGCGTCCTCGCGGGCGCGTGGGTCGTGCACCGCTCGGGGCAGAGCGTGCGCCTGTTCATGGACGCAGTTGCCCCTGGGCTCCTGCTGGCGCAGGGAATCGGCCGGATCGGCAACTGGTTCAACCAGGAGCTCTTCGGCAAGCCGACCGACCTCCCCTGGGGACTGAAGATCGATCCTCAGCACCGGCCGCCCGGCTACTTCACCTACGAGACCTTCCACCCGACCTTCCTCTACGAGCTCACCTACGACCTGATCGGGGTGGCGATTTTGCTCTGGATCGACCGGCGCTTCAAGATCCGCCGGCCGGGGCTCTTCGCCCTCTACGTCTCCTACTACTGCTTCGGACGCTTCTTCGAGGAGCTCCTCCGAGTCGACCCGGCGCACCATTTCCTCGGCCTGCGCCTCAACGCGTGGGTATCGATCGTGGTGTTTGCGCTGTCGACTTCGTTCTTCATCTGGTGGCAGTTCATCCGGAAGCCGAGCGGCAAGGAGCGCCCCCGCGCGACCAAGATCGTGCCGACCGGGCCGGCGATGGCCGTCCCCAAGGGTCGCGTCCGCACCGGACGCTAGGTTGACCACGATGATCGTGCGCGAGCTCGACCTGGATCTGGACGCCTTCGAGGGCCCCTTCGACCTGCTCCTGACGCTTGTGCTCAAGGAGGAGGTCGACCTCGCGGACGTGGACGTTGCCGGGATCGTCGTGCGTTTCCTCGAGCGGCTCGCCGAGCGGGAGGCCCTTGATCTGGACGCCTGCGGGGAATTCCTCGTCCTGGTCGCTGCACTGCTGGAGCTGAAGGCGCGCGGGCTCTTCGCGGACGAGGCGGCGGAGCTCGCCGAGCTCGAGCCCGAGGAGGCGGCGGAGGAGCTGGCGCGACGGCTCGCCGAGTACCGGCGGATGAAGGAGGCGGCAGGCTGGCTGGCGGAGCGGCTCTCGTCGGAGCGCGACCGGTTCTTCCGGGTCGGCCCCGCGCCGCTGGCGCCTCAGCCCGAGCGGCGGCTCGCGCCTCAGGATCCGGAGTCGCTCGCGAACGTCGTGCGACTGCTCGCCGCGGAGCCGCCCACAGTGTCGCTGGCGCACATGGAGCTGCGGTTCCCGCCGGTCGCGCAGTTCCTGGAACGCTTTCGCGCGCTGCTCACGCGGCGTTCCGTCTTCGACTTCGATTCCGAGCTCGATGGGTTGTCGCGCGCCGAGCAGGCGATCGCGTTTCTGGCCCTGCTCGACCTACGCCATTCGGACGAGATCAGGATCAGCCAGGCGGCTCCATTTGCTCCGATCCGTGTCAGTAAGGTCCGGCAGGAAATGGCCGCCGTGAACGAAAGGACCAACGCGTGGAACGTCCGCTCCGCCTAGTCGCCGCCAATCCGCTCGACCAGCTCGCCCGGACGCTCGAGGCACTGCTCGTCGTGGCGAGCGCGCCGCTCCCTGTGGACGAACTGGTGGCTGCGGCCGACGACGACCGCGAGCGCGTCGAAATGGCGCTCGGCCTGCTGGCGGATCGCTATCACGAGGGCCGAAGCGGCATCGTGCTCGAGTCAGTGGCCGGCGGCTGGGCCTTCCGTGCCTCGCGTGACGCCGCGGAGGCGTGCGGCCGTCTGTTCGAGCGGCCCGTGCAGCGTGGGTTGTCGCAGGCCGCCTTGGAGACTCTGGCGATCGTCGCCTATCTCGGGCCGTGCACGCGGCCGGAGATCGCGCGGATCCGTGGTGTCGCTGCGGACTCCGCCGTTGCGGGGCTGACCGAGCGAGGACTGATCGCCGAGGCGGGTCGCGAGGACGGCGCGCACGGCGGCGCGGTCAAGTACAGGACGACGCCGATGTTCGAGCGCGTGTTCGGCCTCGAGAGCCTGTCGCAGCTGCCGCGGCTAGACGACCTGCCCGGCGATGTCGACGACTTGCGTGAGCGGTTGCACTCGGTCGCCGAGCAGCGCAGCGCTTAGACCGTTACTTCTTGAAGTGGACGCGGACCTCGGGGTGCGTGCCGTCCTCTAGGTCGAGGCGTAGGAGCCTGCAGGATCCCTTCCAGCTCGAGCTGCTGGTGACGATCTCCTTATAGCGGTCGGTCGAAGCGCTGTAACTGAGCTTTCCATCAGCAGGGGTCGCCGGTCCGGTCGGAATCCAGTCTCCGCAGGTTGCCGCCTGCCACGTTGTCTGCGTGACGACGTTCAGGCCGTAATCGCCGTTGATCGAGAACTTGAGCGCGATGCCGTCGCCGGCCTTGACTCCGTCGAGGTTGCCACCCGTGTCTACCGGGGAGTCGAACCCCTTGAAGAGGTAGATCACCCGGTACGGGACGCTGACCGTCGTAGTCTTGCCGTTCCCGTCCGTTGCCGTCACCGCGAACACGTGCGGTCCGAGGCTGGTCGTGTCGAGAGGATCGCCGCTCGGCACGGGGCCGTCGCACGACACGATGCGAACGTTTCCAGGACTCCAGCAGTAGTAGTTCGTCGACCATGCAGAGCCCAGCGAGTAGGAGTGATCCTCGAGCGGCGATTGAATGACGACTCTCGGCGGACTGCGGTCTACGACCGTGTACGTCACGTGCGTCTCGGCGACGTGGCCGGCCTTGTCGGCAGCAGTGACGCCGAATCTGTGCAGGCCCGCCCAGCTCGTGTCGAGTGCTGCTCCGCTAGGGAGATCACCGCCGCAGAAGATGACGCCGCTGCCGCCCGGATCACTGCACGAGTAGTCGACTGTCACGTTCGAGTTCAGGTCGTATGAGGCTTCGTTGGTCGGCGCGCGCAGGTCGATCTGGGGTGGCGCAACGTCGAGCACCTCGTACGTGACGCTCTTGGTCGCCGTGCGGCCGTCGAAATCACGGGCGCGAACGGTGAACGTATGCGGGCCGGCAGTCGAGACGTCGACTGCGGCAAAGAGAGGGAGATCGCCTTCGCAGCTGGCGATGGGTGACACCGTGGAAGAACAGGCGTAGTAGACGCCGGCGGCCGCGGCCGGACTGCCTGGGAAGTAGACGCCGTCGCCGGTCGGCGAGTAGATGTCGATGTGTGGGGCGTCGGGGGGCGAGGCCTCCGGCTCCGGCACGACTTGCGACGTTCCCCAGGCCGGACCCAGATCGTTTGTTCCCGAGGTCAGCTGCTGCGCGTTTAGTCCATTCGCGCCGATCGTCCACAAGTTCCAGAGGGCCGACGCCGCGTCGAACCGCTGGAACGCGATCTTCGTGCCGTCCGGCGACCACTGGGGCTGCGCGTTGCGAAATCCGCCGCTCGTGAGCTGAGTTTCGCCGGTCCCGTCGGGAGCAGCGCGGTAGAGCTCGCCCGGATAGCCCTCGCTGTTATTTCGAGAGAAGACGATGTGGCTCCCGTCCGGTGACCACGATGGCGAGCTCGGCGAACCTCCCGGCCCGCTGATGAAGTGAGGATTCGTGCCGTCGGCGTTGACGACCCCGATTCCGCTCAGCCCGCTGAATGTGAGTTGAGTCCCGTCCGGCGACCATGCTGGATCGCTCGCGAACACGGTGCCGAGGCTGCGAAGACCCGTGCCGTCGGCATTGATCACCCAGATGTTCCACGTTCCCCCGCGCGTGCTGGCAAAGGCGATCCGGCTTCCGTCGGGCGACCACGTAGGGTTGGTGTCGTCGGAGTAGTTGCTTTCCGGGGTGAGCGGGGCTTGCGCGCTGCCATCCGCGTTCATCACCCAGATGCGCCAGTGATCGCCACCGAGCGCGCGCTCGTACGCGATCTTCGTGCCGTCGGGCGACCAGTCCGGCGCCTGCTCGATGTGCAGCGTTGTCGTCAGCCTCCGCAGCGAGGTCCCGTCTTGCCCGATCGAATAAAGCTCGTGGCCTCCATTCCGGGTAGACGCGAAGACAATGCGCCCGTTCGTGCCGGGCGGTGTCGCACCGGCGCTCGAGACGAGGGAGAGAGCGAGCACGGCGAACGTGATCTGGACGAAACGGCGAATGGACACGAGCAACCCCTTTCTCGACGGCCTCGACCGATCATGGGAGCGCTTTTGTGCCCTCGACCCCCCCAACAGGGGGATCAGCTCTGTTTGCGGCCCGTTGCCTCCACCCAGCGATACCCGGGAATCGGGACGCCCAGCGCCCGACGCGCGCCTCGCAGTCGCCGTGGGAGCCGTAGATAGATCTCCGGCAACTGCTCTCGCTTGATCACGTGCGTCATCGCCGCGATCCTGAACAGGGGATCCGTCAGCGGAAACTTCAACCGTGATGAGCGCAGGACGTCGAGCTCGAGATCCGGGTGCTCGAGCGCCGACCGGAAGTGCTGCTCCGACGCGTACTCGCGCATGTGAGTCGGATCGAGCTGCCAGCGTTCGGGCGCGGGCGGCTTGCCCTTGTACAACCAGAACGCGTGCGGCCCGCGGATGACGCTGGAGACGTAGAACCAGCCACCGGACCGGAGGATCCGCGCGATTTCGGGCGCGAGCACCATGTCGTCCGGGAGATGCTCGATGACCTGCGACGAGACGACGGCGTCGACGGACCCGTCCTCGAGCTCGTCGACGTGCGTCAGGTCGGAGACGATTCCCCGCACCTTGGGGGAGAGCCGCTCACACAGCGCAACATGCTCGGTAGAGATGTCGACGGCGTAGATCGCCTCGCCGACGAGACCTGCACGATCAAGCGGCCACAGCGTCCCACCGTCGCCGGCGCCGAGGTCGGCGAGCACGCGCGGCGGTGACCGCTCCGCCGTCTCGCGCAGGAGCGGCGGCATCCACTCCGTCAGGAAGTAGCGCGAGTGCTCGAGATCTTCGACCGACGGGCCGCTAGCTTCCAAAGGCCTGCCGGCGCGGCAGATCGCGCTCCACATCGACGAGATGTCCGTCGCGCTCGACATAGCCGTCCTTGCCGCCGACGACGAGCAGGACGAGATCATCGGTTTCGCTTGCGTTGGAGAGGAGTCGCGGCGTCGTCGACTCGACGTGGAGCAGGCCGCCCTCGCCGAGCTCCCGCACTTCGTCGCCGACCTCGACGCGCGCCCGGCCCCGATGAACGAAGTAGAGCTCGTCCTGCTTGTCGTGCCAGTGCCGGAAGCCCACGTAGCCCGGGGGGTACACGATTGCGTTGACGCCGAACGCGGTCACGCCGAGCGCGCGTCGCACCTTGCGAAAGCCGACGCCTTCGCCGAGCTCGTCCACGGAACTGAATGCGTATCCGCTCATAGCTTGCGCACGATCTCCTCGGCCTCCTCGCGGGTGAACGCGCGGAGCGTCTCCGTGTGCTCCGCGCCGTACCGGTTCAATTTCATCAGGATCTCGATCGCGACGTTGTCATCGGGCGCCTCGAAGATCTCGACCACGTCGTAGCGTCCGAGCGTGACGTAGACGCCGACCATGCTCCCGCCCGCCTCGGTGATGATCCGCTCGCCCTCCTCGACTCGCTCACGCCATTTGGGCAGGCCGGCAACGCCCTGTGACGTGAAGCGCATCAGGGTCACGTAATGGGCCATGCCGCGAATATATGACGCCATGCGCCTGAACGCCTATCTCGCGAGGGCCGGAATCGCCTCCCGGCGCGCCTCGGACGACCTGATCAAGGCCGGCCGCGTCCGCGTCAACGACGTCCCAGGGGAGCTAAACACGTACGTCCACACGGGCGACCGCGTCGAGGTCGACGGAAAACAGGTCACGGCGCAGGCACTTAGATACGTGCTGCTTCACAAGCCCGCGGGAACGGTGACGACCGCCAGCGACCCGCACGGCCGCCCCACGGTCGTCGAGCTCGTCGAGGAGATCCCGGAAAGGGTCGTTCCGGTCGGCCGCCTCGACGCCGACACCACCGGCGCCTTGCTCCTCACGAACGATGGCCCGCTCGCCCATCGGCTCGCGCATCCGCGCTACGGCGTCGAGAAGGTGTACGAGGTCGACGTCGAAGGCGAGCCCGATGACGCCGCACTGCAGCAACTCGCAGGCGGCGTCGAGCTCGACGACGGTCCGACCGAGCCCGCGAACGTGCGCCGACTCGGCCCCGCGAAGCTCGAGCTGACGCTGCACGAGGGGCGCAAGCACCAGGTCAAGCGGATGTGCGAGGCCGTCGGCCACCCAGTCGTGCGACTCCACCGGAGCCGTTACGCCGGCTTGACGGTCGAAGGGCTCGAGCCCGGCCGGTGGCGCGAGCTCGAGCCCTCCGAGGTGAAACGGCTTAGCCCGCCTTGAGGGCCGCGGCCTGGTTCAACAGCTTCTGAGCCTGCGCGATCCAGTTCTTCGCGTCCTGCTCCTTGATCTGCTGGCCCTGGAAGGCGGCGCCTCCGAGGGCCGACTTGATCTGACCAGCCAGCGCATCGCGCTGGGTCGTCAGCGTCGCGATCGAGCCTTCGATCGAGTTGTAGAGGCTCTCGTCGGTGCTCTTGATCGCGCGGGTCGAGGCAACGAGGATGTCCATGCCGAACTGACCGAACGGGGCATTGAGCTGCTCGTAGATCGCGCCCAGATCGGTGGTCGTCTTCTTGTGCTGGTTGAGCTCCTTGGGAATGACGGCCTTGTCGAGCGCCTCGATGAGCACGCGCCCGTCGTGTCCGTAGTCGTCCTGAAGCCCGAGCAGCGACAGCATCGTCGGCCGGACGTTGGTGTGATCGGTCCACGTCGACGAGTCGACGCCGTTAGTGGCGATACCGGGGCCGACAAACCCGACCCAGGTCATGCCGATGACGTCCTGGATGTCACCATGGCTCCACGCGAAGTGGTAATCGATGCACGGGTTGCTGCCGCAGAACGGGCCGGCATCCGTCACGAAGTAATCCGGGTTGCCGAACGCCGTAAAGCTCGGCGTCCGGGCCGGATCGGTGTTCACCATGTGCAACGTCTTCTCCGTGACCGTGTCAGCCATGCGCTCGAACACGGGTGTCGGGCTCGACGAGACGTATGGATCGATCGCGTTCAGTCCCGCAACGTTCCGCTCCATCTGGCGAAGCGTCGAGTCGGTGCGGGCGGGCTGCCCGTTGACGTAGAACGTCGGTGCCGAGTCCCGGTGGAGCTGGAACGACGGCGTGCCGGCCGGCAGCTTCGCCTTGATGTTGTAGTTGACTTCCCCGATCTGATTCGGCGGACACGCCGGTGTCGTGGTCCACGAGCAGTTCGTGTGCGCGTAGGCCAGCGAACCATCCGGCTGCGGCGTGCCGATACCGCCGGCGAACTTGTCGCCCTCGTCAACCGTCACCATGAAGAGCGTGTTGCTTTGATCGATGCCGTCGTTCTTCAGGCGGTCGAAGAAGGTAGCGAAGGCGTCGTCGTAGGCTTTCAGTTGAGCGTTGTAGTCCGCTTCCCCCGGTCCGGACGCCCGCGGGAACGCAGGGTCAAAGGGAGCGGGGAACGAGGAGGTGTGGTTGTCGTGGGCGTCGGAGATGTAGCCCCAGGTGATCGGGATCCCCGCCTCCTGCATCTGGGCCAGGTAGCCGAGGGTGTTCTTCGCGAGTGCTCCGTCGAAGCCCGGGAAGCCCGGTTGCCCGAACGGGTCGGTGACCGGATGCCCTGAGGTGTCGTTGACGGCGGCATTCCCGTTCGTGATCGCGGGATTGACGTACTTCGCACCGAACAGCGCCTTGTAGCCGACGTAGCCGCCGGGTTCGTCGGGGAGGTTGTCCGGTCTCGAGTTCGTGATCTCCCTCGGCGTGGAGGCGCAGATTCCCCCGCCGTTCGCACAATGAACGGCGATGCCGACGTAGTCCGTTAGGGCCTTGGCGCGAGCCGCCGTGCCAGAGGGAGCAGCGTTGGACGCGACCGCCGCATTCCACTCGGGCGAACCGGAGCCGAACGCCTGTGTCATGTCGCCGAACGTCCCCGTGCCCGTGTTCTCGAGCTCGATGTTCGCGAGCGAGATGGCACCGAAGTCGCAACCTGCCCGTGTGAACGGGACCCAGGGAGCAGGCGTCGTCTTCTGCCCGTCCGTGACCATGTTCGGCAATGCGTCGTTCGCGCCCGTCGAGTCGTCGACGAGATCGGTCCAGTACTTGAACGCCGTGCTGAACAACGGAGTCTTGGTTGGCGAGTAGTAGAAGTAGCTGTTCGTGACGTTGAGCCCGTGCCGGTCGGGATAGAGACCGGTCTGGGTCGACACGATGCCGCCTGCAGTGTGCGAGATCAAGATCGTGTGGTCGTTCGTAAAGAGTGTTCCGTTCGACCTGAGAAAGTTGAGCAGGTGCGGCATCTGCTCGAGGTCGGACGCAACGGTGCTGTTGTCGCGTGCGTAGTGCGTGTTGTCGAACTGCAGGTAGACGACGTGCTTGATCTTGCCGCCCACCGAGTTGAGCTGACAGCCCGACGCGGCGAGCGCTCGGGACGCACCGCCACCGTTTGACTGCACCTTTGCTGCTGCGAAGCCCGTTGCGACGAGAGCCGCAACCAGCATGAGGCCGAACATTCTCAGCCCTCTCCCCTTCATGAGCTGTCCTCCCCTCCGTTTGACGAACGTGCGCAACCTACAACGCCTCGGCCCACGGAGGGAGGCGATTCAATATCGAAGCGGTTACGGTCTGGCGAAGCCCATGCGCTCGTACATCAGTTCGAGCGTCGGCGCCGACGCCTCACGTGCCTTTTCTGCGCCGAGCTGGAGCATCCGGTCGAGCTCGCCGACATCCGTGCGGAGCTCCTGGTAGCGCTGCTGGATCGGGGCCAGCAACTCGACGACGGCTTCGGCGACGTCTTCTTTGAAACGGCCGTAGCCGGAACCGTCATACCGCGCCACGACGTCCGAGATCGAATCTCCGGTGACGACGGTCATGAGCTCTATCAAGTTCGAGATGCCGGCCTTCTGCTCCGGGTCGTACCGCACCTCGCTGCCGGAATCCGTGACGGCGCTCTTGATCTTCTTGCGGATCGTGTCCGCTGGATCGAGCATGAGCACGGTTCCGCTCTCGGAGCCGCGCGACTTGGACATCTTCACGTCCGGCTCCTGGAGATTCATCACGCGGCCGCCGGTCTCCGGAAAGACGCCCTCGGGCACGACGAGGGTCTCGCCGTAGCGCGAGTTGAACCGTTGGGCGACATCACGGGTGAGCTCGAGATGCTGCCGCTGGTCCTCGCCGATCGGAACGATGTCGGTGCGGTAGAGCAGGATGTCGCCGGCCATCAGCACCGGGTAGGTGAAGAGTGCAGCGGAGATGAAGTCCTCGTCCTCCGATTTCTCCTTGAACTGCGTCATCCGTCCGAGCTGGCCGTAGCTCGTCACCGACGCCAGCAGCCAAGCCGCCTCGGCATGCGCGGTCACATGGCTCTGGACGAACACGGTCGAGCGCTCCGGATCGAGCCCCGTCGCGAAGAGCATCGCTGTGATGTCGAGCGTCCCTTCCCGCAGCGCGGCCGGATCGTGCTGGATCGTGATCGCGTGCAGGTCGACAATGCAGAAGAACGCCTCGCCTCGTTCCTGCGTCTGGGCGTACTGCCGGAAGCCTCCGCTGAAGTTCCCGATGTGAGGGTCACCGCTGGGCTGGATACCGCTGAAGATCCGCATTGACGGACAAAAGTATCCTGAGTTCCATGGCTGTGGTCGAGCGACTCGCGATCGTCGGCACCGGGCTCATCGGTGCCTCTGTGGGACTCGCGGCGCGTGCTGCCGGAGTGGGGGACGTGCGCGGGTGGGACCTCGATCCGGCTGCGCTTGCCACCGCAGTCGAGCGCGAAGCGGTGGACGCGGCGGGCTCTCTGGGCGCCGCGGTGTCGGGCGCCGAGCTCGTGATCGTGGCTGCACCGGTGGCGGCCTTGCCTGCGCAGGTCGGGGCGGTGCTCGACGAGACGAGCGACGGGACGACGGTGTCGGACGTCGGTTCGACGAAGACGCCTGTCACCCGGGCGGTGAGCGACGCCCGGTTCATCGGTGGCCATCCTGTCTGCGGCTCGGAGGCGCACGGCCCGGAGCACGCGAGCGGCGGGCTGTTTCGCGGGGCCACCTGGTTCCTGACGCCGGACACGACCACGGATCCGGAGCGCTACCGGATGCTGCACGGCTTCGTCGCGTCGCTCGGCGCGGTTCCTGTCGCCGTCGATCCGCAGGCGCACGACCGGCTCGTCGCGCTCACCAGTCACCTGCCGCATGCGCTCGCGAACGTGCTCCTGAATCAGGCGGGTGCCTCGCGCGTCGACGGCCATGAGCCGCTCGCCGCGGCGGGTGGATCGCTCCGTGACATGACGCGCGTCGCTGGCGCGAATCCCCGGATCTGGGTCGACATCTTCCTCGACAACGCCGAGGCTCTCGCAGCCGCACTCGCGGAGCATCGCCGGCGCATCGAGCAGGTCGAGCGCGCGCTCGCGGAGGGCGACGCCGGCTTCCTCGCGCGCTGGATCGGCGAGGCGTCGGACAACAAACGCCGTATGCTCGCTGATGCGTATGAGGAGTCGGGCATGCTGCAGCGGCTCCGCGTGCACGTGCCCGACCGTCCCGGTGTCCTCGCGGGCATCACGCAGGCGCTCGGCGCGGAGCGAATCAACATCGAGGACTTCGAGCTGCAACACCTCTCGCGTGAGCGCGGCGGCACGCTCACGCTTCTCGTCGGCGGCGAGGACGAGGCCGAGCGGGCGGCCGCGATCCTCGAGGCGCAGGGCTACCACGTCGTCATCTCACCTGTCCTCGAATGACACGGCCTGGTGTCGGACACCGTGCCTGGCGTGTGACGAGCCCGTGACGCCTGTGTCAAAGAGCCTGCTCCTGGGCGCGGCTCGATCCACAGGCGTGGTTTCGGGCACCGTGTCTGAGCCGTGACGACACGAGTCGAACCTGCCGGGACCCTTGCGGGGCACATCGCCGTGCCCGGGGACAAGTCGATCTCCCACCGCAGCGTGCTCATCGGCGCGCTCTCCGACGGCGAGACGCACGTGCGCGGCTTCGGACGCTCCGCCGACACGCAGTCGACGATCGACGCCGTCCGCGCGCTCGGCGCCAAGGTCGACGACGTCGCCGACGACGAGCTCGTCGTCCACGGCGTCGGGCTCCGCGGCCTGCAGCAGCCGGATGCCCCGATCGACGCCGGCAACGCAGGCACGCTGATCCGGCTCCTACCGGGAATCCTCGCCGGGCAGGAGGGGCGCTTCGAGCTCACGGGAGACGAGTCGCTCCGCGCGCGACCCATGGACCGCATCGCCGAGCCGCTGAAACGAATGGGCGCGCACATCGAGACGACGAACGGCCGGCCACCCGTCGTCGTCGAAGGAACCGGCACGCTGAAGGGAATCGAGTACGTCCTGCCGATGGCGAGCGCGCAGGTGAAGTCGGCGATCCTCCTGGCAGGCCTCAATGCGAACGGGACGACCACCGTGGTCGAGCCCGCGCCGACACGTGACCACACCGAGCTGATGCTCCAGGCGGCGGGAGTGCGTGTGCGCCGGCGGCCGAATTCCGTCTCGATCGACCCGGCGGGACGCCTTCATCTCCCCGACGTCACCGTCCCGGGGGATTTCTCCGCAGCAGCTCCGTTCATCGTCGCCGCAACGTTGCTCGCCGGCTCAGAGCTGACGATCCACGACATCGGTCTCAACCCACGGCGCACCGGCCTACTCGACGTGCTGGAACGCATGGGCGCGCGCGTCAGCGTCTTCAACCGCCGCAAGGTCGGCGGCGAGTTGATCGGGGACCTCGAGGTGCACTCGGCCGAGCTGACGGCGACGGACGTGACTGATGAGGAGGTGCCGCGCCTCGTCGACGAGCTGCCGCTCTTCGCCCTGGCCGCCGGCCTCGCGCGCGGGAACAGCCGGGTGACCGGAGCCGGCGAGCTCCGCCTCAAGGAGTCGGACCGGATCGAAACCGTGACGGAAGGGCTACGGACACTGGGCGTCCGGATCCGCTCCCGCGACGATGGCTTCGAGGTGAGAGGCGTACCTGCACGCCCGAACGGCGGCCGGATCCCGTCGGATGGTGACCACCGCATCGCGATGCTGGGTGCCGTTGCAGGAGCCATTTCCCGCGACGGAGTCGAGGTCGAGGGCGCCGAGGCGGTCGCTATAAGCTTCCCCGGGTTTTTCGACCTACTCAACTCCGTGTCGAGACGATGATTGTCGCCATAGACGGGCCCGCAGGGGCAGGGAAGAGCACGGTCGCGCGGCGACTTGCCGAGCGGCTGGGCTTCCGCTACCTCGATACCGGCGCCATGTACCGCGCGCTGACGTGGTTGGCGATGCAACGCAGCCTTCCGCTCGGCGACGGCGAACCGCTGGGTCAGCTCGCCGCGGCCAATCCGGTGACTTTCGACGACGCGGGCCGCGTCTCGATCGCCGGGATGGACGTGACGTCCGTGATCCGCCGATCGAACATCGACCGCAACGTCCCCGCAGTGGCGCGACACCCTGCCGTCCGAGCGGTGATGCGTGAGCGACAGCGCGAGCTCGGCCACCAGGGGAACGTCGTCATCGAGGGACGGGACATCGGCACCGTGGTCGCACCAGACGCCGAGGTCAAGATCTACCTCAACGCCGATTCCGCCACACGCGCGCGCCGCCGCCAGGCGGAACGCCCGGATATCGGTGGCGACGCGCTCGCGACGGATCTTCGCCTCCGCGACGAGAGCGACGCGGTTCGCATGCAACCGGCTCCCGACGCCGAGCGGATCGACACGACCGACCTCGAGGTCGACGACGTCGTGACGCGGATCGAGCAGCTCGTGCACGAGCGTCTCGCAGCCTCGCAGCGATGAACAGGACACAGATCGCGCAGCTGGTCGGGCGACCGTTCTTCGCCGGCGCGGTTCGACTCGTCACGTCGCTGCGCGTGTACGGCAAGGACCGCATCCCAGCGAACGGTCCGCTCGTTCTCTGCTTCAACCACTTTTCGTGGCTCGATCCCTGGGCGATCGGCTCGCACGTCCCGCGCACGCTCTACTACGTCGCCAAGCAGGAGGCGCACGACAATCCGATCACCGGGCCGCTGATCCGCACCTTCGGCACGGTCGCCGTGCGCCGCGGCGAGTCCGACCGCGAAGCCGTGCGCATCATGCGGGAGATCGTGCACCGCGGTGACGCACTCGGGATGTTCCCAGAGGGCACGCGGCAGAAGCGCGAGCCGGGCACCGTCCTGCCGGGGGCCGCGATGATCGCCGTCCAGGAAGGCGCGCCCGTCGTCTGCGGCGCGATTCACGGCTCGCAGGACTGGCGTCTCGGGAACTTTCACCCCGTCTCGCTCGCGTTCAGCAAGCCTTTCGACGTGAGCCACCATCCGCGCAACTCGAAGGGGTATCGCGCGGCGGCGGTTGACATCCAGCAGGAGCTCCGGCGGCTGTGGGAGTTCCTCGTCACGACGCACGAGCAGGGCCGGCCGCGCGTGGCGACCCCTCCGGCGTGACCGACACCGCACAGGAACCGCTGCTCGGGACGGTCGCGATCGTCGGATTCCCGAACGTCGGCAAGTCGACGCTGATCAACAGGCTCACCGGGTCACGCGCGGCCGTCGTGCACGAGACGTCGGGCGTGACGCGCGATCGTAAGGAGCTCGTCGGCGAGTGGAACGGAAAACGCTTCCTCCTCATCGACACCGGCGGCGTCGACATCGCAGACCAGTCGCCGATGACGAAGTCCATTGCCGCGCACGCGAAGCAAGCGGTGGGCGAAGCCGATCTCGTCCTCTTCGTCGTCGACGCGAGAGCCGGAGTGACGCCGGGCGACGAGGAGGTCGCCGACATCCTCCGGCGCGCACGCAAACCCGTGCTGCTGATCGCGAACAAGATCGACGATCCCGCGCAGGAGAACCTTGCACTCGATCTGCACCGGCTCGGCCTCGGCGAGCCGCGGCCCGTATCCGCACTGCACGGGCACGGCAGCGGCGACCTCCTCGACGTGATCGTCGACCGGCTGCCCGGAACCGGGCGCCTGGAGACCTCCGACGATGCGATCCGCGTCGCGATCCTCGGCCGCCCGAACGTCGGCAAGTCGTCGCTGCTGAACGCGATCCTCGGCGACGACCGCGTGATCGTGTCGGACACGCCCGGCACGACGCGCGATGCGATCGACACGATCTTCGAGCGCGGCGACCGGACTTTCGTCTTCGTCGACACCGCAGGGATCCGCCGCAAGCGCCGCCATCGGCAGGGCATCGAGTACTACTCGGAGCTGCGCGCACGCGAAGCCGCCGAGCGGGCGGACGTCGCCCTCGTGCTCGTCGACACCTCCGAGGGCCTCGTCGACCACGATCTCGCCATCGCCGACATCGCGCGGAAGGCCCAGGACTCGACGATCGTCGTGCTGTCGAAGTGGGACGCGACGTCCCTCGGCATCGAGGACATCAGGCCGGAGCTGGAACGGCGGCTGCGCCAGCGTCCACCGCACGTCGCCGTGTCCGCCAAGACCGGCCGCGGGGTCGAGCGGCTGCTGGATGCGATCGAGAAGCTCTATGACAAGCACACGGCGCGCGTCCCGACGGCAGAGCTCAACCGTTTCCTCGCCGAGCTCCGCGAACGTCGCCAGCCTCCGTCGCGCGAGGGCCGCAGCCTGAACCTGCTCTACGGGGCGCAGGTGTCCGCCCGACCGCCGCGCTTTCGCTTCTCGGTCAACGATCCGACCCTGGTCACCCGTGACTACGGCTACTGGGTGGAGAACCAGCTGCGCGACCGCTTCGAGCTCGAGGGCGTCCCGGTCACGATCGACTTCGTCCCGCGCTAGACAGAGATGTGCAGTACCTCTCCGTGCTCGACGAAGCCGGCGCGCGAATAGATCCGGGCCTTGTCGGCGCCCATCGCCATCAAGAAGACGCTCAGGCCGCGGTCGAGCGCTGCCTGGGCCAGCCAGCCGGCCATCGCGGCGGCGATACCGCGGCGTCTAAACGCTTTGCGGACTCCGATCGACGTCAACTCGGTCACCCCGTCGTGAGGTGCAACGCACAGACCTCCCCCCGCGGGTTCGCCGGTCTTCGAGTCTCGCGCAAGCACGACGACGCCGCCGTTGTCAGCCGTGCGGCGGAGCCCGTCGATCGCACGCTGTGGCAGCGGCTCCGGCTCCCCGTATGCCTCCCACTGAACCTGCGCCACGCCCAGAAACTCTTCTTCCGACTGGGGTGGCACGAGCTCGATGCCGCCCGGAATTGCGACGTGCGCCTCGACGCACGTCATCAGGGGAAGACGGCCCTCTATCTCGAAGCCGGCGTCGAGCAGCACCGGTTCGATCTCGGGAGCGGTCGATGGGATGTACTCGAGCCGCGGCTTCCGGTCTCGTGCGCGGTAAGCGGCCACGAGTGCGCCGACGTCGGCAGGCGACGCCGAGCCGCCCTCATCGGGGATCGCATAGTTGAGGTACGGATTGTCGATCTCCCGCGTGAACGTGGCGAGAAACGGGCCGATTCGTTCGGTGTCGCGGCCCCGCGGGGCCTGATGACGCAGTGCGTCCTGGATCCGGCAGGCAAGCCCGGTCATTCCAACCTCCTGATCGAGAGTGAGTGGCGCGCTCTACGCGAGCTCGGCGGAGCGGAATCGGTTCGAAGTCATGGCCGCTCCTCCCTCGGTCAGACGCGTCAGGATGACGCGCTCAAGCAGCATCCTACGGAAGGAGCCGCGTGAAGGTCGTCGTCGTGGGAGGTGGGTCGTGGGGAACCGCGTTCGCGGCACTTCTACGGGACCATGACCACGACGTCACGCTCGCCTGTCGAGACCCCGAGCAGGCGCGCGCGATCGAGGAGACGGGCCACAACCCGCGCTACCTGACGACGACGGACCTGC